>Ga0307515_10008765_pt1 | contig 19655 bp, 25 predicted proteins | sample 17_EM_MG_FD_194513 | JGI IMG/M metagenome (GOLD analysis project Ga0307515, IMG submission 194513) | Populus trichocarpa ectomycorrhiza microbial communities from riparian zone in the Pacific Northwest, United States - 17_EM | ecosystem: Host-associated > Plants > Roots > Unclassified | place... | reverse complement strand
TAGATAAATTGCTGTAGATATCTATCAATTGATAAACGGGCTAGATGACCGCTGAAAAAGCCGCCCTTGGCACAGATCGGCCCGGTCGAGCCCTGAATCTGACCGATCTGACCGCTTCGGTTCACTGGACAGATCTATGCCCCCTTTTCCGATTGAGACCTTGAATCCTCATCTGCTTCTATTCTTCTCTTCATACGCAGCTTTCGTAGTATAAAACCACCAGCGCCAATCAATAAGATACCTCCGAGACTACAACCAATTGCTGCCCCCTTCCCTCCCTCTAGACAGCAGTCATTATTCCACCCGGATAAACGTAGTTTTAGGCTTATGCAAAGAAATGTGACATGGATTCCGTGCCGACTTACCTGTAAGCGCAGCCTTATTTCCACCGGTATCGGGTGGACACAATAACGAACGGCATCCAAATACATAATCTGTTGTGGATGAGGGGAAGGGTACTAAGACAGTGGTGATAACGTGGTCCGTGCTTGACGTAGTAGTGATATCGACAACAAGTGTTGCGTCGACTAGCTGCCCTGTGCTCAAGGAAACGATAGCCACTTCTGCCGACCGTGTGGTGTCTCTTGGTGCAATACGGTGGTGGTGGCGAGGGTCCTCGTTCTGTGCTGAAGCATGTATAATGCAAAGCATCTGAGGAGCTTGAATGTTAGTTATTCTACTTTGAAGATGGACCTTGACTTACCACCAAAAGAACGACACAAATCATCGTAGTCAGCTAAGAGAACTGAGAAGGATTGTTTTCGATCTGGTTGGGTTCAGTCACTCATATGTTGTGCCAGGAATTCCAATGCATCCAACAAGTCCTTATCAGCTCAGCCGCTGAACAGACCATCAGCCTGGAAGGGCAGACGCCAGCGATATCGCTGATAGGCCCATACACCACCAAGCCTTCAACGTGTGTCACACATCCATCAGGTGTGACATTCCTAACAGCACATCTAACCCCATCTCATGCAGTGCGCAGCTGAATAATTTTACAATCATATCAAAAGCTAAGCCTCCAGTGAATCAGCCTCAGCTGTTCCTCTCGTTCCCGATATCAAGGTACCCCAGTTCTATACTCGTATCTCCGAGGTCGGAATTCGTCACGTGTACTTATTTTGCACTCCTCTTAAGATGGCAACACGTGACAAACTCCTACCTCGGAAATACTAGTACCTCCGCCCACACTGCACTCATGAATCATGCCAACTGCTCCAACTGATCCCGCCTGTCATCTCGCAGCGACATCAGCATCTAGGCTTATGCGGAAGCCATACGAAGCGTATCTCCTGTATTTTATCAAACCCTAGAGATTTGCAAAACCACAAATTTGTAGCATATTGTTCGGCACCGGAAATACTGACACCTCTGGCATTGGAGTACGTCATCACTCTTCATAAGCGTACGTTCTGAACTAACGTATCACAGGTGACTTCAAGGAAAAAGTTACGATTTGCCAACAGTTCTGGCGAAACAAGCTCTCTTTTTTGTCTATATAAACTCTCCATTTTCTCATAGAAAAATATGGAACCATAAAAGCCTATCTCTACACAGTAGCCATCAATAGTATGTAATACTAGCCACGAACCGACTCAAATAGTTCGCGAACTGCGGAATGGTTGATTTCGGTATCGGAGTTTTGTGCCCGCTTAGTTCATCGCTTCAGGAGCCGTAGCAATGAAAAGGGTACGAGCAAGTTGCAAGGGAAAGAACGAGACCCAGGCAGGTGGTGGGGGCGAATGATTGTGACTACTGGTAAACAGTCAGAGAGATGCTGTTGCAAACGTGCGTACTCTGGTCAACTGCGCTCCGAACATATGGAAGGCAGAGACGAATCCTGAGTCATATTGTTAGAAGTGTATTGCGTTCAACATGGCCGACACTAGCCAGGGTTCCCAACCGTCCTTCCGGACTGCCGTCTTTTGGGGCTTAGTACTGCTGTTTAGACTGGGTGAACTGTTTGTTTGCCTTGGGGTAACGGGGCTGAGGCTAGAATTCTAACACCCATTCAGGGCAACTGTAGGGCCCATACAGATTATACCAGTACTGGGTGGGTGTAACTCCGGCCGGCCAGTAGCGTATATACTATGACTAGAAATTGCCTAGTGGGCTACTGTACCCAAACAGGATATGAACAGAGATTGCTCACCTTATATTCAGCCCTATTCTGATCCGGTCAGCCAGTGTTCTCAACCGTCCCATCCGACGGCCAGGGACGGCGGTGTCGCCCGAAATTTCTCCAGGACAGACGGGACGGCGCCAAGACCGACCGTCCCGTCCTTACTTGATGAGGACGGCAATGACGGCCGGGGACTTCCGGGGACGGCGAAAACACCGTCACCGGCCGATATCGTCGGTCCCCGGCTGGCATCCAGTCTTCGGCTGACATCAAGCATGTAAGTGTTCTATATGGCTAGAGATGGGTGAAACAATAGTAATAGATAGAGTTTGCAGTACATAGTGTTATTCTCGGAGTGCCCGCCAGGGTTCTGAGACTAACATAGTCTGGGTAAAATTTGAGGGTTGGTATGGTTCAACTCGGTTTACTGCTTCTGAATTTCGTCATCAATGGATATCTGCCGGGGACTGCTGAGGACGACCGAGGACAACAATGTGGCGTCTCCGGCCGTCCTTTCCGTCTGTCCCCGTCCTCCTCCGAAAGACGGCGCCGTTTCCGTCCTCGTCCTCAGTGATCCCGGACGGACGGGACGGTTGAGTTCACTGCGGTCGGCATGATACTAGTAGTACTCCCCACACTGCCGCTATCCTCAGCTGCATTGATGATCCGCTTAGCGTCGTTAGGTTAATATAATGGCTTATTTTTCCCCACCCACCCAAAACTTTTCTGCTTGAAGGATTGTGTGTATAGACTGTAAGTCGCTGTAAGGTTATTTTACTAAAATTAGAAGCCGTAGGGCAAATGCGGGCGGGCATTCTCAGTCCGGAAGATTATAATCTAGGGTCGCGCATGACTGCCCAGACTAGTCGAGACGTATGGCTCGGAACTGGGGATCCAACTAACATCTGTGCACGTAAGGGCGGGTTGTTACTTTCGATGCTTCTCAGACTTGTTGATTGACTGATCTTCTCGATGCCAGAAGGCCATTATGTATACAGACTAAACTCCTATATCCATATCCGTATCTATATTCGTTTGCATATCCGTTTGCACTGATATTAGCCGCTTTCCTGAGGCATATCTTCATACTCCAACTGCATATCAAACGGACCTGAGCAGTGAGGCTCACGATGCAGGTACACATGCAACACGGGTTTATGCGAACTTTGCGCATGATACATTGTGATCGACCACGCAATACAGTTCCAATTCCTATTTCCTCGCAGTGTATGAATCCTATGCCACTGGTTGCGATCGAAACCTAGATGCCCCACCTGCTTTCATTCTTTTCCTCATACGTCGCTTCCGTACAATAAACCCACCAGCACCTATCAAAAACACCGTTCCAAAACAGCAGCCAATTATTATTCCAATCCCGCCCTCTCCACTGTAGTCAGCCAAAGAAGTTCTAGATGGACTTTGGATATACTTGCCAGTTAGGCCTTCCGATGCCCCAGCCGGTCGGGAGGTGGGAGGCTCTGAGGAAGTAGAAGGACTAATGGGAAACGATATACTAGTGCTAGACTCAGAAGTGATAGTACTCGTGATGATGTATGTGCTAGATTCAGAAGTGACTTTTATAATAGCTTCTGTAACTTCGACCATACTCCATGCTCCTGAGGTGAAAGTGGTAATCTCTATTGTTCGTGAAAGTCTCTGGGAGCAATGCCACGGCGGCTGCAGGGTGCTCCACCCTGCGCTGAAGCATGCAGAATGAGTATGCACCACAGGAGCTTGACGGTCACAGTCAGTCATTATTCATCGAACGTGGACTATAAATTACCTGGAAAAGAGCAATAGACCAACGAACCATCATTAACTATCAAAATGCCTTCGTTCCGAGAGTTTGCGTCGGGTGCAAGCTAGCTCCTTAAATTAAATCTTCCGGCGACAGGTGAGAACATGGGCTGGAAAAATTATGGAGAGGCTGATGTATTTCGCTTGGATTAAGCTAGCTTGTCCTACACACCTACCAGGAATCAACCCTGCCCACCAAAAAACATCGCTCTTAACTGCCAAATGAGATAGGGTAACACAGTCAGTTCAGCCGCTTTGGGAATGTTATGCAGATGCCACCGATGCATAAATCAGCCCCTCAGCCATTCGTAACATTTCGCCTTTTAAAGACCCTCACCCCCATATCACCGCTGGTATCGCACCCATGAGTTATACCAACTCGACCGATTGCTCCAGCGTTGCATCTCGTAGCAATATCAGCATTCGAACATATGCCGACGCCATACGAAGGTTACCTACGAACTACTCTCAAACCCTCACGGACTGTAAAAAAGAAATATGCAGCGCATTTTTCGGTACTGGAAATACCGACATATCCGGCATCGGGGTAGGCGCACATTATGGGGCTGAGTTCGACGCTAACGTAATATAGGCTGTAGTCGGCTATGCTCTCTGCGGCTGCCTTGGCTTCATCCTGAGTGCAATCTGCACATGGCTCCCTGCCGATCCCATCAATCGCCATCAACGGAGTCTCCGCAAAGCTCTGGAATCCTATCAATCCTCAGCGCGGGTCTTCTCGATCTCCCTGCAGCTTGTGATGGTGATATTTCATGCTCGGCGAGATCTCGGGCGCGGCAGTAGCGGTGATGGCGCCCTGGAAACCGAAATCGGCTGGAATATTAGCTTGATCACTATGCTGGCGCAGCTATATTCTCTCGCCGTGCCCAGAAAGTTTGTGGAGCGTGAAGGCTTTAATTTCAGTATCGTATGTGGGGTTTGGGCGCTGCATTGCTATATATTTTACTCCAGGTGCAAGGATAACTGGGGTCCAAGCATAACGGATGAGGGTATTATTCGCCCCCAGGAATGGGACATTATAGTAAAGGCATGCTATCCTCCTGGTGATGTGGGCGGCTTGTTGGGTAGGGATCACTACTTGCTGAATATATGTGCGATGATCGGATCACTCGGCGCTAGTATTGTTGTTATTGGAAGGGTGGTATATCTTGTCATTGAATCGGTCGATACCACAGTTCTTATTGAACCGGTCGATACCACAGTTCTTATTGAACCGGTCAATACCACAGTTCTTATTGAACCGGTCAATACCACAGTTCTTACTGGGGCGATTTCGAAGTGGTTGCGTATTTCGGATGTACCTCAAGCTTGGATGGGTCTCAGGCGTGTTGTGTGTCTCGTGTTATTCCCGCTTATAACTGGCACACAGTTCTTTGCCATCATACAAATCCGTAGGAGGCAGAGGAGGTTGGCGATGCATATTGGGGCAGAGTTTGTGGATGATCAGTGGGGATTTGGGCAGGTTGTAGCAGTGGTGGTTTGGGTATTAGTTCTGATTGACTATGGGTACGCGTACATATTTGGGAAGTAATTGAACAAATCTTTGGTGCTGGTCGTAATTTGAAAGTAGTGTCGACCTCGCAGTTAGTTGCTAGCGACTAGAGATTGGCGAATTTGCCCCTGGCACGATCCATAAGAGCCGTCAATGAAGATAGCCTTCCGTAGACCGAACTAACACGAGTGTGATCTCTGATAGAACTACACTTCATCCCCCCATCCGTCATGTTCCATAGACGTTCTATTGATATCCATAATGTCGCTCTCGGACCTACTTCCCTGACTTTAGGTCTTTGTGGTAATAAACTTGGGTAGGGAGATGTTATATGACGGCGGTATCAAGTACTGGTACTCTAGGCCACAACGTAGATAAACGAAGCGATAAGTTCAAGGGTATGAAATACATGTGGTATTTTTTTATACGTGTATAGATACGGGGTGTCATCATATGCAGTCACCACAAAGCATTCTGATTGGTGGAACTTTCTTCTGCTGTGGCTGATGTCGTGCTGAGGCGGGAAATTCCGTTTCTCGCCACCACCGCCACTCAGCTTGGCAGAGGAAAGCTGGCGGTAGATAGACATCATCTCATCTTATCATCATACAACGAAATACACACTGTATCTTTCCCAGCTTTTGATCTCACTCGCTCTTGCCGAGATTTCGTTGATTAGATACGGGGTGTCATCATATGCAGTCACCACAAAGCATTCTGATTGGTGGAACTTTCTTCCACTGTGGCTGATGTGGTGCTGAGGCGGGAAATTCTGTTTCTCACCACTACCGCCACTCAACTTGGCAGAGGAAAGCCGGTCATACAACAAAATACACACTCTATCTTTCCCAGCGTTTGATCTCACTCGCTCTTGCCGAGATTTCGTAGATCCATGCAATTGCGTGGTACCTAACGGCCGGGTACCCTATCATATCTTCTCACACAACAATTTTTGTCACGTGACTGGGTCCAGAGCTGCAACTCTATGATGTCGATCGCCCAGGGCCGCAATTTCATCTCCATTACCTGATGCTATCGCAAGCCCGTCAACACAATAGCTTCCTCATTCTGCTTGCTTTTCTGCATTCTGCTTGCTGCAACGTGTTTCCATTACGTTTCAACATACTCAAAATATGTTATCTTTGACCCATAACGACTGTATTGCATTGATGCAAGCACTCCGTTGATATCCGTCCAGAACCACAACTCCATCATTGCACTCCGATGCTGTTATATACATTGCGAATATCGCAACTATTCTAGGCTTCGTTGCCTTCTCCTTCACTAAATCTGCTTACTGTTACACGACCACTCTGTTCTTATCATTCTCGAACTGCAATTCTCCTGCTATTAACGGATGTTGTTATATACATTGATAAAGCCCACGATTGTCCGGATCCGCAACTTCATCACTGCACACTGATGCTGTTATATACATTGGATATACCCACTATCGCAACTTTTCTAGGCGTCGTTGCCTTCTGTTTCAGCAAATCAGCTCACAGTTACACGACTACTCCATTAATATCTTTCCTCAACTGCAACTCTACAGCTATTCACAGATGATGTTATATATATTGATAAAACCCGCGATTGCGACTATTCTAGGCCTCACTGTGTTCTGCTTCAGCGAATGAGCTTATCGTTTGTGGGTTCGGAGCTTGCAACTGCTCAAGCTGTAGAATTATCGCAGTTATCCGACATATTGTCATATTTCCCAATACACTTGCTTACTCCGTTTGACGAGTTCCACCAGTTATCTCTATGCCTGCTTCATTGCCTCACTAATGCTTCCCTTCCTAATGATTCACTTCCACCTCAACGGCGTATAAAGTAACCCATTCTACGACGCGTCTTCTCCCTTCAAAACAGCATACTATATACCTTTCCTAATTATTTGAAAAAATACCTCGAGAATGACTTTATCTATGAAATTTGCGTTGGCTTTTATTTACGGCTTCGTTGCTCTAGAATCTGATATAGGACAACCAGGTGTACAGCCGCGATCCAAATGTTACGTCGCCAGTGTGCCGATTCCTGGTTTTGAATGCGTGCCTGGTTCTTCTGAATTCATGTTATTGTCTTCTTCAATTTCTAACGACAATTTGGAAGCTTCAGTCTCTATTTTCTTTCCCAGTGGTATGAAAGTTTACTCTCCTGGCGATATTATTAATGTTTGCGCAAAATTTGTTGCTCTACCCAACCAAAAGATGTTTTTGGATACCACTATCCATCAAATGTCAGTTATCGGTGTGTCTTTCCCATACCGTGACATTTGTTGACTACTCTTGGATTGAATGCGGATATCAGTAACGCTCCTGACGCGATGCTGTGCCCTATAAATGTTTGCGGACGAGTCGAAGCCGTTTACCAAGATATACCAGATTATGGACCTTACCGTGGCTTTAACGCGGAGACAGCTTGCTGGGTTAAACAATACGGTCTGACCGTTGACTTTTCCATTGGTGTCATCATTCCACCGAGCAAACGTTTTGAGGAGACCCCACTGCCTTAACTCAATTCATTGATCAACATCAACAGCTGTTTATTCGGTCGGGATAAGGCTACCGGTATAATCATCATCCTCATGATGGAATTTTCGTTCTTACCTAGATCTTCATCTACTGCTTCTTCTTCTGATACCCTTTCAACCAAATCTGGACCTTCTCCAGTCACTCCTCGCAAAGAGGAATGGAATTGTGCGCCTACTATTCATATATCTTCGGCTGTAGTTAATAGCCTTCCTGATACCACTAAGCGCAAAAGACTCCCTTGTCCTCCAAAAACCTCCCGGCTCAGAAGTTCTCAAGATATAGAAGTTGTGAATAATCATCTTGCCGGAGCTTTGTGCAGTAAACCTCACTTCTTTAGTTAATTATTAAGCTGACTCTTCTAGCATCGGCCTTGACATTTTCCGATAGCAGCCTTACTGAGATTGACATTGTGCCTGGAACACTTCAGCATCATAAAGAGATTGATGAGATTAACCTGCATACTCCACATGATACACCTGTAGCAAAGAGAGTCAAGAAATCATTGCGTTCCAAGAATCGTTGATTACAAGTCGTGTATTTTCTTCTTTTCCTCATTGTACGTATACTCTGCAACTCTTCATTATCGTTGTCCTGTGTTACTTTGTTACTGAATATTTTAGTGCTTTGATTTGGTTTCTATATAAGACGTGATGTCATTCGTCTTTGATCCTGCTGCGCGTTTCATATCAACCATGCCTTGACGTCCGTTACCCCTCCAACAGCATCTTGAACACAACTGTCTTGTTCTTCACCGTCGCCGTCAATTACTTCGTCAAGCTGACTCCATGCCTTCTCACTGTCCAATTACTGCTCAGCAACGTCGTGACAGTAAACAAACTGCCCAACAAGTTAGACGTCAAACAATACGTTCCCGTCCCCCGAGAAATGTTTCTAACGTGTGGAACTGTCTTGCCTCTTTGTGTCCGATTTCTCTTTCTCTACATTGGCCTCCTGATAATCATTGGTGTAAATGTGGGACAAGACTACATCAGCAAAAAAATATTTCCCTCCGGGCGGAATAGCTCTGTCAGAGTGGACACGCTGCGTCAGAGCTGTGAGAGACACCCCGGTGGTGGATTACTCTGTGGCCGGCCTCAATACTTCACTTTGCACTGCATATCGCCCTCCGATCGCGGTTTCACCGTTTCTTCGCTCTCTGTCGGTCACCTATTTTAAACTAACACTCTGGCGTTGTGGCCAACTGTGACCATATGTTGGAATGGGTTTATTGGGTACGCGCTTGCATCGGGATCACAATGCAATGGGTGACGTTGCGAAAATCTCTCCTCACGTTCCTTCTACCTGCGCACAAAATGTAATTGTCTCCTTACTCATTATACACATCATTCCAAGTCGCCAGATCTATGTGGCTATTGACAATTCATCGCTCGTTCCGTCCGTCTCCTGTCTTACTAGTAGTAGCTATCTCTGGAATTACGTGCGCCCAGCCACCAATGTTTCCCACGCTGAAAACTTGCAAATCAACAACTGCCAGTGCTTTTCTCACTTGAACAAATTTCAAGACGGGATCCAAGTTACCTCAGTTTCCAGCTATTGTGGTGAGCGCCAGGGCCAACCACTACTCAACGAAAGCTCCATCCTCGTTTTGGAGCTTGATTTTGAATAGTCATTGGAGTTGCCATGGGAGATGCCAATTCAGCGCGCCATAACACCTCCTAGGGCGTTGCTTTACCCACACCCAGTCAGTCCGTCGATCCTCTCCGCGCCAGCTCTGGCTTCCTGTGCATTGACACATCTGAGATATGCGTTCACCTTCTGAACCCTCAACCTGAACCTCTATACCATGGTAAATATAGAGCTCCATTGCCTGCAGGTGTTCATCCGATATATACGTCTTGTTACGACTCGAATGCTTGATAACATCCTGCGTACCGCTGTATATTGCCGCGCAGTGCGTTGAGTCTTGCGTATTGTTGAGCAATGCTCTGAAGTGATTGATCATAGCGTCAGGATGCTTTCAATCACGGTGGATTTGGGGTCTCATTAATTCGGGCTTTGTATATGACTGGGGGCTCTGGGGGGCAGCCAGATCAGCACCGGAATGGAGGACTTTGCAGGGGTCAGCGCTGTTCTCCCGATACTGAGTGAGGGCTTGGAGATTGAGTTCTCTCATTTCGAAGCAGAGGATGCGACGCTGAAAGGTGATTACTTGTGGCAGGTAGTTGACATTGTGATTGTAGGCGTTCCAACCGTCCTTGAGGTTCGTTTTATGTGCTTGTTCATGACTCTCGGCACAATACTGTTGCAAGGCTCTGTATCGACGAATCTGTTCGGCCCAATGAGACATCAAGTGGATCTTTAGAAAGTTGAAGTCGGCATCTAACTCTTTGAAAATATCTATCTAGTGGCTGATATAATCCCGCCAGGCGTTCATTTCGCGCCGCGTCTTGGACGGCATCCAAGTTTCAGCATTTGTTTCCTCGTCTACCTTTCGCTTCTTCACGAGTTCCGTTCTCAGGGCATTGGCTGTGGCCTTTCCCTTTTTGCCAGCACGCCCGAGTAAGAAAACATCTTTGAAGGTGTGAAAATGATGCAAGGCATCCTCCATGTAGCTCAATATTGCATCATCTTGAGATTTATATGGAGCATACATATAGAATTCTAAAATGCGCGTGTGCACTCAGTTGCACGATTGAATATGGGGCGCTGAGAGGGGTTTCCGCCTCGTAGAGACTGGGTAACAACTCCAAGCCGGTACCGGCACCTTTCGTTCATCTCTTTCCCATTCCATTGAGAAACTTCCTCAAATGACTTATTTTTTGGTGTGAGGTCGTGGTGAGCAGGCACAGATAACCAGATTGCATTGTACTTGTCAAGCCGTTTGTGCGTCTTCATGAAGTGGAAAATCCACTTCTGGAGGTGGTCAAGCATGCCGATCTGCATTGTATGGAAGTGGTCGGGCTTAGGGAGATCCCTCACAATACAGGGAATATGTCGAAAGACATGAAATCGTCAGTGAACATGGCCCGAAGAGAGTTCGGGATCGGCTGCCTTGGTGTTGGCATCACTGAGCGTTTTACAGAGGTTGTGATCCCGCCAGGGGTGTTGCTTGTCAGAATGCACATGATCTCCAAGTTTGTTCGTTGGACACTCGCACCAAAAACAGACATGCCGCTCGAGATGATGTAGGTCGCTGTACTCTGGGCAATCTGCCAGCCATGCTGCTAAACCCGCTTTGCAACCCCTGATGTTGCCATCTGCTCAGAGAACATTGTAATACCTGCACCCGGCGCCGGGATTTTGTTTAAAGGTGAGTGGCTTGAGTAGCCGCCGGAGTACTTTGGTCAGCACCTCTCGGTTTGTTTGCTGCTGCTCATCCAGCCCCTTCAGAGGGATATGGTGGTTCTTGATTGTAATCGGTATGAGAGCGACCGTTACGACGCTGTGAGTTGAGGGCATCTGGCGGATCTTCGAAGATAGTTTGCCAGTTGTCATATATACAGGCCACTCTTTCTTGTCGCCAGCAAAATTCGAGAGATGTGTCCCGTTAGACATGACGATGAAGGGAACCAGTGTATCCCCCACTCTGAGCGTTGACTAAACGTCAATTAGCACGTTATTATCGTCAAGTATCTCTCCTTACCTGAGTCTCCGACCACCAGTCCGCAGTGTGCATTTTGGTATAAAGGCGTTTCGGCGGCGTACCGCCGTTCAACCAACGCTGAGGGGCGAAAATGAGATGCTCGGCGTACGCTGGCTGCCGCATCAACCATCTCATGCTTTTGATGATGTCTCGACTCGAGTATTAGATGGGGCGTTGGTGATTGTCATTCCATTTCATATCCTCGAGAGTGTGTAGTTCCCACTCCCCGAGATCCTGATGATCTAGCATGCTAGCCACAAGGATCTGGACGCAATCCCTGTTTTTGAACCTTGGGAAACGCAGAGCGGTGTTTTCATCGTTCAGCACGTTGTCATAGTACGTCTTCATGCCCTTCTCCTTGGTCCCACATTGGATATATGTGTACTCTTCATGCGTCACAAACGGGTAGTAGCGATTGTTTTGTCGGTTGGTCTCAAGGCAGCCCTAGGTGGCGCGTTCCCATGGCTCAGCAATGTAATCGATCAGCGGAGCGCCAGCACCAGGGTATATTTCCGTTCGCGGCGGTGGTGGCGGTGGTTGAGGCTCCGAGTCTGCGATGTTTTCAACATGTTCAAGGTAGGGAAACGCGTCCAAGTCTTCGACTGAATCTTTGTATGGGTTGAAGTCACGATGCAGAGCGGGTTCAACTCGTCGGGGCGCGCTGCGAATAGTCAGATTCTTCTGGCCTGCAACTTGTAGGTGTTCAGGATGGTGTAATATGATATGTTTAAGTTGCCAGCTATCTGAGGTGAACGTCGTTCGGCATGAAAATTTGGGGCAATGGAAAGGAGTCTTCTCTGGCATTGTCAATGACACCAGAGCAGTGGAGTATACACTGTAGACAGTGATGAAAGTTGGTGCCGGGCCTGAGCAGCCTTGTGTGTAAGCTCACGATACTTTCAGCTAACTGATTGAGCCTCAACACAATCACAAGGAGGTTTCTTACACGCCAGGAGTTGCAAAAACGCTGCATGCGCGATGTCCCATAATACTATGAATAAAATACAACCACTAAAATAAAACCAATACAAAACCCATAAATGAGATAAACCTTGAGCGATCCAAAAACCTTGTGACACATGTAATAATCAATTTCTGAGATAAATAGATTAGAACAGAGGAAACGCACAAGACAAGAACCCGACCCTAACCCGAACGCAACAACCATCGCCTCCTCAGCAACGCGAGGACTGGTTCATTCCTCGCCTACCGAGCCATCCGGGCACGCCTCAGGGAGAGTGACATCGGGGACAGGGATATCAGGGAGAGGGACATCAGGGAGAAAGACATCAGGGAGACTGTCACCACCTGCCGATTCAATCAGCAGCTGCTGATCCACATCCACGTCCGAGGTGTTTCGGGCTGCCTCAGCTTCTCGCAGAGTTGGCACCGCCGGGCGAGGTTTTCGCGGCGTCAGAAGCCCCAAATGCTCCAGCCCACTGAGGGGATGAGTCTCCGGAGTTCATGGTCGTGGGCAAGGCTCCGGGATTTGTAGCCGTGGGGTATGCTCATGCATCTCCTGGCCTTGCTAAGATAGCACGGTTGGCTAATTGTCTACCATGTTATCTACACCGTCAGCCGATGTATTTACCATCTCTCCCTGGCCAATCGTCCGAGGTTCTTTGCCATCATCCTCATCCTTATCCTCCTCCTCATCCTCATCCTCCTCCTCCTCCTCATCTTCCATATCTTCATCTTCCTCCTCTTAATCTTGCTCCTCTTCATCGTCCTCCTCTTCACCTTCCTCCTCTTCATTGTCACCGTCCCTTTCCATATCCACATCGCCGTCTGAATCAATGCCATCCGGTGCGTCCACATGATCCTCCATGTGCATATCCACATCAGGATCATGTTCGCCATCCGACTCGGTGGAGTGGTTATCATCATCTGAGAAAATTGACACACCCAGGCGATGCTTCCGGCTCGAAATATACCTGCTCTAGTTAGCCCTCCATGTCCAAGTCTGCCTCTGACATTTCCTTCTGCAACTGCAAAGCAACAGCACGAGAGAAATCATCTCCCCCTGGGGTATGTTTGACAATACCTTTCCCTTTCCCTTTACCGTTTCACTTCCCCTTCACCTTCCCTTTCCCCTTCCCATCCTCAGTCACCTTCCCTTTCCCCTTCCCATCTGTTGTTCCATTCCCATTCCCGGTTCCTATCTCACTGCCCTGCGTGTCCTCCCCACCCTCGCCGTCGTCATTGTCATTGTCGTTGCCAGGATGGCTCCGTCCACCGCTCGGCTCTCCGGGATCTGCCCAGTTCTCATCATCATCATCCTCGTCGAGTATCTCATCCCGATTCAGTGGTCGAATGGCCAGGAAGTCGCCTGGCTTGTACTTCTGCCAGCTTGGTGGCTCCATCTCTGCCCTGGGATCATAACTACCGTACCATGAGAAATGCTCGCCGGTGCGTTGAACCTCTCCCGAGCTGGTTGTCGGCAGATTGGCGCGATCGACTTGATCCCCGAAGGCACCTGGGTTGTCCCACCTCCAATTGTTCATTTGGTCGCGGGTTGTGACAAAGATTTGCCCCATATCTGAGTGGAAGGCTGCCCACCACTCCCGAAAAGGTGAACTCCTGCTCCTGCGGTGCAACCCCATTAGCTGGAATTGTGAAAAGTGGCGAGTCGTGCCTGGATCAAGAAAGATTATAACATGAAGGAGGTCCATGGCCCTGTCATCATTTACGCTGCAAACATTGTATATCCGTATGAGTCAACGAATTTGTTACCAGATGAATCCGTGTATACGGTCCCGATCTAACGACAGGCGTCGATATATCACCAATGTTGGCATCTTTGCCCTAGTAGTTGCCTTCCCGTTTCCTTTGCGGCTGCCAGTTGGTGCCATTGTTGCGAGTTGAAAATAAATCTACATCCGAGGCGTTAGCATTATGATAAAGTTGAACGTAGTGGAAGGTAGCCCAGAGTGAATGTACGAAGTTGTGTAGGTCATTGGTTGTGTTCTGAAACGAGAGACGTTGTGTTGTGCAAGTCACATGATGTCGAGATAGTTCAGGATGCTGGCGGTGTGTTCAATATGGGAAGAAAAGAGAATGGAGGTGTAGGTGGGGAGAAGGGATATATATACTCGAGTTCCTGTGATTTGATTCATATCCTGCATTTTGCTGGTCAATGAACAGAAAACGGCCCAGCCTCCATCTTGCACAACCACCAAGCACCTCGTGAATGAGGAGGCTCGAGATGAAATTTAGTACTCGCGGTCACGACAGTTTGCGATGCCAGGCATTGCTTTGGAATCACATACCACTTTTACCGCTCACACCTCGTGCATCTCGGAGCAAACTGAGTAGTTCTCAAGTGGTCCCAACTGTGCAACAATTCAACACGGCTACCAACACCTAGTGGTGGAAGAAGCACACGCAACTGATGTCACAGGATAGAGAATACGTCATAGTTTGCTTTGCGATGCTTTTAGCTCTGCCAAAGGGGGATTTCCACCAGGAAGCTGAAGGTATACACAATGGATGGTTCAAAGTATTGTGCCAAGAACGAGTGCAATACTATGAGAATCGCGCCAAGAAGGCATAAACACCCTTCAAGCGGTGCAAATAGACCTTCAGACATTGCTGCAACTGTGAATATCAATGCTGAGTTTAATCAGACTTTAATCTGATGGCAGTTGACCCATAATTGAATGCTTTTGAAGGGATCTCGTCTGCGAGTATTGTCAGGGTTTAGAGTCTAGCGCGGTCTACACTGCGCCTCCCTTTTTTGTTTAATCCCTCCATGGTGGCTCAAATAATAGTCTACATCGCCTGCCGTTGCATATGCATGCAGAGGGAGTTATGCGTACAGTCTTATCGTCGCACATCCATATCGGATGATGCCTTCCCAAAGCACTCACCGTGTCAAGTATCTGGTCGTACGAAATGTTGGAAGTCTTGCTAATTGTCAGAATCAACAAAAGCATGGGCCTTCAGGGAATTCTCAACTTCCACCTGCTAAGAGACACGTTTCTGAACCGGCTGGCGAGAGGGATTCCTCTCAAGGAGGGAGTTCCAGATCCTCTACAATCGAAGGTCAGAACTCCACCCCCTCATCATCGCTGAACAATCCTTGTGTTGCAGATATCACCACGTCCGCTACACAGCGATGGTCAATGATTCTACAACCGCCACGCCGGGTACAAGTAGTTGTAACAGACCAGCACCCAGTGGAACCTCACAGACAGACTCAAGGCATCGCGTTGTATCCAGCCCCGCATCAGGCATTGCTAGCACTCCCACTCCTCTCAGTGGTCTTGACAACCTGCCTACCCCCATCCCTAATCCAGAAGCCCGCGCGATCATTACAAATCCACTGCGAACGTGATCTACAGAGAGCTATCAGAGACAGAGGCTGTGGCAATTGCAACCGCACGCGGTGTCTACACCTCGATCAGTGCTCTCCTGGAGTCGCAGCAATCCTCGATTTGGTCACTCCGACACAACGCATCTTGTATTTGTCATCGGCAGACTCCTGGAGCTCTACATGTGGAACAGACGGCCGTGTATGAGTGCAAGCGACTTGGAGATCGTAAGTTATGCAACGCAACGAGGGGTTTTTTTTTTGTTTTAATCATACTGTATTCACTCTACTTGGAGTATGACATCAATGCGATGCATTGCGAAAGCATTAGCAGAAGCCCCACACTGGTAGATAATAGAGACGTACTGGAACACCGCAATGCAGCAAAACAACATTTGGTCCATAGCATTGGAGGCACGCACAAAGGAGATCTTGAAAGAGGTATGCTGAAGCAATGGCCCACGTTGAATATTACACGCTCAAAGTGGTACCAGGTTCGTCCACAAGTCGATATGGTTAAATCCCATTCTATTCAATCAGCATGGGACAATATCGCAGAGCTATATGATCTCTACCGCTTTGAATCCAACGCAGAGCATTTGCAATTCATTGATTCCCTTCCAGCAGACAATGAGGATCTGTTTCCTTTAGCAGAGCGTGTAGAAGCTGGTGTATGCAGTCCAAATTGAACGCAGAGAGTGTCGCAAGGTGCTAACGAATGGCCAGCGTCCACTTCACATCCTGGCGGAAGCAATCCCACGGTGTATCTACATCAATTTTTAACATCGCGCGAATAGCCGCGGTAAGTATTCTGATGGATTTTATAATTCCATGATTGACGACAAGGACAGTCATATACCCTCGCCACTGATCATGTTTACCTGCGCCGCGTTGCACCATGCCCTCCTGGAGTGGCAAAGGAACAAACGCGTTCATCCGAAAACTTCCAAGTCAAAGCTGAAAGCGGACAGACCTGATCGATCGAACTACTTCAATTACAAGAATGATGATGGTAAGAACGCATCCTGCTCCGCTGCAACGGGTCGCAAAGTTGTTAACCTCGCCTGGCATTGCAGACACCTATGCATTCTTGATGAATACCTGGAACACACTACTGGAGAGCTACCAACAGAGGGCGGATAACAACACTCTTGCTACAGTCAAGTGTCAGATCCAACAGGCGGAGAACCCAATGCCTGCCATGGTGATCAGCGTGGAAGCAGCGCCTGTTGACAATGCAATTCTTCTTGATTATTTGACCTCCGAAGTGGCGCTTCAGGAGCCTGAGATAGAAACCACTGACCCAAACATCCCGATAGACAATAATTGCATGGATGACGAACTTCATTTCGGGATGCCATGGGGCAGCAGGAATCACGCAGATGAAGGTGATCAAAGCGACGTGCGCAATGCCATCCCCACTGCCAGATGGCGATGACGGCCCATGACTGAATTCGAAAGGTTTGACATGGGAACCAGTGATGTCGACGGGCATGATGGCGAGGACGGTGACGATGCGTATGCCGATGAGGAGGAAGAAGCCTCGCAAGCCGATGATGGATCAACACAGAATGTGGAGGACTGAGGGCATAGAAGGTTTGACCTGGGATGCAGTGATGTCGACGGGTATGAGTGAGAGGATGGTGACAATGCGGCTGCGGATGAGTAGGAATACGCATCGCAAGCCGAAGATGGATCAACGCAGAATGTGGAGGACTAAGGGCCTAGTACGAGAGAGTGTCAACATTAGACTGTCTATTTCAGACGTGTAAAATACGATAATGGCGAAGCAAATGCAACGCCAAGCAATGGATCCAAAGCGAAGACTGTAATGCAATATGTGACAAAATCTCAAAGCTAAACATATCTGGGGCGAGTGCGGCATCCTATATATAGCAATACCGGAGAGGTACGATGTGGCTATCGGCTGAAGAAAGGCATAAACATCGCCAGGCGGTGTGTCAGCAGCTACAGCATAACTGCAGCCCCTGCGAAGAGTGTAACACATGAGTCGCTCTAATGGTGCGTATATCAGGCACAATGTAATGGAGGAAGGTATGCGACGGGACCCGTCACCTAAGTGACGGGAAGCATGTAATCCTCCGTCAGAGGGTCGGAGGTTCTGTCGGAGCCGGCAGAGCCGTCCAGAACACCCGGGTGTTTCAGACTGACACTAGCATTGTTGCTGATGTACTTTCTACCGAAACTAATGACTCCAAGTGGTGTTGTTTTGACGGTCGATTCCCTTCACTCAAATTACCTCCATATCCTGCCACTGTGGATGACATATTGTCTGGCGGTCGTGCCTCTGGTATCTCGAGGACTCTGAACAATCTATTCTGTTTCTCCGCTATTGGTACCCACGGCAAATTTGCGCTCTTATCTACTCCGTCAAAGGTTGTTCTTTGTAGCCATACCTATCACCGCATGTTGGATATCACCCGCGGTCGGCACTCTTCATGCTGGTTCCTATACTCTCCAGCCGATAGAGATCGTGCCGCAACCTCTCGCAGGATCGACTATTCCATTGTTTGACAAATCTAACGACACTTGCAACTCTCTGATCCTTATGTCAAGAAGTTTCAGTACCTGCGAGCTCAACCTGCTGGCATCCCTTATGCGTTAGAACCAATGATTTCACCAGCCCAGCAATTATCCAGTCAGGACCGGGTCCATCAAAGTCCAGTCCAATCCAGTCCGAGAAATTTTTGGACCGGGCTCGGACCAATCCCCAACTTTTTGGGACCTGGACTGAACTGGCCTGGACTGTGTTGGACCAGTCCATTCGGGCCGAATCGGCCCGAATACGCTTGGAGTTACTGATATACTTAGTCAACATCTAGACTCATCTTGCCATTCGCAAGTCACGATGCACAGCTCACCCCTCACCACCTGCTACTTGCCACTCACCACTGTAATCTTCGGAGTCACTGAATAGACTCGTAAACAACAGCTCACTTGCCATCGCCAGTCACCACTCTCCACCACTTACCACTTGCCATTCCGCATTTGACTGCCTCATCTTGTTGACTAAAGATATCACCTGAAAGGTCTATGACACTCTAGAAGGCCAGCGAAGATGCTAGAGTGAACTAGAGAGTGGTTACTGATGATCTCAGTCGCAAAGTAGACTCAGACAAGATGAGTCACTCGCCACCTACATAGCCACTGATGATTTGTAATGCATCCTCACGAAGGTTTCTCTATAGAACCTTGGATTTCCTTGTGCAAATAAAGCATAGATCTTCTCCTCCTACCCTCAATATCGTCTCAACCCATCTCTGTGGGATCCTCAGATTCAAACTGCATATATAGTATACTCTGTACCCCGAACTTTTAACATCCTGTTTCAATTGAACAGCCATTGTCAACGAAGCCATTTCTATTGTTCTCCATTTTAATTGATTGATATTGATCGCCATGTCATCACAATCACTGACGGATCTCAGTGGCAGCGAAGACTTTCTGCCATCCGATACTGAGTCTGAGTTCTCACCAGGGTCTGGTTCTTTTGACTCGAATTCTCAAGCTCTTTCCACCAGCCCATCATCAACCCAACATCTTCCTCTGTCCTCCTCAATTGCATCGAATTCATCTGTATCCTCAACTGTTGTACACAGAGGCAGCTGCTTGACCTCACCAATTCACGCACATGGTACTATTTCAGGCTCTGGTACAAACCAGTACTGGAAGTGCTCCTATTGTAAGTCTATCTGAATTCAATCACTACGAGTGATGCTTATTCTTAACCAGGTATAATGAAATATAAGATGACA
>Ga0307515_10008764_pt1 | contig 19656 bp, 27 predicted proteins | sample 17_EM_MG_FD_194513 | JGI IMG/M metagenome (GOLD analysis project Ga0307515, IMG submission 194513) | Populus trichocarpa ectomycorrhiza microbial communities from riparian zone in the Pacific Northwest, United States - 17_EM | ecosystem: Host-associated > Plants > Roots > Unclassified | place... | reverse complement strand
CCGTCGCGGGTAGAGGGACTTGTTGCTTGTTAGACCACCGGCCAAGCCGAATGAAAGGTGTCCCGAATCTTGGGTGACTGCTCGATTCACTGGTTGATGGTACACCGTCGTGTCTCTACCTCCGCTTTTCACGAGAGACGGAGAGTGAGCAGGGGTTCCGGTGAGCAGTGGTCACAAATATCCTCAGATGCTACAGCCGCGAACACAAGTGTTTTCGCCAAATGGGTCAGGTTACACGAGGCGTGTCGTGACAAGATTGCTGCTCATCTTTATCAGGGTTCGGAACCTTCCTCACAGCCCTCACCCCGCACACTTCCCTCGCAGCTACCTCGAGTTTCGACCATGGAGGCCAAGTCCCAACGACCCAAGGGGCGAGAGAACACTATCTCAGCGTTGAACGCGTCCATCGAAGTCTTGAACCTTGTGAAGGAGATCTCGAGTATTACCCCGGCCAAGGCCGTTTTTGGTTCCGTCAGCGTTATCCTCATAATGATCAGAGTAAGCCCCCCTCTGGTTTTTTATTGATTGAATGCAGACTGAAATGCATATATTAGGACGCCATGATCAACTATGCAGATTACGTCGACCTCGGGCTGGCCTGCGCTGACGTCTGTACCGCCCTGGATCGGGGACTGGACGGGAAGAGGTTGAAAGACCTTAACAACTCCATGTGTGAGGCAATCAAGCAGCTGACGACGTGAGTTATACCAGCACCGTACACTTTGAGCAACTCGTTGGTGACATTTTCGATCTGATCTCAGGGCCGTGGCGGAGATCCAAAGGAAGGTCATAAAGCAGAGCGAACGAAGCGCGACTTCTCGATACTTCCATGCCAAGAACGACAAAGAGAAAATCGCAGGCTGGAGGTCGGACCTCAACCGGATCCTTCATGTCTTCAACGTGCGTTCCATCATCTTCATATAACGATTGCTGACTCGGGATCCCCAGACCGAACTTGCGATAAATACACACGTCATCGTTTCCCAGCTCGAGCAAAATGCTACGAGCACCCACAATCTGGTCTCCAAAATCCATCGTACCGTCGTGGGAGGTCAAGAAGTAAATGATAGTAGAAATCTTTTGGTAAGCGACACCCGCGCTCTAGCCGTTACCGAATGTCCACTCACCGTTGCACAGACTCAAACCAGGTCAGCAATCTAAATCATCGATGAACCAATTATCTCACCCTCGAATGCAGCGTGCCTGGGGAATCTCCACCTCTGCCACCGAGGACGTTGTTCGGACGCGACGACTTGATCGAGAACATAGTCGATCTCGCTGAGAGCTTCGTTCCGATTGCCCTCATTGGTGCTGGTGGAATTGGCAAGACCTCCATCGCGCTGACGGTCCTCCATCACAATCAGATCAAGCAGCGGTTTGGCCACAACCGTCGATTCATTCGCTGTGATCAATTCCCCGCCTCCTGCGTCCACCTCCTCCGTCGGCTCTCCAACGTCATTGGCGCGGGCATCGAGAACCCCGAGAATCTAGCTTCCCTTCAGACATTCCTGTCCTCGAAGGAAATGCTGATCGTCCTCGATAATGCGGAATCCATTCTCGACCCGCAAGGAACAGACGCACAGATGATCTACGCCGTAGTGGAGGAGCTCAGTCAGTTTTGCAACATCTGTATTTGCATCACATCGCGCATCTCCACCACTCCACCAGACTACAAGCGGCTCGATGTGCCGACGCTATCAATGGGCGCTGCGTGCGACACCTTCTATCGCATCTACGACAGTGACGCCGATCAGTCGAATGTCGTCAGCGGGATCCTCGAGCAACTCTTCAGACCAGGTTAGATTTCGCCATTTGCAAGCTTGGAATTGTATTCTGCGGCCTTCCTCTGGCGCTCCTTGAAGGAGCGAATGATCTTCTCCGCCATGGCACCAGAGGAACAGTCGTCTTGTAGTTTGTAGAGATCGGTGGCTTCGAGCGGACGGGAGTATCCGAGCCGCATGAGGGGACCAATCCATTCGAAAGTGAGAAGGCTTAGCCAATTTGCGTTGGCTTCTGGGATAATGTCTGTCTAGTCTAGTGACGCCTTGGGGGGTGGGGGATTGGGATGGGTAAGAAGTCGAACCTGGAGAGCGGAGCTTTTTGTGGCTCAAGCGCTTGCCTCGGCTCGCGAGTCTCATCCGGGCCGCGGCCGGCGGGGACTCCAGAGTTCACCGCGGACTGTCTGTCGACGTCCTTGGTGGTGTCCATGGCGCTCCGGAAAACCTGGCAAATGTCCTCGGGGTGCAGGCATTTTATACTCAACCAGAAGGCTCGTATGAGAGTCTCTGCGTAACCTGGGTGGCAGTTTAGACCGAGCTCCATTTCTTACCGCCTTGAGCCTTTGGAATCTAGCTGCGCGGATAAGGCCTAGGGCAGCCCCAGTTGGACAACACTACTCCAAAAAGGCATCCCCTTCCACTACCGGTGAGCGTCGGACCTACTTATTATATTGAGGACGATGCTCATCTGCGACTTGGGGGGTCCGGGTTTATGTTTTTTTTTTGTTGCGACACGAAGCCGCTGTGACGACAAGCTCACAATGTGCCGCCGGTCTCTCATCTCACATCATAGCACAATCGAACCAGTACAATCGAACCACCAAGTAATGCAGGGGGAGCGTCCACCAGCATTCTGCATTCGGTCTTGACCTGGAAGTCGTGGTTGGAGGTCCAGCGTAACCGCGAACCGCTAGGAAGTAACTCTTGCTATATTCTTTACCGCTACACGATATGCGGGGAAACCCGCTGACGGTTGGATAGCCTGGGCGGGTCCAGATCGATGCTGTCTTCCTGTTCCCGGCTCCCAAGGGTAATGAAAAATGGATGTGATGAGCGGTTGCGACAAACAGTCCTTACTGGGTGAGCTCTGTGCTCTGACCTAGTCTGACTTCCACCCGCTGACGCTCCCTCGGTTATGACCCACCCCAGTCCAGGACCGCTCAGCTGACAGAATGCAAATTCGAAGCTTATGATGACTCCGAGGCCCTTCTAGTCCCTTACCCTCTTTCACCGCCCTTCCCGAATTCTTCTGTATTCCGAGTCGTTCTGGACGACCCAAGTTAGTCGTGCGGCTGCGTTCCCCATTGGGGCGTTCCTCGAGTGCATGATGTATGCCTGTGAGTACCCAGCTTCTTCAATTGACGGTCAAAATTCCGGTGTTCCCGTTGAACTTGTGTAGGTATCTTCGTCCCCTTCTTCATCGCTGCCCACTATGTCCAGTGGAAACAGATTTCGCATGGGAGGAAGGTTGACCACGTCATGGCGTTTGCTACCGTGTTCCCCGAATGCACCGCCGCCGCAGTAAGTGAAAGGCAATCGCCCCAAAACCCACATCATCAGCTCACCTAACAAGTCATCCCACCCTATAGGATTGCGTTCTTGCACTCCGTCGGTCGTTACAAGCGATTCTGTATACCCTTTCTGGAATGTCGGTCTATCAATACCTGAATGGGCCGTGGCCCATTGTAGAGGTCGCTCGGTTGGCGGTATTCCAACTCCAAATCGTAGTTGCGGACGTCATAATAGTACTTTCCCCCACCTCAAGCCTACCCCATCACTTGCGGTCGCTGACGACACACCAACAGGTTTACCGAATGTTCCACATCTACGATAGGAACTCTCTTGTGTGTATCTATGCCGTTTGATATGCACATATCTCGTCAGTTAGGGCCTCTACTGCGTTATCCACAGGTAAGGCGTGGCCGGATGTAGAGGGTCACGCGAGTCGAAGAGGTTTCTCCGCGTAATACCTCTCCAGTGTTGAAGGTGGTAGAAGCGATCATCCGGATTGTCGCCTCGTCGTACAATATCCCTGTCTTCATCGCGAGAACATTTTGGTCACTGAGTTCTATGAACGCCGGAACAGCGTTTCTCATGGGCCAAAGAGCTATCCTCCAAGGTCCGGAAAGGGCAGCGGTGGGCCAGAAGAGTTTCACTACGAGGTCTCGAGAACATGTCACACGACTGCTTTCTCGCATGCACAGACAACACCGAGGCAATCAAAGGAGTGCATTGAAGACCAGAGTCCTGGGAACACGGGGGAAGAACGCGGGAAACGAGGTACAAGGCGCAAGGCACGGTCGTAGGATGCACAGGGGACGAGAGTGCAGTAGAACATCTAAATATGTACCAAATCCGAAAATGAAACGCGCGGGAAGGGCAAGGGCCAAACCCGAATCCCAAAGTCTCCGCAAAATCGTATAGCAGTTACTGGCACAACCTTCCGGTCGACTTGAATCCGCGCGACTCTTAATGCATCTGCAGATTTCTCTCCTTTGATGGTCTTCATCCACACGCTTGATGGGACTTCGGTCGCATCACTTTCCCCATGGGCCACTTCCCTCGATACTCGGAAACTGTTGTGGTTGTATACTTCGAAGGCGCGTGTGGCGATGGACTTCAACTGAAGTTCTTCCTCCAACGCTTCACGTGCGTTGAGCACCGCGACTGCGCAAGGAATCAACGCTGATGAACACGGTAGAACATCGAAAAAAAAAGAGAAACGACTCAGAACGTATTCGCGCACACCCTGGTCACGTTGACGTGAAGCCCGAGCCTATTCAATCGGTATCACCATCAACACTGACTATAGAATGGATGAACATCTCCCAATCCAACATACCAGTACGCGTGTGAAGAGGACGCGTAGAACACGGCCAGGAGCGCGACCTGAACGACAGAGACCAAAACGCTGCGCTGGATCACGAACCCGGTCAGAGGCTTGAGGACCGAGTCCGTGCTGGAAAAGTGGTTCCCAAATGAGGACAAAACAGCCTCGCCACAGAAGATAGACCACGCACGCCCTTACGCCTGTCCTCACATATCCAAGACTATAACCCAAAGAGCGGGTGACGATGATGTCGGTCAATGCTGCCGGCGCCTTCGTAGCACCCGCCATTGCCTGTAGATAGCGTCCGGTTAACCGTAATGCATCACGAAATTTTTAACAATCAGCCTTACGGTAAACGTGGGATCACGGGTGCCCAATATTCTGGGAGTGAACGAACATCACAACGGAACATCCTGGTCACAGCCAGACGTCAGGACATAACCTCGGACCATTGATAATTTCAGACCTACCGAAGCCACCAGCTGTTAAAAACCGCACGGTAAAACCCGTCAGCCGACAGTAGTTGTTCCCGGGCGATGCACTCACCGAATGCGAGGAGGCTGAGGATGGCCACCGTCCCAGATACGACATACTTGATGAAAGATCTTTGAGACAAGGCGTATACTTGGCACGCGAAGTAGAACTGCGAGCTAGGTGATGGTTTGAACGTGATGCGGACAGCCAGTGATGTCGGGTACTCACATGACAATGATGCAGGCTGTCCCAACACACTATGCCGCGGGCGTCCGTTCGGAATACAAGTGAGCGAAAACACCGACGTTGTGACGAGGGTACATACGGGACGAGACGGCCAAAGGATAACGTTGAACCAAGATGGGGGCAAGCTGCTGGCTGAACCGAGAACCCTCTTCACCCAACAAGGGAAACCGTTTGTTGTGAGTGTGCATTGAGGGAGTGCCTGGCGGGATCGGTAACTTTGGGGAGAACGGAATCGGTACTGAAGGTCCGGTAACCCATGAATGGAGGGACGACAAGGAGCGTTGAGTAGATGGTCATCACCCGTGGAAGTCGTGAATTGGGTCTCAGACGTAGACGGAGGATCGGCGGGGATATCGATACGTGACCGTCAAGCGGGTACTCCGAGAACATTCACGCGTCCCCTTTCGCTGCAGCGCTATCATGAATACGATTCTCTTCACCACATGGCCTGTTTGCACGAGGCGTCTCGTGACAGATGGACCCTCACCCTTTAGGAGTCTTCCTCATACCCTTCACGCCGCACGATTATCTTGCGACCACCTCGAGTTTCGACCATGAAAGCCGAGTCCCACCAACCTGAGGGGCCCGAAGGCCCCATCGAGGCACTGATCGCAGCCATCTCGGAGACCACAAATCTTGCAGACAAGGTCTCGTGCATCCCACCAGCCAAGATCGTCTTTGGCTCTGTCACCGCTCTTCTTACACTAATAAGGGTATGTCTCCTGCTCCTCTGCTACGATCTGCTCCAGGTTCACACATAGCCAGGACTCACCGGTGAACGAACTGGATTATGCCGGGCTTGGGTTATTCTGTGTCGATATCTGCCGCGCGCTTGGCCGAGGGACAAATGGAAAGAAACAGGACGAGCTTAGTCCGTCCGTGTACGGTGCTATAGATCAATTGTCGGTGTGAGTTGAACCAGCGATGCGTATCTCGAACCGTCCATTAAATTGCTTTCGATCGCAGGACCGTAGCCGACATTGAGAGGAACCTCGTCAAGTGGGATAAACGGAATGGGATCTCTCGGCGCTTCCACGCGAAGAAAAGCAAAGAGAAGATCGCGGCCTGGAGGTTGGGCCTCGAGAATATTCTTGGGGTCTTTAACGTGCGTTCAGTCGCTTGAGCAATGACTGTTACTAAATTCCCCTTCCCAGAAGGCTCTCGCAATAAAAACAGTTCCAGCCGTTCCAGCCGTTAGCCATAGTGTCACGAACACCCACACCATCGCCTCTGGGGTCCAGAATGACGTTGTGAACACCCCCGCTATTGTTTCCGACAATTGCCGTAGTGGATCGAAAAGGCCCGAGGGTACACGCGGCCAGGATCGGATGGTAAGTACCATCATATTCTATCTGCCGTAGAGTAACCATTTATCCCTGCCTAGACTCACGCAAGGTTGGCGATCTCGGTTAGAAGCGAACCCGATATCTAACCTTTGCATCCAGCGCACCTGGAGAACCATCGCCCCCCCTGCCAGGGAACACGCATGGAACCGTCTCCGACATTCGCCGGGACGTCCGTATCATCGTTTCCCAACTCGAGCAAAACGCTACGAGCACCCAAAATATGGTCTCCGAAATCCATCGTACCGTCGTGGGAGGTCAAGAAGTAAATGATAGTAGAAATCCGCCGGTAAGCGGCACCCGCACTCTAGCCGCAACCGAATATCCGCTCACCGTTGCACAGACTCAAAAAAGGTCAGCAATCTAAACCATCGATGGACCCATTATCTTACACTCGAATGCAGCGTGCCTGGGGAATCTCCACCTCTGCCACCGAGGACATTCTTCGGACGCGATAAGTTGATCGAGAAGGTAGTTGATCTCGCTGAAAACTTCGTTCCAATCGCCCTCATCGGTGCCGGTGGAATCGGCAAGACCTCCGTTGCCCTGACGGTCCTCCACCACGATCAGATCAAACAGCGGTTTGGCCACGACCGTCGATTTATTCGGTGTGATCAATTCCCTGCCTCCAGCGTCCACCTCCTTCGTCGCCTCTCCGACGTCATCGGCGCGGGCATTGAGAACCTCGAGAATCTGGCTCCCCTTCGGACATTCCTGTCCTCGAAGGAAATGCTGATCGTCCTCGATAATGCGGAATCCATTCTTGACCCCCAAGGGACGGACGCACAGGAGATCTACGCCGTGGTGGAAGAGCTCAGTCAGTTCAGCAACATCTGTATTTGCATCACATCGCGCATCTCCACCACTCCGCCGGACTATAAGAGGCTCGATGTGCCAACACTATCGATGGGCGCTGCATGCGACACCTTCTATCGCATCTATGACAGTGACACCGATCAGTCAAACGTTGTCAATGGGATCCTCGAAGAACTCGACTTCCATCCACTTTCCATCGCCCTACTCGCCACGGTCGCGCATCAGAACAGGTGGGACATAAGCCGATTGACCCGGGAGTGGAAGCAGCGGCGGACGAGTGTGCTGCAGACCCAGCATAGCAAGAGCCTTGCCACCACAATCGAGCTTTCACTCACCTCCCCACTATTCCAAGAACTCGGCCCCGATGCCCGAGCGCTTCTTGGAGTTGTCGCATTTTTCCCACAGGGCGTCGACGAGAACAACCTGGAATGGTTGTTTCCCATGGTCTCGAACAGAACTGATGTCTTTGACAAGTTCTGCATCCTCTCCTTAGCTTACCGGAACAACAGATTCATCACGATGCTTGCACCCCTGCGGGACTATCTTTCTCCTAAGGATCCAAGGACATCCTCACTACTCTGCACGACCAGAGAACGCTACTTCACCCGGCTGTCAGTCGATATTGATCCGGACGGGCCCACGTTTGGAGAAGCGCGATGGATCACGTCAGAGGACGTAAACGTCGAGCACCTGCTCGAAGTTTTCACCACGATCGACCCGGACTCAGATGGCATCTGGGACACTTGCACCAATTTCGTGGAGCACCTCTATTGGCACAAGAGACGACTGACCATTCTGGAGTCAAAAATTGAAGGTCTCCAGGATGATCATCATTCCAAACCGGAATGTTTGTTTCAACTCTCACGGTTGTTTGAGTCGGTCGGAAATTATGCGGAGGAAAAACGACTCCTTACTCACACGCTGGATCTCTGGAGAGAGCGGGGAAGTTACCATTGGGTTGCTATAACTTTGATGAAGCTATCTGATGTAAACAAGGTAATTGGCCTCTACAAGGAAGGGATACAACAGGCGAAGGAGGCATCGGAGATTCATGAACAACTCGGTAACACAGCGGCACAGGCAAACTGTTTGGTCAACCTCGCTTGGTCATTGCGTAATGATGGACAGCTCGATGCCGCAGAAGAGGTCACACTCCGCGCGATTGATCTTCTCCCGGAGGAAGGCGAACAATTTCGGGTCTGCGAATCTCACCGCGCTCTCGGCAATATATATCACTTCAAGGGCGATACCGAGAAAGCGATTCACCATTACGAGCTAGCCCTTGGAATTGCATCCCCTTTCAATTGGCACGAAACCCTGTTTTGGATCCATTACGAACTGGCAGGGCTGTTTCGCGATGAAGACAGGCTCGATGACGCACACGCTCACATCGAACACGCCAAGTCACACACGGCCGATAGTATTTACCACCTGGGTGGTGCGATGGGACTGCAGGCTCGGATTTGGTACGATCAAAACAGAAATGAAGAGGCGAGGTCCGAGGCTCTGCGCGCGGCCGACATTTTCGACAAGCTTGGGGCTGTGGAGGATGTGGAGCGCTGTAGAGACATCCTCCGGGATATAGAGAAGGAACTGAATGGCCCGGTTGCCTCTGGTTCATGTGAGCTCCTGAAACCATTGCTATTCCCTGCGTGTACCTACTCAATCTAAGCTTAGGAAACCGGATGATGGTATCGATGAGTTCTTCAGATTCATTTTCCCACAGGTCGTCGAAGCCTTGTCCCTTTGCCCCACCTTCCCTTGTATTCGTCGATATAACCGATTTCTTCCGTTTCAACGATGCTCTCCTTCCATTTGTCTCTTTCATCCGTGCACATTGTTTCGTATTCGTCGTCCTATCGCCCGTCGTCAGCAATGTGTTTCCTGTGTCACATGTCATCCGAGTTAACGAATGCTACCAATAATCGATAATCTACTGCGTCGTCTAGATGCTTTATAGAGTAACGAGATCGCCATGTCCTAAAACCCTTCCTCCAGCATAACACAATTCTTCCAGGCCTCGACGGGCCGCTCCTCGAACCTCGCCTCCATCGATGCAGTTGTTGCTGTAATCCCACACATATTTAGAAGCAATCTAGGCGAGAGTATGTTTGTAGCGCACTAAGCCTGTTTCGACCACCCATCCATAATTACCCGGCTACCGGCACGTCTCGATTCATCAGCTAACCACAGCGCTACCTCGCTATGTTCAACCCGACGGAATTGCCTTGGAGCCCGATATCCGTTGTGTAGGCTCTGTATGCGGCAGTTGCCGCGGACCCTGCGGTCCTCTCTCGCTAACCCCCCGCTGGGTGCGGAATGTCGTGTGGTCCGTTGAAACCTTGTGTAAGGTATTCTACGCCGACTGCATTGCTGTATCCATGGCCGTAAAGCCAGTTGACTTCGCGGCTGGCAACCTGTGAGACCCGCTGAGTGTTTTTTCTTCGCCTTGGTGGATACCACGAAACCCACGCGAGGGCCACTGTGTAGTATTCGGAGTAGTTGTAGTCTTGCTTACGGAGGTCACCAGGCCACGGAGTATAATCGGTGTGCTCAACGTACCTGATGAAATACACGAAATATCTTTGACCTAGCAACCCCTTCCCCAGCCCTTTCACGGCCCGGGAGGGTATGCTCGACGTACCCTTTCCGGACCGGAGCGGTCGATAAGATGAGCGTGCACGTCAAAGGATATCCGTCACCAGGGCAAGGCCTGCCGAATGTTTCGGGAGCGTTTGGGATTCCGGTAATAGTCAGACGTACTGGGGCACAAATTTCGAAACCACTGAGTGGGTCTGATCTAACGGGCCGTGACCGACCCCGATAGGGAAAGCGTGCAGAATTCCTAGGTGCGCTTGAATGGTCCCCGTTGCGGACAACACAGGCAGAGTTCAAAACTATCGCACCCCAAGATCTGCATTCCTCGAGATGGAACCCTCCCAACGGGAAGCGGGGACCATGATGTGCCTCAGTTGTCATACAGTGCCTGGTAGAACGAACGGTGAGCTATGTTCGTAGGGTTCATATATGGAGGGTATAGTACCCCTCAACCCGAGACCGCACCCGGGTACACACTTCATCTTGAAGATCTTACGGCTCCAACCTGAAGACGTTCCCGAACTGGTTTTCGTGAATAGGGTGTCACAGTATGATCATGACGACCCTTCTCGCTCAGCACCGAGAAGTGTCCCGTTTCGTGAGTTTTCAGGTGGCCATTCAACGCACCGCGATTCCAGCTCCATTGAGTACTTGGCCGGGACCGCGTCGAGCTTCTGACGCGCATGTGGGAACATGTAAGATCGGAGCAGACGCCTGCGAGACCGAGTGTCCTCCCCCTTCAGGAGGTAGTATACGCGATGAAAGAATACAGACCTCCGTGGAAGTTGGTGGTCTGTCCGTCTCCGAATTTAAAGCGGGAGTCTAGCCTACTCAATCCGTCGGCAGAACTCAAGCTGCGTCGTTAATCCGTCAACGTCCAACTTCCATATCACCCCCTCGGTCCTCCGGCAAATCATTTTCGACTCGCACAAACCGTGACATTCGGGACCTGAGAATAAAGGACTGCGTGTGTGCAAATGGGTAAAAAATTATGGGTGTCGCCATCATAAGCTATAGGCATTATACATCACCGACTAGTAGAGACGTAAGGGGTCAGTATGTACATTCCACAAAAACGACGCCACTTCCTGGTCGTCTCTGCGATAGGCTATGGCTTCAAGCAGGAAAAACCCGCCAACGTCACCGCATGACTCGGTTCCAAGATTTCGTGAAGTGCGTACACGAATCTCGTAGAGGTGTCCGTTCGACGGTCGCCGATCAATCGTCAGGGGGTCCAAAATCCCAGAAAACATTCACGTCTCCAGTGACTTGGTAGCTCTTCGGATATCCTCAAGAGAAACCTCCGAACGGTTGCACATACCACGGAAGATCCCATCTTCCACGTCGAACAACCTCGTCGGGGTGTCGAACTCAACGATACGCCCAGCGTCCACGACACAGATCCTATCGTAACCGATGATGGTTTGGAGCCTGTCTGAAACCGCAAGTGTAAATCGATTGTCTTTCACTTTCAACACTTGAGATCGAGAACCCACGAGCAATGCATAGAATCGTGCGGTCTTCGAACTCGGCAGCAATGGTATCCTGAACCTTCTTGTCCGTCTCGTAATCGACCGAAGCTACAAACCGGAATGGGTCAGGATTTCTACATCAACTAATACCGAGATCTTGCATACCGGTGGCCTCGTCCAAGATCAGCACCTTCGAGTCCTTCACCAGAGCCCTGGCCAGGGAAACCAACGAACGTTGGCCAGCAGATAAATTGCTCCCCTCGTTCTCGATAACAGTATCGAGGGTGAATCGCCCGGAAGCTACGGCCCGTGGATCTCCCCCCTCCGTCGTATCTCGTTTCGTGTCGCCCACAAGGTACGACCGGTTGAGGGCATCCCAGAGCCTAGCTTCGTCAAATTGATCGAAAGGATCCAAGTTGGATCGCAAAGTGCCGGAAAACAACAACTGCAAATGTCGGTAGATGAGCAGACCAGATCTCGAAAGATCGAAAAGCAGCGCATACCGGGTCCTGGGGAATAATGGCCAACGCGCCCCTCAGGTCCTTCAAACCGATCGTAGAGATATCCACGCCATCGATCAGGATAGACCCAGCAGATAACTCCACAAGTCGGTACAGAGCCGTCATAATCGATGACTTTCCTGCACCGGTCCTTCCGACAATACCGATCTTCTCTCCTGGAGCCACATCCATAGTCAACCCTCTCAAAACATCTGGCAACCCAGGACGATACTTCAAGAACACGTCCTTGATCTCGACCCGTCCCTCAGCAGGCCAAGGTGCCTTCGACCTCCTCTCCGGAATCTCGTGCGGAGGCTCCTGCTCGAGGTTCTTCGCGTAGTGGATGACACGCTCGACCGAGTTCATGTCGTTCTCCAGTTCGGCGACTTGACGAACCAACGCCCTGAAGGCTTGTTGGATGGTGATGATGTAACTGAGCGCTACACCGGTCTGAGAAGGGGAGATGGAGAACCGAGCGGCGATGGCAAGGATGGCAACGGTGAAAGTGAGGAGTAGACCGAGCATATCGATCCTGATACTCATCCAACGTAAACTCGTGGCCATTAGCCAGTAAGCTCTGGAGCACGAAGGTCAGTATTTTACGCATAGTCTAGCATAAATGAAAACAAACCTGTTCTCGATGTTCACTCGATCCTCACTCTCCTTTCGGAATCGCTCCGTTTCACCATACGCCCGAATGGTAGCCAGACCAGTGAGTGATTCAGAGAAATGAGCATACAGCGAGGACCGGAGGATAGCATCCAACCGCTTCAACTCTCGCGCGCTGGCTCTGTAATACAGCGCAAGAGCGTAGTATACGCTCATGGTGACACCAACTGCGGCCAGGAACCATGGGATAACGGTCGCAATCAACACGAAGGCTCCACCAATGTTCGCAACTGACAGCAAGAACATTTCCAATGAATCTGATGCGGTGTTGTCGATGGTATCGATATCCTTGGAGAACCTGTTCATGATCCGCCCGAGAGGAGTGGTCTCGAAGAAGCTCACGGGAGCGTGCACGACCGAGGTCATTGCTGTACGATGGAGGGATTTCGATGCAAAGTACGTGAAGTGTCCGACGATCCCTCCTGTGATAAAGAACATGATGGTCAGGGAGACTCCTAAAGTGGCATAAATGCCCATCTGACGAAATACGTTGGGGTGAGCAACTCTAGGAAAAGGAGAGACAATCACATACGTAGAATCCAGCGGGTTGGTTGAACCGTTGTTCTTGCCAGAATACAAGCCAGTAACTGGACATGACTTGAGCACCCTGCAACAACAGGAGCGAAAGCAAGAGAGAGGGGATCAGGATGTATCCATTTCCAGCAGCGAGGTACGTCTTGTAGACCTCCCGATTGACAGCCCCGACGTTCCTCTCTTCCTCTTGCATCATCGTCTTGCCCTTCTCGTACTGCTCCTTGAGTGCGGCAACCGCGTTAGGGTCCCCGTCAGCCTTCCCTTCTTTCTCGACCTCAACCTCGCTTGCCATTTCTTCGGTGTCTTCTTTCCCTTCATCTTGCTGCTTCGAGCCGAATTGTTGGACGAATTTCGAGAAGACACCGCGGTTGGCCATGAGTTCGGCGTAGGTTCCGCGCTCCGTGATCTGACCGTCGGAAATCGTACAAACATAGTCGACTTGGGGAAGGAAATGCAGAGCGTGGGTGACGAGGATCTTGTTCGACATTCGGGGTTATTCACGAAAACCCGTTGAAACACGGTCTTCCCGACATGGGCATCCAGGGCGGAAAGCGGATCCTGAAGGCTTTCTGTCAGTCGTTTGCAGAGAACGGACCAAAGAGTTACTCGCATCAAAGATTTGAACGTCAGCACCGTAATAGATCGCCCGGCAAATGTTGACACGCTGCTTCTGACCACCGGACAGGGAGATGCCACGTTCGCCGACCTCTGTGAGGTCACCGTTGGGGAAGAGCCTCAGGTCGGCATCCAGGCACGAATCGGAAACGGCTTGCCAATACCTGTCGGAATCGAAAGGTTGACCGAAGCAAATGTTCTCGCGGACGGTGGCATTCTGCGATTCATTTAGTAAGGGCGAAGACACTCCACAATATAAATTGGCGGGTACCTGGACCCATGCGTTCTGGGGACAATAGGAAACCGATCCACCGAACCTTACCGAACCGGTCTCCTTCCTCATTTCCCCGATCAAACCCTGGAGGAGCGAAGACTTGCCCGAGCCGACTGGACCGACAATCGCAACGACCTGTCCCTTTGGGATCCTCAAATTGGTCATCTGAAACTTGAACACCTTCTCGGTTTGCTCCGGCTCATGGGGGGTGGATACCCGGGAAGAACCAGGAACGGAACTAGGGGTTAGAGAGATAGCCACGGATGTGCTAACTTCGGGCTTCTTGTTGTTCTTGTCCTCCTTCGGGTCTCTCACTTCCTTGCCCTTTCCGCCATCTGGTTCCGGAGGAAGGACGTCCCAGGTAAAGGAAGCGTTGTCCAACTCAAGCCCATTCTCAAGCCCGGAATCCTTGACCCGTTCATCAGTCAAAGATTCAGCCTCGAATACTTCTTGAATACGGCTGAAGGCATTGTGAGCATCCACACTTGCGCTCAAGGCGGTAGCTGTTGGAAACCAAGATTAGATGCATCACAGAGCACGCATACTCAAATGGATGAGAGCTTACGGAAGAGCATCAGAGGTAATTGAACCATGTTGAACAAAGCCACTGAAGTGAAGATGATCGTGGGGTCCAGCGGATGATTTATTCCATAGACAATGAAGGCGGGGATACTGGCCAGAACGGGTAGTGGGGTGGTCATGGAGGTAATGCCTGCTCGGAGGATGACAAGGGAACGGGTGTTCCTAGTAGAGCTATCAGTCATTATTGCTTGGCACCCGAATCGGGGGACACCCACCTAATCTCCAAATCTCGAACTTGACCGATTTTAGCGAGGTAAGGATCCTCCCAAGCGAAAAATTTGATTATCTTGATGCCGGAGAGGAGCTCCTGGAGAAGTTTGGCGCGCTTGTCGGTAAAAGCCATAGTCTTTTGGCGGAAAATAAGCGTGAGGCGCGTGAGCCAGACTTGTATTGGCGTCATGATGAAGAAGATTGCGAAACCCGTCAAAGCACTTGGGCCCAAGTTCGTCAAAAGGATGACCAGACAGACGATCAACTGGATTGGAGCGGTCCAACCCGCGTGAAAGAATCGACAAGCAGAGTCGATACGAGAGACGTCAGTGGAAATGTGGTTGACAAGTTTTCCACTGGGGTGGATATGGCGAGCACGAGTGGAGAGTGTAAGAGCTTTGTTGTAGACCGCGGTGATCAATCCTGCACGTAACAACACACCGGTACCCATAGCGCGGTAGTAAGAATGGTTCAGGGCAAAAGACGACAGAATCTGAAGGAGGATGAGACCGACCGCGAAACAGACCCCGTGCTGGATTGGAGGGACTACCTGTCCGGTGCGGTCGGCAGTGTAGGAATGTTGCACAAACCGGATGATGGCCTAACGAAAGTGTGAGGTTCTGTAGGACAACCAGAAGGAGCCGGGATTTACCTTGACGAGCAGAGGGCTGGTAATCTGGGCAACGTCGGAAATGAGACGGAAGATACCAGCACTCCAAAAAAGCCAGAAAACACTGTCATTGGCTGCCATCGCCAGACTGGCCTTCTTCTTCCCCGTCTCTTCTCTCCATTCCCTCTCGCGCTCTTGTCGTCGACCTCTGATTGACCACCAGATACCCTTCAGACCAGGTGAGATTTCGCCATTTGCAAGCTTGGAATTGTATTCTTCCGCCTTCCTCTGGCGTTCCTCGAAGGAGCGAATGATCTTCTCCGCTATGACACCAGAGGAACGGTCGTCTTGTAGCTTGTAGAGATCGGTGGCTTCGAGCGGACGGGAGTATCCGAGCCGCATGAGGGGACCAATCCATTCGAAAGTGAGGAGGCTTAGCCAATTTGCGTTGGCTTCGGGGATAATGTCTGCCTCATCTAGTGACGCCCTAGGGGGTGGGGGATTGGGATAGCCAAGGTGTAAGAAGTCGAACCTGGAGAGCGGAGCTTTTTGAGGCTTAAGCGCCTGCCCCTGCTCACGGGTTTCATCCCCGGCGGGGACTCCAGAGTTCACCGTGGACTGTTTCTCGACGTCCTTGGTGGTATCCATGGTGGTCGGGAAAGCCTGGCAAACGTCCTCGGGGTACAGGCGTTTTATACTCAACCAGAAGCTGTCCGTATGAGAGTCTCTGCGTAACCTGAGTGACAGTTTGGACCGGACTCCATTTCTTACCACCCTGAGCCTTTCGAATCTAGCTACGCGGATAAAGCCTAGGGCAGCCCTAGCTGGACAACACTACTCCAAAAAGGCATCCGCTTCCACCACCGGTGAGCGTCGGACCTACTTTTTACATTGAGGACGATGCTCAGCTGCGACTTGGGGGTCCGGGTTTATGTTTTTTTTTGTTGCGACACGAAGCCGCTGTGACGATGAGCTTACAATATGCCGCCTGTCTCTTATCCCACACCATAGTACAATCGAACTGCCAAGCAATGCCATGCAGGGAGAGCGTCCACCAGCATTCTGCATTCAATCTTCGCCTGGAAGTCGTGGTTGGAGGTCCAGCGTAACTGCGAACCACTTGGAAGTAACTCTTGATATATTCTTTACCGCACACGATATGCAGGGAAACCTGCTGACGATTGGATAGCCTGGGCGGATCCAGATCGGTGCTGTCTTCCTGTTCCTGGCTCCCAAGGGTAATGAAAAAATGGATGTGATGAGCGGCTGCGACAAACAGTCCTTACTGGATGAGCTCTGCTCTGACCTAGTCTGACCTCCACCCGCTGATGCTCCCTCGGTTATGACCCACCCCAGTCCAGGACCGCTCAGCTGACAGAATGCAAATTCGAAGCTTATGATGACTTCGATGCCCTGCTAGTTCCTTTCCCTCTTTCACCGCCCTTCCCAACTTCTTCTACATTCCGAGTCGTTCTGGATGACCCAAGTTAGTCACGCGGCTGCGTTCCTCATTGGGGCGTTCCTCGAGTGCATGATGTACGCCGGTGAGTACCCGGTTCCTTCAATTGACGGTCAAAATTCTGGTGTTCCCGTTGAACTTGTTGTGTAGGTATCTTCGTCCCCTTCTTCATCGCTGCTCGCTGTGTCCAGCGGAAGAAGATTTCGCATGGGAGGAAGATCGACCACGTCATGGCGTTCGCTACCATGTTCCCCGAGTGCACCGTCGCCGCAGTAAGTGAAAGGCAATCACCCAAAAACCCACATCATCAACTCACCCAACAAGTCATCCCACCCTATAGGATTGCGTTCTTGCACTCCGTCGGTCGTTACAAGCGATTCTGTATACCCTTTCGGGAATGTCGGTCTATGAATACCTGAATGGACCATGGCCCATTGTAGAGGTCGCTCGGTTGGCGGTATTCCAACTCCAAATCGTAGTTGCGGACGTCATAATAGTACTTTCCCCCACATCAAGCCTACCCCACCACTTGCGGTCGCTGACGACACACCAACAGGTTTACCGAATGTTCCACATCTACGATAAGAACTCTCTTGTGTGTATCTATGTCGTTTGATGTGCACATATCTCTCCGCGTAATACCTCTCCGGTATTGAAGGTGGTAGAAGTGATCATCTGGATTGTCGCCTCGTCGTACATTATCCCTGTCTTCATTGCGAGAACATTTTGGTCACTGAGTTCTATGAACACCGGAACAGCGTTTTTCATGGGCCAAAGAGCTATTCTCCGTGTTGTCTGCGCATGCGAGAAAGCAGTCGTGTGACACGTTCTCGAGACCTCGTGGTGAAACTCCTCTGGCTCACCGCTGCCCTTTCCGGACTTTGGAGGCAATCAAAGGAGTGCATTGAAGACCAGAGACCTACTAGCTAGTAGAGTCCTAGGAACACAGGGAGAGAACGCGAGATACGAGGTACAAGGCGCAAGGCACGGTCCTAGGATGTACAGGGGACGAGAGTGCAGGTAAAACATCTAAATATGTACCAAATCCGAAAATGAAACGCGCGAGAAGGGCAAGGGCCAAGTTCGAATCCCAAAGTCTCCGCAAAATCGTATAGTAGTTACCACAACCTTCCGGTCGACTTGAATCTGCGCGACTCCTAATGCATCTGTAGATTTCTCTCCTCTGATGGTCTCCATCCGCACGCTTGATGGGACTTCGGTCGCATCACTTTCCCCATCGGCCACTTCCCTCGATACTCGGAAACTGTTGCGGTTGTATCCTTCGGAGCCGGACGTGACGATAGACCTCATTTGAAGTTCTTCCTCCAACGCTTCACGTGCGTCGAGCATCGCGACTGCGCAAGGAATCAGCGCTGATGAACACGGTAGAACATCGAAAAAAATGAGAAACGACTCGCAGAACGGATTCGCGCACACCCTGGTCACGTTGACGTGAAGCCCGAGTCTATTCAATCGGTATCACCGTCAGCATTGGCTATGCAATGGATGGACATCTCCCGACCCAACATACCAGTACGCGTGTGAAGAGGAGGCGTAGAACACGGGCAGGAGCGCGATCTGAACGACAGAGACCAAAAACGCCGCGCTGGATCACGAACCAGGTCAGAGTCTTGAGGATCGGGTCCGTGCTGGAAAAGTGGTTCCCGAATGAGGACAAGACAGCCTCGCCACAGAAGATAGACCACGCACGCCCTTACGCCTGTCCTCACATCCAAGACTATAGCCCAAAGAGCGGGTGACGATGATGTCGGTCAATGCTGCCGGCGCCTTCGTGGCACCCGCTATTGCCTGTCGATAGCGTCCGGTTAACCGTAATGCATCACGAAAGTTTTAACAATCGGCCTTACGGTAAATCACGGGTGCCCAATATTCTGGGAGTGAACAAACATCACAACGGAACATCCTGGTCACAGCCAGACGTCAGGACATAACCTCGGACCATTGATAATTTCAGACTTACCGAGGTCACCAGCTGTTGGAAACCGCACGATAAAACCCGTCAGCCGACAGTAGTTGTTCCCGGGCGATGCACTCACCGAATGCGAGGAGGCTGAGGATGGCCACCGTCCCAGATACGATATACTTGATGAAAGATCTTTGAGACAAGGCGTATACTTGGCACGCGAAGTAGAACTGCGAGCTAGGTGATGGTTTAAACGTGACGCAGACAGCCAGTGATGCCGGGTACTCACATGAAAATGATGCAGGCTGTCCAACACACTATGCCGTGGGCGTCCGTTCGGAATGTAGGTGAGCGAAAACACCGGTGTGATGACGAGGGTACATACGGGACGAGACGGCCAAGGGGTAACGTTGAACCAAGATGGGGGGGCTAGTATTGCGGTTCGATTGGCAGACCGATGACTGGAGAAGAAGCCTTAGGTAGTGGAGACTTCCTCGATTTGTGGAAAATATTGCAGTTGTATGCTTCGAATCCTAATACCGGTCCCATGCCCGGCATTCGCTCAGAACTGAATATTCCCCTGTATGTCACCACGCATTCACCGCGCCGCACTTTACCCACCGGTGTCGTCGACCTCCTGTGCGTGAATATCGAGTACGAAGTTGACGAATTCCGTCGGGACAAGATCTCGGAGCTGGCGAACCGGGGGGGGGGGGGGGGTA
>Ga0307515_10008763_pt1 | contig 19658 bp, 10 predicted proteins | sample 17_EM_MG_FD_194513 | JGI IMG/M metagenome (GOLD analysis project Ga0307515, IMG submission 194513) | Populus trichocarpa ectomycorrhiza microbial communities from riparian zone in the Pacific Northwest, United States - 17_EM | ecosystem: Host-associated > Plants > Roots > Unclassified | place... | reverse complement strand
GGGACAGGGGGAGGGTTAAAGGAGGAGACTTGGACTTTGGATTGATTGAGTGGACCGAAGGTTTTCCTTTTGACACTAGTTGACCCATGATTGGTTACGGCGCTTTTGATCTCACGTAGATGTGTTTTCGTTTGATTAGGATTTTTTTTTCCGTGTTAGATTTAGGTTCGGATTAGATTTTTTAAAGAAAGTTTTACTGGATTAATATCTATTTAATTAAAAATGTTAGATTTTGAATCTCAATTTTTTTTGTTCAACTAATCAAATTAAGCTAAATTTAATATTTATATTGAATTGGTGATACTCTAATTATGTTGTTAAATAATTAATCATCTTTCAAGTCACAACATTAATTTTAAAATTTTGAGCAAAATGAGAGAGAAAAAGATGATAAATAATTGGGTTATTATTGGCTAATTATTTTTAATTAAATAAAACAAGAATGATAAAACTAGACGATTTAAAGGAATGTGAAAGACTTAATTTTTTCAAATATCTATTAAGGTTGTATTTAAATAATGTCTTGTAAATGGTAATGTACAAAAAAGATGAAAAATTAATTTTATTAGAAAAAAAACGGATTTGATTAGAAAGACTAAAATAAAGACATAAATAAATTTTAATAAAAAAAAAGCAAGATGATTAAATAATCACTCCTTTTTAAAAGAAAAAAAAAAAGTCCTATTGGACTGGCACTTTCGTTGGTCATCGGGTACCAGTAACGTATTTGGGCCTTGCCCATTTTCAGTCGTGTCTGTTACATACTAGTAGATGGGCTAAGTGTTTGCGAGCAACATAGATTGCATTTGCCACCTTTACCTGTGATCCTTCTCCAGCCTCGCACCTTAAACGATAGATCACATCAGAATTCAATAGAAATGAAATGAATTTTTCACTGGAATTTTAAATTTAGATCTTGTGTTATATTTTAGCAGTATGGCTCGTTTGGAATTGGGAAGATTTCGAGAAAAAATTGTGAGAGTTCTTCTCGATTCTTTGTGAAAATTTAATTTGTTGTTTCCCATATACGAAGAGCTGTAGGGTTTTTCAGGGATTGAAATATTTTATTTAAAGCAAGAAAAAAAGATTATTTCCCTGGCTAATATAATATATATCTTACAACAAGCAGGTTTAGTTTCTAATAGAAAAGAAAATATTTCTCAAATGAATTCGGAGTTGTAAAAGTCTTAGCCTTTATTTACTTTTGCTTATAAAGTTGTTTTAAATTTAAATTTGAATTTGTTTGAATTTATATTCCATTTAAGTAGATGTCTAGACTATGAAAAAAGAGGCATGAAAAATTTACGGGGACTTCTTGTCAAATCATAGGAGGATGGGGTAATCTTGAATATGTTCTTATGCAAACCTGAGCAACATTGAATATGTTCATAAACTATTTTTTACTTTTTTTCATTTAAGTATTTTTAATTCAATAAAATTGCTATTGTTATCGATTTATCTTACATATTCCTATATCCTTTTTTTTTTAATTTCAAAACAAACCTAGCATCTTTTGAGCAGTCTCTACGCAAGTGAAATTAGACCAACATTTGAGAAAATTATTACTGTTGTTGTTCTTGTTTGCAAAAAGACTGCCTCCAGGACAATGGAGTAACCTCCTCTCCTTCGTTCCTCTTCATTTCAGGTGTAGATGCGTTTTAATTCAAGTCTTCAAAGACCTCCATCAAGACCTTACCAACTAGTTAATTAGCCAACACTAGCAGAACAGGCTGTCTCTAAAACACAATGATACACAGAAAAAAAATATTATGGGAGCTGCCCTACATCTAGTGAGTGCAATTCCCATTTGAGCAAACGCTAAAAAAAAACTGGTCAAGTGATAATTAGGCACACAAGCACCATCGCGCTGGCTTGAACCGGCTCTTACGTACCACAGAGCCAACCAAAATACAAAAGCTAATGCTCTACTTTCTGGACAACACCCCATAACTTGGAAAGAAAAAGCTCGCATCAAGCTTATCATTTAGACAGTTTTGGACACCATGCAATCTTCAGAACTTTTCGAGTTCTTAAAGATAGAACGTAGATTTGTGGAACATAAAATCAATGTGGGCCTAAGCAGCACCACAGTTAGGAAAACAAAATGAAAAGTGGGCTGATTGAATCAACAACCACGAACATCATCAGCTGGAAAGTCATGGCCATCAAATGTTGATGCTTTCCTATGTATTGAATCATCAACTCATGGACCTGTCTTCAGTCCCTACATTTAAATTAAAGGTAAAGAAAGAAAACATAAAAAATAGCCCCCCATTTACATAGGCACTCTTGATTTTGCTTCCATATAAATTTCTATATCAATTTTGTCCCCTTCCATCCATATTTGATCATGAATTCTTGACACACTGTACCTTTTTGAAAAACAATACGACATCAGTTTGTAGATAACTTGACTTTGTCTTCTTATAGAGAACTTAATAGAAGGCCCAATTGAGTAATCGAAATTGTTTAGCAACAAAATTGGTATAAAAACGATTTGTTAAGGGTAAAATCCATACTTACTGTATAGTTCGGGGGCTTTTTTTAAAAAAAGATTTGTCCTATGAACTTATATCCCTGATTACAACCACAATGGCTTGCATTTCTTTTCTGTTTTGAAATTTCAAAAAAATGAGAGAGTCGCCAAAGAATCTGTTGATCAAAATTTGTAGCAAACGGGCATCGTAGTTGCTAAGCCATTGACATGCCAAGCAATAGAAAACATGGGAAACCAAAAAGATTAGAAGTGTTAAAGCCAAGATTCTTAGTTACAATTTAAAAATGGGAGGGTAATGATATGCAATGAAGGCAAGCTAGCTCTGCCAGTCTCTCCTACTCTGTCTTGTCCCCTAAGGCTCTCAAGGAAATCTATAGCGTAGGTGAGCCCTTCCTGTCCACTCCACGAACAAAACTTCCACCCAAAGCACCCTTCTTCAAGTGAAAAAGAAGATTTACCTCTACTTACAGACCCTTCAACCAAATTTTAACTCACTCACATCATTTCTCCATGACTAATAAGATTGCCATGCATAAGAATCTGGAAAATAATTGATTGCCTGTGATACTACTCTCTATCTCTTCAAATATAGACTTGATAATGGTGCTGTGTTATGCAGCTAATCTACTATCACTTGGCTTTACCCTTTAAGATAAGGTAGGAATTGTATGTATGTTTTGCACTAAATACCACTTATTCAGTGTATTTGTCTTGTTAGTACATGAACACTAAATTAATCAGGCTTGGTATAGCTAGCTAAGAAAAATTTGTCAAGAAACCGACCTGAGAAAGTATCCATCTACCAAAGGAGGCCCATCCAGTTGTTCATCAAGTATTTATATATACTAGTCCGTTAATAATAATTTTTTTAAAAAATATTAAAAATATTTTAAATGTTTTGAGTCTGATGATCATATCTTGACCCAACACGCGCTAACATCTTTTAAAATAAAAAATAAAAAAAATAACATCTTTATGATTCTCTGATCATTTACAGTATGGTTTTACAGTGTGAATATTCTATGTATATGGTACTAGCACAATGAATAATATATATAGATAGAGAGAATTGGCATGATACATTAAAAAAATAAAAAAATAAAACCATATACACTCTTAAATTGCAATACCATAATTTGTGATCATGTTCATTTTGAGTAAAGGTGAAAGGAAGGTTAAGAGGATATTTCAAAGTTAAGTCTTCATTCAACAAAGATGAAATCCTCTTTTTACCTTCATGATTAAAGGTGATCGGGCAAATGGGTCATTTAGTGTTTTGTTTTGTTGTAAAGTAAGCAAGTTGGTATCACACCTTTAAAGCCAGCTTTTGCTTATAAACCACCTCTACAACAAGAGAAAGAAAGCAATCATATCAAAAAGAAAAAAGAGCAAAGAAAGAAGAGAGAGAGAGAGAGAGAGGATACACAGGGGGCTAAAAAATGACAACACAAAAACCAATATTGGAGCAACAAATGTCACAAATGCAGATCAAATTGAAGAGCTCAGGCATTATCAGCAATTACAATGAAAGCTCACTGTTAAGGGATGAAAAGGATGAGGAGATGTCAAGGTCAGCATTGGCCATGTTTAGGGCAAAGGAAGAAGAGATTGAGAAGAAGAAGATGGAAGTCAGAGACAAGGTTCATGCTCACCTAGGACGTGTGGAGGAAGCAACCAAACGTTTAGCAGAAATTCGTGAAGTAAGTCTTAACATCATAATAATATATATATTTTTTCTTGTTATTGTTTTTTTTTTGTTTTACTGTTTGAGTCTTCATAATTCAATAAAATTATTTATCTGTAATAAAAATATAATAAATTCCCATTATTATATAAATTGTATGTTGTTTATATTTGCTGGATTTTTTTAATTTTTTGTTTGGGAGATTATTACTGTGGATTTTTAAAGGAAAAAAAAAATATTTTAGGAGCTTGAAGCTCTGACGGATCCAATGAGGAAGGAAGTTTCGATGGTACGTAAGAGGATTGACACAGTCAACAGAGAGCTGAAGCCTCTGGGCCTGAGTTGTCAGAAGAAGGTGAGATTAAAATTCTGGCTTGTTTCCTTCTCTTCTTCCTTTGCCATGATAAAAACATCAATGTAGAGTGAAATTCAGTTGATTTGATTGGATTTCTACCCACTCAGTTTATCCAGTCAAACTCATCTAGAACTGGCTATGAAATTTTTATTAAAAAACAATATTTTTTTAATAAAAATAATTAATACAATGATTCATGATCGGTTTACCCAGTAATTCAATATTTTTTTCAAATTAGTTATCAAGGGAAATATAAGAAACATTGCAAGTCAGACAATCCAATTTTTTTTTACTATATTATCAGATAAAGATTTAATTATATATCTTCATTTTTTTTAGAACAGTATGCTTATTTTTCATGTTTAAGCTACATGGTCATGATACTGGGTTTGATACCTTAAGCAAGAAATAAAACTTAATGGAATATTTTAATGATTATTAATTAACTCTGATCCAAGATTTACAGCACTAGTTAATTATGCATTGAAGCAAAGGATGTCAGTAGCCCCTCAAGAGTTTATATGATTGCAGGAGAGAGAATACAAAGAAGCCCTTGAAGCTTTTAACGACAAGAACAAAGAAAAAGCTCAGCTTGTTTCCAAATTAGTGGAGGTAATTAGATATTATGTTAGTCCATATAATACTCACTTGATGATGTTTAATTAGCTAAATCTCAATTTTAGTTTGCTAATATTTTCTATTTCTTTTTTGTATCAACTGGTTGGTCAGCTGGTGGGTGAAAGCGAGAAACTAAGGATGAAGAAACTAGAGGAATTGAGCAGGAATATTGAAGCTCTGCCCTGAATTCTTGCAAACACCCCAGCAATTGTCAGCCATGCTATGCTAATTTGCTGCCATGCATGCCCTTGAATTTGGTGTATATCTTGTGATTTCTGTGATTTTTATTTTCATTTTTAGTGGGTTTTTCATGGACAGTTTTTTTTTTTTTTTTTTTTTTAACATATAGGGCAGAAGTACCCACCATGGAGGTTTGGTGCTACTCACATGTCAAATCTTGACCTTCTCATTCTTGTAGTCAAATTCAAGATATGTTTGTTCAATCTTGAAACTGAATTTTTCATGAAGATTTCTTAATTGTATTAGTGACAAGCCAACTATCAAAATCACTAAATTGATATGCCACCAGAATTACTGGTTGTTTGTTTTACTTAAAAAAAAATTGAGGTTTATTTATTTATTTACTTTAAATTAATTATTTCGATGTGCTGATATTAAAAATAATTTAAAAAATAAAAAAATATATCATTTTAATATATTTTCAAACAATTTTTTTTTGTTAAATAACAATAATCATACTTTCAAACAACATTATTGCAGCTATCCAGCTATACACTCAATCAACCCATTAAACTACACTGAATTAAACAACAATGTACACATCTATCATAAAATTTCCTTACTTAGTTCTAAGTTAATGTGAAAATAACCTCTTTATTTTTTTATGAACATTAATTCTAAGTTAAATTGATTAATGGACCTTATAAATGAACTTGTCAGGGATGGGAGAGATTTTATGGCCCAATGAATCTTAATACTTGGAAAAGTTTGCCTATATCAATATGTGACTGTAAAATTCCAAATATATTAATTTATTTATAGTCCATCTATCATAAAATAATTTTTTGATTATATTTTCATATGATATAATTGTTAGATCTTGTTAAAGATATAACTTGAAAAATACCACAAGAGATCAATCAACTCATGAAAAATAGTTAATTTGAATTATCAAATTAATTCAGATTAACTATTTTTATTAAATAATATTATTTTTATTTTTCGTATATAGTTTTTTTTTATGCTAACTTGACTCCGCCAATTGGGTCACACAAATCATAATGAGTTGAACATGTTTGGTCAAATTAATATATTATTTTATTTAATTAAAATTTAATCTGAATTAAATTTTAAATCTCGAATCAACCTAAATCAGATTAAAAAACAATGTACACACCACGCCATACTAATCTATCTAGAGTTATGATGGGTATAATGAAAATTTTCTAACGAATAATATAAATAAATTCATATTATGTAATTTAATCCAAATACAAGATCATTTATCTTGTGTACCTATTTGGTGATAAAATTTCCGTGATGCGAATCATCGTGGATCTCCATTAATCATCTTAAGAAGGTGCTGATATAATCGGCCCAGATGTTTTTTAGGCTTAGGCCCAAAACGTATTGTTGTTGGGTAAAGACAGGAAGACTATTCCCAATGGAGATGATTTAATAAGGCCCACGAGACACATCAACCCACCCATTACATATTTTACATGACACTTTGATTGACATGTCGTGTACCGCGTGGCTTTCCTCCGAGAGAAGCACGGAGAGAGAAATGGAGAGTGACAGTGCTGCCGAGGAAGCTCTGCAAAACCCTAGCAATACCGATGGAGGTGAAAAGCCAACAGTTACAAAGAAAGAAGAAAAAGAAGAGAAGCCAAAGTTGGTAGTAATAATGGGTCCAACTGGTTCCGGAAAATCAAAACTAGCCATTGATTTAGCAGCCCACTTCCCTGTTGAAATCATCAACGCTGATTCCATGCAGGTCTACCGTGGTCTTGATGTTCTCACCAACAAAGTCCCCATCTCTGATCAAGAGGGTCTGTTCTCTTTCTTTTTCTACATGTTAATATTTGTTGTGCTTACGTCTTCTTTATAAAAATGGCGTTCTTTTTTTTATATAATGTGTAATTTACAAACAAGTATTACAGCCATGAATTTTTTATTTTTCACTTATAATAATAATAAAAAATCTTGATGGGTTTTGGTTATAAATTCGTAAAAAGAAAAGAAAGATTAAGTCACTGAGGTTTGGCAATAAATTAGCCAACTTTGTTGATGAAATGACTAAAGCAAAGATTTTTTTTGGTAATGTGTTAGCAATATTAAGTAAGAACAAATAGATTTAACTAAACACAACGTCTTTGTCTTCGCTGGAATTAAGGATCAACATTCTGGCAAAAATATTCTAGAAGTTCTCTTTTCCATTTAATTATTTTTGGAATTACGGTATAATCTTGCATCCTACGTATGACTCCTTGAAATTCCTTAGCAACTACCAATATCTTACAAAGTTTCAAATCTTCGTGGCCACGTAGAGGCTAGACCAGGTTCCAAACTACATGAACGGGAGAGAAAGAAATTAGAGGGTGTAGAGCTTATGACTCCGAGTGTGATGATTTCAAATGCTCGAAATGAAAATGTTTATATTTTATAGATAAGGGAAGGAAAGTGTACTCAACATTTAGGTTATTGTCTACAAAACTAATATAATATAGATAGCTTATTGTTTGAGCGATGTAATGGGTCTCTATTTTTAGATGCTCACTAACAATTGGATTATGTTATAGAGATTGAACTGCCTATAATCTTCTAACAACTATTGGTCTTGCCCATGAGTTCCATCTCTCTGTACATGGTTACCTCTTTTCCTAGGTTGTGGAAATTGGGTTTTTCTTTCGTTATTTTTTCCTCAAAAAGTCCTCATTTTCATAGAAATTTCCTGATATTATTATTTATATGTTTTATGATTTCGTGAATGGATGCAGGAGTTCCACATCATCTCTTGGGAACATTAAATCCAAATGTGGAATTCACTGCTAAGGACTTTCGGGATTCTGCTATTCCTGTGAGTTAGCTTTTGCCTTCTTCTTGAGCATTTGGTGCTGTGCATATGCCATATAGGTTCTCAGCATTGGGAAATGCAGATACCTTTTGAAATGTTGTGTGGTTTTTGGGATTTTCATGGTCTTTATTATAGCTACTAATAATGCAATAAATGGCTTCATGGTACTAACAGTTGATAGAGTCATTCTAATTCCCATTTATTTACTTGGCTAAAAAGTAATGGTGTTATTTGGTTAAGCTCAGTAGCAATCCTTTTGGCCTTGCTAATTCAATTAGTTGTCAAATGATAATTAGTGCTGAGTCCTAATTATCACAAACACAACCATTTGTTTTGGCTTAGGTATTTCTCATTATTTTAATTGATCATGTGAATGTTTTGATTTGATTGAGTTTATTATATTTCAGCTCATCAATGAGATTCTGTCTCGCAATTGCTTGCCAGTTGTTGTTGGAGGTACAAATTACTATATCCAGGTAATGCTGTTTGCGTTGTCATTTGAGTAAGGTCTAGCATGGAGGTCTTTCTTTTATTTCCTGGCAAGGAGCTTTCTGGGCTGACCAGGAAGAGATATGTCTCTTTTAGTATATTCACATTACAAATTGTTAGCTCTTGCATTTTCATTTTCCTTTTTAAAACTGCTGTGCTGTCTTTTACTCTTTTCCATTTACTTACTGCGTTCAGGCTCTTGTAAGTCCATTCCTTCTAGATGATACAACAAATGATTTAGATGAAAGCCTTCTGAATCATCCTTCTGGTATACACCAACTCTATTGGCTTAATCTGCATTAATCTGCAATTTAAATGAGATTGATATACTTCACATGTTAACAGGTGATGAGCAGACTGATCATGCAACTGACTCTGGGAGAGAGAGTTTCAATCATAGCTATGATTATCTTAGAGAACTTGATCCTGTTGCAGCAAACAGACTCCATCCAAATAACCATAGAAAGGTTGGGATTCCAACTTTTCACGTTAGTGCAGTCCTTGAAAAACATGTTGAAATGTGCAATTTTTGTAGCTACCTTATTTCCGTAGACTTAATTGTTGTGCCACAATGGAAATTTTTTCGCTATTCTGCTCACTTCATCTTCTTTTTACCTAGATGAATTGTCTTACTGAAACATAATTATAGAGAAAATTAATTGTGCATGAACAAAAAGTCTTCTCCTGGGAGGACTGATAAATTCATTAGAAATTTTTTATTGTAAATTTGGCATCTCCCTTTCAGCAGCATCATCTACTAATCAGTCTAGAAAGACATGGTATTAACCTTTTTTTTTCTTGATATCGCTAAATTTTGTTTTCTATACAGATCAATCAGTACCTTAATTTGTATGCTCGCTCTGGTATCCTCCCTAGCAAACTTTATCAGGGAAAGGCTGCAGAGGTTTGTATTTCTTACTAAATATGTATTCATGCAATCATATTTGTTCTCATTATAAACAAGTGCTAAACATCAATCCAAACTTGTTGGCATCAGCTATAAGGATCCTTTTGCACCATTCAGCTTGATCATACATTTTCTCATTATATTTCAGATATTTTATACCAGAATAGAACTCTGCAATTATTTTGAAGCTGTTGTGATTTTGGAAAAACGAATGTTTTGTATGTGGGCAGTTATTTATCAATACTTGTTTCTTAAATTTAGAGGATATGCTACCTACACATTTTCAATTTCACCTCACTTTTAAGTGTGATTTCCATATATAGTAAATAGATGCCCCCTAAAGTTTTTTGTGTGTCTCCGTTTACCTATTATTTTACTCTGTTTTATTTTCATTTTCATATTTTTAACATATCTTTGCTTTCTGTTTGTAACTTTTATTTTTGGCCTTTAGGCCATCTTCTTAAATTGCTGTTTTGCTTGTAGTTTAACCTTGCATGATTCAACAAAATTCTGACACTTTGGCTACTTGATGTCTTGGCATGCATCTTCACGTTGGAAAATTTTGAAATGCAGTATATATTACTTGAAGAAGATTGGTTGCTGCAAGTATCTGCATCCCTTACTGAGATTTTCTGGATTTAGAAAGAATTAGTAACTTTTCCCAGGAGGAATAAAACTAATGTCACAGCAGCTTAGGTTTAGCATGTTAGCTCTTAACTGAACAGAATGGGACTTGGATCCATCAAAGCCAATTCCAACTGTTGGAATTGAAGCTTCACAAAACAGAGTTGTAGAAATGAAACTATTCTTACCTGCGTGCTCTTAAAATTTGTAACATCTTGATTGTGGCAGGGCAGAATTGGGGTTGCATGGATAATTATAGGTTCCATTGCTGTTTTATATGTGTTGATGCTGATATCCCAGTTCTGGACCGGTATGTGGAACAAAGAGTAGATAGCATGATAGATGCTGGATTACTTGGTGAAGTCTGTGAGGTTTACAATTATAATGCGGATTATACTCGAGGTTTGCGGCAAGCCATTGGTGTGCGGGAGTTTGATAATTTTCTGAGGGTTTACATGTCAGATGAAAAAGGACACGACTCGGGATCTCTCTTTGTGCAGTCAAAAAACGAGGATGTGAAGCTGTTGAAAGATAATATGAGGGAAATCCTCCATTCCTCTGATGATAACCAACTTAAAATTTTGTTGGCAGAAGCTATTGACAAAGTAAAAGCAAACACCAGAAGACTTGTTCGTGTACAAGTAAGTCTGTATTGTCTCACATTATCTACTTGTCTTTGGCAGACATGCACTTGTGTTGAAGATCATATCTGACATTTCAATATTTTTCACACTTCCGAAACAATCATTCCTGTTTATAGCATTGCTTATACTGTATATGTGCATGTGTTTGTGACTGTACATGCAAAAATTGTACCACTTGAATGCACAAGCAGCTCCTAAATCCTTTATCCTCTTGAATGCACAAGCAGCTCCTATATCCTTTATCATATTTTTACTCAAATCATTCATGAAATTGCTATGGTGCACCTCATTCTCTGTTAAATGTGTTTATTGTGTCCAACATATGTAACTTCATGTTTTATGGTCAGCTCAAAGACTTGAGTGGTTTAAATATTATTGTTTTATAGAAGAGGAGGCTTACTCGGCTTCAAACATTCTTTGGATGGAACATACATTATGTTGATGCAACAGAATTCATATCATGTAAACCTTTCCAAGTCCTAGTTGTTTCATCCCTTCTCATAACATGCTTTGCAATGTACCCTGCTAAATCACACGGGTACTCATGTTTCAGGCAAATCGGATGAATTGTGGGCTGGACAAGTTGTTAGCTCCGCTGTGAATGTTATCAGAGCTTTTCTAACCGAGGAGAGGAGTGCAGTGCCTGATTTGGAAACGCATGTTGGTGGTGGAATGAAATCAGTTGAGAGGAACTTGTGGACTCAATACATTTGCAAGGTTTGCACGTCTCGAAGTACTTGAAGAATTATCCTTTTTTCTTAATTTTGACTTGTTTACTTGAATTGTCGATGTCGGCTGGTGTTTGGAAGAAGAAGGGCCAGGCTCTAAAATATGCTTGCTTGCGTCTTTGTTGCTGTTAGGCTTGTGGGAATAGAGTGCTTAGAGGAGCTCATGAGTGGGAACAGCACAAACAGGGCCGTGGGCATAGAAAACGAATCTCTCGGCTACGGAAATCACAAGGACACAGCTATTCCTTAGTGGAGCAGGAGGTCATCTCCAACAGTAGCTAGTCACCAATTTTCATGATCGTACAATCCTGGTTATGAGATGGAATGTTCTAAAGTATTTGCAAGTGGACCTCACCTGTATTGGTTTAACAACCTGGTTGATTGTCCATAACATCCCTAAAATTATTTCCCAGTGACTGCCTTTTAGATTCTCCCAGCTCATTTACAATGTGAGAAACGGGAAGAGCTAGCAAGGGAAAGGTACCAACAACTTCGTTTATCATTCTGCCCAATTTTTTTTTCCTATTCTCAATCTTACTTGATGTTCATTCCTTTTCTGCGTATTTGTTAAACCTGTCACTCCGTAAAACAATGTTTTTTTAATAAAAAGTAATTAACCTATGTTGATACAGTGATCAGTTGGTTAATTGGATTGGTATTCAATGATTACTGTTCCTTTTTAATCAGTGGGGACAAGCTCTGGACTGTGAAATATGAATAGTACTTTTATGTATAGTGAGTCAGACGTCGAAGAGGGTACAAAACATCAAAGCTTTGATTTGTGATTGTACAGATAGACGTGAATGCAAGGGTGTTATAATTCACTACCCACTTTAGTCAGCATCAGAGTGTTGTCTCATTAATTAGCAATTATGGATTTCATTACCGACTTCTGTCAGCACTAGATCGGTGCCACGCCATGTCATGTGCCGGACTCTTTTTTTGAACCGGAAAAAAAAGTTGAGGGAACACTTATATTTGTAAAGAAAAAAAAATTCGTTAACTTAATTCATTTTATAATATAATAAAAATATAAGATAAAAATTAAAAAATTAAATATTAAATGATGATACTGAGAAAAATTTAATCCTTGTTAACTTTTCAGTTTCGAGTTATCAAATCAAAAGCATTATAAATAAAAAAATTATGAGGATTAAAATTACACAATAAAAACTATAAAATAAATCCAAAATAAAAAAACAATAAAACAAATGAGGGTTAAAATTGCAAAAAAAAATAATAATCAAAGAACAACAATAAATTTTCAATTTGAGAGTTAAATTAAAAAAAATAAAAACATTAAAAAAATGACAAAAATAAAAAGAATAAATACCAAAATGAAAAATAAAACTATAAATTTGGATTGAATAGTGAAATTAAAATTAATAAAAATTTTATAAAAGACGAAGAAAAAAAACATCAAAATAAAGATCAAATCTAAAACATCAAAACATAATAATAAAAAATGAACATGCATAATTTTTCAATGTTTTTATTTACATAAAAAAAATTTTCTAGATGTAAATAGAAATTATGCACACATCTAATTAGACATGTCAATAACTACTATGTGAAGAAATAAATAAAAACAAAACTAAACAAACTAAGAGACAAAAGTATATTAAGATATTTAATATCGCAGCACGAGTAATTTATCCGGTTGTGTTTGATAAATTTGTAATAGAAACGAACACACACATAAAGTTCATTGAATAAAATAAAAAAATATTATGCAAAGCTGCACATATTAAAAATCTTATAAAAAATTAATATTAAAAAAAAAAAATTTAATCTATATAAAATTTTAAAAAAATCACAGATAAATCATACCAATCTCTTTAAAAATTAAACATATCCAATATCATTAAAAAATAATTACAATATAAAAAAGACAATATAAATAGAAAAAAATCACATAGAGTTGATATTAATTAAATCATATATAAAATAAAGCATTAATTAAAATAAATTCATTGTTTTAAACAAAAGAAAAGAATTAGGACATACGCAATTGGTTATGGTAAGCCAAGCTTAACGCCTCGCCCATTAAGCAACAACCCACTTGCGAGCTTGCAAGGGCAAGCCCAAGTATACGGGTCTTTATTTTATTTTGTTAATGGGGTGAACAACATGTCGTCCACACTGATCATTTCAAAAAAAATAACATGTTACTTGCATTAGCAGATGATGCGTCATCTAGGAATCCATGAAATTTGGCCTTATGGTGGCCGGAAAACAAGGTCCTTGATTTTTTTTAAAATAAATATATTTTCAACTTATTTTTTACTCTAAATACCTAGAGAATACCATAGAAACCTTGTTAAACCAGTCTATAACCTTAAAAAACACAAAAAACCAACTTGAAACTCAAAATTTTTTCGAGACTAGATTTGTTTTTTAAAACACTTTTAAACCTAATCTGAACTTTTTTTTTTTTATCATATAGAACCATATAACAAACAAATCGACTGTATTTGGTGGCCGAAATAATCACCAACAGAAACTTTCTCTATTTATACTGGAATCTAGCAACTCCCTGCCTCTCCTTCCAAAAAAAAAAGATTGAAAATCAGGGAAATAAGATTATATATCAAAATTAAATTTTTTAAATTTACATGGACTTGTTATAAAATAACTTAAAAAGATGGGGGCTAAAATGAACTCTTGAATCAAATTTCAAACCTGAAACCTATTTTACCCGTATTATTCATGTCAGTTTTCTGTCTTTCAATTCAACTCTTTCTCTTAAAAAATATGCAATCAGGTGCTAATTTGAACTAAAAAAGCTAAATCATGCAAAAATAAATAAATTTAAGAACCAAATTAAAATTTTAAAAAACATTACTTCGTACAAAGTATTGTGTGAGTAGATAAACAAAATAACAAAAAGATCTCTTTTGGTTTTTTTTTTAATGAAAGTGTAGTTTCATTAATCAACAATGAAGAAATTATCAATGTTTTTCAAAATATTTTTGTTTATTTAAAAATATTTAAAAATAATTTTTTTTATTTTTAAAATTTATTTTTAATATCAAACTATTAAAAATAATTTAAAAATAAAAAAACTTAAAACAAAAAACAATTAAAAAAATATTAAAAAACATGGCACAACCATGACAACAAGCACTGCAGTAAATTTTAACACTTGCAGTAGAATAAATGGTAAAAGTCAATAGACTAGCATGTATCACGGGGGAGCACTGACACAATTATGAGAAATATCTCTCTTCAATTTTTCTTCTAATGATGTCAGTCAGCATAACGTCATAAAGTGATAATATATATATAATATGTGACATACAAACATAAAACACATATTTAAAAAAATAATTTAATATTTTTTTAAAACAAAAATATTCTAAAAAAGTATCTAAAAATAGAAAAAAAAACACTCATCTGCACGCCCTTTAAGAGGAAAGGACTCTGCAATTTTTTCCCTCCATATCCTTACTGATTTGACAACAACATATCTGATACCTGTGCTGTCAATCGTGAATCGTTATATTCTATAGAAAAGAGCACTTAACCTTTCCTCCACCACGTACGTGTTTCTCAAAAATTCTATTGATATATCATTAGAAGAATGAGGAATCACTTGGGCTCGCACTTGTGCCTCCATGCGTGAGATTTTACTGTTAAACCACCAGCACCCAATTGACGGCTTCAAAAACTTCAGCAAGATTCTCATTCAACTAGTTATGAGAGCATACGAAAGGACCCTGTGAGAATATCTTCTGCCTTTCATCAAGAGAGAATGCACAAATGAAAGAAGAAAATGGGAAACAAGATTCAACAATGACCAATGTATGAACATCAAGTTTTGTTCAGCTGCATGTATCGATTAGTGTTCGTTCAATAGTTAAAGAATGGACTAGACTACAGTTAAAATGGAGAAATTAAATCAATGTTTAATGCGAACTAATAAAAACTGAAAGCATCTTGCCTTTAGAGTGATGTCTCATTAGGGAAAAGCCTTTCAAGTCTGCAAACATGTCAACAACAAGTCAGGCTCCTCCCAGTGGAGTAAGGAATCCGCACCAAAATCCTTCGCTATATATGTTCAGAGGAATAAAAGAAAGTATAAGAACTCAGGTAATTAGTTGTTGAACCAAATTCTTTGATTCTGCTTCTCATATATAGCTGTTAAAGGAGTTATGAATGTATTAACAAGCAATAATGATGGCGACAAATAATTACCAGAGCGCGCGGTGAGCACATACAGGCTCTCTACCTGGGGCTACAAGCAAACTAATATAGAAACAACCGATTCAAGTAAGTAAACAAATATATGCATCCAAGCAGAGGTTACAATAGATAGTGAAATCTGAAGTACCAGTTATTGAATCAAAACAACCAGCTTAATTATGCTAAAACCCAAATAATTATTGCAAGATGACATGGTAACTACAAACGGATTAAGCTTAATACGAAGTCCAAGATTTCCCAGACTGTACGTAGAAATATAATAAAAAACTAAAATCTTACAATAAAAAACTAAAAATTTGATATTATAAAACGTCAAACTGACCCACAAGTAACTGGATTGTCTTTCTTTCCTTTAAACAAAGTAGTGCAGCTACGATGTGTCATTGTATCATTGCCCCATGACAGAAATATCGTCTTCGGAGAAACGAAGACCCTCGATTTTGTCATGTAAGCTCTAATTTGTCCATCTGGGGATCAGTACATGGACTAAAACCTAGAAGATCTGGCAAGGATTCTCACCTTGGAAGATATATCCAAGGCCGGTGGTGGAAAGAGACGTAACAAGGTGAGTAATGGGCAAATTCTTGATAAGATGATTAAACCACTAATACAAGTATTATTGTAAATATATCAAAATGTTCAAATCTAAGTATATATGTGGCTAATTTAGTTTACCAGGGTTAATTAGAAAGCTCAGGGGGCGGGGGGATCACTGCTGCTTTAAAAGATCAAATTCTGTAGTAAAAAATCTGTTGTGTTTTAGACAATTCAAGTCAAATTTGTTTTTGTAGTGGACTCCACTTCACAGTTGATGCCTAAATAGTCGGCACAAAAGCTAAATTGGAGAATATATTTTCTGGGTGTCGACATCTATCATATATATATATATAGTCAAAAGGTTTTGTTTGAAAAAAAAACATGTTTTCAAAGAAAAAAAACGGGTCATTGTAATTTTTTTTAGTGAGCGACAAGACCATGCCTTTTTTGGAGAAATTTGCTTTTTCTTTTTTAGGAGTAGGGGCATTTTCCAAAAAGGAAAAGTATATTCTATATATTTTGTTAATTTTAGGTGCAGTTGTGTACGTTTCATATTTCACAGTAACTATGCATATATACATGCATGTTAGGTTATATATTAATATTTCAATTATAGAAATAATATTATCTTTAGAATTTAATTTCAGTTTATGTATTCCAGACACCATATAATGTTTTTTTTAACCTTGTTTTCCATGACAGAACTCAATTTAAAAAAGAAATGAATTATTCTCTCCAAGAAAGTTTTATCCATAATTACACTTGTTTATCAAGACAAATTATTTTCTCCCCCAAAAAAAAAAAGAGCCTAAAATAACGTACGTAGTCCGTTAAAGTCATCAAAAGAGGTGATGGCCGTGTTTTCTTTTGTTCCATGTTTATCTTTTTGCACATCATGAAAAACACTATATTTCTTAGTTTTCCACCTTTTTTTTTTGTCTTGGATCGAAGAAATGCGTGTCATGAAGAGAGAGAGAAATTATGTTATAATTCACGTCGATTCATTTAATTCTCTTTCGTGTTTTCATAAATCTGCCAAGAGGGAAAAATTTAATCAATAGAAATAAATTGTTTTAAATTTTGGACAATACATACATAACACGTAGGTTATTTTTTAAAATAAACCATAGCATTTGACTACTTATGGTACATGTATGGATCATCACATCCATGTCCTTCTCTCTCTAAAAAGTTTTAAATTCGAGCTTAATTCTTTCCTGTAAATCATAACAAAAGGAGAAGGTTAATTAGATTTCCCTTTTGTTTCCTTTACTCCCCTTCCAATTCAATGAACCCACACAACATGACTACTTACTGAGTTTGTAAACCAGGTAGTACTGCCTCCAGATAAATCTAAACCAGCGAGGGGTCCTGATAATTCAAGGTCGTGAACAACATTAATCAATGCGGGTCCTTTCAGAGAAAATATCGGTCCCACTAATCTGTCTTGTTATTCATACTATTAATAATTCAAATGCACAATGGGGTTATCAGGCCCCATGATTTTGATCCACACATGTGGATGCCCGAGCATCAGTGTGTTGCTCGTGTAATCAAAACCGTGTCTGTTTCCATGTCTGCTTCGCGGATTGAACAATTCTCAAAGGAAATGGTCAAATAATTAATTAATCTCATGCACAATGTTTTCGGCAGTCTCAGGCTCGTGAATCACTTACTAGCATATATAAACATATATTTGTGTGTTTGGATGAGAGATAGATTATGCTTTTTTATTTATTTATTTATTTTTAGTTTTTAAAGGTGTGATTTGTGTTTAAATAATGTTGTACATTTTTTAAAAAAAAACCACAGCAACTCCAAGACGAACAATTTGCTGATCACTCTATATATCTAGCTTGACCTATTGCAGCTTTGGCTCTCAACTATTTGTTCTCCTCTTGCTAAAAGCCTAAATGGAATTTGAGAATTATTCATCGTCACAATCTTCAATTCGTCAGACTTTATCATGCAAGCAATGCAACAGCCCTGATATTTATAATCTTCCACGAGGGCAAGAGCGGCCAGTTGCAGTTTTGAAGAAGAACAAAGCGGGAAGGAAGAAGTTCAAGGAGACGAGGCATCCGGTATATAGGGGGGTAAGGAGAAGAAATGGGAATAAATGGGTATGTGAAGTGCGCGAACCAAACAAGAAATCAAGAATTTGGGTGGGGACCTTCAAGAGCCCAGAAATGGCAGCTAGGGCACATGATGTTGCTGCTTTAGCACTTAAAGGAGAGCTTGCTGCCTTGAACTTTCTCGATTCAGCTTTGATACTTCCTCGAGCAAAGTCGTCTTCTGCTAGAGATATACAAAGGGCTGCCCTTGCTGCTACAGAGGTCTTAGGACGAAGTGCTTCTTCGTGTTCTTCTTCCTCATCACCTGATCATAAGAAACTTTCATGCGTGACAAGGTCAAGGAAAGTCTTGAGTCCATCTTTAAGTGATCTTCCAGTACATGAGAAGGGCACAGAAAATGTCTTAAGACCTTCATTAATTGACACACAAAGTGTTGAGATATATGAAAAGAAGGTTTCTAATGAAGAGCCTTTTTCAAATATGGTCATGTCATGCTCTAATAACTGCTGCTCAGAGAAGGTGCCTAATCATTCCAATGCAACGTTCTTTGATGAGGAGGCATTGTTTAACATGCCAGGATTACTTGATAGCATGGCAGAGGGTTTGATCCTTACCCCGCCAGCTATGGCAAGAGGAGTTTATTGGGATGACATGGCTTGTTCTACGGACTTGACATTATGGGAGGACGACTACTTAGATTCTCAGTGATCATATTCAAATATTGTGATACTTTTTTCGTTTTTGATTCATCATGGGGTCATAGACTTTGTAATAAAGGTAGAGCTCTCATATATATATATATATATATATATATAGACACACACTACCATTCATCCATTATCTTCTTAGGGTTCATTGCAAATATAGACTTTTTAGAACATTAATTATAATGTCTTCTTAATTAATTAAGATTCTAGGGTTCATAGGCTCTAGGAGTCCACTCATCCTCTTTAGAACTTAATTTTAGAGTTCAATTTTCCCTCTTTTCTACCAATAATATATAAAAATATGTAACCAATTTAATACAATTATCAATCTAAATGAAATTTGATCAGAGGTTAATAAAGAGGAGAGATAAAAATAAATTTCATAATGGTTGAAGGCAAAAAAAAAAAATTATAGTATTTATAGAGTAATTAGTATGAGTAGTTATTTTTTAAGCCTAAGAGATAGATTGGATTAAAAAAAAAAATCAAATCCGTAACTCATGGTAAGACTATTTTCACCTGACTGATTTTCTCTCTCTTTTTTCCTTGT
>Ga0307515_10008762_pt1 | contig 19659 bp, 2 predicted proteins | sample 17_EM_MG_FD_194513 | JGI IMG/M metagenome (GOLD analysis project Ga0307515, IMG submission 194513) | Populus trichocarpa ectomycorrhiza microbial communities from riparian zone in the Pacific Northwest, United States - 17_EM | ecosystem: Host-associated > Plants > Roots > Unclassified | place... | reverse complement strand
TTAATATAAATTCTAGCGACATCTTCCGCTGAGATTTCTTCTGTGCATGCTATAAAGTATCCCTACTTCGTAAGCTTATCCACTATTACTAAGATTACGTTATAATCTTATCTAGTAATAGGATCTCTTAATTTTAGCAACTTAACGATAAAGTCCTATAATATAACCTCCTATGGTCTTTCTAGTGTTTTAATAGGTTGTAGCCCTCCGTATAGCTTATGCCTTATTAGTTTATTTCTCTAGCAATCTAGATACTCTCTAATGACCCTTTTAGCTATCTTTTAGATTCCGTTAATAATATACTCCTCTTAGAGTCTTAACACTAAGCTTATAGCTCTGTTATGTCCTTAAGTTAGTCCCTTATAGAAGTTTTCTATAAACTGCTCTACTATGCTTCTTAAGATATACGTTACTTTTTAATTTTCGTATATATCTATCTATAGATCTTCTAGCTATGCCTTTAGAGTCCTTTACGCCTAAAAGCTCTTTGGTATCTTATAAACCTTATCTAATTCCTCTTAAGTTGCTATGATTTTTAAATAATTGTACCTAATTAATCCGTCTATATTTCTTCATAGTAAAGCCCCTAATGGCTTCTCGTTGTTCTATAGTTTAGTTTTGCGACTTAGAGCATCTGCTCTTATGTTGTCTGTACCCTTAGTATACTAAATCTTAAAATGGTATTCTGTAAGTATCTCTGCCTATCTAACCTATCTTTGGTTAAGTTCCTTTATCGTTAGGAATCCTATTAGGTTCTTATGGTCCATCTTAACTATAAATAGTTCCTTTATGCCTTGCAAAAATGCTCTCTATTTCTTTAATGCTGTAACTATACCTAATAACTCCTTATTATAGATGTCATAGTTTAACTCTAGTAGTGTTATCTTCCGACTATAGTATGCTACTAGGTGCCATCTATCCTAATGTTTTTATATAAAGTACGCCCCTAGTATATAGTCTAATGCATCCGTTTCTATAACCATCTCTAGTTCTAGTTAATAGATCTTAAGAACTAGCTCCTAGGTAAACAACTCTTTAACTTTCTTAAAAAGTTCTCTTTATTCCTCTCCCTATACCTATAGTTCTTCTTTCTTCGTTAACCGCGTAAATGGCTTAATATCCTTTAACTACTACGCTATAAACCTTCTACAGTAATTGCAAAACCCTAGAAACGATCTTAACTGCGTGACGTTCTCTAGTTCCTGCTAATTCACTATAGCCTCGATCTTCTTTAGATCTATACTAAGTTAGCCTAGTTTAATAATAAATCTAATAAAATCGGTCTTCCTAGTGAAGAACTCGCATTTCTTAATTACTACTAGCATTTATTCCTCTTATAGTCTCTTTAAAACCCATTTAACATATTCCCCGTGTTCTTCCTTAGTTATTAAGTAAATAATAATATTGTTAAGATATACTATAATAAATTCATCTAAGTATTCTTTTAACACATTGTTAATACGCTTCTGGAACGTTGCTAGTACGTTTATAAGCCCGAATTATATAACTAATGGTTTATACAGTCCTTCCTTTAACTTAAAGGCTGCCTTCTATTTATTACCTTCCTTAATCCTAATCTAATGGTACGCCTATTTTAGATCTATCTTTATAAAGATTTGCGCATTGCCTATCCTGTCTTAGATTTCGCTAATTAAGGGTAAAGGATACCTATCCTTCCTAGTGATGCTGTTTAACTATCTATAGTCGATATACAGCCTTAGTTTGCCATTCTTCTTTAGTATAAATAGTACTGGATAACCCGCTAATAACTGCGATAGTCTAATGTATCCCTTTTATAAGTTTTCTTAGATAAACTCTTTTAATGCTCTACCTTCTTCTTCGGTAAGCTTGTAGATTGGAAAGAACTTTAAACTTATTCCTAGTTCTAACTCTATCTTATAATCCCATGCTATATACTTTAATAGCTTTTTACTTTCCGGTAACTATAGTTTCTTACTATACTTATAGTATCTCTTTAGTATATAACTTAAGCCTTACTTAGTCTCTTTATATATCGCTCCGACTTAGTACTATACCATTTTAGCTTATTATCGCATCTTACGGCGTTAAGTATCCTTAATATTAACCTAACCTATAATCCAATTGATCTTCAGATTATATTCCTATAACTAAGGCATACTTAATACTGCCTCGTCCCGTCCCAATAGTAGGATATTAAAAGACATCTTAATTCGTCTCCCTTTAATAGTTAACTAAATAGGTCCTGTTTTAAGATTAATAATCCCTCCTCCGTAGGCTATTAGATCTCCTAAAATCGTAACTAATAAGTAAGGTTCCTCCTTTTGTCTGTAAGGTAGTCCTATTCTTTTAACTGCTACTAGTAAGATATAGTTCCTTATTGCTCCACTATCTATTAATGCTTCGAACTGCTAATCTTGCTATTTAACTCGTAAATTTAGGTATTGTCCTTAAATTCCTTTAAGGGTTTAAGGCTTTACTACTGGCTCCCTCTAGTCCTATGGGCCTCTACTTTTCCTAACTATTAGCTACTTAATCCCTATGCACTTAGCTCGCTCTTCGGCCAATACCTAGTTTGCTTTTTGTCTTTAATATACTATAGACACGTATTCTTTAGGCATTCCCACCACTATTGTCCGTCTAAGCATTCTTCTATAAGGAATCTTCCTGGTTAAAGTACTAAGCTTCCTTCCTCTTAAACCTCTGCTAGATGCCATCTATGCATATATTTGGTATTCCTATACTATCGCTTATCTATTATCTAGTATATCCTTATAAGGTATTTCCAATTCTTTTCCTTTGGATTCTTATATATCTTATATATATTGTCCACACACGCGATCTATAATAACGTGTAATATGCCAGGTGCTTTAGGTTAACTCTTAACTTATCTTTATCTTTAAGTTTAAACCTCTATCGTGTTAATCTAAACGTTACAACTTTATTTATAGGTACTAAGATACGTCTCTTACTTCTCTAGTCCTCTAATTGTTCCTTTAGATCCTTTAACGTTATAATTAAGGCTCCTTTAATATGCGTTATAGCCTTTTCTATAATTAGGTGGTCTTAGATAACTTTCTCATTTAACTATATATAGAAATCTTCCTACTTATCATTGTGCCTTTGCCTATACTACTTTTGGTATAGCTGCTAGAGTATATACGGCTTGTCCGTAAGGAAGTATCTTCTTATTACTATATTGTAACAGCCCTTTATATGTCGTTTTTCGAACCTAGTTAGAATCCCTAGATCCTCTTTATCTTCCAGTTTAGTAAGCTACTTAGCTCTTAGTGTGCCTACTCTAAGCCTATTAGTAATTCTTTATACTAGTGCTCTATCCTTTATACGTCCCAATATACTAGATCTCTTATCTAGTTTCTGTTCTTGCTATGCGATAATTCTTTACCTAAACTCTTCTATAGTTTCTTTTAGTTTACGCCTTACGCTTAGATCCTTAAAGTTCTCTTACTTCTTAATCTTAGTATTAACTTTTCGATCTTTAGTCCAAACAATATGTTCTACTAGTAAATCTTCTAGGTTTATATATTTGTCTTTCAGTTTAATTGCTGTTTATGCTGCAGATTCTCTAATCTATAAAGAAGCTTCTTACCTCTTGCTTATAGGTGTCCTAATTTATACTCCAAATTCTTAACCCTTTTAGATTCTCGATCCTGAGCTTGCTTCTATCTTAAGCTTTGCTTTAGCCTTAGTCTAACTAGGCTTACTTAGTATTCTTATCTCGTCTTAAGAGTTTTAAATCTCACTCATCTCGTCTTAAGAATCTTGTGCCTTTAGGAAACTCCGTCCTAAGCTTATTTGTATATCGCTGAACTAAGCTATTACTTTACTCCATCGGTTATTGTCCGTTATAGGTCCTTAAGCTTGCCTCATCTTATCTTAAGAATCTTAGTTATCTCTTATCTCGCTATAAAAATCTTAAGCCTATAGCCTTTTGCCTTTATTGAGTGCCGAAGTAGTTTGCTGTCCTACTTCTCTTACGTCTCGCGAAGCGATAGACATTATATCTAGTGGTGTCTTAATACCCACCGATATTCCCTATTCTGTAGTGGAATTATTCTCTACTTTTAGTGTAACATCTCTAATGGCTGCGTGTCCCTAGTAGACCGCTTTCGTTGCCTTATCGTTACGAAATACTTTACCTGTGTCGAAATTATTGTCCTTAATATCCGATCTGCGAGCTAGTTTATTAGTTCCTCTATATCCTATAGGTGCTAGCTCCTATAGCTAATAGCTTACGCTATACTTAGCGTCCTTATAAATTTAGCATGCGTTATTATAACAAAACGTAAAACTTCTAATTAAATATTCTTTTGTTCCTCGTAGTATATTATTATCCCTTTATACGTATATATCGTCTGCCAGTCTTATGCCTTTTACTATATAGTAACTCTGCCCACTTCTACAGTCTCTAACGTAATAACCCTGTTTTCCGCAATTTATGCAAGCTCCTTCTTTAAACCATTTTTCTTGCTATAGAGTCCGCCTAAATGTCTTCTGCTATTAAGATCCCTAATTCGGCCTTTGCTCCTTGGACCTTTAATTACTTAATCCTTATCCTTTGGGTTTCCATAGTTTGCTCCCTCTCTTATAGGCTTCTTTAGTACCACTTAGGTCCATTAGCTCTGCGCTATACCATAATTTCTAACTTAACTTTAGTCGTTGCGTACTCTACGCCTTATATAACTATAGAACTTTATCCTAGCCCCTTTTAGCCTATTCCCTTTGGTAGATCCTATTATTGATCTTTATCGCTTAATCTATTAGTTTCCTTAGGGTATCCGCATCTTCTATTAGGATGATTACGTCCTAGACTTTAGCCTTAAGTCCTTACTTATACTGTGCCATAAGCGCCCTATTATTTCACTCTACTTACGTCACTAGTGTCTGGAACTGTGTCGTGTATTTAATTACTAAAGTTCGTTACACGAGGTTCTGGAGTTTTCTTTCTGCTATAGTTGTTTCTTCCGGGTCTCTAAACATCTGCGTAAGTTGCTCTACGAATCCTTCCCAACTTAAGAATATAAATCGCATATCTTGGTTAGTGGTCGTCATTCTATTTGCCTATATCTCTATAAGATAAGGTTTAAACCACTTAAGTGCTTTTCCTAACAAGAATAGTCCTACGTAGGCTATTCGATCCATAAATGTCGGTAGTTTTACTCCCTCTTATAAGACCTTAAAATGCATCTGCGTAAGGAATCCTTTAAGCTTTAATCTCTCTCCTGAGAATCGCTCGATTAATAGTAGCTTAATCTTTACCGCTCCTATTCCGTTAAGTCTTTCTTCTAATACTACATTGTTAGCTATTAACTAGTTAACTATCTTTTGTAACTATCCGACCGTTATAGGTTACTATAAGTTAGTGTCTGCTATACTAGTGTCGTTACCTAATCTTAAAGTAGTTGCTGCCGTCGTTAGCGTTATAGTGGCTGCTTTTAGTGGCATGTTGTTCGACTTCTTATATTAATACCGTAACTAGGTAGTGATTGTGTAACGGAACCTTATAGCAGAAACTACGATGGGCTCGTTATTAGGCTAGGTGTGTAGGAAATGTAAGTATAAAAGTCGACAACGAATAATAACTGGTGGAGTGGTTGCCTAATAGATTAACTCTAATTGTATTCTGAGAATCACTATAAGGAAGGAACTATCTAGGTAGGGACTGAGGGTTCTTAAATACACAACCGTACTCCTATAAAATCCTTCTTGTACGTAATATACGTGTGCTTTATCTGCTCTATTACAGATTATATAGATCGTACAGATTATACAGATCACCCCACGTGACCTTGGTTACCATTCCTCGTTATATAGCTCTATCGGCTCTATTCTAGACTGTGCCTAAATTAACCAACTAGCTTCTTCCGACTCCTCTCCTAGTAGTCGTAACATTGTACTTAAAGCGTCCGTAACATTTACTATATGGTTACTCTAACTACCTCTATAGTCTCTAGCAAAATGACCTTATTTCTTATAATTTATATAAGCTTCTCTTTTAAACTATTCTTCTTGTTATAGAGTCTACCTAAACGTCTTCTGCTGTTAAGATCCCTAGTTTAGCCTCTATTTCTTTATCCTATAATTACTTAATCCTTAACCTCTAGGTTTCTATAGTTTCTTATTTTATTTTTTAGATTCTTTAGTACTGCTTAGGTCTATTAGCTCTAGTCCGCTATTCTATAGTTTATAACTCTGCGTCTATTATTGCGTATTTTGCGCCGTATATAATTATAGAACTCTGTTTTGCCCTTTCTTAGCTTATTCCCTCTAATAAATCCTGTTATTAATCTTTATTAACTAATCTATTAACTCCCTTAAACTTTACGCATCTTTTATTAGGATAATTATATCCTAGACTTTAGCCTTAAGTCCTTATTTATACTATACTATAAGCGCCTTATTATTCTACTTAACCTATATTATAAGTGTCTAAAGCTATATTATATACTTAATTACTAAAGTGTGTTATATTAGGTTCTAAAACTTTTATTTTACCATAGTTATTGCCTCTAAATCCCTAAATATCTATATTAACCTTTCTAAGAATCCATTCTAATTAGTAAATATAAACCATACTTCCTAATTAGTAGTTATTATTCTATTTATTTAGATCTTAGTACGATAAGGTTTAAATTATTTAAGTGCTCTTCCTGTTAGGAACAATCCTGCATATACTACTTAGTCTATAGGTATTGCTAACTTTACTCCCTCCTATATAACCTTAAAGTGTATTTATATAAGGAATCCCTTAAGCTTTAACTTCTCCCCTAAGAATTATTTAATGGATAGTAACTTAACCTTAGCTGCTCTAATTCCATTAATTTGGGTTTTAAGTATTTAATTATTATCTGTTAATTAATTAACTATTTCCTATAACTAACCTACTATAACTAGCTGCGAATCCGTATCCCTTATGCTGGTATCTCCTCCAGACCCTAAGGTTATAGCTGCCGTAGATAGTGTTATAACTAGTACTTTTAGTAGCATATTGTTTAACTTTATTAATACTATAACTAGGTAGTAAATATATAATAAAGCCTTATAGGAAATACTATAGTAAACTCGCTAATAGGCTAAGTGTATAGGTAAATAAGAAGTTAATAACGTAATAATAACTAGTAGAGTAGTTGCCTAATAGATTAACTTAAATTGTATTCTGAGATTTACTATAAGAAAAGGAACTATTTAGGTAGGGACTATAGTCCTTTAAATACATATCCGTACTCCTAAGAAAGTTATTACTCTATCTACTCCGTCTACTTTATATACTCTATTATAGATCTTATAAATTATATAGATTATATTATATAACCTTATTTACTATTTCTTGTTATATAGCTCTACTAGTTCTATTATAGACTGTGCCTTTATTAACTAACTAGCTTCTTCTATCTCTTCTCTAAGTAGTTATAATATTGTACTTAAAGCGTCTGTAATATCTACTAACGCTTTATTAAAGACTATAGTAAGATTGCTAAGCCTCTTAACCGCCTTACCTGTAAAGACTAGCCCTTTTATTTTAACGCCGTATATAGATAGGCCTTTAATAAGCTTAAGAAACAGCTAGCCTCTACCTCGCTACTTGCCTACTTTAATCTAAAACGCCTCTTAATGCTAGAAACTAATGCCTTAAATAGCGTAATAGCTAGTGTTTTTTCCCTAAAAGCAACTAGACGGAGAATAGCACCCTATTATATACTATTTAAAGACTATAATAGATGCCGAGCCAAACTACTATATCTATAATAAAGAAATGCTAGCTATTATCTCTAGCTTTTAGCACTGACCTATATAGCTAGAAGGGACCCCTAAGCCTATTAAGGTAGTTTTATATTATAAGGCTATAGAATACTTTATAATAACTAAGGCCCTTATAGCCCGGCAGGTATGCTAAGTAGATATCCTATTTTAGTTTAACTTCTTAATTTTATATAGACTAGGCGCTATAAACTATACAAATGCTCTTATAAGGCGTAAATAGGACCTAGATAACCAGACGGCTGCGATAATCTTATTATAATAATTGTGACGTTATATAACCTGGTGGACGCTTATTTAGGTTTACCTTAGTATGCTTAGGCTAAGGAACCGATAAATATCTGCTATGTAGATTATTAAATATCCGCAAGCTAACCTATTTAATCAATCCATCTATTTCCTGGTCTAAGCCACTTTAGTAAGCTTTTAGAAGCTAAGCCGCTTTGTTTATATAAGACGAGCTATTAACTTTAATAAAATTAATATAAACAACTGCTACGTCTATTATTCTGTAAATACCTACATTAGAATCGCCTTAATTAGCTCTCTAATTAATGGATTTTCTAGAACTAACTACTAGCTATAGGTGCATCTAAAAGGCGTTAAAGACACCCCTTTATTATGGCTCTGCAATGGCTCCGGCTCTGTAACGGCTCTACTATAGCTCTATCGCCTATATATAGTCACCTATACAATCGTCCATATAAACGGCTCTATATTATCTCTACGAACGGCTTTATAATAGCTCTATAACGGCTTTGCAACGGCTTAATAAATGGCTCTATAACGGTTTAATAAATGGCTCTGCAACAGCTCTATAAATGGCTCTATAATGGCTTTATAAACGGCTTTATAAACGGCTCCGCATAGCTATATATAGCTCTGCAACGGCTTTATAAATGGCTTTATAACGGCTCTATAAACGGTTTACTTATTTAGCGGAGCTAGTCTTCTTAAGCCTTTAATAAACTACCCTTTTAATTAATTAATACTACTAAAGGTAGGAAGGGCTTATAATAAATAGATTTTAATAGGTTTTAATAAATATAGCAGATAGAGAGTGGGTAGTTAAGGTTAACGCGTTAGTAATGCAGATATTGCTAATTGTATACTTTGGAAATCTACGTCACGGCTGTTTTAAAATTAATGTTAGGAATGAAAAGATAGGGAGACTTCTTATATAGACCATTTAATTCTCCGGAGCTTAATATATAATCGATGGATTTTTCAAGTAGCCTAAACTCGTCGCAATAATAAGAAGTGAATATCTAATATATTAGCTATGCAGATATAGCGATATACGTTACAAACGTTGGCTAAAGTATCTTAGACCACAATGGGACAGATGGCCTAAACTGGTTTAGTGCTATTGGGCCGGATTTATCCGGCCTCCTATTGTGGTCTAAGTATACTAAGATAATATTTAGGTATATATATGTCGAACTACAGACTAAAGATCGATCTTGATTATCTTTATACACTATCCTTTTAGCCTAGTAATTTGGGCCGTCACACTTATTATAAACCTAGATATTACTATAATTAGAGCACCTTAACCCCTAAATAGAAGTAAAATAGGGGTCTTAACAATTACGGGATTCTTATTAATAAAATAATCGTAATCGTTAAGGATCGTGCTTAGAATCGCGATAATTATTAAGCCATACAGCTAAGCCATAGTTAAGCTATAGCTATTTTATTAATAAGACCCTTAAGTATTTACGCTGATCTATATATATATAGCTATTATAAAACTTACCCGTAATACCTTATTTCTACTTATCCTGCCATTTTCTGCCGTCCTTAGCGTTAGAAGTTGCCTGTTGGCAACTCTAAGCTGTAAGGACTATTTTTAGAAGCCTTTCTAAATATTACCTTGTATGCTACTCTCGTATAAGCTAAAGTTTTATTTTTACCCTTTTAAGATACCACCTTTATACCAGTTTTTTAAACACTTAGTTCTTTTAATATTCTCTAGTCCAAGTAACATTCTTTCCTATATAATTGTACAACGTCCTTTAAAAAATACCCTCTCTGGCTTATCGCTTATAGCAGGAATTAAAAGAATTTTAATTGCAAATCGTGAAAGAAGGGGCCATCTCTTTTATTGCTAATCCTGGCACTACCACTAAAGTGCTAACCGGCTTTAAATATCGTACAATGCTTTAGAATAGTAATTATTATACTTATCTTTATTTTTATTCACTTTAATATTACTTCTAAGCCCTTCCAGAATCTAATTATACTTATTAAAAGGCTCCTGTTCTTAAAGAGGATTACTTTTAATATAATTATATAATATTTTGGCTTAATAAGTCTCTTTATATTGCCTTTAGAGCTCTTTAACCTTTTATAAGGCTGGCATCTGCCAGTCCTTCTTTTAGTTTGCTTTAATATATCTCGTATAATAGGTAATATGGAGGATAAGTGCGGTAGTATAGAAAGGTAAATTATCTATATACTAGTAGTATAAAATATACTTTTCCTAGCAACGTTAAATTTAAATAACTAAGTCTTTATTCTTTTTATAAGTAATAAAAGCACGCTTAATATGTGTAAGAAGAATATCTATAGTAAGGAGAACTCGATTAATTTGTATAGAATCACCCTATGTCTTAAGGGTCGCTTAATAAAAAAGTTTTAGAAAAGAGTAAATTGTATAAAGGTTTACCTAGTCCTATAGCAAGAGTATATTATCCTTAAGAGCTTTTAGGTTCTTCTTTATATACTTACTAACTTTTAACTCCACTTTAAGCGCTATATTAAGAAGGCTAAACTAGGAATTCTATCTCGTATAATTATCTAGTAGAATTATCCTTCTAACAATCTACTTAAACTTAGCCGTATAACCCACAGAAGCACGGCTATAGACGATGATATTATAGAGCTTTCTAAGTACTCCTATTGCTTAAAAAGTCTACTTATTTTTTTTTTCTTTACTTCTTATTAAGATCTATTCCGTTTATCTTATCTTCTTTATATAACTTAATTATAGAAGTATTAATTACTCTTTAAAAAAGAAAGTCCTAGAGAGTAAGGTTAATAATATACCCCTAGCAATAAATTTATTAGATAGATAGATCCTAATTAATATTCTAAAGCGCTTTAAAATTAAAGATCATATAATAGAGAGTATTATTTATTCTAGAATTATCTATAATAAGAGCTCTAAGTTTATATATAATCCTATATTTCTAAAGGACTAGAAGAAGAGTACTCTATTAGTTATTTCTACTATGTCCTAAAACTATATAAAGAGTAAAAAGAGATTTTCTTAGCTCTTTTTAGTTATCTATAAAGTAAGCGCAGATTATAAGAAAGAGGTAATATCTATATCACTTCCGGTGATATATACTGCTATTATAATAGTATAGGGTAACTAGTTAATTAATTAATGCTTACTTCTAATCGTATATATATAGGTAGAATTTAATAGTTTTCCTAAGCTCGCTTAGCTTATATAATTGCGCCTATAAGTTCCGCTAAGTTCTGCCCACTCTACTAAATTCTGCTAAATTCTGCTATAGTAGTTGAACTAGCTAATTACGATTTTCCATCCCCGGAATAGAAAATCGCCATTAGCTTGCTTACCGCTAGCGCCTTAACTACTAGCTTAATATCTTGTTTAAGCTTATTTAGATACTAAGAGTATTTAGTTTTTAATTAGGTAAGCTTCCTACCGTTTTCTACCCTAGTTATTATAGTGCTAGTAAAGAATAGTAGATAGCGGTAGATTACCGTCTTATGGTGGCAAATTGCGGTTACGTGACGGTAAAGTGCCGCTAGTCCTACCTATATCCCGATTAACTAAGTCGCTTATACTACCTTCCTTATCTCCTGTTCTCTCTACCTATTTAGTAACCTATAGTTTAACTGTATTTATATTAATTAAGTCCCTTAGCGCCTAGCAGGGTCTTAATTTTATTATAGCGTCTATAGGATTACTGCCTCCGTCAATCCATTTAATCTCTACTATCTCTCTTCTTTTATATAATTGTTGTAAACACATTAGGTTAACTATAAGTCGCTTCTCTTATATTGTTTTAAGTTTGACTAAGCAGTTATATAGAGATTTTAAATTAGTATAGAGGGTAATCGGTAGTTGTTTAAGTTATAGGATCTTCTTAATGGTTACTTTAATCGCAGCTCTGGTGTTAAATCCGTAGGCCATTCTATATAGTTTAAATGCCAAAATACTTTGTGTAACTCGCTTACACTTAATAGATAACCAGTAGAGGATATTAGCCTTGTTATTTTTGTCTATAAGTGCAATAATAAAGCCAATTTAGGATAAGAGGTCGTAGTTATTAGCAAAGGATGAGTCCGTAAATATTATTAGCTTAAGGGTACTTGTATTAAGTCGTACGAAGCGAAGTCCTTAGGAGGGATTATTAATTTGCCATTATAGTCGTCTGTTAAGTTGCTTTGCGTATTCTCCCTTTAGGTTAACAACTTGTGCTATAAAGAAGAGATTAAATGCGGCTTCTAGTTGATAGACTATAGCAATATAGGCTCCCCTTGCTCTTTAAGCAACGTACTAGTCCTTTAGAGTAACTACCTTATAGACTTCCCCTCTAGAGCTAGTTAGGTCTATAGCCTTTATAGTAACTAACTTTAGGTTCTAGCATTAACCTTCCTAGGTAAGAGTTATTAAATCTTTTTCCTACTTAATGTAGCCTCTGTTAAACTTAATTAGGGTATTTAATATAAGCTTCTCTCTCTCTTTTGCTAGGAACATTACCTCCTAAAGCCTGGCTTCTTCAGCCTTTATAAAGGTTTTATTAGCAAAGAACAGTATATTATTAATTTACAGTCCTACAATTCCAAAGCCGTTGTTGGTTGTGTATAATAAGTAGGGGTTATATATAGACTGGTTCATCCGTAGCTTATTAAGGTGGTGACGGTAGTATATATTAAACTAATAGTTGCCGGCTTCCGGGACACCATACAGTGGTTTAATAACTCTTAGAATTAATCCGTCCTTTAGTCTAAGTTCTAGTAGTAGGCGTACGAAGAAGTCTCTATTTAGGTGGGTACTTAACTATATATAGGCTTATGAGATATTGCGCAGGTATAAAGAAGCTAATCTTCTTTCATTTCCCTATAGAGTCGGCGTAAGTGCTAGGATAATTCTCTAGCTAATACGTTGGATGGTTAGTGATTAAGTTAAGACTAAATCTTTACTATAGTTATTATAGGCTTATATAACTAGTTCAGACTTCTTAAAGGCCTTATCTATTCCGGCGTTCTTAATCTCATTAATAAATTAGGAGTTAAAGATTCTAACTCCTTCTGGGACGTCTGCTATATTAATAAACTTAAAGACACCTTTTTTAAGTAAGCCGTTTATTTCCTTGCGTTAAGACTCTATAAACGGCGGTGTGGTATATCCGGGGGTTATAGTATTAGGTTTTATCAGGGTGTCGTTAATAAATATCAATACGTCTACGGTGTTCTGCTAGAGCCTTATAGGTAGCCATTATATCTATTTTAATCTTTGGTGGGGTGCACTAGTTGCTAGTTCTTTAGTTAGTTCTTTAGTTGGCTCTTTAGTCGGTTTCTAAGTCGGTTTCTTAGTCGGTTCCTTAGTCAGTTCCTCCTTTACTTCCTTATTAGGTTCTTCTGGTTTAAGTTATAGGTATAGCTTTACTACTATAGTTCTGAAGTCGGTAGGTCTATTAGGTAGCTATACCTTATATATCTCTCCGTTAATTCTAAGCAACTTAAATAGGCCAGTCCATTTACCGCTTTGTCCTATATTACCTTCTCGCCATATAAGTATATCTAAGTTAAGGGGAAGGTTGTGGATTGTGGTAACAGATGGACCGTTTCGTTGGTTTAGTGCATTATTAACTTACTTCTTTGCCCTAATCCTTACGATCTCCTCTATTGCCTTCTTTACAGCTACTGCTCGCTATGTAATAGAGGGTGCTAATAGGTTAAGTTCGCTTATTTAAGGGTAGGCGCCGAAGATAAGAAGTGTTAGGACTAGGCTATCTGAACCAGCTATATTATTAGCGGCTTTTACTGCCATTTATAGAGCTAATTCCCTAGTTATTCCTAAGTCCTATAGCTCCTCTATAATTATCTAATATACTTAGCGTAAGGTTAAGTAAGCTCTTTCTACCATTTTAATAAACTAATAAGCTTCCACTAGAACGCTCTTAGTTAATATAGCTATTACCATAGCGTATTATCAGAACTCCTTACTTATAAAGTTCTTCCTAGCGTTATGGGTAATATAGTTGGGGGGTCCAATATAAGTATTAATCTAGTAGAGTTATAGGGTATCCCAGGTGTACTTCGCAGAGATATTATATAGCTATCTTGCGGCTTAGAATCTGGTGGCTTTATTAATTACGTAAAGGATAGGGCTTTCGTTAATATATATAATGTTAATAAAGATAGAATAGTTAAAGTCGGAGTCTTGGTCTTCTTGTAATATAAACTTAAACTATTTAAGGGATTTACTATATTTCTGGCAGTGGGAGCAGTACTTAGTAAAATAGTCAATAACCTACTTATTAATATTGTCGTGGCCAGAGCGTTCTAATACCTTATATAGCTTATCTGCTAATAGATGTCTAAAGCGGCGGTAGAGTTAGCGGAGTTTAGTAGTGGTTAGGTAGTAGGGGTTTTAATTAAACGAGTAGGTTATAAATGACTATAGTAACTCTTCCTATAATAGGAAGGGGTGACCAAATTAGCGAACTACTGGTACCGTTTTTGTTGGGGTGACTAGGACGTTCTTAAGGTTATTATAATAGACCTTTAGTGTGTCCATATCTGCGAGATATAGTAGAAAGGGTGTATCGGCCTTTATAATATAAAACTTAACATTGCTAACTAGTGTATTAACTGTAATAGAGCAAATAAAAGAGGTAGAGCCGATGCCGAACTGGACGTTAATAGCGCCGGCCTTTAAGGTATTGATAACGGTATTATAGGTCTCCTTATATGCGAGGTATTGTCTATAACCTACTATTGATCTTTTTAAAGCTCTAGTATTAATTATTACTCCATAAAACTTGTCGGAGGTATATTAGCTAGTAGCAATATAGGCAAATAGGTCTAAGTCATTATTATAGTAAGCAGTTGGGTTGGTGCCGGTGATCATATAGGTAAAGGATCGGTCCGCTAAGTCAGTTTACAGTATTAATGGCTCCTTCGTGCTATATTGGTCTAAAAAAAGTAAGGAATAATTTAGTCTGTTCCTAAGTCGGAGATATTAGTAGCGACTTAATATCAATTATAAGAGCTTCTATTATGTTATTAATAGATTCTAAATTAAGTTCATTATTATAATCTGTTCCCTCGTACTTAGTAATATATCACTTAGCATGCCTATTAAAGCGGCGGTTAAGTCTATCCTTAAACTTCTTTTAGGTATTTAGATAACTAGTAACCTTCCTTATAGCAGACAAAGCAACGCTTCTTTAATAATGCATATTGGCCGGATAAGGATAATTGGGGGTATTATCTATAGTAGCGACGGTCAGTAAAAAAGGCTTAGGGGTTATTACTATTTAACTTTTTAAATGTCGTAATAGAGGATTATAGGTTATTAATTAAGCCGGTTAAGCTGTTAGAGGGTTTAAAGCAGGCATATTAACACGCTAGTAACTCTTAGAAGGCGTTAATAAGCTTATTATAAAGAAACTTATTAGTATATAAATCTAGGTCGAGACCATACTGGAGGTGTCTTAGTTCTTTAATAAGCAATTACAGGCAGTCTAAGGTTGATTTTCTAGCGTTCTCGCCTTTACCTATTATAGACTTTAGGGTTGTTAAGTTCTATCGCCCTAATATCCCACGTCTATATTTAGGTCCCTTAAAGTAATTACATATAGCGTTACAGATTTAGTTAAACAAAAGGGTTAGAGTGACGTTCTTAAGGTTAGTATAGTAGTAGTTAAGTGCTAAGCCGCGTAGCATTGTAGGGTAGGCTTTAACCTTAGCTTCTTAGGGTACGTCGGCTCTGCTACAGAGGTTATAGAAGATAGTAAGTTTAAAGTCGAAGTTGTTATCTTCTCCATTATACTTATTGTCTTCTATGTATATTTTTATAAGGTTTATTAACTCCTTACCAAATCCTTAGTTTTAGTTCTGTTTAGATGGTCCTATTATTATTAACAGATTAATAGGAGGCTGATTTTATTATGCCGATAAGATGGGTTATATAGGTGGTATTATAAGTAGGGTAGGGTTTATGGCTGGTGAGGTTAAGATTAGGGTTGCGATAGTACTAGTGCTGGTAAAGTTGTTCTTAAGGAGGTGGTTAATTCGTCTTAAGTTAAACTCTCCTCTAGTTGCCATATATTCCTTAATCTTAAGCTTAGTCCATTCTATAAGTTCATCTTCCTATAGCGTGTTAAAGAGTAACTGTGGGACTATAACACGTCTGTCCTTCTTAACCTATACTCCATAAACTTAAAGGAAGTGTTAGAGGTTATAGATAGTTGTCTAGTTATAATTCTTAAAGGCTTCTATTATAAAGGTGCTAAAGTCCTCGCAGTAAAGCTCCTATAGGTCATCGTCTATTATATTATAGAATCCGTATTCCATAATCTTATATTATATAAATTTACTAATTTCTTCTTTATCAATATCTTTAGACTGTGCGTTAAGCCCTTTACTCTATCTCCTCCGTCCTTCTTTAACTTGTGCCCTAATATCTAACATATTAATTATTGTCTTTTGTTAAATTTAAGTGCGTGGTAAACGCGAGTGCTTAGCTTTTATTAAGTGCGCAGTAGATGCGAACTAAGGGCCTATTAAAAGGTTTGGTTCCTTAAGTACCTAAGGTCTTTTAAAGGAACTAATACTCCTTATTAGGTTTTGGTTTTTGGGTTTTAAACGCGTAGTAAACACGAACTAAGGGCCTATTAAATAGGGGTTGGTTCCTTAAATACCTAACGCCTTCTAGAGTGCGTAATAGACGCGAACTAAGGGCCTATTAGATAGGGGTCGGTTCTTTAAACACCTAAAGGCTGTGTATAAAGAATTAAGGGCCTATTAGATAGGGGTTAGTTTTTTAAATATACGTCGACTAATGCTCCTTAGCAAATAAGATCGGTAGAGGCCTATAGCAGGGACTAATCAAGCTCGTCTCTCTTTATAAGTAGTATATCTCCTAATCTGTAATTACTAATTAGTGTTTATATTACTTCCGGTAATACATACTACTATTACAATAGTATAAGGTAACTGGTTAATTAATTGATGCTTGCTTCTAATCGTACATATATAGGTAGAATTTAATAGTTCTCCTAAGCTCGCTTAGCTCACATAATTACGCCTATAAGTTCCGCCAAGTTCTGCCCACTCTACTAGATTCTGCCAAATTCTACTACAGTGGTTAAACTAGCCAATTACGATTTTCCATCCCCGGGATAAAAAATCGCCATTGGCTCGCTTACCGCTAGCGCCTTAGCTGCCAGCTTAACATCTTGTTTAAGCTTGTTTAGATAGGTAATTATTTAAAAAATATCTAGATATTAATTAAGATGTAAATCTAAGTAAGGGCTAACTATAGCTTCTTTTATATGATATCCTTCTAGTTTATAAATAATTCCTTAATATATAAAACAACCGTTATAGGCGCTATTAGAAGGATACTAGGCTTAATTAATTCTGGATTTAAGGCTCTATAGAGAATATAGAATTCTGGCCATTGTACTATGCTAAAAGGGAGGTTTTATACAACGATTAAATTTATAAATACTTTATTTAGAATATCCTTATTTAGGATCTTCTTTAGGATTATAGATTTAATCTCAGTTATACAATTATCTAACTCCATTGCTTTAGTATAGAGTTTAGCAAGGCGTTAATGTGTTTCTCCTTTTATACAATTTCTCCGAGCATTATATTTAATTTAATGCTTGCTAAAAAGATGGTTCCGAAGGTTAGCTATTAAGGGGTAACCATTCTCTTCTATTTCGTCTAGATAGATCCTATAGTAGTATAATAACCGCCTATTCTTTCTCTTTGGTTTATCCTCGTACGGGTTACATTAATATTTATAGATTAGAGATATCTTTTTATAACATTATTAAGTTTTTAAGAATGCAATTAATGGAGTAAGAAGGTGATAAATCTAAGTTAGAAGCTATTTTATATAAATAAAACTTAAAATGCAAGGATATTAAAACTAGAATTTTATTGTAGGAATGCTAAAAATAATCGCGATCGTGATTCGATTATCGCGATTCTAGGAATTCTTATTAATAAGATTATAATCGGATCTAATCGCGATAAGATTTATCGTTAAGACCCCTAAGGCAGAACTAAGTACAGACTCTTTAGGCGCCGAAATATATCCTATTAACCCCTTAGGACTTAACTTTATTAATAAACTGCTGCAGATAAACCGTATAGCCCTTTCCCTATAAGAGTACCGTAAAAAGGCAAAGGTCGTTACTAGCCCATAGTCCCTTAAAAATAGATTACTTAAGTATTAGGAACGGCTAATAGTAGTATAGAAACAGAACTTACGGACTTGGCTTATTGCTAAAGTATATACCTAGGTCTCTACAGCCTACCCTAAAAAAATAAAACCTATAGGGTTATTTACAACCAATACTACTGGCCCGGAATAATTGTAAATATTAACCGTTATATATAGAACTATAACGACTATTATAGATCTATAATTCTATAAGATAAGACCCCAGGACTATTAAAACCACTCCCAATACTAGAGCGCCCCTAGTAGTATATCTCTATTGGTTTCTATAAGCTACCTATAGACCGTAACAGATATAATATAGTTATAATCTTAGTTAACTACTCTAGTAAGCGCCCATTCTTAATCCCCTATTATAAGGATATTAATACTAAGGAGGTAGCCAGACTATATATCTATTATATCTACTAAATTTACGGACTACTAGATACTATTATATCCAATTACGGGCTATATTTTATATTAGCCTTCTAGAATAAGCTTACCTAGATCCTTAGCATTAGGCTAAAGCTTTTTATAGTATACTACCCCTAAACAGACAGTTAGACGGAGATTATAAATTAATACTTAGACCAGAGACTCCGGCCCTTTATTAACTACTTTTAGAATAACTAGGGCAAACTACTACCCCTAATAGACTACGCCTAGGTAACTATACCCTATAACTCTACGGGATTTGTACCTATTTAGCTAGAAATGGGATACTTACCTTATATAAGCTTTAACTGGGAAAGGCTAGAAGGGCCATAAACCGTATACGAAAAACTATCTTATAAAGAAGCCTAGTAGTATGCTAAATACTTAGAAGAAGCTTAGATGGTAGCCCATATAAATTTTGAAAAGGCCTAAAGGGTAATAGAATAGCAGGTAAATAAGCATAGACGCGAGCCTAACTTTACTATAGGTGATATAGTCTAGGTTATAACAGAGAACTAGAAAATAGGACGGCCTAGCTATAAGCTAAACTATTAGATAGTAGGACTATATAAGGTCCTAATAAAAATAGGCAACTTATATAAAGTAAAGCTCCCGGATTTAATTAAGGTCTACTCCGTTTTCTTACTAGATAAGCTATAGAAAGCCGCAAATAAACCTCCCCTACTAATTTAAGTTAATGGCGACGACAAATAGGAAATTAAAGAAATACTAGCCTATAAACTTTTAAGGGGAACGCTAAAGTATTATGTTAGTTAGAAAGGATATAACCTAGACCCTACCTAATACCCAGTATAGAACTTTATAGGTAGTCCCTATAAGCTTTAAAAATTCTATAGCCGTTACCCCAACGAACCTAAACCGCTAAAATACCTAGACGAGTAGATAGAGTGCTAGTATAGCGAAGATAATAAGCTACCTATTAAGTATAAAGATAAGAATATCCTATAAATATAATACGGATATATAAAGCCTAAGGGTAGACTTTTTCAAAGGG
>Ga0307515_10008761_pt1 | contig 19660 bp, 24 predicted proteins | sample 17_EM_MG_FD_194513 | JGI IMG/M metagenome (GOLD analysis project Ga0307515, IMG submission 194513) | Populus trichocarpa ectomycorrhiza microbial communities from riparian zone in the Pacific Northwest, United States - 17_EM | ecosystem: Host-associated > Plants > Roots > Unclassified | place... | reverse complement strand
GTAAAGGCTGACGTGCGGATCGCCTGGAGTATAGGAAACAAGCGAGAGGGAGATCGCCGAGACATCGATTAGCCATCACATCGCAGGCGAGAGGACATGGGCAGGAGAGCTTACCGTTCGCCAGGGTGATGACTTTGCCGGGGCCTTTGGCTTGCGCCATCCGCCAGACGTTCTTTATCGCATTCGGCTTGCGCTCGAGGGTCTCTCTGCAGAGGTGGTGAGAGAGGTCGCCGTCCTTGCGAGCGTCTGGGCCACTGGCAGCGATCCGCTTAAGGCCGAAGCGGGGGAACTGGAAGTAGGTGTGTGCGATGGAGTAGAAGACAAACTTGACATAGTTGAAGTAGACCTGGAGGAAGGAGAAGCAGGCGAAGGAGGGGGAGAGGAGAGCCATGGTGGTAAGGAGCTCTCCTCGACCTCGGAGAATTTATATTTTTCTGCTTGTCGGAGATGCACTCTAAGCGTGTGCGTTCCGTTCCGAGAGAAACGCTTCCGAAACAGCGTTCGGACAGACGCCGGCAATCCACATGCAACCAGCGTCAGGCGGTGCCCACAATCAGTGCAGCCCTCTACTGTCTCATGTCCTTCGGTAGCATCCCTTTCTCCCCTCTCACCGCTTTCCCGCCTGACTCTGCGTCACAGTCGATCGCAACTGTTTCGTGCCCACTCCAGAGAGCATCCCGCCCCCGGCCGTATCCTACCGCCAAAACATCCCGCCCGGCTCCCCAGTCCACAAGCAGCCCCTCGTACGTCTTTTTCCCCCCTCCTACCGGCATCTGATCCGACTCTCTCTCTCTCTCGCTCGCAAGAACCCATTGGGGTTTCTCCTTCGAGCCGCTTTGATATACCCAGACCGTATTGCCATTGCCCACCCAGATGTAAAACACCCGGCGTACTACACTTATTCCGTCTGGTCCGTTCTCAGTGTCTGCCCCCCCTCCCACACTTTATCCTCACCAGTATACCCTCCCAGGGCTCAACGTGTTCAGAATCTCGCTTATGCTCTCATCCACCTCGGTATCAAACCGCAGGACACTGTCGCCGTGCTCGCCCCAAACACGTTCGTCCTCCCGACGTATTTCCGTACCTGTGTTCTCATTTAGTCTGTGCTCTTCTCTGCGTAGTCCAATGATTGCGGACGCGTATCAGGCCGTCCCGGCAACCCGTGCTGTGATCTGCCCCATCAATACCCGTCTCACCCCCCCGGAGATTGCGTACATTCTAGAACACAGTCGCGCAAAACTGATTCTCGTGGATTATGAATACGCGCACCTCATCAAATACACCAAAATTCCCGTGATACTCAGTAACGATACCGGGCGCGCCGGTGATCCGTATGAGGAACTCCTATCCCATGGGAGAAAACTTAGTCAGGAGCGTGGTTGGTTGGGGCTCCAGCCAGAGTCCGACGAAGATGCCGGATTCGCACTCTGCTACACGTGAGTCTTATACATAATCAAAACTTCACGTCTTCCATGAATCCATCCATCCTAACTTCTTTAACTTCTCCAAGGTCGGGGACTACTGGAAGGGTTAGTATATTTCATTTTGATTCTGTACCTGACCGACCCCACCTAACGGTTCCACCGCTCCAACCCGTATGTAGCCAAAGGGTGTATTGACGACCCTGAGAGGCATGGATGTCACTCGTTTATCCCATTCACACCACTCACCATTCCCCCAGGCACTTATCTTGGCGCGCTCTCCAATGCATACCAGGCAAAGTCCGTCTTGGCCCACCCACCCCACCATTTTTGACTCAACCCCATCACCCAGGATGGACATTAACTCTGTCTATCTCTGGGTCCTGCCCATGTTCCATGCCGCCGGCTGGACTTATCCGTGGGCGGCCACTTTCGCTGTGTCCACCCAAATTACTCTTCGAAACGTGTCGTATCCATTGATTTGGAATCATCTCTGCAACTCCTCTGTCACCCACTACTGTGGAGCTCCCACCGTACAGGTGAAACTAGCCCCGTTCCTGTATATTGCTCTGAGCTCTGAGATCGCCCTTTGGCGCCCAACAGATCGGCCTAGTAAATTACCCAGAGGTAAGGAAACTGCCGAGAGCCGTCACTGCAATCGTCGCTGGTTCCGCCCCAACGGCGCACCTCATCGCATCTCTCGAGAAGATTGGAATCAATCCTGTTCATGTCTATGGTCTCACGTGCGTCCCCCCCCCCCTCCCCCTCCCATTCATCCCCTTTAACCTACCGAGCCACTGATTCTATCCACTTATGTACACAGCGAGGCAGGTTCCGACAGTATTCAACCCATCACTACTGACTAACACACACACACCCCATTCCAGACGTATGGCCCATTCACTCGCAACCACCTGCAAGAGTCGTGGCTGGCACTCCCCCTGGAAGAACGCGCGAAGCGCATGGCCAGGCAAGGATATAGTTACAACACTGCCGACGGCGCCCGTGTCGTTTATCAGACAGAGGGTCAAGACCTCGAGGATGTCCCGCAAGATGGGAAGACCATTGGTGAAATTATCGTTCGCGGAAATCTTGTGATGAAGCAGGTAAACCTTTGACAGGCCGCACCCCTTCGTTATTCGCTTGTTCTGACACTTTCTCCCGGATCTTGTATGTAGTATTTCACAGATGACAAGGCTACCGAAAAAGTTTTCAGGGGCGGTTACTTCCATACTGGTGACTTGGCCGTCATGCACCCCGATGGATCGGTGAGCATCCAAGACCGGAGTAAGGACATCATCATTTCCGGAGGGGAGGTACGCATGTGTTCCGCCCGCTCGGCCCTCTCTGATCGTCGGATCTAGAACGCGTCTAGCCTCGCCATTGAGCAAGAATTAGTCACACATCCAGACGTTTTGGAAGCCGCCGTCGTAGCTCGCGCACACCCAAAGTGGGGCGAGCGCCCGATGGCCTTCGTAACCCTCCACCCTGGCAAAGCTTCCAAGTGGGAACACAGCCACAAAGAGTTTGAAGTCGACTTGAAGGCTCATGCCAGGAAGAGGTTGCCTGGGTTCGCTACCCCAGAGTGGGTAGCCGTTGTTCCCGAACTTCCGGTGAGTGGAAGATCCATGAGGAGTGTGTCCTCAGCTTGACGATCTTCCTCCAGAAAACCTCTACTGGAAAGATTCAAAAAGTGGAATTGCGCAAGAGGGTTGCTAAACTATAAACTTAGAGTCTATCGTTTTCTTAAATCCCACATGTTGAACTCTTTCCTAATCGGTCGCACGTGCGAATCACGTGCCCTCGGTGGTACCCGTTGTTTTCAGTTGTTTGTGTCTAGGACAGCAGGGAAAGTTGAACAAACAGCGGATTCCGACAACGACGAGCAAAAATCGCCGACGAAATAATCTCTCGCTTTTGTGCCCTCTTCTGATTTGCTGGCGCATCGGTGGACGAAGAGGATCAAAGTGTTTTCTGTTTAGGAGCGAGACGACGCGGCGAGCGAAAGCAAGCGGCGGGCCGACATTGAACTCGAATGGCTCTGCCCAAGTATACGAAACGAAAGAATACGGCCACCCAGGCAGCGACGAACAGAAGAGCTTTTTCGACGACGAACCACAGGACCGACTCGTCCTCTCTGCCTTCACCCCTCTCACCTTCGCCACCTTCCTCGCGCGTGGCTCTCGTACCCCTCCGCATCAACCTCCGCCGCCTACCCTCCAGGCAGTTCTCGTCCCAATCCTCCAGATTCTCCACCCCTGTCACCTCCCATCATCCCTCCCCGCCATCTTCCCCGGACGAGGACGCCACGACGACGATGTTCTCTTCTAGGACTTTTGTCAAGGCAGGCACGAAACGGAAACGGTCCGTCAGCGGCGCGGAAAACGCGACGTCTACTGCCGGACGCGTCGCTCCCCAACGTGGAACTCGTGGAACCGTCCCTCGCGGTAGGTTCAAGCGCCAGAAATCCGAGTCGATCCCCGGGAGCAGTGATAGCGATGAAGATCTTGACGACAGCTTGTCCGTCACGACCAAGACCACGGATGCTATCTCTGGAGAGGAAGATGAAGAGGTTGATTTGGTCGACACCGACGATGATGACGATGATGATGAGGATAATGAGGATGCCGAAACGGTGGGGAGCGCAATGGAAGTGGATGTGGATGAAATGGACGGTCAGGACGGTTGGGAGGGAGCTGATTCCGAGAACGACAGCGGTGCTGGCGATTCTTGTGAGTCTGAATGTTGTGCCCGTTCTCTTTTTCCTACGTTGTGCTCATTTGTTTCGCCTCCTTGCCTTCGATACTCTTTTTTTCTTCCACGACGGATACCCGGGTTCTCCAGCCGACGAATATTACCTCAATGACGCGAGCGTAAAGGAGCTTCTCAGGCTCAGAAAAAACGCACTTGTCCGGTTGTACACATGCGCTGGCCTTTCAGACGACTTTGATGCGCTAACAAAACATGATCTTGCCGACGCCATCATCTCTGCTCGCGATGACATTGTGGACCTACCGCCCTCGTCTCCTTCGGGGTGCACCTCCAGTGATGGCTCGTCTGACGATGGCCATTTTGGTGGCGGTGAAGAGACTGATGTCAGTCACCGGTTCAGACCGGGTGCCACAAACGGACTTCGGAGACGGGTCACCGTTCACAACATTGTCGCCCAGACAGCCCGTAACAGAGCGGGAAGGACGATCTCTCTGGGACAGCTGGACAAGGAGCAGTTTGATACGAAGCTCAATACCGCCATCGCCAAGTACAATAATCTCGGCGTTAGGTGAGTCGACTCGGACCCGACGCACTTTGATGTGTTGGTAATTAAATTTCGGTATCCAAGATCGAAGAGCTCCACTGCCAGGTCTTCACCATCCACCTCGCACGCGTCGTCCTCACTGCCCTCTCCCCCTGCTACCCGACAGCGAACGAGGAAGGTTTCTGCTAATCAGAGTTTGAAGAACGGGAAGGGCAAACAGGTCGACTTTGGCCAGGTCGAGGTCGTGGAAGTTGCCGGTGGGGACGACAGTGATCTTACTGACCTCACTGAGCTTGACGAACAAACGCAAGCATCCCCCAGTCCAAGGCGCTTACGGAGCAAGGGGGAGAAGACCCAACGAAAGCCAGGCATAGACTCGAGCCGCAAAGCCTCTTTTGCACAAAAACTCAAAGCCCGTGCTTCGGAAGTAGCCCATCAAGACGAGGATGAAGATCTTCCAAATGTTTCGGACGAGGACGAAGAGGAACAAATCCCCACCCCGTCCAAGACTGGACCCTCACGAGGTGCCACTCGTGGGAGAAGGACACCAGTCAAGTCTCGACTGCGACCCCGGCAGGCTCAAACACATACGCCACCAAGCGATGGAGATGATGAGGAGGAGGAGGAGGAAGAAGGAGAAATAGTCCAAGACTATGCTGAAGAGGGAGAGGCCGAGGATGCCGAAGACGCCGAGGAAGACCGGCCCGATCTTTCCGATGGTGATACAGAGGCTGCACCAGTGAAGCCCCGTACTCTGAGGAATGGAAAGGTCGTCAGTCCCAGCGAGGAATCCTTGGAGATGGAGGAGGCAGAGGACGAGGACGAGGATATTTCTGTCGACGAAGACGAAGCCCCCGCTGACGAGACTGCGAGCGTTCAATCGGAGTCAACGTCCGACGTTGAGGGCGAGGAGGACTCAGATATGGAGGGTGATGTCGGTGAGGAGTCCATGGATGAATGTGAGTATTGTTTCTTTTCGCCTAGAAGGCAGAGATCAGACTGATCCTGAGCACCGCTGATCTCAGTTGACCTGAGTACCACCACAGCCAAATCGCTCGCTCGGCTTCGACGGGATGATCTCGTCAGGCTCTGCGAAGCCCGGGATTTGGACACGTCCGGAACAAAACCCCAACTGGCCCGAGCATTGATAAAGTGGCGGGATCACCCTATCCCCGAATCCTCATGTCCTTCATCGACAGGCACAGTCAGGCCACATACCCGGTCGAGCCGGAGCCGAGGCAGTAAGGGGAGTAAGGGCAAGGCTGAGACCCACGTACATCCTCCACAGACCCCACCCGTATCAAATCCCCGCGACACTGATCCCGATGTCGACCTGGACTTGGGGAGCTTGGGCCTACACGACCGGGAGATCCCTCCCGACAAAATCCTAAAGTTGTCCAAAATCGGGAGTGGAGGGTTCAAAGACGTGTTCCTCGGCAAGCTGAAAAATCGGAAAGTAGCTGTTGCGGAGTTCCGAGGGCAGCTGAACGCAAGTGAGTGCCCAATCCATGTGAACGCGCCCCCCGAATCGTTGATTCTATTCCGTATGACAGTGGATATCAAGGAACTCAAGCTCCTCGGCGACTTCAATCACCCTAATATCGTCCGATTTGTATGTATACGCATCAATATTTTTCCTTGCGCCTCTGATGGGCGGCGCACAGATGGGTGTCAGCATTCCGATTAATACGAGGGAGACCCCTGTCATGATTATTAGCGAACTCTGCTCGAACGGGGATCTGTTTGACTATCTTCGCGGCTCCCCGGTTCCTGCTGTCCGAAGAATGGTATACCATCAGACCGGGACACTCCGTAAAGTTATTCTAACACGTTGAACAGGTCTGTATGATGCTGGACATCGCCCGTGGGATCCAGTACCTCCACAATCACAAGCCGTCGGTTATCCACCGGGATTGTAAATCTTCCAATATCCTCATCACCAACAAAGGCGTTGCAAAGATCACAGATTTCGGACTCGCCAAAGTCAAACAATCGACCCGGTCAATGGTCAGAAGCTTGGTTGGGACGGTCAATTGGCAAGCGCCAGAGCTATGGCACCCACAACCGAAATACAACTTCAAGGTCGACGTCTTCTCGTGCGCGATGGTGTATTGGGAGATGTTTCAATGGCATCTGCCAGATCCAAAGTATCCCTGGGAGGTCAGTACTCCAAACCAAATTCTGCATCTCTCCACTCTCCTTATCACCGACGATGAATTTTCAGGGCATGAACGAGCATGCTATTTATGACACCGTTGGCGCAAAGCGACAGCGACCTTCAACGGAAGGACTCAAGAGGCAGTGGCGTCCTGAATTGGTCGACCTTATGGAGCGCATGTGGGCTCATGACCCCGCAGAACGACCAATCATGGACGAGGTCGTCGTGGAGCTAGAGGAGATATTCAATCGCCTCTAAAGCCTCTCCTCTGCCGTTTGCCCTCCTCCCTCCGCATGTCATCGTGATCACCGTTTAGTAATACCTGGTAAATATTTTCTGGATTGCATTCTCTTTGAACACCCCTCATCCTAGGACTGTTATCAATTATTGAGTATCACCGTTAATCGCCTCCCCACTCCAGTCCCCTCTTCGTGAATTATTTCCTGTTATCACTCCTTTTCCCTCACCTGTCCCTTCTGCGTTTCACGTCCGTATCACGGCCCGTGTCATCCACCTGCTCGAGTCCATAACTGATCCCATCCCCCTCATCATGCAAATGCACACAAACAGCAATGTATCTTATCTACACAATGCATATATTCTACAACCCGGAGCTTGCCTACGCTTCATATACATTGTCTGCTTTGTACATCTTGATGCCACCGTTCTCGAAGCTCAGATCCTCGTCGTGGACTCGATCAACCTTATACATTGATGGGCCGGCGTTCTCGGGGGCGGCAGTCTTCTTTGGTTGGGGTTGCTTGTCCTTCTTCCCTCCTCCCTTGGCAGGTTTCTCTTTCGGGGTGGGTGTCTCGGACGCGACATGCTTACTAGCCAGACTCGCTTGCTTACCGTCGGGGATACGAATGAACTCCAGCCTCAGCCCGTCGCCCTCCCCGGCCGTACCATCGAATATGTAATACCCCTTCCTCTCGAACTGGATGATATCCCCCTTCTTGAGTTCCTTGACGTTCGCGTCCGAGTACGCCTCGGACCTAAATTCCGTGACGGGCGAGACGAAATCCTCGAGTTCGTCGTTCTCCTCGAGCTTCTTCTTCCTGATCAGATAGTCGTAGTCGAGGAGAGTCACGTCTACGAGGGGGTGCTCGGCCGTTGGTTGGGCGAGCCATGTGATCTTTTTCTTGGTCTTTCGGAAATCACCCTCGAGGTTAAGGTCCATCTCGATAGCGGTGACCGCTCCGTTAGCGTCGACCGTCTTGGAACGAACGATGGCATTTCCCCAGTCCATGAGAGTGATCTAAAGAAGTTTCATCAGCAACGCCTTTCTCCCGTTTGCACGATAACGCCAATTCACCTCCTCCTGATCTTCAAAAGAGGCAGCGTCCTCCTGCTCTAAGAGAATAGTGGAAGCGTACACCGTCTTCTTCTCTCCAACCTCGGGGTTCTTCTTGTGTTTGGGCAAGGTCTTAATTTCAGGAACGGGTGGACCGTCCTTGATCGTGACAGGCACACTGGCAGGGAAGATCGGTAAGTCATTCGTGCGCTTTTTGGAATATAACCTACAGTTTATCCTTGGAGATAGCCCAGAACCTCGGAGCGATAGGATCGATGACCTTCTTGTTCAAACTCCACAAGGAATCCCACTCCAGGGAAACAATCGCTTGGGATGGTCCTTGGGACAGCATGAATTCCTTGAGTGCTTGAACCGTCATTCCGCGTCGAAGAATGCCTATCTGTCACGTCAACCAGTGGTTTTTATATCCCACTTTCTGCGGACGCACCCCTAACTGTAGGGAACCGTGGATCATCCCACCCACGGACGAGGCCATTGTCTACGAACCAATGAAGCTTCCTCTTTGAGAGCAAAGTGTAAATAAAGTTGAGACGACTGGGAACCGGTTCGTCAGCACTAAAACACAATTAATGAACGAACCCCACCTGAAATCCCAAATATTGACCGGACGGATGTCCAGAGCTTCAATCATCCAGAAGTACTGGGGGTTACGATCCCGGTACTCGTTCGTCCTCAGTGCATGAGTGACACCCTCGATCGAGTCAACAACCGGGCAGGCGAAATCGTAAGTGGGATAGATCTTCCACTTCTCACTACAACATGCTATGAATTGGGGCGGTGCAAAAAGAACGCAGGGACACATACCCTGTGCGGTGATGTGGCAGGACGTTACACCTATAGATGACGGGGTCACGCATGGCCTTATTGGGGTTGTCCACGCTGATCTTGGCTCGGATACACCATTTGAGGCCACCCTCGGTACCTAGTTTCATCTCCTCGAAGTGCTTCAGATTCTCTTCTACGGAGTTGTCCCTCCGTTTTGAAGCAATTCCATTCATGCGCTCCTCACGCATCTGTAAATGCTTTATCAGTCATCGCGGATCTCCTCGTGCACCAAACGAACCTGGATTTGCTCAGTATCATCTGCATAGGCTTTCCCGAGTTTAATTAACTTGACGGCAAGGTCGTACAAGGTATCGAAGTGGTCCGAAGTGTGGGAGACCTTGTCTCCGTGAATCTCTAGGAGGGAAAGATCCTCGAGGATAGTTTCCTCAAACTCGGACTAAAGAGAAGATGAGAACCAAACTCCCGGGTCGATCCTACCGTCCTCTTACCCTCTCTTTTGCTGGGTTTGTGTCATCAAACCTAATGAGGAGTTTTCCTTTGTACATCTTGGCAAAGTACTGGTTCAGGATCGCAGCTTTAGTGTGTCCAATGTGGAGGTAGCCGCTCGGCTCAGGAGGGAACCGTGTCACGACCTCGCCTTCCTTTGCACCTTGGAGTCCAAGGGCGAAGGAAGCAGCTGTTTTGTTCGACGATCTTGCTTTGGATTTTGATTGGGCGAGGGCGCCGAGAGCATTTTGGGTGGTCGGAAGGGTGTCGATGTAAGTAAACAGCCGCTGTAGGTGAGGGTATTGGCCGCCTTTAGAGAGACCGATCGCCTTGAGATTTGCTGGGGGGGAACGGGTCGGATCACTGAGATCGGTCACAAGGAGGGTGGGACGCTCACTCTTCAAAGCAGCCCAGAGCACAAAATCTGTAGCACCGATATCATGACCGACTAAGAAGGTCCGATAAGCCAGCCGGTCATCGAACTCTCCCAAAGCGGCAACAACCTCCGGGTGAGCAGTTGCCTTGGCGAGTGCCCTGGCCGATAAGATGAGGGCCGGAGTCTAGAGCAAATGATCAGACGACCACCTCGGATAACTATAATACTTGGTCATACTGCTGTGCTATCTCCCGAGAGGCCGCCAACCTTGGATAACTCCTCGATGATCTCCTCTTCTCCAGAGATTACCGTTCCGCTCAGATCAAGGGCTACGTCCGCCACGGCGTCATCAAAAATAAGTTCTGCCTGTTTAGTATATGCTGCTAGAGCAGCGGCAGCATAGGGAAACGGTGACAACGTTGACGATAGAGTTAGAGACATGATGGGTGAAGAGGGAGGATGTCGGGTAAAAGTTACCCGCTTGAAGAGAACGGGATAAAGCCCGAAGTGATCGAGTCACGGAGAGGATTCCAACGGAAAGGGATGTTACAATAGATTCTTTCGCAGATACACAACGACATGTAAAGTCCTACTTCGACCACCCTCAAGCTACGACGTCGACTACACTACGCTTTAAATTTCACATTCAGGTTTTCTGCGGCCGCTAACACAGCCATTAGGCCAGATCCTGTGATATCGGTATCAGCAGCGATACCCCACGTATTGACCCTCTTCGTCTTCCCCTCAACCTCAGCCTCGTAAACCAGCTCGACGTAGGATACGGCTTTTACCTCGGTACCCTCTCCTACGGCATGTTCTGAGTACTCGCGGATCGAGAGCGTTCCTCGCTCGATGTGAGGGTGGATGGCGGATAAGAAAGCAGATAGCGGGCCGTTCCCTTCTCCTGAGACGGGAATCTCCTTCCCCTCCACGCCGAGAACTCCACTGAACGATTTCCGTGTCCCGTTCCCGACGTTGTCCACCTTGAATGTCTGGATGGAATATCGTCCGACGGGACCGCCGTATTTGTACGTTTCCTTGAAGAGCTCGACGACATCCGTGTAGGTTATCTCCCCGCCGGAAGCTTGGGCCGTTCGCTGGACGACCTCGAAGAAAGAAGCTTGCAAGCGACGGGGAGGCTCCAGTTGCAGGTTGTTGACAATGACAGAAGCAATGTCCGATTGCCCTGATAGAGCGCCGAACCCAACGCTGATCTTGAGTTCTGGGAGGATACGATCTCCGATAGCACTGTTAACCGCACTGAGGACGGCTCGTAGACCAGATCCAGCAATGTCTGAATCCACTCCGACACCCCACCAAGATTCGTTCCTCGATCGCGGTCCAGGAGGGACGAGCTCGATGTAGGAGGCGGCTTTCGCCGACTGCCCCTCGCTGAGAGTGTGTTCGCTATAGTTTTTGATATAATAGTCGATCTTCAGGTGGGTTTTGAGGGCGTTGAGGAGGGCCGACAGAGGGCCATTGCCCTCGCCACGGAAGATGCGGAGGACGCCATCCACATAAAGAGTCCCATCAAACATACGTCTCTCTTCTCCATCCACTTCCGTGTCGGGATCAACCGACGGCTCCGACATCAAGCGGAAAGACTTCAACACCAATCGGCCCTGGTAGCTCCCACCACCATAATGGTAGGTCTGTCTGAACGCAGAAGTGATTTCCTCGACGGTGACCTCCCTGGCTTCCCGATCCGCGATCGTCTGAATGACCGAGTAGAACGCAATTTGCATTCTGCGCGGCATATCCAGGCCCAGATGTTTTTTGACAATGTAGGCGATTCCACCTTTGCCGGATTGGGAGTTGACTCGGATGACGGCCTCGTAATTGCATCCAATGTCGGCTGGGTCGATAGCCAAATAAGGAATATCCCAAATCTGCTTCTCCCCAGTCGACCCCGCCTCCTTCCACCGGATGGCCTGGGCATCGAAGCCCTTCTTGATGGCATCTTGGTGCGAACCGGAGAAGGCGGTGAAGACCAGTTCCCCAGCGTAAGGATGACGGGGGTGGATGGGGATGTCGTTGCACTTCGTCACGACGTCGATTACAGCATCGAGGTCGGAGAAGTCGACCTCGGGATGAATGCCTTGGGTATAGAGGTTCAGAGCCAGGTTCACTAAGTCGACGTTGCCAGTGCGTTCTCCATTGCCAAACAAACAACCTTCAACACGGTCAGCACCGGCGAGCTGCGCGAGCTCGGCAGCTGCAATTCCAGTCCCTGAGAGAAGGTCAGCATGATGAGCATTCGGAGACACAGATCTCGGTTACCTCTGTCATTGTGAGGGTGGAGACTGATAATAATTTTTTCCCTCTCTGAGATTTTGGAGCAGAAATTTTCGACCTATGTTTCGTGAGGCTCAAAGCTCGGTCGCAGCTTATCTTGTGAACATACCAGGTCCGCATAATGGTTGGGGGGTCCAATTTCCACAGTGGCAGGAAGGTTAAAGATGATACGGTCTTCATGGGCCGGCCCCGCTTTTCCCCACTCGATTTTCACAGCTTCACAGATCTGAATAGCGAAGTCCGGCTCCGTCTGCGAGAAGGTCTCCGGACTGTACTCGTACCGGAATTGCGTTCCGAGTCGAGCGGTACATTCCTCGGTCAACTGTCGGACGAGTTTCGTGTGCTTGACGGCCAACTCGATGGTCTCTTCTTGAGAGTTCCTAAACACGACTTGACGGAAAGTCGGGCAAGTGGCATTGTACGTGTGTATGATCGCTTTCTTGCTCCCGGCCACGGACTCGACGGTCCGCCTGATTAGATCTTCGCGGGCCGGCGTCAAGACCTAAACGAACAGAGTTTTTGCACCAGTGAGCTCAGAAAAACTGGCTGAGGGTAAGCCAGACGTTACCTGAATCCAAACATCGTCCGGAACCAGGTCCTTTTCGATCAGCGAACGAACGAAACAGAATTCCGTGTCGCTTGCAGCAGGGTATGCGACCTCGATCTCCTTGAAACCGCATTTAACGAGGGTCTGGAAGAAGACGGTCTTCTGTTCGATTGTCATTGGGTTGGCGAGGGCCTGGTTTCCATCTCGCAAGTCCGTGGACAGCCAGATCGGAGGTTTTGAGAGGATCTTCGACGGCCACTGTCGGTTTTTGAGCTGCAAGGGAGTGTAAGGCTTGTATCTTTGCGACGGATCAGCGCTACAGAGGGATGGGTGAGTTTCAAGTACGGTGTGCACGAAGCCGGCAAAGAGATACGGACAGCATAGTGGTGGATCTTACATACAAGAAACGGAGGGTAGGCTGACTCTTATAAGTAAGTCAGAAAATTGTCCGTCGGACACGTTCCGTCGCCGAGTCACAAGTTTCGGGTAGACCGTCGACGGATTGGACGTCGGCACTTGTTCGTCAGGTTTCAAGGATCCATTATTACGTCGAAAAAGTACCGGTACTGGGGTCAGGTGAACTACAGCTAAAAGAAATAATCAGAACTTGAATTCCTTCTCCTTCGCCTCGCGCCGTCGCTCCATCTTCTGCTTCTTCTTTGCCATCTCGGACGCAACCATGTCCGAAAAGTCCTCTCGGCCACCAGGGACTCCAGCGGAACCACGGCTCTGAGAGTCATACCTCCGTCGAAGCTCTTCTTCCGTCATGTTCTCGAGCTCACCCGCATCGATCGACATATCAACTCCGTTGGCCTTCCGCTGAGGATAAATGGATCGAATCAGTTCCATTGCAAACTCGCTTTTGTCCTGGACACTCACTTTCGTACCGCGTTCTTCGCCAAGCACTGGGAGATTTTGTGTAGTGCCGGAGAGACCACCGATATCGTACCCACGATCACTTCCCATGAGACCGCGAACTGATGTTTGCCGTTCCGGCACGACCTGGTACAACGAGCGAGACGACGAATCCCCAACATCCGAAACCCTCGACGCATTTTTGCGCAACTCCAAGAAGTCCGGAGTTTCGAGGCCACCGGCGACGGTTGAGACAACAGATGCCATGCCTGAGGGTGTCTCTAACCCTGAAGGTGTTTGGAGCCCATCTGCCTGGGCTTCAACAGCCTCTTCTTCCTCGCCCTCTTCCTCTTCTTCGCTCTCTTCCTCCTCTTCCTCTGTGGAGCGCAGTCGAGTTAGTTAATTAAGTTCAGAAGCGGGAGTATAGCTTACCATCTGGTTCGAGTTCTCCCCATGGGGTCTTGTCCACAGGTTCGCCTAACTGTTTTGAAGTCAGTCAATCCCAGCATCCTCAGCACCCAGAGAGACTTACATCGGCATCGTTCACTTTCGGAAGCACACCAAAGACATCACCATACAATGGTCGATTGTACTCGTCCAAGGGAGGTTTACCCCAACCTCCAGGGTGGAAACCCCACTGAGCGCTATAACCGACGTCAGACGAAGCACGGAAGGACTTGAAGACGTACGTACCCTTCGGGAATAGGGGCATTCAGACCAGGTGTTCGTAATGTGGGATAACTTGGTGGTGGTCCGAATCTTTGCATACTGATCAGCCATGGGGGCGGAGCGAGAGGCGGGATCGATAACGCCTCGACAAGCTCGGGGGATAGTTCTCCAGGTCGCTTATGCTTCAACTGCGTTTCGAATTCCTTGCCTTCGTAGTACCTACATGTCAGAACGGATGTTAGATGAACGACAACAAATGACAAAGGTGACGTACAGTTCACCAAACCCGGTGACATTCGGCTTGGTCATGAACTTGAAGAACGCGTCGTGAAGTTTCTGGTAATCGATGTCGACCTTTCCCATCTTCGGCTGAACCCTTTCACGAGTCTTCGCCTTGAGAGACATGTTGGCTTCCTTCTCTTTAATCGCATCCCTCATGGTCGCAATACCGGTATCCGCGATGTAGGAGGGAAGTTGGAATGGCGGCTTTTCGATACCTCGCTTTCCCTGGAGGTAGTCACGTTTGGCACTCCAATGAGCGGGGATGGGCACGGTGTTTCTGTAACTTTTGAGGTGAAGCAGAAGCCGAGGGTCCGAAGCCGTCACATCTGTCCATTCAACCGCCTCAGGTTTCTTGACGAGCTGCTTCAATTCAGCCACGGTCAAACGGTTAAGTTTCCTCGCCTTCTTTTTCGACAATGGTTTCTTCTCCCCCTCCGCGTCCGAGTCACCTTCGGAAGCCATGTCATCGTCAGAGTAGATAATCTCTCCCTTAGAAGGGCCTTCGGTTTTAACGCCCTGAATGAGATCCAAAGTGTTCGCATCGGTGAGGACCACGGTCACTTGAAGAACAAAATAGCGAGAATCGACGCACTGGAGTAGCTTCGGTAGGTTGCTGGAAACGAGCAAGTACGTCGGCGAACTCTTCAAATCCAGAGCCCTTTATATCCAACTGTTCAAATACGTACTCGACATCGTTAGGTGCCTCCTCAGACACCGGGGTCGGGTTTTCAGTTGGCGTGTCTTCCTGCTTGCAGAGCAAGAAACTCAGTCTCTGAATCGGAAAGTGTGGCGAACGGACGCGACGCACAGATTGACCCTTTTGTTCAGCCTTCTTCGCCTTCAGCTTCGCCCTGCGCTGCTGGTTTTTCGATTTGAAGGCCTTTCCATTCACGCCGTTAGTTTTCGTGATGCCATCCGTTACTTGCGACGGTAGGACTTGGGTGGCCATGAGGGAGTTGGGTGGGGTGACGGTGGTCGGGCGCAAACCAGACGGGCGTGTTTCGGCTTGTCCGGTGACGACCACCCGCAATGTTCACGCGGAATGATTTCTTCGACGGCTGCTCTCCCACTGCATGATATTCCAACCGTACCGCAGTCCGAACGTCTCAGTTTCCAATCAGCTGTCGAATCATTTACATTAACAGAAAAACGCGGGAACCCCAGAGCAGTTCGTTATCGCTAGCCCCGACTATGCGATCTCACAACCTCCTGCTGGAATCCATCCTCGTGACGGAAGCTAGGCAGTCTCAATAACACAAATTGAGAACCCGAAAGTAGCGGGAACCACGGTAGGATAAATAAAGAAAACTAAATTAGTCCGAGAGAGAGCATGCAAGAGCTGGTCGACGAGGTTTGGCGAACCGCCAATGAGCAGGAAAATAGGGCTGATCATAGAAATAAGGGAAAACTGTGGAGAATGAGAAAGATAGAGGGCAAATAGAAAGAAGTGTTGAAGCTCGAGAGAAATCAGAAACCGAGGCGAGACGAGAAATGGACGGAAGCAGGCAGTACACCGAGAATTCACGCGTATTGCTGAAAACAAAACAACAGCAAAGGGAGCTTAGAGGGCAGGTATATACAAAAGAGGCCTTACAGAAGGAAATCCTTCAGATAGTGAAACAAGGCCGAGACTCGCCTCAAGATTCGTGACTATACGCGTTCCCGTTCCCGTTTGTCCCGTTCGTGGTTGGCCCGTTCAAAGGGGACTGTTTTGAGAAGCCAGGTTTTCCCTGCTCCCTAAGTGAGCCTATGGGCCCGACGCGTTGCTGATTGAGATACTGTGATTGTACACGAGCATCTTCCTCTTTTGTCTGGTTGATATAATCAACAGGGGGTCGAGGTTTCAGTGGGGGCGGGGTAGGAAGGGTATTGTTCGGGTTGACATTGTTGAACGCGGAAGTTGGGGTTTGAATCGGCTGGGGCTGGACGGGAGGGGAGGTAACTTGGTCCCGAGTTTCGTACTGTGCCTTCAATTGCGCCTTTTCTTCTGCAGCAGTCAATGGGCGCCCTGGACTTGGGGGCGATGCGGGAGCGTTGTTGACGTAACGCGCTGCAAGTTCCGCCTTCTCCTCGGGAGCGGTTAGGGGTCGTCTGGGGTTGTTAGTCTGAATTGTGGGAGACCGTGGGATGGGAGGGAGGGCAGAGCCACTACGCAAGGGGGTAGTCGATGGAAATCTGCCGGTCTGGTTTTGGGCCTGTCGCGCGGTATCCTCGGCTTCGTACCTCCGCCTCAGCATCTCTTTTTCGGCCAACGCGTTCAAAGGAGCGGGCGGGGTGTTCGCAGGAGGTGGAGGGGAGTTGGTTTGTGAAGGCGTAGTAGGAATGTGCTGGAGATACGGCGAGGCCTGGAAGGGTTGGGGGGATGGCATATACACAGGCGTCGGAATGGAGGTTGGAGGGAGGGACGCAACGGAATTAGCAGTCGCGTCCTGAGCTTCATAATGCCTTCTCAGGCGTTCCTTCTCCGATAGGATGGGATGCTGATATCCCGAAGTAAACGCAGGAGGATCGTCTTGTCCGGTCGGGAACGAAGGAGGTCGCTCTAAGTTAGAAGGTTGTGAGGTTATTCCAGAGTTGGGGTTATTAGAGGGATAGAGAGCGTCATAAGATATGGGTTCTGCCTGCGCATAATCTTGTCCCTGGTTACGGGAAGCAGCAGCTCTGGCGTCATGATATCGTTTCAGCATCTCCTTCTCGGTCTGGGAAGGAGGATATTGAGGTATCGCGTTATTTCTCTCGGGAGAGGCGTGCGCTTGAGCGTTTTGCGGTTCGCGCCGCACCGAGAGCATGGCATCAGAATATAGGGCAGCCCCGACAGATACAGATTGGGAAGCCGTTTCTGGAGGTGGAGAGTAGGAAATCCCTTGTGTCCGCCTCACAGCAGCCTGAGCTTGTTGATATAACCGCTGCTTCTCTTCCTCTGCAGTACTCCAGGATGGCGGTTGAGCGTCGGAACAACCCACCAAAATTGGACCCGCGTCGACATGTCCGACAGGCTGAAGCAGGGTCAGCGATGCTATCACAAGTTACAGGGTTGCACATACCTGGTGAAGCGGTGGGCTCGGCTCGGGGGGAGGAATCGACTGAATACCTTGTACCTGTTCAACTCGAGCCACGGCACTCTCGTACAACCTCCTCTTCTCCTCTTCGGCAGTGAGCCACTGTTGTTGCTGTTGCTGAGGCGAAAAGTGAGGGGGTAAGGGCGGGGTTGGCGGAGTGGTTGGCTTGGGATTGATCGGGGATTCTTCTGGGATTTCGTCCCCCATGTTCGCAACCAACAATCGATTACGCCCGCCGCTGGAACCCGGACGAGCACCACTGGAGCCTGGACGAGTAGTGCTGGAGCCTGGGCGGGTAGCACTCGAACCTGGACGTCCTCCGCCAGCGGAACCAGGTCGTCTGTTGCTAGAACTTCCCGTTCTAGGATCGACGTAACGACTTGGGGTAGTGCTTGTGGGGAGGGTACCGCCGGATACAGTGTTGAAACTGCTATTTCCGACCCCGTAGCCAAGTTCATCAGCCCTGAAGCCGCCATTGGCGATATATCCATTAGAGGGTTGCGTGGGGGCGGTGTTGAATTGAGTTGACTGGTCTTGGAGGTCTTCGCTCGGGCGGCGGCCGTACGTAGCGGAAGTGAGAATCGGTTGGGATGACTGAGGTTGGCCAGGAACCAAGGAGAGATTTGGCACGGGGCCTATTCGCCTGTGCGGGGGGTTAGGGGATTTGAAAAATGAGGGTGGTTACGGGTTCCTAACCTTGCCGCCTCTATAGATACAGTCCTTTGCAAGGTAAGCAGCACGATTCAGCTCCAGAAATAGCACAAGATCTAGAACACGCTTACTTGGGCCAATTTGAAACAACGACGGGCAAGTCGATCGTGATTGGCAAGCCGGTACCCATCAAGGCCTTCACGCTGAGAATATAAGTGATATCGATGTGTCTTGCAGCATTGATTGTGGCAGAGGTGTGGTACGAAGGTACGGTGCACGTAAGATCAGCGGTGTGTTGAGTGCCACCGTAGAGGGTTGCGTTGACAGGTACTTTTTGTTCAGCGATGACACCCACTTTTACTTGAGGGGCGCCTTTCTTGTTTGCAGCGCCTGGTCCGGTGCGGAAGACGGTCGATTCGCGAAGGGTGAATTCAAAGCCGCGCAAGAGGATGGTGTTGAGGTTATCGGCTTTGATGGTCGCATTGACGGCTATCCTATCGCCAGGACCGTAGCAGGTTTGGCCACGTTGAACGATAAGGGTGACACCATCCTGAACAACGTTACGAGTCTCTGGCTGTGAATAGATAGGCCATGTCGAGTGAAGTTCGTGTTTGTCAATGATGATCTGAGAAGCGGTCGAAACGATGGTGGATTTGTCGCGTCGGAAGAATCCTCTAGACTCAGAATGAACATGTGACCGCGAGTTTAAAACGGAAGCCACAGACCTTTTGCCCTTGATGCAAACCATAGCAATCAGCTCGTATTTGATACCGGCTATAAATAAAATTAGCAGCTGGATATGGCGTGGTCTCGGGTCGGGACCTGCCTCCTTTCTCGAGGGCAATCGTTGGAGGCAACGATTCGGGAATGCGAATATAGAACGGAAAATCTTGCTGCGCGGTCGTTGAGGAAACCGGGAGTAGACAGAACGCGAGAAAGAACGGGACGAACTGGTCGCAAAACTCCATATTCCCCATCCGGCCCCGTCCAGAGGTTGATGGGACTCTGCCCGACATAGTCGAAGAAGGTTCCCGCCTGACCACCACCAGGGAGGACCTCGACCTTCCTGAGCTCAATCCTGACCCATTTGGCCTTTACACCCTGCTGACCGGCACGAACTTCGATGGCCTGTTTAGAGAGAACGGTTGAGGGGGGGCACGGGTGAAAACGATAGCGGAAGTGGATCTGACCCCTTTGACTGCGGCTTGGGGCCTATTAGCACCGGGTGGGATACCAGGATAACCTTTAAGGAACAGGCGAGAATTCAGCAGGTTAGTGGGGCAAGGCTGGTCGGGTTGTGTCTCGACTGACCTTGGACGAAGTCGACGTTAGGAGGTGGGCGTAACGTGCTGCATGGACAAGGTGAATAAATCGGACGGTTTCTTTGAGGTAGCTCGGACGTACAGCGTTGCCTGCGACATCCAATACGAGGACAGGAGAGGAGGTAAGGGAAGCTTGCCTGACCGTGTGTGTGGGACAGTTCGCGTCCAGCACCAAGCGATCA
>Ga0307515_10008760_pt1 | contig 19660 bp, 15 predicted proteins | sample 17_EM_MG_FD_194513 | JGI IMG/M metagenome (GOLD analysis project Ga0307515, IMG submission 194513) | Populus trichocarpa ectomycorrhiza microbial communities from riparian zone in the Pacific Northwest, United States - 17_EM | ecosystem: Host-associated > Plants > Roots > Unclassified | place... | reverse complement strand
CTGAGCACCCTTCTTTTTTCTCTCATTCCTTTTATATCCCACTTCCTTTTTCTCTTGGTTTTGATTTTTTTTGGGTTTGTTTTTGTGGGATAAATTTGGTGTTCTTGAGAAAAAGTTTTCCCTTCTGAGCAATTGGGCTTATGATGATAACATAATTATCTTAGCGGATTTCAGTGAGATTATCAAGTCAATGATCTGATTGTTACACACACTGAAGCCCTTCTAATTAAAATCCATTTCGTGATCGATGTTTTTAATTTTGAATTTTTTGGCTTTAATGGATTTTTTTATCAAAAGGGATTTGTTGCTATGAAGAGGTTAAGCACTTGAAATGTGCTGAAGGGCAGTGGACAGGTACTTGAGTACTTGCCGTGAGCTTTCTTTAATAACGACTTCTCCTTCCACTGAGCTTCTAATCCCATTTTAAGTACATTGATCTTAAGTTTAATTTTGTTTTCATTGTTAATTATGTGATAATGATGTTAATTATGTGTTAAGTCATTGTGGGCTAATTATGTGAAATGCTGCACCCATTACCAATTCTGGGGGATTATCGGTTCCTCTTGGCATAATGGCTCGGGTGCTATATCCAGTTTGTGGCCTATCCTGATTAATGGCTGATATCAGTGCCATCTAATCCTGGAAACACCACGTACATTTTCTTGTTTAACAAACCCTTGCTTATAATCAAAAGTGAGGCTGTTGGGTTGATTGAACCTGATCACTTTAGGGTTTTCTAGAATTAAAAGTCAAGTAAAAAAATGAAACCTGGAATCAGAGAACTGACGGTTTCCGGAACAGACATGGAAACCCATGCATTTCCTTTCTTATGTGCCCAACGGCTATTTTTTGTACAGCTTTGTACCAATTTCCATTCGGAATCCGGAACAGACATGGAAACCCTTGCATTTCCTTTCTATAAAAAGACTTCGTTAGGGAAACAATTTCACACTTTCTCTGCTAATCGGTTTTCTTCCAACTCCAAGCAAGTATTTCAAGCGAAAGCATGGAGCCATCGTCATCTTCTGTCTATTCAACTCAGTTTCTTGCCAAAAAGGTTACTGTAGAGTTCATTATTGTCAAGGAATCGCAAGTTGGCTTACAGGTTAGTAGACAACAATTCCTGTTGAGACTGTGGGAGTTGGTGTTGAGAAATCATAGATACAAGCAAATGTTTACCAACACAGACATCAGTTTATCTTCAGCCATGAAAGCTACTCTGCACTTCGCCATCTCTGATCAGGCTCGTAAACTCCACGGTGAAATTGACCACATATTTGTCTGCGTTCTGCACCCGAGGTTCAATATCATGACTGGAATTCATGTTGATGAGGATAAGGCGGTCTCGTGGGATGTTGTCGAAAACCCTGAAAATCCTGTATTACCAGCTTGCAAGCCACCGATCCCATGCTTGAAGAAAGTAAAGATTGAGCAACAAACTCCGGGTTCCATGAATGAAGAGTTATGCTGTGCAATTTGCTTGCAAGATTTTCCTGATGGGTCTGAAGCTGCTACTACTAGATGCTCTCACCTGTTTCATTGCCATTGCATTGTCAAGTGGCTATCCAAGAGTACTTCTTGCCCTATGTGTCGCACTAAGCTGCCAGTTGGTTGATTCAAGGACTAAGATTTGTTGTCTTTAATGTCTTTTCTTTCCTTGTATTAAGGAACAGTGCTATGCTGTTGTCAAACTGTGTCAATTGTGTATTAAGGAGTTAATTGTGATTAGATTATGGTTAGATCAAAGTTTGGTCAAATCAACCAAGTCATTAAAAATCAGCTAGGTTGATTGGATTTGATTCCATTAATATCTTATCTAATTCAATTAATTCAATTAAGAATCTGAACCAAATCACTTTGAATCTTGCGTTTTTTATGACAATAATGTTTTGATTAAATTAGTTTAACGACCGAAAAGATCAAATTGTTAGTTTCTCTTGGTATACAGGCTCGAGTGCCAAATAAATTATACCCTAGCCTAATTAATGGTTAATTTTGTTGAAACAAGACGCGCATCTTTTACAATAATCTCTCAACCTCTTATTGGTGATTGGTAAAATGTTGGAATCTAATTATATTGAGCATTGAGGTATTAATTCTCTAGCCAAAATGATAATAGGTTCAAAACTATAATCCTTGGATTTATTAGGATCCCAATACGTTTAATTCTTAATTGTTGTTTGGGCTGCATTTGACCGGATCTTGAATAAAGTTTGATTTTAAAAACAATTATTTATTTTTTATGTTTTTTTATTTTGATGTAATGATATCAAAAATAATTTTGAAAAATCAAAAAAATATTACTTTCATATATTTTTAGAAAAAAAAATAATTTAAAAAATATTATGTAATACGCTTTCAAACACCCTTCTTATTTAACTCAGACAATAAATGAATTTGTCCTTCAATTCTTTGGTTTTTTTAATTCCTGATTCAATTGGGGCGAAAAAAGTTCTCGTTGTAGAGAAAAACAAAACCTAGAACCCACTAGTATATTGATTTGTGCTCTGCAGAGGGTCAATATTTTTTTTTCAAATGTAAAAAAAAATAAATTAAAAGTGTATAATGTTTTAAACACCTTGAGTCTGGTAGTCATGTCAAACTCAAACGACTTGGGTCTGGCGGCAATGCAAGACCCAAGAGCCTTGGGTTTAGCAGTAGCAACCATACCAGACCCAACAAACTTGGGGTCTAGCAGCCATACCAAACCCGTGCATGGGTCTAGTACCAAACATAGCTGATAGCCCGCACCCAGGTCTGGCACCGAACATGGTTGCCACACCCAAGTAGTAGTTTGGGTCTGACGTGTTTGTCAGACCCAAACAAACAACAAACAAACAGAGAACAATTATGCACTTTAGTTGTCGTGAGAGAGAGAAAAGAAAAAACACAAACAATCAATCACGACAGGAATCCAACCATGATATCTCTACACGCGTCGCACAATATGAAAGTGGGCATGTCTAAGCATCTATCTAGATGGCGTATGACCAAATTTGACCAAGTGCCTCTTTAATGGCGCGTGTGGCACACGCGTCAACATCTTTTCAAAGAAAAAATAGAAAAGATAACGTGAAAATACTAAAACACCCATCTTGATCCTTTTAATTACACACTATACCTAAGTAAATTTCACTATCGCAGCGTGTATCTAATTTGTAAAATCGGACTAAAACTTGAAAACCAATAAAATCGAACTTAACTCGTGAAAAATCGGTAAACTCGGTCCGATTTTACGAGTTTACTAAATTTATGATATGACTAGGTCAGGTCCAAATTTAGCCTTAAAATGTCTACTGACTAGTTTTGCGAGATTGAACATATCTTTCAAACCGTATATTGGATAAAGCTGAAATTTTACAGGAAAATATTAGACAGATGAAAATATATTGTGGTAAATTTCCAGGTCAAATGGAGTTCGGAAACATAATATTTCAGAGGGTCAAAGTTAGTAGATGAATCTTGTCAAATATGTCAAACTAGACTTTCATGTACTATTTAGGACATATCTGGAGCTACTAGTAGAATTTTTCTGCGATTAAAGTTGGGTTGGAAACTAGACATATGAAGCTTTCCAACCATATATTGTAGCCTAGTAATTCATTCAGATAAAAGAGAACAACATGTTTGAAATCAGGACTTAAATCTGCCAAGAATATACGAAAATTAGAGATTCGGGCTACATGGAGGAATTTTAACATGAAAACTTTTTTTATTATTATATTTTATTTAATTTTGACTAATTATTTTTAATTTAATTTTTTTCTAGCACATTAGGTTTATTTCATTATTGAATTTATGTTAGTTAATTACTAGTTTAGGCTTATTAGCTTGCAACCCAAAAATGATACATTAGAACTTATTGTGATGGAAACAACCAAGTTATCACCAGATTCATGTGTACTTCCTACCATTCAGTAATTCCTTTGCATTGAGAAGTTTTGTTATGATACTTTTTATTTCTCCATGTCATTAATTTATTGATTTATATTATCTATCTCTCTTATTTTATTTAGATCACTCATTGATTATAATATTGTTGACTCTCTTTATCAAATTTTAATGTAATTTAATTTTTTAGCTAAAATTGTCAATATATAATTAGTTAAAAAAAATTACTTACAATTTTACAATTTAAGTTTACAATCCGAGTTTATATTATATAATTAGTTAACAACTTTGATCGTAATTTACAGTAATTTGTATCAAAAACTACAGTGAAAACCATGCCATTTAATTTTCTTTATAATAGGCTATTTCTTTGAAGCGATCATGTCCAATCCGAATAGAAAAGTGATAAGGATTTCCTTAAACTCCCTGTAATCACTATTATCTCTAGTCCTTTAGGCCAACAGTTTATATATCATGCAATACTAAGCGTGTTTTATAAATTTTTGAATTTTTTTGGGCAGTTTTTGAAGATTGAGCAGATCTTAGGTCCTGATGAAGGGTCAATGAATTTTTATTTATTTTTTAAATAAAACAATATTAATTTAATAAAAATAATTGATTTAAATCGTCCTAATAATAATTCACGAGTTAACCTAGCTGCCCGGCCAAAATAAAAAAAGTTCCTAAATTGTTGGATTGTAAATTTGCATTAGATTTCCACGTTTGAATTTGTATCCAATAAGTACAAGAATTCCTTCAACCCTTGGGACTACCCAATATAACTATTCTTAATCATCTACGGCACACTTATCTTTCCTTAAAATAAGAAAAATAATTATGGGGAATAATGGCTATGCTCTGAAGAGTTTTCGTGTCAAAGAAACAAAACATGGTGTGTAACCTAAGGCTAGAGTCAAATTTCAGGCACCATGTATGGACAATGTATTGTTTTTCTTGTTCTCAAGAGGCATAGCGTGATGGTAAAGGGCTTAAAATCTGCACAGCAGGTTTCAAGTTCGAGTCAGGACATGCACTTCTTGTAAGAGCCTGGAACAGCCGGGGTTTTACTCGCTCACCTGGACCCACAAAGAACGTTTTCCGAGAGGTGGGGTTTCCTCGAATAAAAAAAAAAAATGTATTGTTTTTCTTCAAAGAAATCCGAAGCACTGAACTGATATTGGACGACTTAGGCATCCCATTATCTTTAGAAGACAAAGAAGACTTACTTGAGATAATATGTTATGTTTCCATGCTTACGAAAATGCCTCTTGAAAGCGATCACTTGTTAGTGTGCAGTGTGCACTGTGGCCTCTGAGGCATGCGAAACCGACGACGATGAGAGCGGAGTGATCATCAAGTTTAAACTTCCGACTGGGATTCATGTAGATGATGATAAAGCAACCTCTCGGGATTCATTTAAGGAACCTTTTGATCTGGTGCTACAAGCTTGCAAACCGCCAATTCCATGCTTACAGAAAACTAAAGTTGACCACAATCTGGGTTCCGAGGAAGGTTTATTCTGTCCAGTTTGTTTGGAACATCTTCTCATCGGATCTGAAGCTGCTTGCACAACATGCTCTCATCTGTATCATTCTCATTGCATCGTTAAGTGGCTAGTCACAAGCACTTCTTGCCCTCTGTGCCGTTGTTGTTTGCCTGTAGGATTGTTCGGCTATTGAATCAAGGCCATCTTGGCTTGTTATTCATTAAGAAATTTTAGCAAGGATGAACTCCCATAAGACGACTGTATAAAAGCAACTTTCAAGTAGCTACACGTATGTATACAGGAACCCTAGTAGGACTATTTGTTATGTCCTTATTTGTTCTGTGGCCAATCAAACAAGCTTTGAAAGAATACTTTGTGAATTGTGACTAAGAAATTGTGTATCGTAAATGATCCATGATGCAAATTGAAGCTCTTGTTAACTATTTCTTGCGTGAAAGATAAATGCCTGAAACAATAGCCACACCAGCAACTGCAACACCTAGCGATGCAAGAACCTTCCAAGCTGAAACAGCTGATTTCTGTGAAGGAAGTTCCATAAGATCCTTCAACTGCAACAACAGGAAGGTAGAGTTGGTAAAGATTTAAGAAAATCTAAAAGATGGGCAGACAAGGAGGATGCTAATCTGGTTATTTTTAAGGTTCCATTGATAAAAACTAACTGCATAATGAGTCACAGACTTATTAATGGACTAACTAGAAAGTTTGGAATTCTGTATTTCTAACAAGTACGTAACTCAAAATATGTTCAAACAAACCTCAATGTGCTGCTCCCAATGCCTCTTAATCCCTTGCAAATGCCCCTTTCCAACAACTGCAACGACTGAATTATGTTCTTTCGCAATTCTTAGAAGGGTTGATGACATGTACCTGAAAGTTTGTGATATCAATAAATTCATTCAAAATAGGAAGTTTTTTTTGCAGAGTGCTCATACCCCTAAACTTTCACACAGCTATTCACTGATAGATACAAAGGGAACATGACTTCAAGGTAGGTTTTTCCCAAACATTTTCTTAAACCAGCAGATCATCAGACATCAAACTATAAACACACAACTCAGAAGAGACACGGGCAAAGGAAGTTGAAAAATATTTTAGCAACTCAATTCCCTTTATAAACTCGAATGCAATCAACATCAAGCAGAAAGAAACAAAGAACTGCTTCCCAATAGACTCTTCTCCTTCCTTTTTATGAAAGCCAGCAACAAAGGCAGGAACTATCATCTCTTCCCAACTAAAAAAAGCATCAAATTACAGAAATAAATGGAGGCAAAAGACTACTAACTGGTCTCGCTCTTGCACCAGGGTTTCCATAAGAGTGGGGAACTGCTTGCTCATTTCTTGAATGACTAGAGTCAGCATGTCAACATCATCCATTTCTTTTAGCTGGAAATAAGCAAACAAATTGACTGTCAACCACATTTAGTAATCTCGAATAATGTCTGCAGCCAAGGAAAAAAATGAAATTTTTGGAGGAAATGAGTAAAGGGAAAGGGGGTTGAGGGATTTTACCATTTTCTCAAGATCCTCAGAGCTTGGTAAAAATAATGCTTGAAAAAGTAACGAGTACAGAAATTTTACTTTATGCCAAACTGGCATTTTACCCCATGTCCTCCGTAATGTAATCTGTTTCAATTGATGCCATCAAAGTCAGAGGAGTTTGTAACAGCAGTAGGAAGAACGAAACAGAGTAGCATCAAAAGAGATGTGAGGAAGATTAAAGAAGCTTATTAAGCTATGACGGGTTGAAATTGTATAGCAGTATTTGAAAACATATATTGAGGGCGCCCTAAAGAGCTCACAGACCCAATTATGGTTCTCCAGTTTCCAGAGATCGGACCCCTATTACTAAGCTTTTCTGACCAAAGCTGAGGCTGAGGCAACAAGCTTAGGTGGACAATACTCGATCAAAATCAAACGGTGAGTTTATTGTTTTTACACAATCCACATTCATGAATATACAGTTGAAGAAGCATCCAGAATAAACATTTGGCAAGCCCACTAAACACAATAGATGTCTCAGTCCAGAAGTCAGAGAAATAGATACTTTAGATGAATGGCAACATGTCTTGATGGGGAATTTTTGGCCCAAGATTAACACTTAGAAATGATAGCCAGAGCAGGGAAAAGCCAGTTCCAAGCACAAAAATACCTAACATGCATCCCATGGTATCAAATTCACAGTCAGCCTTCAGAGTGATTATGCCATCAAGTTTTTCACATGTAATAAAATACTTGAAACATGATTGCAATAAAGATAAGCACTTGGGTATAGGGATATTGGCACTAGATTTAGATTTTGGACTAAAAAATGCAAATCTTATGATATAGAAACTAGGGCACCTGTAGCAACCAAGTATCTAATAGGCAACCAAAATTAAACCTCCTAATTGACCTTAAAGGAGGTTACTACAATTTTTTTTCCCACAATCTCAAAATCAGCCTGAAGGAGGGTATACCACGAAATTTCTCTTATGAAAAAACTAGATGTGAATGGAAATCATATGAATACTAATATATTCATAAACACAGAAGGAATTTCTCTTGCAGTACAAAACCTTATTCCACCCAACTCCCTTGCCCTCGTACTTAATAGATAATCCAGCATATCAATTTCAGAAGAAACATAAGCACTTCCAACAAACTATACAGCAAATGAATCTTACCTGTACAGGACGATCACCAAGCACTACCTTGCCCTCGTACTTTCTTGCTTCTTCAAATGCTACCCGGAACTCAGAACCAGGAAAAACTTCAAGCTTATCAGCAACCTTAGACAAAAAGAAAAATAAAAGTTGACCAAATAAGCTTGATGCAAAAAATAACTTACAACAATCTTGATGTAGAATATTCTAGTCCTCCACAAAAAGCATGAATAAGAAATTCATCTTAAATGCTTACCTTGGCAAGAAACCAGCTATAAAGAATGCCAAAGGTGTTATGATTTTTCTTCCACATCTTTATCATTTCCCCCTTTGTTGGCACCTGAAAAACCAAAAATGAATACATCACAAAATGAAAACTTAAAGGGTAAAGAACATAAATGGAATAATGAAAGCAAGAAACTCCGGGAGAGACCTTTAAATTCTGAGGAGAAAGCATAGCCACTCTACTCGCACATAATTCCAGAAATACAACCTGTAATCAACAAATGCTAGCTTCACTTTGTGGAGATTTCATGGGACAAGTACAAGCAGTCAAAACTATCTAAATACAGGCAGCTAACCTGCTAAAAAATGACCTTTTCGTGAATGTTTGGAATCAATATGCTATCGAAGTTTCACAAAAAAGGAAAAAGCACCTGCGGTTTCAAGTAACTGATTACAGCTTGTACTTCCCTGCATGATTCCTACAATTCACAACCCAACAAAAAACATAAACAGTTTAAATATTTTTCAATTTTATCGTGATTTTTCTAACATTTACAAAATTATCCATTTTATACTCACTTATGCAAAGAATTTCCTTTTGTCAAGCATCCCTAAACAACAGAGGGTTTCACAATTTAAAAATTTAAGCTTTTTCCTTCACTTTCTCGTCAATAGAAAAGAAAAATAAAATAAAAACCAAAATTTAAACTTGCAGAAATTACAAAAGTAGCCTTTTTAGGCTTCCTCAAACAAAGAATCTCTCTTTCTCAAGCATTCAAAAGTCAAAACCCAGCAAACACGCACACAAAAAATAGTTTCCAACTTCAACAATCTCTTTATTTTCCCTTCACTTTCTCAGCAACCAAACAGAATTAAATCAAAACCAAACACTTTACATTTTTTAATTTTGTTAAAAGATAGTAGTACTCGCTTAAGAACAGAATTTTATTCCTCTTTATCGATCTAAACTATTCCATACTCCAGTTTTCCTTCACTTTCTCAGCAGCCAAACAGAAAAACACAAATTAAAATCAAATAATTCACATTTCCAGTCCTACTTTATTTCAGCCAAAAATTTACAAGTTGGCCATTCTACACAGAAGACAAAAGGTTCCAAACTTTCCCAATTTCTCAAATTTTCCTTCACTTTCTCAATAACCAAACACAAAAGAGAAATACACAGAATTTCAATTTTCACCTGACAAACATGAGCAGTACCAACTAAATGCACGACACACGTGCCACCTTCAGCTTTCGACTCGCACGTGAGGACCATCACGCTTCTAGAAAGTTCCTCTGGGAGCTCCTTCCTCTCCACCACGTCGTCGTTTTTATTATCATCTTCGCTAAGCTCATTAGCAACGTCAACTATGCTTTCGCTTAAATGATTATCATTATCGCTAGGGTTCTCGATGTGAACAAATTCCTCATTAGAAGGGTTCGGATCCATCGTACTCGGGTTCGGGTCGGGGGTTATCGGATTGCTAATTTGGTGGCAAAGGCGATGATTCAGGGGAATTTTGGGGGTGTGTAGATGGAGTGAGAGAGATTGAGGGTAGTTTGGTGGTGCTGGAGGGGGGACTTTGCGGTGGTGGTTAAAAATCGGTGTGACTCGGGTGAGCTGAGGGTAGTAAGAAGTGAGCGAGTCAAGCTATTCTTTATAAATCAAGGTTCAATGGTGGTGGCTGATTTTCTTTTATAGGGACGCTGACGCGGTGGTTTGGATTGACGTGACGTGGTTGTTGCAATTTTTGCTAGGCTTTGGTGGGTCAGGTTTGTACGTGGCAGCATTTGATTGGATGGTGAAAAGGAGGGAAGTTTTAATTTCCTGCTTTACCTTTTTTAATTATTATTACTATACTAGTCCCCTTTCTCCGCGTTGAGAGGGAATAAGATTTTTTTTTCTTCACCAACTTAATATCGAGAAATTATATGATAATCAAGTTAAAAAAGGAAGGAAATTAAAAATAAAATTAAAAATTTATAAGTAGATAAAGTTATTTTTATAATTTTTGATGGGCTTGGACACAATTTTATTTCTTCTATTTTGTATCAAGAAAAGGGTTTTTTTTTCTCATATCTTGGTTTTTTCCAACAAACAAACCCAATTGACAAATGTTGTGGATAATTTTCAGATGTTTTTCCTGTTGACCCAACTGTTGGGAGAATGGTGATCGGAAAAGCTCTTTGACATGGGAGGAAGAATTTACCACAGCATTAGTTGATACAAATGCGTAAGTGTTGGATTGAAGCATGAATCATTGTTCATGTGTTGATCTGTCAATCTACATGTGTTCAAGCGTTCCTTTTTTCGACTGCCGAAACCCTTTCTTCCCCTGATATTTGATGTTCTTGCCTTCTAGTTTCATGGAAAGTAAACGCGTTTTGACACTTGGTATATGTATTTTCTCAAGATCTTACTGGAAAAGAAAGCTGAAGAAGCAGACAGTCTTTCTTCTAGAATTCAGGAGCTTGAGGCTCATTTATCTGCAGTCTTTCTTCCTAGGTATGTGCTGACATCTTTCTGGAATTTTAGGCAATTTAACCAGTGGTGGACATCAGGAAGAGACTCCAAGAGCGAGTAAACTTTCACAATTTCATTAACACCCTTCTCAGCTGAATAGCAACAAGGAATTTGAGGTGGTGGGCAATAGGAATGGCAGTCACTGGCATGGCATGAGAGCATTTTCCAGTTAAAAACATGAGATTAGCATGCGAGTCGAAGATAGAAAAAGTGAGAAAAGTGAGAAAATGTTGCTGAGAGAATTAAAAGGTAAAGTAAAATGAAGCTGCGGCTTGTGGGTTGTATTTTCTGTACATTATAGACACATTGCATGGCAGTTTTCACGATGCACCAACATCAGCAGAGGTCAGGTCTTGACTGCTATGATGCTATCAACTAGCAAATTATCATCACTAAAGCTTTGTTCAAGGGATTGCGCCCCCCTTGCCTCCTCTTCCTCTCATGGATATTTATGTTATCTGGCTCAGTGCTTCATGTACCATCAGCTACCATGGCTGCTCTTGCTACTGATGAACTAGTTGAAATTGAAATGGAGGAGAATGTTCAAGTGGCTGAAAATATTTCTCCAGGAGTTCTTAAAGGGGGAGCTTCAACGAGGTCAGAAGCTTAACATTTCCACTTCCTGCAACTCCTCCAATCCCGCCAAATTCCTATTCAAAGGTTGGTTTGATGGTCTTGCTCTTGTGGTAGACGATAGGCACTTGGTGTCATTGGCACAACATATAACTAGAATACCCGGATAATGATTTATATTTTTTTCTTGTGAAAAAATACAATGTGTATATGATCAACTATGAATTATCCTTGGATTAACATTTATGTGATTTGCTCTGGACTTGCAGATGAGTATGTAGATGTTCGGGGCCTGGAGGAGGAGATTGTCTAATACCATAATGTTTGCTGTAAAGGGTTTTGTTTATCTGTTGGCATAACACCTCCTTACTATGGAGGATTGATGGGTGAGCAAGGAAACTTTTAGTATCGGTTTTGAAAATGATTTTCATGCGTATTATTAAACCCAGCTCACTCTACAAATCATTCCAATGTCTTGAAACCTTGCCCAAACCATGTCTTCTTTCAAGAAAAATTCTGAAAGTTAACCCGGTCAAACATGACCTGGTTGTTCAATCCACATTCTTGGGGATGCACCGTCACCACAAATTTTGTAAGAGAAGAAAACAATAAGAATTTGCCGAGGGAATTTTTTTTTTTTTTTTTTGCAGAATAATTTCCTGCCCAGCTGACTATAAAGCATTCTTAATTTTGTTGTGTCTTCTACTTTTTGTTGGGGTCTTGCTCTAAGCAAGCGTTGCACCTGCATTTGAATCCATAATCTGCTAGCAATGCCTGTCTGTCTTCAAATGGAAGGTCCTCGTCTATGTATGAAACGGTAACCTGAAAATAACAGTCACAACATTTTCTGCTCAACATCCATAAGTAAAAGCGCGTTTTCTTTTGATGGCAAACTGAATGTAATGAATAAAATGAATCACCTCTTCTCCCTTTCGAATTGGTTTCAGGGTGATGATTGCTGCCTGGCCATCTCTGTCCTGCAATCACAGAAAAATGAAAACAGATACACTCGTATTTGTGGAAAAGCAAACACAACCACTTGCATAAAGAGTGATGCACATGGTCGGGGTAGATGAAGTGTGGCTTTGAGAGCCAAACTTCGATCTTAAACACACCTCATCTCTTTTGAAGGCGTGTGCATTTGGGCAGCAGGAGTGATTCATGCAGCTCTGTAAAGGATAGAACGCAGTACCTAGAGCAAATTTGAAACAATTAGCAAATAAATCATACTCATTTTGAGAGGATTTTGCAAGCAGTAGATGTAATACAGAAATTTCCACAAAAACGCTTGCCAAAAGAATTGATTGCAAAGGGAAAAATATGCATGCTTTTATATAATACACAAGACCATAGATGCTGTAAATATCACATGAAGTCCTATGCTTTCTGTAAATATAAAAGCTGGAATATTAATTACACCACTTGGGAGTTAAATCTGCAGATTATTGATCCTGAATTTCTGTGGTCTTCTTACTCACATATAGAGGCTGCCAGCGGTTTCCTTGCTTTGGACCACAAAGCAAAGCTCCTACTGGCAGTCACTTGTGTATCTTAGCAAGCCAGACCCCAGTTTTTTTCTCACTGATTGATATCTAATTTAAGGCAAATTTAACTACTAGTTACAGGCATTTAGCTAAATGACTTTCACAAGAGAAGAGAAAGAAACTTCGTAACAGTTCAAACCTATATAGCTAGATAACAACTCTCTTTAACACATAGGAGCTTGATATAGATAACCCCGCATTTAAATATAGATATTGTTAGTTTCTCACCATTTTCTGACAAAGCAGCTCATCAATTTAAATCATACCTTGGCAACAAATTGAATAGTCATCTCCAAGAGCATCTAGAAGTTGCCGTGCAATTTTTTCGGCCTTTTCCTGCCATACGCGATGTTAAGATGGTATTCATAATTTGTATTCTAAAGGAACTTCAGGAACTCAGAAGGAAACGTATTCTAACCTTTTCAGGATCTGGAAGATCATCAATGTACAGAAAATAATCCTCAACTGGAGATGCTACGACCAGATCACTGCCAGAAAATGGAACTTCAAATAACTATGCATGAGTTATCAAGCTAATCATGCATGCAAAGGGAACAAGCCACACAGTATCTTTCATATTTTGCTGTAATGATAAACCAAGCCATTGCAATTATCATTGCTTCCAAGATGCTAGCTTTACAATTTCAGACAAGTGGAATGTACTAATGTAGCCTTGATAAAGGTGATGCTTACAGATTATTCAGCTCAAACATGCCAATAATATTCCCATAGATTTCAAGGGAGAATACTTGGAAGTGTCAAGGACTTCCACTGTAAAAGGTAAGAATAAGAGTAGGGACTTTTCTTCAACACAAATTGAGTATAATGAACAAAAAAAATGGGAAAAAGGATACATGGCTCGCATTCCTCATCAAATATGGCAGCCTTGAGAAGCTGCAGTGACTGAAAAAATTAAAGCCAACCATTAGCACCAATTATCTAAAAGAGGCAGGAAAAATTATTAGGAAAATAAACTGTAGCTCATCAAAGTGATAGTTGCACTCATAATCAAATCAACAGCACAAGTAGGGTGAAGATCTTGTCATGGTGCACATGGAAATGCTCCAAAAGATGAATAATGATGATTGATAAAAATGCCTTTCTTGATTTGAAATATTACATGCTGTGTATACTTCGCTGAAGCTAAATACTTTCAAAATTTAGGGCATTGTTCAAATATTAGTGAAGCTAAATATCACATCGATTTGTTTCTCTTAAAGATTTAAAAGAAACTGTAACCAATATCACTTCTCTCTCTAACAAGAAAATTTTAACTAAAAAGGTGCATGCACGAGGAGCCCCTGGGTCGGAGAAAGACAGAACAGGATATTAAAGCTATTAAAATTACAAAAATTGCTGCAAACCTTGAAAAACGTTTTCTCGATTTCTGATTCAAGTTGTGGTGGTTGTTTAGAGAAACTTTCTAGTGACACCAATCGGTTGGGATATTAATTAAGAAATAGCCGTTGGGTTTATTGTTATCCCTTCCATGAACCCTTGAAATTTCCAGATAAAGTTACAATGCCGAGGTGAAATCTCACCTTGAATGCAAGCTGCTGTATTTGCATCCTAAATGCAGTGTCATCAGAACGATCAACATCATCTGGAAATGAAATGCACTCCCACCACCTGAAAGACAAATAAGAAAAAAATTTGAAAGCAGTTTGAGTTCCTGCATTTGCTTAAAGTTTCAAAAATGCCTCCGCATCTTCAATAGATATCACATAATGAAACACCAACCTACTCCTACCATTGGCACCATCTGTCTGTTATGGTTAATTAAATATTCATCCTCTGAAAACTAAAAGGACATGATATGGAAAGCAAGCATGAAAAAGATATCTACCTTCTCTTGTATCCCATTGATATTGGCTTCCATGCCTCCAAAAGTAAGGAAAGTTCAGAACGATCTGCATTAGCTGCTTTCAGCTTCCTATACCTTAAAATGGTGAAAGAAATTGTCTGCGAAAGAGATGCTGGGTGATTTAGTTATCCATGAGAAGATTTATTTTGAGAGATATCATATACCAAGTACTTGCATGGAAAGATAGAAACATGTAGCTTATTTCAGAACAAGAACACAAAGAACTTGAAATATTCCAACAGTGTTCATAAACATACCTTGGCTGCTAGGAGGAAAATATCATTTGTTTCTGAGAAAATCAAAGAATGTAATGGAGACATGTAAACAATGAGAAGATAGAAATAACAAAATAAATGTACTTGGGCAAATTAATTGAACGCAATGGCCTTAAACTTCAAAGCTTACCAGTAGCATGCTGTATAAATTTTGAAAGTGCCTCTATAGATAATGATTCTGACCTCTCCCCGGTGCAAAGTAAAGAATGTGAAGATTCCCAATCAGTCTGCGCACAAGATTTGCTACAACCATGTTGACAGCATAGTTAAAAATTATAGAGGATTAGTTCATGCTAGATGCTTATACAGAAAAGTGGAGGTGACAATTCTCTACCAGCTATAACTATCTACTGCCAAAATTTTGGTGTAATAAAGGCGAAATTTGTAGCAGCAATGGCTAACTTTCTGATCAAATGACTATTGCCAAATTACATAGAATAACCTTTTTGAGGCCCATCAAAAATTCACTTGGTGCTTTTACTGCTAAAGTTCTACCATGCTCCAAAGCATAAAGTGAGAAATGGATGTCAAATGGAAGGCCAGATCCACAAGAAATTGTAAATTTGCCTTTACCTGCAATAATAAGCTTCTTGACACCCCCCAGGACAAGGAACAGTTGAAGGCAAGGGAAATTTGTCAGAGTAAGGCAATACCAATTCACCATTCATTAATGCTTCTATAACTCCTTCAGGCAAACAAGCTTTATTGTATGAGCTGCTGGAACTACATTCCCCTAGAATTTCATAAGCTTTTCTATGAGAATCATCTTTACATCCAATAAAACAACATAAAACCAATCTTCCAAAGTGTGAAAAATTCATACCCTCATCACATCCATTGCAGCTGGGCACGCCTAGACTTTGCAAATAAAGTTTCCTCCCAATCTGATATTCAACTGACTCAATAAATTGGAAACAATAGCCACACACCAGACAGTCAAGCTGTAACCAGAAACAAAAAAAGAAAAATGTAAATTTGCAATCTTTGAATGAAAAAGAAAAAAAAAATCAAAGGGTGTCACAAAAAAAAAAAAGAGTAATCTTCAAATCATGCAGTACCTTATTTGGAACATGCTGTAAACCCACAAGTATCTTGTCCTTCAGTATAAGTTCTCCTTCTTTAAGTTCCATAGTTGCATAAACCCCTAAAAAGCTTCAACATATGCAGTTAAACATCACAAAACACATAATTTTTTAAAACAAATCCATACTAAGTGATTTAAGAAAACCAAGATCAAAATTTTGGAAGCTGTCATCACTATCAAATAGTAGCAACATATTAACAAAACAAAAATTAAATAAACAGAACCTTTAATCACACCAGACCATCTCCATATTTCACAACTAGATTTTCTAGCCAACATTGTAGTTGTTATTACAAAACCACAAGCATTTCCTCTCTCGCATTCACGTGGGGTCCATTGTTCGCGACAAGGGGTCCTACTTGGTACTCTAAGGTGGGGCTGAATGCATAGTTTCTGCTAAACTACATTAATTAACACTCATCAACATAATCAAACCTAAATCTCAATCCCAAAACTACTTCTCTAATCACTCCAATACTTGATCAAGCAGAAGGAACCATACATACCTTTGCTCAAGTTTCCATCTTGTTTGACTTCAATGCCATGGCATTTCCTTTCAGATATAATCTCCTCGAAATACTCCTAATCAACATTAACACAGCAATTAAGTACACAAAATCAGCTGGGGAAAATCATATACAAAACCCAACCAAGAGGGGGGGGAAGGGTTTCAAAGCTAAAGAGAAAGAGAGGCAGCACCTGGAGTTGAAGAGGAGAAGGAGGGGTGAGCATGGCAGATATTTCAGCTGCGCACTTTGCATCTACTGGACACTTTGTTTCCATTGTCACCGCACCCTCCTCCTCTCTCTGTGTGCCTGTCTTTCTTCTTTATATATGGCGTGTGACGGCGAGGTGGAGAAACAATGTTTTAAGGCAAATTATATTTATTTTGATCCTTGTATATTAACGCCTATTTCAATGTGATTATATTAATTTTATAATTTCGAAACAATTCCAATGTAATCCCTAATCATTAAATAGGTTCCAAAAGTCCTCCTTATTTTTAATTTTTCAGATTTTTTCCCAATTGTTTTGCTCCCAAAATCTTAGAGATAGAATACAATCTTAATGGACGACCTGTAGTCTAATTGGTGGAGGAATTAGGTTGAAGACTTTTGAGTGTGTTTATAGCCTGTTTGTTTTTACGTTTTAAAAATATTTTTAAAAATTTTTATTTTTTTTATTTTAAATTATTTTTTTATATTTTTAGATTATTTTGATGTACTGGTATCAAAAATAATTTAGATGCATTTCTGAGTGAAAAACATACTCCTAGACATCTTAGTATTGTGGTAGCTTTTTTTGTTGTGGTATGAAAAAAATAAAATTTAAAAAATCATTTTTAATTGTTGTTGATTTTATTAAAATATATATTTAGTTAAAACTGTGATCGAAGTTGTTATTTAGTAAAAATATATTTAAAGTATTTGATTAAAATTGTGATTGAAATCGATGATATGTCAAAAGCATTTGGTAATAAAATGAGGTAAAAAGATATGGGTTAATTTCTTATTTTTGTATAGAATAAAATATTAATTTAAAATAAAAAAAATTAATTATTTTTAAAAACATGTTAATTTAAAAAGTGAAAACAACACAAAAACAAACCAACTCGAATCGTTTGACCTTGTGGCATGTGAAGAAACCATTACTAGGTTACCTAGCTCAGCTTGGTAGGTCAAACTGATATCTACTGATTTAGGCCTTGGAATGGGTTGGTTATTTCCGACTAGTCATGTAGTTGACTTGTGAAAACTGCTCGAAAAGACTAATATCTCGGGAACTGGTCAAAACCATTTTTTAGATCTTGTTTGGGAACGCGGCTGTGGCTGCGTTTCCAAAAAATTTAATTTTTTTTTGTTAAAATTTAATATGATTTGTATGTTTTGGATCGTTTTGATGTGCTGATGTCAAAAATAATTTTTAAAAAATGAAAAAACATCATTGGCATGTATTTTGGCACGAAAAGTTATTTGAAAAGCATCCGCAACCACACTGCCAAACACGCTCTAAACCTGGCTGTGTGGCCGCCCTCATCTAAGATCCGGGTTTTAAATTTTGATTGAATCGGATCACTCGAATTAATTTCTATTTTTTAAAAATCAAAACAATATCGTGTTAATAAAAAAAATATAAAAGTCAACGAGTTGCAACCAGGTTTTTGACAGGATTTTATCGGGTCAACGGATCAACCCGCCAAATCATACCGGATCATGACTTTTTCTATTTTTTCTTCAACTCGGTCCGGTTCCAGCCCCGGGTTGGCTGGGTCGACCCACCAAGCCGGACCGAGTTTCAAAACTATGGCCAAAACACAAGTGACACCTAGTCAGTTTTTTCAAAATAGAGTTGTTTCAGTTTTTTAATTGTCCAAAACAACACCTTTTAAAAATAAAATAAAATAAAAACTGTTAGGGTTTCAGAACATTGCTTCATAAATTTATTTCCCAAAATAATATATATATATATATATATATATATATATATATATATATAAGAAAAGATTCTTAATTTGATTCTGAAAAATACATAACGATATGTTAAAAAAAAAAAACTATATTATAGTCAGTGACATGAAAAATATGTATGATTTTGTGCTGATTTAGCCTGGCATTGATAGCTAATTGCAGTGCCTTTTTATCTTAATTTTGTGCTGATTTTCTTCTGGTTGCTCCTAATCTTCTTCTTGATGGTCTGCCCTTCTCTCTGTAATATATATATAATCATCTTCTAATATCCACTTTAAATGCCAGCTTGAATACAGAGAAAGCCTTTAATGCACGAAAGTTGATCAAATGATGCCCTAGCTAATAAAGCTACTGCATTTAGGCACCGTGATATTGCCACCAAATTAGGGCAAGCTATTAGGTTTTCCATGATCCATATGAATATCGAGGTAAACACCAAGAAGAAAGAAAAATTGGAAAAAAGAATTATTTATATAAATAATAAAATCCTTTTTATCCTAATCTCTCAGAAATAATAACATCTTTTTTTTTATCCAAATATCACAGAAATAATAGTTTACAAGCATGCACTGCATGTAGAATAAAAAAACATTGATTGTAATAAAAAAATATTTAAATTTTAGAAAACTATTTGGTATTGTTATTAAACTTAACTTAGCGGCTCAATCTTAAAACCTCACCATCTAACTCATTACCTAGCCCGGGTTTAAGTTTAAACCATGTGGAAGTTGGCTCGGATTAAAAAAAAAAGAGCTCGATCGTGTGGGCCTACCCTGGCAGACCCACGCATGGGCCCTGGTTAAATGGGTAAGGCTGACTGGCCTGACTTCTTAAGCTCAATAATGTCTGATCTTTTTTTTCCCTAATTTTTTTATGTTTTAAAAAAAAACTTAATTATATTTACATTAATACCCCTTTTATCTTTTATTTTGTTTAGAAGACCTCTTTTAAATAATATTGATTTTTTGGTTATGCATTTAATTTTCGAAGAGGTTTTTATAATTCATCTATGGTTTTGTTTTTATCTTTTGTATAGAATAAAAAGGTTTTTAAAAATAAAAAA
>Ga0307515_10008759_pt1 | contig 19661 bp, 4 predicted proteins | sample 17_EM_MG_FD_194513 | JGI IMG/M metagenome (GOLD analysis project Ga0307515, IMG submission 194513) | Populus trichocarpa ectomycorrhiza microbial communities from riparian zone in the Pacific Northwest, United States - 17_EM | ecosystem: Host-associated > Plants > Roots > Unclassified | place... | reverse complement strand
TCTCCTATTAGGCGAAGAGTCTATTAAATAGTATACCCTTTATTCGCCTAATAATATAGCTAATCTTAGTATCTTCTATAGGAAAAAGGTAGGCGCTCTAAGTTAGTTTCTTATAGATTTATATCTTCTAGTAACTATATTCCTTATAGTCTCCCTAAAAAACTAAGGGATTAAGGTAGCGTATATTAGACCCTATAGTGGTAGTTTAGGTCTAATTATTATAGCTTTTATTATCGCTGCTTTAGTAAGGGTTCCTATTAGGTAAAACTGCTTAGCGCTAACCCTCTATTAAGCGTTAAGTAGGTAAAGTTACTAGGGGCGTAGAGACTTAAGTAGCGTTATATATAGTAAAGAGGTATTTAGCGTTATTATAAATATACTTATTAAGCTAAGATTATAGGTATTTAATTATGCCTTCTTTTTTAGTAATTGTAGTAATTAGTATAATCTTATTCTTCTTTAACTATTAAACGTCGCGTTTAAACATATAAAGGTTATCTTTAGTTTCTTAATATATATTATTAGTAAGCGCGTTATAAGCTTATAGGTCTTAAATAATATCGCAATCTTAGGTAGTACGCATTTTAGCTTATATAAGCTTTCGGTAGTGGTTCTATAAAAGGCGGTAGTATTTATTAGGGTCTTATATTACCATTTTTATAAATATCTCGGCGTTTTATATTTTAATTTTAATAGGTAGTAGCCTTTCTATTTACTTATCCGTAGTTATATAGTTAATAAAAGATAAGATATTATTAGTATCTATCTCCTTAGAGGTTAAGGCTAAGGCTAATAAATTAAATTCTTTTAGAATTAATTGGCGTTATAGGTTAAGTATAGGTATTAGATTATTCTTTAGGTTTAATATAGTAGCTAGTAAAGAATATTGTCTTACTATTATAGGTTCCTTAAAAGTATAAAGTAAGGTAATTTATAGATACGCTTCTTCTACGGAGGTCGCTAACAAAAGTTCTTGCACCTTCCTAATTAGGAAAGTATGGCTCACCGCCCACCAAAAATCTTGAATTTGATCGCAAAGGCTCAAAAGTCACTTAAAAAGCTTCAAATAAAAGGCAATATAGATGCGATTGATTGATTGATTAATAAGCTAGGTATTTTTAAGGCCACGGGTTCTGCGCGACCGTATAATCCTGCCCTACACTAGCTCCTCCACTGGCTCTTCCACTGGCCCTATAAGGTCCTCTGGCTGAGAAGCAACCTCTCATCGCTGCCTTCTTCCTGTTTTCTTGGCAATCGTTTGTATAGACGTTTGGTGTTTTAGAGGCTCTGGAGGCTCTAGAGGCTCTGGAGGCTCTATATAACGATCCGCAGGCGGCTCTATAGACCCCCTTCTGTCGACTAAGCTGCTAGCAGAGGCTCTGTCGTCACCTATAGCCCCAGCAGAGGCAGCGGTAGAGTCCTTTCGCTTTACTAGCTTCCTTGTAGATTGATTAATTATATACCACCTGACATTCATTACTTAGTGTTGATCCTCCTGCGGCTGCCTAATTTGAGGCTTAATAAAGCTGACTTTAAACGCTGCCTTCTTTGTATTCCTACCCTTTGTATTCGGTCGATTTTGAAGCTCTCATAGCTGAGGAGAAGGAGGCTTAATGGGTGGTAGAGGCTTAAGAGGAGGCTTCTCGGAGGCAGGCTTTGACTGAGTAGGCTAGTTAAGGACCCATTTAGCTTGACGTCGGCGACGCTACTTCGGATCGTGATCGCTATATAGAGGCTCCAGATCTAGAAGCTAATTCGGAAGTTGAGGTCCTATTTTCATACGCTCTAGAAGCTCTGGTTCTTATGGCTTGCTTATTAGAGGCTCTGCAGGATTAACTCAATTAAGGCCTAAAAGCACCTGCTGTCGCATATAAGCAATTACATCGCACCTATATTGAGCCATGCGCTTAAAAGCCTTCCAATCGCAAGTAGAGTCAGCAGCGCCTTCAACGTAGTTATTGCCTCCTCCGCAACGGATCACCTCTTGAATATATCGTGGTATTCGCTCAATCCAAGCTTATATTCGCCACTGCTTAAGCTCGTCCTAAGCCTTCCGCCATGCTTATTTAGCTTCTGCTCTAGTCCTTAGCGCTCCCTTCTTTATAGTGACTCGTTTAAGGTATAGCCAAGCTGGCTTAATCATATTTAGATCAGGTAAATTACCGGGCCAAATAAGGCGCTGGAGGCATGCTGCGTTAAAGTAGATCTGCTAGTGATGCGATGCGTAAGCTGGAGCCTTATTCTCCTGGATAATAGTATCTAGACGATTAATTTAATATTTAACACTAAAAGGAATAAGGATTGGCAAGAGGATCGTGGTGAGGTAGTGGTACTAGTTAATGCCGCCTTTCTCGCTATTTCTTTAAAAGGCACCGTTCTGCTCTGTTATGCGGAATTAAGGCTTTCTGCCTGGCTTATTGCGAAGCCTAAGTTGTCGCATACTGGTGTTAACCTCCTAAGCCTGGCAAAGCTCTGGTTCAATTGCTTTATTAATCGCTTTAAGCTCACGCTTTAAAGCCTCCTTCTCTACTACAGTCTCTAGCCTCCATATATGGCAGGGAGCCTTCCGATTATATAAGAAGGCGCCCTAAAATATAAACTCCGTAGCTCTAGAAAAGCGAGGTTAAATTACTTTCTTATTTACCTTCTCTTTAGCCAAACGCTAGAGCTTATAGCCGCCTCTTCTATAACCTAAAACGACGCCTATCTCGTCGCTCCAGATTACAGCCTTTTAATCCTCAATCGTCTAGTGCTTGTACCGCAAGGCGAATTAAAGGCGAGCCTCTTTTATCTCTAGTAAGAGGTAAGGCTTTCTTATTGGCTTTGTCTTATAATATCCATAGCGTTAAAGAACCCGCTAAACGCTTTATGCAGAACAGCCGCATTCAGCAGCAATATAGGCGGAGGACTTCTCTCTACCAAATTAATCGGTAGTGACTTTCTTAAGGATTCGCTGTTTAAACTCGCGAGTAATTTTAGGCTTTTTACTGGTGCAAGGAGCGTTAATAAGGTAGCCGTTGAGGATAAGAGGATTAGTTTTAGGGTGCCAGCCACAATTAAGGGCTTTTTTAAAGATATATTGTAGCGATCAGCGCTTTATTTGAGTAATATTTTTAATATGCTTAAGGGTTACTCCCATAGCCTTTATGGCCAGGGCCTGAGCCCTAGTTGCGAGCTGAAAGAACCCCATAGTTAGTACTATAAAATTTAAGTTGGGAGAGTTCTTACCAGTAGTTTTGGAGCAAATTAAGGGGATCTAGTGGCGTTAGAGTCGGTGTGATAAAGGTAAGAGGCTGTAGATGTTTTCTGCCGTCAGTATATTTCGGGCGGTTAGCGGGCGGTAAGCCATACTTTCCTAATTAGGAAGGTGCAAGAACTTTTGTTAGCGACCTCCGTAGTAGCGCCTATAATATTATAAAGATGTAAAATTAGTTATAGGCTAAGCATTAGTAATAAAAAGGCGTAACGTAATGTTATAGAACGGGGGCAGTGGCTGTAGAGCGTATGTATTTAAGGAGTCTATAAGACATTACGCGATTAATTGTAAGGGTTAAGGGCGTAAGGAGGTAATATACCTACGCGTAACTAATATAAGCTATATGCGAGGTATACGCGAGAGCACCGGGCTCTCCTACGGAGGCCCCTGCGGTAGGGTTCCGTGACAATAACTTCTTTAAAATACTAATAATATAAAATAATACTAAAGAGTGTACCTAATGGATTATTAGTAAGATTAAAGATAATCCCTAAACTAGATTGTACTTAATTGGCTTAATAAAGAGTAAATTACTATATAACTATAGTTATAACCTTTTTTTTTTTTTTAAAAAAAAGGACTTAAGACCTATATATTGTATAGTTGTCACAGAAGTTACCTGCGTATGTTCGTCCCGTAACGCCTACGCGCGTCCTATAACTACCCCTGTTTCTTTAACCACGTTAACCTAACCTACTCTATTTCTATATCCAAATGTCTTTATATTAACCACGTATAGTTACGTATACGTAGCCTTCTTTAATTACTACCCTGTTTAGTATATTGTATTCTAGCTTATGCCTACTTCCGTAATACTATATTTAGATCCCTTTTCTATACCTAGCGGGTCTAGGGTTACTAGTCGCGGAGTATGCCTTTTTATGCCTAATAAGAGGGTAGGAATAGGAGCTGCTGGCTGCGGGTAGACTAAGACGCTGGGGTTCTAAACTAGTACGACAAGACACCACGCTAATACGCTTGTGGAATTATAACCTGCCGATAAGATATTGCGCCGATACGCCTGCGACCTTAATAGCTTATACCCTACTGCTACCGATTATAAATAGGCATGTTACTGCCCTTTAGTTTAACGATGGCTTATATTCTACTACTAGAACCCTAGAAGCTGGTATTTTACTACTATCCTACTAACCTGCACGTACTACCCTATATACCGATAAGCCTCGTGCCGTTAAGCCTACGAAATAACCTATTGCTAGCACCGTACTGCCACCGTATAAACTAATAAGCTCCGTGCCGATTTGCCTACGGAACCTAAATACGTCGCTAGCACTATACTACTACCCAAATCTGATAAAATTCCATGCCGATATGTCTATGGAACCTACGCTAGCACCATGCTGCCACTAATAAGTACCTACCTACGATTATAAATACTGCACCGCATTAATAAGAACCTGCTAAGAAAATACCTTACCATAACTACGAATACCGCACTATACCATACCGCTACCCTAAATTTTTCCCTACTTACCCGTCCCCTACGTACCCTACTTCCACGCTAGAAAGGGGGAGGGGGGGTTACTAGCATTAATACTAGGCCTTAAGGACGAGGCCTACCGCTGAAGAACCTAGAGTAGAACAATAAGGGAAAACTATAGAGCTACTAGAAGCGAGAAAGGGACTATATAAGCTTTAGTAATGCGTCTTTAAGCGGCGAGGATAGGAGTATAGCTGGCGATAGAAGCTAGGCTATGCTTTAGGCCTAATAAATTAGTGGCCTAATAATTAGACATAAAAGGACCGAACTAGAGTAGCCTATATAGCGGAGGACATAGAAGGGCGGAGAAGGGCTAACGATTTTTTTTCCCGTAATGGGTTTTTTTATATACATAACACGATACAACGCCTTATAGGAGCTTGGAAGTAAGAAAGGGGTACTATTACAGGAGTCACCTACGTACGTTCGTCCCGTAACACCTACGCATATCCTATAACTACCCCTATTTTTTTAACCACGTTAACCTAACCTAATCTATTTCTGTATCTAAATATCTTTATATTAACTATATATAGTTACGTGTATATAGCCTTCTTTAATTACTACCTCGTTTAGTATATTATATTCTAGCTTATACCTACTTCTATAACAATAATATAATAACGTAGAGCTATTCTAGAATGGGATATAGCCAGTGCTTTTATCCATATTCGATATTGTTTAACATTTACTAAATATTGAATATTTACATTTAATATTCAATTTCAATACAATATGTTTAATACTGAAAGTTATTGAATATTGACGATTTTAGAGTTAAGGTAGTAAAAATACATATACATTTTAAATTTATTAGATAAATATATATAAACTTAAAATATATAAATATTAAACTTAATTTTACAGAATATTGTATACTACGTGCATAAAAGGGTGGCTGCTTAGTAATATTATAGCCGAGGGGAGGCTTGTGGCAAGGAGAGCCTAATAAGCCACCACCAAATACGCTAAGCCAAAGATCGCGAAGTTGACGATAGCGGAGGTGAGAGCGAAGGTAAGAGCTGTTGTATTTTAGAGCTCTACTAAAGCCTAGAGCCATATAGAGCTTGATTATTCTACTATATTAAGGCTCTATGTATACGCAATCCAGATTCAATATTTAGTATTCTATTTAATAACAAAATCGTCTTTAATATCAACTTCAATACGGTCTTATATTGATGTTAAATTCTAATAAAAGCGCTGGATATAGCTTAACCGCTATAACTTCCGCTAGTTTATAAACTTTATAAAAACTTATACTTAATATATAAATTTAAAGCCTTTTAAAAATAAGAATGATAGTATCTATAAGAAGAAGATGATTAGATTTATTTAGGCTAGAATTAAACTAGTAATTTATAATGAAATAAAGCGCGTAAAATTCCTATTGCGGATTACTATATATATATTTTAAATAAGTGGTTATAAACGCTAAGAATATAGTAAGGAACTAGACCTCATTTAGTAGAAAGCTAAGGGATTACTAAAGGCGTAGATACTTTAGTAGTAATTAGGGCAGATCTAACCTTTAGAAAAGCCATTTTTAATGAAAATTTTAAAAGGGTTAAAGTTAGGGGCCTTAAGTAATAGAAAAGACTTTTAGGACTAACCTGATACCTATCTAGCACCTTTATAGAAATACTTCAAAAAGTGAAAAGAGAACTTTTTTAGAGGTAAATTCTATTAGAAAAATAAGTAGGGTAATAACTATACTAATAATTTAAAAAAGAAAAGCCCTAGTTATAAACCCCTTTTAGCTATAATTAGGGCAAGATATAAAAGGAAAGACCTTTTATATTACTATTAAGCTAAAAATAGTACTCCCTATAGGTGAGGTATATTAGTTTTAAGCACTATATAATAGTAGCGCTAAAATTAATCTTATATAATATAATTTGGTAAAAAGGTATAAACTTATCCTATTACTAAGGTAGCGGAAATCTATTATAGTTATTCTAGATAAATATTAGATTAAACTATATAGTGCCTATAAGCTTATAGTATTAGTAGCCAATATATATAACCGCACTAACGTAGTTAGCCTATAACCCTTTTAGGCGGCTAATTTTATAGGTTATAACATTATTTTAGATACCTTTAGCTTATAAAAGTAGATTTTAAAATATACTCTAAGATAGGAGCCTTTAAATAGTAGAAAAATTAAAAATTAAAAGGGCGTATATTACTAATAAGCTTAAAAGATATCCTAAAGGATATAACTCTAGGTAAAATAATATACGCTCTATACCTAAAGGAGTATTAGATTTAACTCCTATTATATAATAAAATAGGGATAGAGCCTAGTATAGGTAATAACCCCTTTATAATAGATACCCTATAGAGAAGTAGCGATCTTAAAGATCTTATAGAATACTTCTATTATTATAGGCTACTCTAGCTTAAGTAATATATAAAGAATATACTATAGTACCTTAAATGCTGCGTTAAAGAGTTCTCTACCCTTTATTGGCTACTATAGGTAATGGTTTAATATATAGTAGCAACTATATATAAATAACTACTATAGCGCGTAATGCTGCCTATAAGTATTTTAAGGGAGCTTTAGGACCTACCTAATAATAATATAGAAAACAAACACAACCCTAATCTATTAAATATTCTATTAAGCCTAAGGAACTTATTAAGAGTATTTTTAGGTAGATAAGCTAAAGTCCTTCTATAGAACTTAGAATATAATTATATAATTAATCTAAAAAAAGGTAAATAACCGCTAAACCTTTTTATTTATAACCTCTCTTATAAAGAGCTTAAGATTTTATAGAAGTACTTTAATAGCTTACTAAAAAAGGGTAGATTTAGCCTAGTAAGTTACTAGTAGGCGTACTAGTCCTTTTTATTTTAAAACTAAATAGAACTATAAAGCTATATATAGACTATTACGGCCTTAATAAGATTATAATTAAGAGCCGTTACCTATTACCACTAGTTAGTAAAATACTAAATTAACTATTTAGGGTAAAGGTCTTTATAAAGTTAGATCTATAAGATGCCTATTATAGGCTCCGTATTAAAGAAGGGAATAAGTAAAAACCCGCCTTTAAAACCTAATATAGCTATTTCAAGTATCTAGTAATGCCTTTTAGGCTAGCTAATACGCCTATAATATTCCAATTATATATTTATAGGGCCTTAGGGGGACTAGTTAATCATATATATATTATCTATTTAAATAACATCCTAATTAACTTAAAAGATAAGAATTAGTATAGGTAATATGTTTGTAAAGTACTGGAACATTTAGATAATTAGGGCCTTTACGCTAAGGTATTAAAGTATATCTTTAATACTAAGTAGGTCAAGTTCCTAAGTTATATTATAACACTTATAGGTATAGTTATAGACCTAATAGTGGTATTTTAAGAGTAGCTAGAACTAAAGAGCTATTAGAATATTTAAGTATTCTTAGGCTTTGCCAATTTCTATAAGCGCTTTTATTTACAACTACTTAGACACCACTTAATATCTATTTAACTATGTTATAAAAGCTTTTTAAGACCTAGCCTAAGAAGTAAAAGGTTTAAATGTAGAAAGGAAAAAACTGAAAAGGGACTAACTATAGTTATAGCCTAAAAACGTTTAGAAGGCCTTTTAAAAACTATATATAAAGTTTATAAAAGCTTTATTACTATAGCATTTTAACCTAAATTAGCTATTAATAATAATTACTAATATATTAAATTTTACCCTTACTAGTATTCTATTATAACCTAATAGGGATCTAAATACTACCTAGCTCTACTAAAGACTAATAATATTCTATAGTAGAAAATTATAAAGACCTAAAGTTAGGTATTATACCTATAATAAGGAACTACTGGCTATAGTTAACTGCTTTAAATAGTACCAATACTACCTTAAGTACACGAGCTATACCACTTATATACTCTTAGATTACTATAATTTATACTACTTTATAACTATAAAAAAGCTTATACCTTAATAAGCTAAATAGGTAAAGGAGCTTATATAATTTAATTTTAAGATTAAATATAAGCTAGGAAAAAATAACCCTATTAATAAACTATTATAATAGCTAGATTATACTAAAGGCTTTAAAATAGAAGAAGGAAAATAGAAAATAAATATTTTACTCCCTATATTATAGAATAAGCTTTAGGTATAAAATACTTAAGTACCTATAGCTTTATATACTAACTCTTAGGCGGTATAACCCCTATTAGCTTTTACTAATATTCTAGCTAATACCTAGTTTATTACTATTAAGGGTCTAAATATACCTAGATAGGATATCCCTAATATAAGTTTAGAACCTAGTAATATACTACCTTTAATTATTAAGCTATCCCCTTAAACTAACAGTAAAGCTATAAAGTAATTAGAACTTAGAGCCTTATAATAACTAAAGGACTTTAACCTTATAGCGGCCTTTCTAATATATACGCACTAAGAGGTTATAAGATCTATAATACTATCTAGTCTTATACTGTAAGGGGATCTTATAGATAGGGGGCTATAAGGACACGATTGTAGAATAGGATAGATTGGTAAGAGAGACGAATCCTTAAGGAGGTAAGGCCTCTAGGATTGTAGAGACTATATACTACAGGCACGTGCCTTTAGTACGTAATCGGTAACTATCTAAGGGGCATCCGGGGGTTATCCTAAGGGCAACCCGAGGTGACCGCAATAATATCCCTTATATTGCCCCCCCCCCTCTTACGGTCGGCCCCTAATCGCTATTACCTTGCGGTAAGGAGATTATAAGGGCTTGTCCTAGAAGGGGTTCGGAAAGATATTAGAGAGGTATTAGTATACCGCTATATATTATCTATCTATCTAACCCCTACTTTAAACTCCTAAAAAACCTTAGTAAGGGAAAAACGTAACTAGAGAAAAGATATAAGGATTACTAAGAACCTACTAAAAGCCTACCAGAAGCCTACCGGTAACTACCTAGGCTAACTTAAGGATTTTTATACAACTTTACATCTAAGCCTTTATGCCGGTCTATAATCAATCACAAGTGTTATAGGTAATTTGGTGTTCCTAATATAGTTCCGTAAAACTATTTAGTATATAGCTTAACGTATAGGGCCTTAGCTTGCCGTTATCTTTTAACTATTAAAATGTAATCTGTAATCGTTTTATATAATCCTTTATATCACTAACGCATTATTCCCACATTTACCCTTAGGCTATTAGATACGGTTAAGATATCAATTAGTTAATTAAGAAGACCTATCTCCTAAGATTTAGTGCATATGCTTTCAAATCTAATAGTCCTATGCTGTATATTTAGTGTAGCTCTACTGCCTAGCAAACAGGGATATTTCGCGATAGCAATTATAGCTATTATACGATTATTAAGAACGTCTATAACGTTATTCTTTAATACTATAGTATTATTTTAGGTCTAATTTAACCTATATACGTCTTTAATTTAATATCTTAATTGCCTTCCCCTAGCCGCGTAGTTAGTTTTTATAAGGAAGTAATGGTCAAATAACTTATACGCGTATTTCCTTCCTTCTAAATAGCGCTATTATAACGGAGTTATATTAGTAAGGTTGCGGCTATTTACTAAAAGGGTATTAGACGGTAAAGTATAAGGACACCTTTGCTTATTAAGCTGCTCCTTTTCCTTAACACCTTACTTTCCCATTATTAGCCTTTATCCAATTTTGGACATATCTTCGATATATTATTAAGATTTTTTTCCCTTCTATTAATAATTTAATATGCCTCTTCGTTCTCCTACTAACTGCTCTTCTAAGTAGATTCTATAGCGTATTCTAGCCCTACCTTTATATATAGAACCCCAACCTCTACTAACTCACAACTAGTGCTAGTTCTACCTAAATAATTTTGCCTATACGTCTTTAAAAGACTAGAAATTTAATAATAGGATTCTGGAGGCTTATAATAAAACACACTACGTTAAATCTAATACCTTTAGTCCTTATAATTAATACATACGTACTAAGAGCGGCAGTTGCGTTAAGGTAAGCTTTTCTATTCTTAATAGATTTCTATTGCTAACTTTAAGCTTTAATAGCCTGGGCCTAAGTAGCAACGTTCCTTTAATATCCTTAACTACTATATCGCCTAAGCTCTCTCTTATTCTAGCGTAAATGCTAAACAACTTAGCCGAATTCGAGACTATACCACAGCCATCTACACTGCCTATAATTCCCAGCAAGCTAGCCAGTAACGCCTAATATAAGAGTAAGGTTAATATACTAAGGATAGGGTGCGGGATATGGGTAATAAGAAGAAGGTCGCTATTTATTATAGGAAGGAGTTTACGCATACGTATTAAGTTTTAAAAGAGCATAATATAATACGGTATTAGGTAGGTTACCCTTTGGGTACCTAGCAAATAGGTAACTAATAGTTGCTATAGTAAGGTCTTGGTGGTTCTGGACTATACTAGCTAGCCAATATCTCTATTCATTCTAGGCTTAAGCGTGTCTTTATTAACTATAAGCTTACGCTATAAGAGCTTCGTTGGTATTGGTTTAGACCTAATATTAGTATTAAGCGTTTAAGAGTCTCTACTCTAGCTACACCTCATTATCCTACCCCTATTTTTATACCTACTTATACACCTACTAAGGCATCTAGATCCCATTCTCGTTAGCCATCACTTAGTAGCCCGATGGATACTAATCCTACTCCTAATAATAATAAGGCGTAGTGGCTTTTCAGATTGGGCATTTATGGTTTAGACTTTTAGAATTCGTTCTTATATATAGTAGCAATTAAGGACCTTAATTAGGTGCTTAGAAAGGCCTTATAAGGCTTTTAAAAAGGGCTTAGAAGCCCTAAGAACAATATTTCTAGTATAGATTAATAAATAGGAATGCAATTCTAGCAAAATGCCCTATTAACTCTATGCTATATATATAAAAAGGCTAAGGACCCATCCTACCTTAGGTTATAGCCCTATCCCTATAGTTTCCAGAACCTATCTGTTTTATATCCTATTTAACCTATTTACTCTTTTTATAAGCTTTCTTTATAGGTTGTAATAACACCGTAGTATTAGAGCGCTTTTTATAACTTATAGATTATAAACCTTAGTCCTAATATTCTTTTAAAATATCTTCGCAATAATTAAGGTAATCCTCTAGTTCCTATATAAAGTCCTTAGCCGGCTAGCCTAGCCATTTAACTTTAAATTAAAGTTTGTTCTTAATAGACTTATAGCATAGTATAGCTTTAACCTCGTACCGCTCGCCCACTACCTTAGGGTGTTTAATTAGGCCTAAACGGAAGTTCTTTTCCGGCGGTAGTCCATGCTATAGCTCTAGTAGGTTTATATAAAACACTAAATATATATAGGCTATAGATAGGGGTAGCTGGAGATAATAGGCTAGCTTACTAATTTATTCCTTAACTTAGAAGGGACCTAGGTATTTTATATTAAGCTTCTTTAATAGTTAACAGATCTTAATATTTGTTAAATATAATAGAACCTTATCGCCTACTCCAAAATGCTTGTTCTAGTGCTTGCGGTTATACTAAAATCTTTGCTATTCTTAGGCATCTTATAGGCTCTACTTCGCATACTTCTATTACTCCTCCTATTCCTAGAGGTATCCTTATACTCTCCGGTAGATATCCTTAAACTTCTTGGTAGGATCCTATAACTAATTATACGGCCTTAACTAGTAATTATTAGGTATACTATTAAACCTAAATAGTTAAACGCTATAGGCAATCTGGATTAGTGCATACTTATATAATATATATTGCTTTAAATTATAAGCGTACTCTATATACGGAAGTAGCTCGTACTAGTTATCTTACTAGTAGTTTAAATATATCTATAGGTAAGACTCTAGTTCCTAGTTCTGGTATTCTGTTTACCTATCTATTTGCGGGTAGAAAGCCATACTATACTAGTAGTCTATCTTTAAATGGAAGTATAGGTCCGACCAGTATTGGCTTATAAAGACGCTGCCCCTATTAGTAATAATAGAGTATAGCTAATCTACTTTAAGAAAGCATTTCTCCTTAATTAGGTTGGCGAGCTCTTATATATTAATCGTCTTATTAACGGAAAGGTATTAGACGTACTTTAAAAACCTATTAATAAGTACGAGGACCAAATCGTATATTCGTCCTTGGCTATCTTTAGATAGCGGGAGATCCGTAATAAAGTCCATGGCGTAATATTACTATAGCTTACTAGCGGGGGAAACTAATTTAAGTAGACCCTATAGCTTGTGCCTGCGGATCTTATATACTTAACACTTTTTATAATAGCTGATGTACTCCTTTACTTCCTAATTAAGCCTTAGCCAATAGTATTTGCGCTAAAGTAATTCTACTATCTTTACTTAACCATAGTGGCCGCCTAGAGGATTATCGTAATTCTTTATAAGAATCTTCTATTATAAATTTACTTCTTATAGCACCTAAACCTTACCACCTCTATATAGTAGGCCCATTAGGTTTAGTTCCCAATAGTAGCGCCTAGCAGCTTCCTTTCCGTTATGTTTCCGGTCTACTTCTATATTAAGGATAGTATAGGAAGCGTCCCTCTATTATACCTTATAGATAAAGTTTATTAACCTTTTAAATAGTTCCTAGGTAAAAGCTGTTTTGTTCTATACTGTTCTAAGTATAAGACTAAATAGTACTATAGATCTTGTAACTCTTTAATACGCGTATATTAGGAAGGCCGCTATAAGGTTAAAGTTCTTTAATTATTATAGGGCTCTAAGTTCCAATTGCTTTATAGCTTCGCTATTAGTTTAAGGGGATAGCTTAGTAATTAGGGATAGTATATTACTAAGTTCTGAGAATATATTAGGGACGTCCTGTTTAGGTATATTTAAACCCTTATTAGTAACGGACCAGGTACTAGCCGGAATATTAGTGGAAACCAATAGGGCTTATACTACCTAAGACTTAGTATATAGAGCTATAGGTACTTAAGCATCCTATACCCGGAGCTTATTCTATAATATAGGGAGTAAGATATCTATTTTCTATTTTCCTTCTTCCGTTTTAAAGCCTTTAGTATAGTCTAGTCGTTATAACAGTCTATTAGTAGGGTTGTTTTCCCCTAGCTTATATTTAATCTTAAAATTAAATTATATAAGCTCCTTTACCTATCTAGCTTATTAAGGTATAAGCTCCTTTATAGTTATAAAGTAGTATAGATTATAGTAATCTAAGAGTATATAAGTGGTATAGCTCGTATACTTAAGGTAGTGTCGCCACTATTTAAAGCAGTTAACTATAGCTAGTAGTTTCTTATTGTGGGTATAATACCTAACTTTAGGTCCCTAGAATTTTCTACTATAAAATACTACTAGTTTTTAATAGAGCTAGGTAGCGTCTAAATACCTATTAGGTTGTAGTAGGATACTAATAAGGGCAAAATTTAATATATTAGTAATTATTATTAATGGCTAATCTAGGTTAAAATGCCGCAGTAATAGAGCTTCCGTAAACTTTATGCAAAGTTTTTAAAAGGCCTCCTAAACCTTTCTAGGCCATAACTATAGCTTATACTATTTAGTTAGTCCCTTCTTAGTTTTCTTCCTTACCACCTTTAAGCTTTTTACTCCTTAGGTTAGGTCTTAAAAAGCTTCTATAATATAGTTAAATAAGTATTAGGCGACGTCTAAGTAGTTATAGATAAAGCGCCTGTAGAAATTGGCAAAGCCTAGGAATACTTAAATATCCTAGTAGCTCTCTAGCTCTGGCCACTCCTAGATTATCTACACCTGTACTAAGTCTATAACTATACCTATAAGCGTTATAATATAACCTAGGAACTTAACCTACTTAATATTAAAGACATACTTTAACGCCTTGGCGTAGAGGCCCTAATTATCTAAATATTCTAGTACTTTGCGGACGTATTACTTGTGTTAATCCTTGTCTTCTAAGTAGATTAAGATATTATCTAAATAGATAACGTATATACGGTTAACTAGTCCCCCTAAGGCTCTATAAATATATAATTAGAATGTTATAGGCGCATTAGCTAGCCTAAAAGGCATTACTAAATACTTAAAGTGGCCGTATTAGGCCTTAAAAGCGGTCTTTTACTTATCCCCTTCTCTAATATAGAGCTTATAATAGGCGTCTTATAAATCTAGCTTTGTAAAGATCTTCGCCCTAAATAGTCAATCTAGCATTTTACCAACCAGTAGTAGTGGGTAACAGTTCTTAATTATAATCTTATTAAGACCGTAATAGTCTACGTATAGCCTTATAGTCCTATCTAGTTTTAGAATAAAGAGGATCGGCGCGCCTACTAGCAACTTACTAGGCTAGATCTATCACTTTTCTAATAAGCTATTAAGGTACTCCTATAGAATCTTAAGCTCTTTACGCAAAAGGTTATAAATAAAAAGGTTTGGCGGTTATTTACCTTCTTTTAAATTAATTATATAATCATACTCCGAGTTCTACGGTAGGACTTTAGCTCTCCTACCTAAAAATACCCTTAGTAGGTCCCTTAGGCCTACTAGAATATTTAATAAATTAGGGTTGTGTTTATCCTCTATATTATTATTAGGTAGGTCCTAAAGCTCCCTTAGGATGCTTATAGGTAGCGTTATACGCTATAGTAGTTACTTATATATAGTTGCCATTATACGTTAAACCATTATATATAGTAGCCAGTAGAGGGTAGGGAATTTTTTAACGTAACGTTTAAGGTATTAAAGTATACTCTCCGTGTATTGCTTAAGCTAGAGTAATCCATAGCGGTTAAAATATCTCGTAAGATCTTTAAGATCGCCGCCTTCTTATAATGTCTCCGCGACCTATTTGGTAGTTTCCTATAAGGTCTCCATTATAAAGGGGTTATTACCTATACTAGGCTCTATGCCCATCTCACTATTAAATAGGGGTTAGATTTAATACTCCTTTAGGTATAGAGCGTATACTATTTTACCTAGGGCTATATTCTCTAGGATGTCTTTTAGGCTTATTAGTAATATACGCCCTTTTAAATCTTTATCGTTCTACTATTTAAAGGCTCTAGTGTTAAAGCGTATCTTAGGATTTGCTTTCGCTAGCTAAGGGTATTTAAGGATAAGGTTATAACCTATAAAGTTAGCCGCCTAGAAGGGTTGCGGGCTAACCACCTTAGTGCGGTTATATATATCGGCCACTAATACTATAAGCTTATAGGTACTATATAGCTTAATCTAATACTTATCTAAGAAGCCTATAATAGGTTTCCGCTACCTTTATAATAGGATAAGTTTATGCTCTTTTACCAGATCATATTATATAAGATTAATTTCAGCGCCGCTATTATATAGTGCTTAAAACTATTATACCTTACCTATAGGGAGTGTTATTTCTAGCTTAATAGTAATACGGAGAGTCTTTCCTTCTATATCTTACCCTAGTTATAGCTAGAAGAGGTCCGCGACTAGGGCTTTTCTTTTTTTAGATTGTTAGTGCGGTTATTACCCTACTTATTTTTCCAATAGAATTTACCTCCAAAGTTTTCTCTTAACTTCTTAGAGTATTTCTATAAAGGTGCCAAATAGGTATTAGGTTAACCCTAGAAGTCTTTCCCGTTATTTAAGGTTCCTAACTTTAACCCTTTTAAAGTTCTCTTTAAGAACGGCTTCTTTAAAGGTTAGGTCTACCCTATATTACTACTAAAGTGCCTACGCTTTTAGTAACCCCTTAGCTTTCTACTAAAAGAGGTCTAGTTCCTTACCGTATCTTTAGCGTTTAGAACTACTCGTTTAAAATCCGTATATATAGTGATCCGCAATAGGGCTCCTACGCGCTTTATTTTATTATAAATTACTAGCTTAATTCTAGCCTAGATAAACCTAATCTTCTCCTTTTTATAAATGCTACCGTCCTTATTTTTAAAGGGCTTTAAATCTATCTACTAAGTATAAGTTTCTATAAAGTTTATAAACTGGCGAAAGTTATAGCGGTCTAGCTATATCCTATTCCAGAATAGCTCTATATTATTATATTATATAATATACGGATCTTAAGTCTATTTCTTTAGGAAGGTTTACAGCTATAGCTATATAGTAATTTACTCTTTATTAAGCTAATTAAATATAATCTAGTTTAGTAATCGGTCTTTAATCTTGCTAATAATCTAGTATATACGCTCTTTGGTATTATTTTATATTATTAGTATCTTAAAGAAGTTGTCTACCTTATAAACCTAATTGTCTAACTACTGGGCGTTAGGTTTATGGCGGAGTTCTAAACTACTAAAGGCCTTAGCTAATCGGTCTATATCCTTTTTCTATTTATAGCGTAAATAACTCTTTAAGTCTTCTACACCTTCTTAGGTAGGTACTAAGTAGCTTTTAAAAAGCCCTTAGCCTTAACTAGATTATAAAAAAATTTACCTAGCTTAAATTAGACCCTACTAGATCTAGATTTGCCCTTAAAGGGTTCTAATATATTTATTAGTAGCTTCCTTCTATATGGCTTCTAAGAGCCTTATAATAGCTTCCTAATATCCGTCTTAAAGGAGATTAGTATAGGGCTCTTAACCTTCTAAACTTAGGCCTAGGGAGGCTCCTACTATAGAGGTAGTATTAGTACTAATAGCTAGTATAGGCTTCCTAATAAGGCTCGGGTCTTAAGTTAGTAATTAGCTTAGATTACCTAAAGGGGTAGGCCCGCTTAGCTTATAAGCAATCTATATACCGCCACTATACTAATTATAGGCCGGTGGTCTTCCGGGAGGGTTCTAGTTGGTTCCCTAGTTAAATATATTAGTATATTCCTCTAGCATTTCTAGCTTAAGGGAAGATCTTAGAGTCGCCTCTAACGCTTAATCTTTTAATTAGCCTAGGTAGGGCTAGAGGGGTTTTAGTTACTTTCTGGTAGCGTTGTAACTGTTATAAAGGGTGTTTATATTTTCCTTAGCGGTAACTATAGGTATACGAGAGTTTTCGAGCTCCTGGAGCATCTAGGTATTAGGGCTCGTTTAGCCGTTTTGCCTAGAGGGTTATATTATCGCAATCTCTTACTATTAGAGGGACCTTCCTGCCTTTGCGTGACGGCTTTCTATAAGGTATCCGTGAAGTTTCCGTTTAGATCGTCGCGAGATTTTAAGGGAGGATAGTGGTTATAAATAAAAGATATAAATAAACAATCTGGTCCTTAAAGCCAACTACCCTTCTAAAAAAGAGTAGGAAGGATTTAAATATAAGGGGATTTTATAGATAGGGGGCTATAAGGACACAATTATAGAACAGAATAGATTGGTAAGTGAGACGAATCCTTAAGGAGGTAAGGCCTCTAGGATTGTAAAGATTATATACTACGGGCATATGCCTTTAGTACGTAACTGGCGACTATCTAAAGGGCGTCCGGGGGTTGTCCTAAGGGCAACCCAAGGTAACCGCAATAATATCCCTTATATATACTTAGAGTAGTATAGGATAAAATAGCTTTTATTTAAGAACTATTTAAAAGGTTAATAGATTTTATTTATAAGGTATAGTAATGGGACGCCTTTTATACTATCTATAATAGAGAAATAGATTAGAAATATAATAGAAAGGAAGCTATTAGGTGCTATTATTAGGAACTAGACCTAATAGGCCTACTATAAGAAGTAAATATATAATAGAAACATCTTATAAAGAATTATAACAATTCTTTAAGCGACTACTATAGTTAAGCTAAAATAATAGAATTACTTTAATATAAATACTATTAGCTAAAACTTAATTAGGAAGCAAAGGAGTATATTAGTTGCTATAAAAAGTATTAAGTATATAAAACCCAAAGGCGCAAGCTATAGGGTTTACTTAAATTGGTTTCTCCTACTAGCGAACTATAATAATATTTTACTATAGATTTTATTACGGATCTCCTACTATTTTAAGATAAGTAAGGATAAATATATAGTTCGAACCTTATACTTATTAATAGGTCTTTAAAGTACGCCTAATGCCTTTCTATTAATAAGACAATTAATATATAAGCGCTTATAAGCTTAATTAAGAAAAAATGCTTTTTTAAAGTAGATTAATTATACTTTATTATTACTAATAGGGGCAGCGTCTTTATAAATTAATACTAGTTAAATTTATACTTTTATTTAAAGTTAGACTACTATTATAGTATGGCTTTTTATTTATAGACGGATAGGTAAATAGAGCGCTAGAACTAGGAATTAGGGTCTTACCTATAAATATATTTAAACTACTAGTAAGATAATTAGTATAAGCTACTTCCGTATACGGAATACGCTTATAATTTAAAGTAATATTTATTATATTGGTATATACTAATCCAGATTGCATATAGCGTTTAACTATTTAGGTTTAATAGTATATTTAGTAATTACTAGCTAAGGCTATATAATTAATTATAGGACCCTACTAGAAAGTTTAAGGATATTTATTAAAGAGTATAAGTGTACTTTAAGAAATAAAAGGAGTAATAGAAATATGTAAAGTAGAGCTTATAAGATACCTAAGAGTAGTAAAGACTTTAGTATAACCGTAAGTACTAAAATAAGTATTTTAGAGTAGGCGATAAGGTTTTATTATATTTAACAAATATTAAAACCTATTGACTATTAAAGAAGCTTAATATAAGATGCCTAGGTCCCTTCTAAATTAAGAAATAAATTAGTAAGCTAGTCTATTATCTCTAGCTACCCCTACCTATAGCCTATATATATTTAGTATTTTATATAAACTTACTAGAGCTATAGCATAGACTACTACTAGAAAAGAACTTTCGTCTAGGCCTAATTAAATACCTTAAAGTAGTAGGCAAGTAGTGTAAGGTTAAAGCTATACTGCGCTATAGGTCTATTAAGAATAAGCTTTAATATAAAGTTAAGTGGCTAGGCTAGCCCGCTAAGGACTCTATATAAGAACTAGAGGATTACCTTAATTACAGTCTGTACGAGCTTCGGTGTGGCGCCCCGCC
>Ga0307515_10008758_pt1 | contig 19664 bp, 16 predicted proteins | sample 17_EM_MG_FD_194513 | JGI IMG/M metagenome (GOLD analysis project Ga0307515, IMG submission 194513) | Populus trichocarpa ectomycorrhiza microbial communities from riparian zone in the Pacific Northwest, United States - 17_EM | ecosystem: Host-associated > Plants > Roots > Unclassified | place... | reverse complement strand
GAAGTTACAAACTTATCAAATCTATCGATTCCAACCTCCCAAGCCCGAGCTTCATCAAAGCCACCAAAGACCTCAACCGAGCGTACCAACCCAAGTGCGATTAGGCCACATTGTACTGAACAAACACCTGCACAGGGTCCACCAAAGCGACTCACCCAATCGCCCCCACCTTCCGAACGAGATATGCTATCCCCAGACACCACCTCACACTCCCACTCAAACGCAATGCATACTCAACACAACACCTACTGTCTGATCAATCGGCAATACGCTACACGCTAAACGTCCTCCACAAACGGGTCAGGTCAGAACCAGAGTGGCGTTGCTTGGCGGGCAATGGAACACGCTCCCAAACAGGACGGAGTAGGCCGATATAAAAACTGAAATGGTTAAGAAATACGTTGGATACAGTATCCGTGTTAACGACACGACCTTTCGCGTTCCAGAGTGAGAGTGAGGAGTTGGTCCTTGCGGCTTGCGTCGTCGTTGCTGGCCGGGCAACCCAGTAGCACAGAGACTTGAACATGAATCGCCAAAATCCTTGCTTGATGGCTTGATATCAAGGGTGGTGGAAGTGTTGGCCCAATTCTTCAGTTCTCTGTTGTTGACGTACGTCTTAACCAGCGCCTCGATCGTACGACACGACATTTTCCTCTCGCCTTCATCTTCGCGACCAATAACGATAACGTCGGCTGGTGTCAGTATCCGCGTTGTGTTCGGAGACAAGTAGGGACGGACTGCCGTCACATCTGGCGCAGCCAGGTTCCAAAATGTGGCTCTGCTGGTTTATTCAAGAACACTCACACCACCTTGGTTACTGTCGAGCATCTATCCCCAATCTCACCAGCACTGACCGAACACACAAACGAACCAGGCCTGCAAATAGCCCCAAACCTCGCTTCTTCAAAGCCTCAAGCATAGTTCCTCATACTGGAAACCTTCGCTGAGCTAGTTTCATTGAGGTGGCAAACAAACTCGAGCACTCGGGCAATAACCTGCGGGATCGGCCAGGTACGCTACGGCGCAGCCACATAAGATGGACCGGCTGAGACGCAGCCATTTCGACCTCGGCTTATTAATCCTCAACTATCGTATCTCACCTCTCCCGAACCTTGCACTCATCCAGTCAAAGGATCACCCAGACACGTACCGATAAAAGGATCACCCAGCCAAGCCTCTTTACACCTGCCATCTAGTTCTCCATGTGAGTGGATATAGCGATTAAGTGTGTATTTGCGTGGATCGTTCACTAATTTGCGACCGCGCTATAACAGCGAATCGATCCGACCCGCGTCTAACTGCAGTTGACGTTCCCTGCTCGTGCAACTCTCAACTTAGTAGATGACAATGCTCCACTCCCAACTCATCGATTGGGAAGTCGTCGAGTCGCACGCCGTTGCACCCGTGCAGGTCCTCTTCAAGGAGGATGGTGCGTACCCCACCTGAATCGGGGGTTTTTCCTCTGACGCTGGAACATGGACCACAGGAGTAAAAATCAGCCAGATTGCGCCTAACACGATCTCTGGCAGCTATACCTTCGACATGCACCAATCTTGTCGCACCGCGCTTCCCACCAGTCCGTATCCGAGGGGCGCGGCAGTAGAGGCAGGACGACCAAGGCCCATATCTGACCCTATCACCAGCACGACAAAGAAGTTGCATCGAAGGAGTCGAAGCACCGCGGCTTCCCCACCGGACGCGGGAACTGTATCGAACCCGTTCACTTTCGGGATACTGAGACGAACAACTCCGTCTGCGTTCACTCCCTCCAAAGATGAGCTCGCGGTTTTGGATGCACCAGAGCTAAAGCCCGAACGTCGTTCTTTTGGAGCGACGTTTTCGTTCCTTCAACCTTGGCACGGGAAAACCCGCTTGGGGAGTAGGTCGAGCACATCGAGCACGAAGAGTGAAGCATCGACCAGTGGATCGGAGGGTGCTGGAGTCGTGGAATCAGGATCGGACTCGGAGTCGGTTCCCGCTGTCCCGAAGGAAAAGCAGGCGCGGTCCCAAACTTCAACGACGTATCATGGCGCAGGATTGTACCTTCCCATTGTACGACCGGGGTCTCCTTTGGACGATCCTACCACTCCCGCCGATGTCGCACCGTTGTCGCCGCCCACTCTTGTTCAACCGGGCTACAGCAAAGCCCAGACAAAGAAGGTGCTCAAGCACGCCCGAGCAGAACTGATGAAGGAAGTCACAAAGGCAGGCTATAATGTCCTCGTTGTGGAAGGGTGAGTTTTCTCGTTTGCTCTTTTCTTGGAAGGGGTGGTTCTAATGCTTCGTGTTTCGGTACCAGTTGGGAGCTCACCGTCTTCCGTCAATGCGAACGTTACCGCATTAAAATCGTCTACTGTGCTCGTCCTGCTGTTGCACTGTCTGATTCGGTGGAGGGTATGCGGACACCTCGCAGCCCACCGTACCTGAATGTGCTCGAGGAATGACCACCAGTACTGTCTAATAATTTATCAGATTTTGCTTGTGGGACCGTTATGGGTTTCGCTACATATGGTTGTTCAATTGTGTTTAATTGTCGGATATAGTTGGATTCGTCTCGTGCCCTGCCATGTTATCGAATAGTGAATGAAGGTGTTTGTGTTTGTGTCTTGCTTGAAGACTGATTACTGAATCGATCGACAGGTGGTTCGGACTTGCCTAAATTGAGAGAGTGAACCTTGGACTCTGGCGCATCCACGCCCATGACGGGTGACACACTTAGGTAATCATACATTAACGACAGCCGGTGTATGTACGAATTGCGTTATTGTTGTCTTCTCGATTGTCAGTGCGCGCAAGGCCAGGGGACGAGGGAAGAAATGAGAGAGGAAACCACTGGGCGACTATAGCGATAGATCAGATCGCTAAATCTTATATATAAGCATCCCGGGCTCTGCCGTGTCTCCCTCATGTTAACCACACATTTACAAATGAGGTTGTGGCTTTCTTCCTTTGACCAATCTAATACTAACCTCTCGTTTGTAGATAACCGTACAATTAATGTTGATGTTTGGCATACCTGGACACCGGTTCGGAGAGAGGCGAGAGGCGAGAGGGCAACATACTCAAAAGCTGTACAAATCGGGTCTCTTCCGCAACAGCTCCCTCCGCGAGTTTGGGTCTAATTGCAGACCCATGTCTACTGCATCCGGGCATTCATCATTGTCCTATCTTACACGATCGTCGGCCGAGAATGGTACAGGTCAAGCGCGGCGGGCTCACCCAGCAGACCATCCGGCTCAAGCGTAGACACTCCAGCAATAACACAATACCCAAGTACCGCTCCGGAATCACCGACATCCGCCCGTTCTCACCAATCACCCCCGCAATGCCTAGATGCAACCCTCCGAGCTAACCTCAACCTCCCTCCATACTCATACAGCTCCCATCGACGTCAATTCCTCCGCCTAGCCCAGCGCTGCCTCGAGCGCCAGGCGAAAACCTAGACTTGTACCACGTCCGTGCGATTTACGCTGCGCTGGACGTATCCATTGTTAGAGGGACGGCTATAAAGACGGCGAGGAGCTGTGAGGCTGGGGAGCAACCGCAGTCTTCCTCGGCTGCAGCCTTCTAGCCTCGGCATATCTCACTGGATGGTCCTCCTGCCCTCAGCAAATATCACGCCTTCTCCATCTTCAGTCACGACCCTTCCCTCACAGCACCCGACAATGGACGAATGCAAGCGCGAAGATTGTTGTGTGGATAAGTGGGGACGGATGTTTGTCCCACGACAGCCGGGAGCGACTTCAGGAATGGGTGGCGAACTCAGGGAAGGAGACCATGTTTGTGAGCAGGGTATATAATGGTGTGTAGGATCGGTGGAGGAGTACTGCGTGGTGGATTTGGATTGAGCGTCGGGCCAGTGCGCCGTTTCCAGGTAGACACCGCGGGGGCGAAGTTGAAAGAAGCAACCAAGGACTCAGAGTCCCTTGGGAGACAGTATCAGGTGGGTACAAGATCCCTTAGGTATAAACGAAGGACAGTTTTGATACTTGGATTCGTGGACTTGCGCAACAGGTGGTTGTTCGCAACTGCTGTGAACCCCAAGATGAAGACCTTGCAAGTACAACGAGGGCTGACAGGACTATTGAACCTGGGCCTCTTTATACTATGGTACAAGGGTATCTGGGGAAGGGATTTCGCAATTCCTCCAAGGAGGTTGGGCAGACTTCGTGCACAGGCGCAGTGTATAGACAGTAGGCAAGGTGCTCATGACCCAGGCAGTAAAGGCCTAAGGTATCGGTGAGGGATAGGATAGCAATGGGCTAGGACTGGACGTCGACAACGAAATACTCTCATAGGCGAAAATGTAACCTAGTCTATTGAAATCAAAGATTGTTCCTGAGAGGATGTCGCACGGTCGAAGCTGTTTCCTTATATCCGTGGGTTGTCAGCACGAGGTACGGCTTTGGAGAAGCGAGATTCGGAGCTTTTGACAAGCTAGGTTGGCCGTTTGGTCAGTGCTGATGACATCGGAGAGCAGAGAACATGACGGTTTAAACGTACTTGAGTAAACCATATGCTGTGGGATGTTGACACCATCGACATTTATCATTATTGGTTGCGGAGATGAAGGCAAGAGGAAATACTCGTGTCATAGGATCTTCAGCCCTGGGTAATCGGTGGTGGCATGGCCACGCTAAGCCGCTGACGTGACCATAGAACAGGGAAGGAAGGAACACTTCCACATCAAGCAATCAAGCAGGGATTCTGGTGATCCATTTCCAAAGTCTCTGTGCTGCCCAGCCAGCAACAAGACGCAAGGAGCGATGTGGAGAGACATCCCCCACACTCTGAACTTTCACTCTGGAACGCGAACGCTCGCGTTGTTAGCACGGAAACAATGCCCAAGGCGTTGATTGACATCTCAGTTTATATGACCCTATTCCATACTTTCTCCGTCACTACCCTCTTTTGGGGAGGGCGTTCCATATCATGGCTCGCCCAAACAGTGCCACTCTGATAATGTTCTCCTCCAGCTCCTCAGTACAGCCGTTGGCACCTCCTAGAAGAGTGCGGGGCGTGAGGCACAATATCTTAACCACCCTTGGCGCCTGGTCCACCGAAATGAACGCAGGTCTGCGAAGTGGTATTCAAGGGGCACATGTACACGTTCCAACCTATTAAAACTAGATGCGTTCAATTTAGGGTGCAATGTATGTGAGCGACAAGTAGACGAGACGGGATGCGATGTATGCCAACGACAAGTGCAATTTATGCGAGCAACAGGAACCACGACGAAGACAGCGGCAGCCTGTATTAACCACCAGGCAACGATGACTAGCATCGAGCCGACACATGTACTGTTACATCCTGCTCCACCTGACCGCCGGGCCTGACCCAATTGATTCCTCCGCGCTCCATCCCGCCGGGCTTATCGATGAGCCCAGACCCGTTCTAGTCTGAATTAGCACCCTGTTTGCCTTGTTGTCGGGCTTCCGACTGACGTTTGTTCCCTTCGGTCGTCTACTTCTTTTGTATTCGACAGACAGCCATTACTAGTAGTCCGGTACCGCTTTGATTTCTATTTCCAACAGTCCTGTAGTATATAACCTATGTACTTTCGATACCGGTACTGCAGTCAGAATATCACCTTGAGCAAGCACTACGCCCTTTCTGCCTCGTCCCCTTCGCCCTCTAGCTGTGTCCGTTGGAATCACTCGCCCCGATAGCGACACTGTCGGGAATATCCTTCAAGTCCCCTTCCGTGCTCCGGCCCTAACATGTACCAGTACATATTACATGATAGAATACGAAACGTCCTTTAACACAACCTAAACGTAAAGTTGTAATCTAGGAATGTAATATTTCGTTTCTGTAGGTTTACCACTCCAAACATGCGTGATATTTTGCGTAGCAGTCCAACTGGAAAGCCAGATTGGCCTCTACTCACAAGTCGTCCTCGGTCGCTTCATGGCTGACAAAGGGAATGCGAAAGGACACCGTGGAATAGTGGACGAAGAGCACCATCCACGGAGTCTTCAAATGACTCGTGGATTTCGTCAACTCCCCATTCATGACTCGACAAATGAACCTGGAAATTATATTCTCATCATTGTGCGGAGCGTAGAGATAAGCTCTTATTCTCAGTCAGTTGGAGTTTATGACTCCTCCACCTACCGGCTTGGTGGCTTAGTAGCAACGGACCCTTACTAGATTTAGGAGTCTCGGCCTGCCCTTTCCTTTCTCTCCCTACACAGTCACGTTCCCCTCGCCTTTCAAGTCCATCTATATTTGTCCCAGAGACTTTCTTGATACATATCAAATTTACCTTGGCTCGAGTATGAATATATCATGATCTCTATGGTTACAAACACCAGGTCCCAGACCCGGGCACCGGGCACACTGGGTACGGGACCTGGTGGATATCATGTCAGACACCCGGTGAGTATCACCGAGTCAGGGACCCATTCGATCACCGGTTCACTGCACCGGTCACCAGTTGCAAAAACACCTTGCTCAAAAATATTCCTCAATGTGACTCCTATTTGTACAAAGTGTAGTGAATTGATAAACGTGTTTCTTTCCACCCTGGGCATCACCTCTAGCCACTGCATGGGGTGGGGCTGATGCATGAGCCAGAAAAACACTAAGTCCACAACAGCACAACTTGGACCCGACCACTGCCTTGTCCCCTCATCGACCTCACTGCCAATGCCTCAAGAACACACCAATAAGTCAATCAGACTCAATAATCTTGATAGTGGTGAGTACAGATGCATCCTGATGCACCACTCATGCTAAAAAAAAACCCCGGAACAGAGTAAACAACAATAGCACGTGATGCATGTTGAGTTCCGCTCATTGCTTACTCAACAGCAGCAGCAGCCTTATCCCTGCCCTCATTCTCGTCCGTCTTCATTCTTGTCTGTCCTCATTCTCGACTGTCCTCATTTCATTCTTGTCTGTCCTCATTCTCGTCTGTCCTCATTCTTGTCCATCTTCATTATCGTCCATCTTCATTCTCGTCTGTCCTCATTCTTGTCTGTCCTCATTCTTGTCTGTCCTCATTCTTGTCTGTCCTCATTCTCGTCCGTCCTCATTCTCATCTGTCCTCATTCTCGCACTCCTGTGCAACTAGTGTGAACCATCGCTTCTGGTCTCTCTTGCCATCGCTGCTGCATCTGTTCATGCCAACCTCTACATCTCCACTCCAAGTGAGCTCAAGCAGGTCAGTGTCCTCAATTTTCTGGTCTCCCCTGCCTCTCGCTCATGGACACCCATCCTGCCACTCGCCCAGACTCTGCTCCCACTCACGCCAAGGGCCTTGTCATTGACTGTGTGACCACAGTGTGAGGAGGCCACATTCATTATCAAGGGTACAACTGGCACTCTGGCCATTAGGTGAGTTGCTAGGCCGGGTTTTCAACCTGATATTCCACAGCTGACGCTCCCATGCCAGTTGTCAACTTGACTGCTTCCTGTGATGATCCTCTGTGAGTGATATCTCTGCCCTTGTTGAATAGTCTGGCTGCTCTGACTTGCCACTGCTCATGCAGCCATGAACTCGACAATGTCACCAGTGACCTCAAGTGGAAGCCTGACCTGCCTATAGGAACCAGTGTCATGACCTCAATCAAAGACGAAGCTGGAAATGAAGCATGGTCTAGTGTGGTGTGCAGCCCCTTCAATCAGCGACCATGGCATTAGACTGACACCTTGTGTTCACAGTTGACAATCATGCCTGGAAGTGATTCCTCTTGAGTAACTCCTCACCTCCTACTTCTACCTCATTGCCCTCCGTTCATTATAATATAGATCCTGTATTATCAGTTTATGTATAATATACAATTTGTTTTATTTTCAAGCATGCATGGGTGGAACCACCAGTCGACCTGACTGGTTCAAACCCAGTATTCAAGACCTGTTCACCGGGTCATCAGACTGGCTACCAGCTCGGGGTCAGAGAGCTGGGCTCATTTCTACTTGACGGGACCTGGTGGTGACCGGGTCTGTCACCCGGGTCCGGGCACCTCCCCACCTGGTGATCACCGGTGCTCTTGCCCAGTTCTTCACCAGTTCTCTGACCTGGAATTTGTAACCACAGAGTGATTCACATAGGGAAGCACTAGTACACCTAGATACAAGCACAGAGCCTGGAGAAAAGCCTAAGCGTTTGCACTGTTGAAAATTTCTGCCCAAGAGGTTCCAAAGACAAAGTCCTCGAAATCAAGAGTAACCGATCTAGTATGAGAGGTTGGAGGGATTGTCAGGAGAGCAGGTGAATGCAGGCCTGTACGATAGTCTGCAGGTACACAATATAGCAAACCATTGTTTGAGTCTCTGACCCAACCATTTGCATCTGGCGGTGCATAAAAATCGGCATGGATTTGGTTACAAGAGGGGCTGCGTTGGATAGGAAGATGTGGAAATAACTCCCACACATGGATTGTGGTGTCCCAAGATCCAGAGACAATGTGCTTCCCATCAGGAGAGCAAGCTATGGACTTCACAATGTCTGCATGTGCCATCAGAGGCTTTCCAATTGCAGTACCAGTAGTGGCATCCCAGATTCGAATGGACCTGTCATCAGATGCAGATATAATGTGCTGCCCGTTGGGAGAGTAAATTACGGCCGCGAGTGTCACAAAACTTCCTGGTGGGTTATAAACCCAAAAAGTTTATCCCGGGTTTATAACAGGTTTATAACGGGTTTATGGTGGGCAACACTTGATATAAACTTATTGTAACCCATCATATGTACTGAGGTGTGAGGCAGAGACTGTCGATCGAAGTTAGTGGGCTGTCAGGTTGTGTCTCTGTGACTTGCCTTTTGCTGCAACCGCATGTCTTTGGATGACCATCAACGTTGATGTTATGTGATGTGGGATATGTAAAAGGAAATCAATAACACCAATGGTGCCTTCAAGAACCTGCTGGCGCAAGGCCAAAACGAAGAAACGAAACAACAGGCTTGAATGCACCTTTGCTGCCTTTCTAAAAGGTCCGTTACATTTTACTTAGCACCTATATTTAACTCACATCATTCTAGAGCTCAAATGCATAGAATTGAAGTGAAAATCATGTGTGCACACCAGAAATTTTCGGACTTGGGGTTTTTTTTTTTTCAACTCACTTGGACTCAACCACACCCCTCACCGCCTTCCTCCATGGGCACATTGTCAAGGTCTTTGGCATACCAGAGGTGAGTATGATATAGTACAAGGTGTCATTGTGTAGCTAATGGCCTACAATGCAACAATCTTACCAGGTTTGACCAAACTGCGTAACGACCTTGGGAGTGCCTCTCCCATGTACGTGCATTGCCTAGATGCCACACATGCTTCAATAGTGCTCATAACCCAACCCACAGCCCACGTTCCGTCCTTCCCCCTGCTCTCCTTCCTCCCTTCCTCATCCCCCACACAGTTTTTTCGCCCGAAGAAACCCACAAGGGGGCATGCCATTGTAGCTTCATCCCAGGTGTGTAATGTATGTCTCTCAGTCTGGCTTCGCATTCCAGACCATTGGCTGACAATGCCACTCGTTAGGTCCCAGAATGTAAGCACAAACCTTTCCATGTTGGCAAATGATAGTTCTATGTGCATTCCGAACATCTGATAGGCGTGTGGTGTACAGTGTCCCCAGCAGCTACTTCTCACTTCCTTTCACAGGTTTGGACTTGCTGTCCCATGTCCCTTCACGCTTCCCATCTCAAAACAGAGTGACTGTGTAGTACTGCCTGTTGGACATTCCACATGTTAGAGTACAATGTACTGTATCAGAACTTGTATCGACTATATTTCATGTTGAATACAATGCCTGCACCATATATCTGAGCATCCCTGACCAGTAATTTTCGCAATGTAGCACTCAAAATAACCAGGGTAATATAAGTTTAAGTATCAGGTTATAACCCTGTTATAACCCTGTCGTAAACCCAATGTAAACCTGTTGTAAACCTGTTATAAACCTGGTGTAAACCCGTTATAAACCTATTATAATAAAATACCCTTTACTATAAACCTAGTAAAGGTTTACTGGGTTATATTTGGGTTATAACTAGGGTTACATGGGTTTCGACATTTTTCAGACAAGCTCATCAGCGTGCCCCTCCAGGGGCATGCCAACTACAGCACCAGTCCCAGCATCCCAAATCCGAATGGTTCTGTCACTCGATCCAGAGATGATGTGCTGTCCATCAGGAGAGTAAGCGACAGACCACACAGTGCCAGAGTGTCCCTTCAAAGGGGGGCGAATGGCAGCGCCAGCCTCAGCATTCCAGATTCGAATGGTGGTATCACTAGATCCAGAAATGATTTGTTGCTCATTAGGGGAGTATGCAATGCAGTGCACACTGGCAGTGTGGCCATTGAGAGGCCCGCCAATCGCAGTACCAGTTTCAGCATCCCAGATTCGAATGGCTCTGTCAGCAGAACCAGAGATGATACGCTGCCCATTGGGAGAGTAAGCAACGGAATTTATAACCCCGGTATGCCCGTTTGAAAATCTCATGACTGCAACACCACTCTCGGCATCCCATGTTTGAATGGTTCCATCTCTAGATCCGGAGGTAATGTGTTGTCCATTGGGAGAGCAAGCAACGGACCACACATAACTAGTGTGTCCCTGTAGGGGCTTGCCAATTGCAGCACCGGTCTCGGCATCCCACATCCGAATAGTCGTGTCAGCGGATCCGGAGATGATTCGCCGCCCATCGGGAGAGTAAGCCACGGACAATACCCCAACAGTGTGCCCCTCCACAGGGTTGCCAAATGCGGCACCAGTCCCGGCATCCCAGATTCGAATGGTCTGGTCACTGGATCCAGAGAAGATGTACTGCCCATTGGTAGAATAGGCAACAGCGTGCACAAACGAGGTATGTCCCTGTAGGGGTGTGCGAATTGCCGTGCCGGTTTCAGCATTCCAGATTCGAACTGTCTTGTCACGAGATCCGGAGATGATGTGCTGCCCATTGGGAGAGTAAACAACAGTCCACACCTTATCTGTGTGGCCCTCAAGAGGCCTGCCAATTGGAGCACCGGTCTTAGCATCCCAGATCCGAACGGTCATGTCACTGGACCCAGAGGCGATGTACTGCCCGTCAGGGGAGTAAGCAACAAACCACACACTGTCAGTGTGCCCCTTTAGAAGGCTGCCAACTGTGGCACCAGTGTCGGCATCCCAGATTCGAATAGTGTTGTCATCAGATCCTGAGGCGATATGCCGCCCATTAGGAGAGTAAGCAACAGACCGCACAAATTCGGTGTGCCCCTCTAGAGGTGTGTCAATTGCTACGCCGGTTTCAGCATCCCAAATTCGAATCGTCTTGTCAGCGGATCCGGAGATGATTTTTTGCCCATTGGGAGAGTAAGCGACAGTCCACACCGTGGCTGTGTGCCCTTCTAGAGGCCTGCCAACTGGAGCACCGGTCTCAGCATCCCAGATTCGAATGGTCATATCGCTGGATCCAGAGACGATGTTTCGCCCATCGGGAGCAAGCAACGGATTCCACAGTGCCAGTGTGACCCATTAGTGGGTTGCCGATGGGAACACCAGTCTGGACATCCCAGATACGTATCGTCTTATCAAAAGATCCACTAATAATGTGGTGCCCGTTTGGGGAACGGCTGAGGGATAGGACTGCATCAGAGTGTCCAATCCATTGCAACGGTGGCGCTGGCCACGACAACAACTTCCCTCGTTGCATCTTGATGGATTGAGTGAACCACCTGCCGAAGATGCTTGATAAAGGTGACTGCGAAGGTAGGAAGGGTCCCGTCGAGATATAGGTGTGCGGAGTGCTGATAGAGATTGGGGTGTGGAACGTGATGATGAAACGGCAAACATCCTGGATTCTCTCCACAACAGTAGAATCGCCATTCTACATGAAGTTGAAATCATTCTGGCAGATGGAAACGCGTAACTGAACTCACCTTGGCCCAAGAGATCACTCGACGCAGGCTTGGAGCACCAATCGGTACCATTCCAATAACACTCAATACTTCAACCCAAAATAACCCATACAATCCTCCAAAGAATTCCTTCAACATTCCCCACACGCGACGATCTCCAGTGTCGGAAGTAAAGCAGAGATGATTTGACCAATAGAGGGAACTATATTGCAAAGCGTCGGAAATGTGGTCTCTAATTCGCGATGAGAGATCATGGATGTCCGCATTAGCAAGCCGGGAATCTTCGAGCTTGCAGATATTGAAACGGAGTTGTTCGACCATCGTCTTGAGGCAAGCAATTCCCAGCTGCACGTTCGCGTCCTCGAGATTGACTTGATGGGAGCAGTGATCGCTGACAAAGAAATCCGAAATTGACAAATGTCGGACACGAATCCCGCCATTGGCCGCTTCGTCTCGATATAGCAGGGAGCTGAGAGAATTCACCCACTTTTTGACCAGATGAGGCCTCACTCCTGCCAGCTCTGCAATCGATTCATCACACAGTGTGCGACATGGAGCCACTGCAAGAAGCACCCCAATCACCTGCCGAAACTCGACATTACTTGGCACCCTTCGCGCCTTTAAGATACTGGAGTAAAGGCTGTATAGAGGTTTCAAACCAGTACCAGCTGAGTCTTGCAAGGCTGCCTTCAAAGTTCCCTCCAAGTCATCGCACTGCTGAAGGGTAAGAACAAGAGTCTTGATGAAGATGAAAAGACCGTTCGCTCGAGATATCACTCTGTCAAAGAGCGGTTGTTCTGGCCAAGGGCTGGGGAGGCACCATGTTTTGGCCACCAAATCGAACTGGCTTCGGGCGAAGGTTTGCAAATCAGCTCCAGCTTCCTGATCCGTGGCCAAATCATATCGGTAATAGGATGATTGAGGGAGGCGATTGAAGAAATCTTGGATTTCGTCTTCAGGTCTACTGGTCACGATGATCTTGAGCCATGGAGCGTGGGAGGCCGCCTCGTTCAGAGATTTCAAGAGGACTGGACGTTTTTGATCGTCACCACATTCATCGAGTGCATCAATGACAAATACGAGAGCGTGTTTTGGGTGGCGAGGAAGGTTGCAGGTGAAGTCAAGGAAGAGACCGTCCTTCATCGACTTTGATGTTAGATTTGGGTCGCTACGAAGACGGTCTGCGACAATGCTTCGAAAGGGGGGAAATTTTTCGGCGAGTTTGGAGATGAGAGTAGGAAAGATGTTTCTGATATCACTCATATTCGCGTCATCCCTCTGGCAGAAAAATGCTCCAGCAAGCCGATATTCATTGTGAAGCTTTTCACAGATGGAATGAGCCAACGACGTTTTGCCGATTCCCGGTGGCCCGTGGATCCAGTAGATATTGCTCGTATCTGATGCATTGGCCGCCCAGGCCATGATTTGGTTCAAGAGAGTCTCCCGAGTGCCTTCCATACAGCAGAGGGTCAAGTCGTAACCAGTCTCGACGCGTTTAAGCCGAGTCAGCAGAAATTCTTGCTCTACACAAGCCATTGAGAATGATCGTCACCAGATAGGGGCAATGAGCACTTACGATTCATTTTGGCCAGCCGGAGCGCCTCAATATCCACTGCATGGTTGAAGTCCTCAATCACCTTGGTCAATTCTCTATCCATTTCTTCGATCTTCTCTGGGTAGACCGACCCGCCAACCGCTCTCGCTGTGATCATCAGTACTTGCCAACTCCAGAAAATGGCCGCCTATTACCTTTGACATAGTTGCATGAGAACTCTGCGACCCTTCGTATCACTTCGAACATTCGCTGGATGACCTTCTCCAATATTTCTGTCTCTTCGCAGACGATATCATCTGCGACCTTCTTCCCCAAAGGCAAAATGCGCTGCAGCCGATCCAAAAGGGCTGACGGCATCTGGTCGTACCTGTTTTGTTCCTTCAAGAGCTAAACAAACAAGCGTTAGCTCGGTTCCTCATACGCCAGCAGCGGGAACGAACCTCAAACGTGACACTGGCAAGACCGAAGACAGCCTTTGCGACAGGATTCAACTGGAAGATGTCAATTCCTCACTGATTTCCATTTGGGATGGGAGAACTGACCTCTGCGAAGACAGCCCCGTACTTAATAGCCTTGTCCACAACCCTCTCTGTCGGCGCATCCATCATCGAAGGGTGCTCCTTTAACAATACCCCAAGTTCATTGAGCAACGAGTGGAGAGATTCCGCCTATGTGGACATTGTTAATTGGATGCGATGTGCAGTTGCAAAGAGGCGAACCGTAGGGCTCGCAGAGAAATGTAATTCAAAGGAGCAACGATATTTTCCAACGACAACCACCTCTACACTTCTCTATCAGATATGAGCAGACCGGTTAGGAATGATGACCAACCCGGAACCGTAATCTCGTGCTTTTGGGAGGTCCAATACTCATGGAATGGCTTTTTAATGTCGATATTTTTGGTACTCTGGACCTTCTTCGCCCACGGTAGATGGCCACTCTTGATTTGAATTTCTACGTGTACATGAGATCTCGGAGAAATATCTCTATATACGCACAGGATGCAGTGAGTGCACGTAGTGAGAAGAAGGAGGACATACAGGCATTGGACTGGTGCCCAGGTGCGGTTGTCTTTCATCTCTAACTCTATCTCCTCACTTCCTACAAACAGCACCAGCCTATACTTCAAATCTGGGATATCTTTCACAATGATTTCTTATTGTTGTGTGAGATGAGCGGTTTGGACCTAAATTGAGGTGAAGTGCCGCACCATTCAGGTAGAGGCTTATGGGGGCACCTCGGGCACTCTAATCCGGGGCCTTTCAGGCCCCAATCTGCCTAGTAGATTTACCCCCCTGAAGGGGTCCGCTGTCAGCAGTCAGCAGTCAGCAGTCAACATTGATGCTGACAGCCGTCTTCATCTTGCCACCCTCATGGCCCCTTATGAGCAGGCTCTTCGGGCCGCGATAAATTTTGTATACATTATAGGATAGCATGAATAAAAAATATATAACTCATTGTATCAATTACATCATCTGGATAATCTAGGAAAAAAACATAAGTTGCAGAAGGTGACGGCGCATCAGCATCGTCATGACACGCTGTCAACTCAAAAGAGGGCCGTCATGACGGGCTGTCGACTCGAAGGAGGGTCGTCATGACGAGCCGTCGACTTGAAGGAGGGCCGTCATGATGGGCCATCAACCTGAAGGGGGGCCGTCACGACGTGCCGTCAGCTTGAAGGGGGGCCGTCATGACGGACGATCCACTCGAGTCAAGACACAGCGTCAGCTTGAAGGGAGGGTGTCACGACAGGCCGTCCGCTCGAGTCAAGATGTGGCGTCAGCTTGAATCGAGGGCGTCACGATGGGCCGTCAGCTTGGGAAGGTCTGTCAGCTAGAAGGAGGCCATCATGACGGGCCGTCAGCTAGAAGGGGAGCCGTCATGATGGGCCGTCCAGTTGGGACGCGGGGTCAGCTTGAAGAGAAGGCGTCATGACGCTGTGTCAGCTCGAAGAGAGCATCATGACGGACCGTCAGCTAGAAGGGAGGTCATCATGACGGGCCGTCAATGTGGGACGCAGCGTCAGCTTGAAGAGAGGCCATCCTGACATGGCATCAGCTTGAAGAGAGGCTGTCACGACGCGGCGTCAGCTTGAAGAGAGCGTCATGATGAGGCGTCGGCTTGAAGGGAGGCCGTCACGACGACGCACAGTGGAGTTCCAAACAACAGGGGCCCCGATACGGCCTGTACAAAATATAAAATACCTCATCGTAGTCTAGTTGTGTATTTATCTGTGATTTAATCATTTTATTCGAAATTTATTTGGAATTTACCTGGAATTTTTTGGAATTTTTTGGAATTTTTTTGGGCGCACACAGCAGCCTAGAACAGGTGATCTCGTGAAAGATATTTACATAATTCCACTATTTACATCAAGACTAATCACTGGAGAGGTATATAGATTTATTCCTAATTTACCTGAATATATCTACTGCGTGTTCCCGCAGCCCTGACGATCCTCTACGGGCCGCCAAAAGGGCTGTAAAAATGAGAGAAACATTTGTATGCTCTAAGACGGCACGCTTGATGACCACTGGAGGCGGGGGGCACGACGACCTATGCAGGCCCATATGGTATGTGTCAGGCCGATAGGGTAGGCTAGGTTAGGACAGTCGGCATGCGGCCACCCAATAGGGCAGGCCAGGGCGGTTGGCACGCGTTCACCCGATAGGGTAGGCTGGGGCGGTTGACACGCGTCAGGCCGATAGAGTGGGCCAGGGGCGGTGGGGCGCCAGGGGTGGTTGGTATGCATGGGGCCAATAGGGTAGGCCAGGGTGGGACCCAGCCAACCAACTCTCACTCTCACTCTCACTCTTCCTCCTCTCCTCTCACTCGCTCTCTCTCTCTCTCTCTCTCTCTCTCTCTCTCTCTAGAGAGAGAGAGAGAGAGAGAGAGAGAGAGAGAGAGCCTGGTATACGCATTTTTTTTTCGCACTCCACACCCCAGCGTGAGCAGCAAAACGATGAAGTTTCAGGGGGGTTGCGTTTTTCTTGAATTCCACATACGAAATCATTGTATATGTAGCTAGTATGAGTATAATATAGTATCTATTAGTGTACAGTCGCTTCCAGAGTGAGAACGAGTGTGAAACTGAGCCGATAGGGGCAGCGCGAATTGGTGAACATGGTGCCAGCATAATCGCATACAGTACTCATACAGTACTCATATAGATGGATTAGAGATGTAATACACACATAGCGAAGGCCCTGTCGCTTGGAACGGACGAAATCGCGTGAACGAACAAGCCCATAGGGGAGCGCGAATTTGCGGTCGTGGGATCAGCATAATCGCATATAGCACTCCATACGTGAACTCGAGATATAATCCATGTATTTTATCCCATATTGGAGACCCTATCAAAATCATCAAATCGCACGGACGAATTGGCGGACATTCGGTCACCTCTCACGGTTTTTCATCACATATAACACTCATATAAACGATTTGAAGATATAATCCATGCAGTTTATTATGCAGCGAAGCCCCTATCGAAATGTACCGAATCGTACGAACAAATTGGCGATCGTTGGGTCAGCTCTCATAGCTTATCATTGCATATAGCACTCATAGAAACAATTTGGAGATATAATTCATGAATTTCATCATACCGCGAAGCCCCTACCAAAATGGACAAAATCATACAATCAGCGAGTCTGTGTGCAGAGACAGAATTCAGAGACATAAGAGATGCGGCTCTGTAATTTAGGCGAAATCACCTTTTTTTGTCAAGTTTGAGGCATCCATTCGTATGCACTAATAAATTGGAACTAAATTCTATTTTACTTGAATACACTTGTTGATGCGCCAAGAAATGGAACAATGGAAAGGTGGTGATGAAAGGAAAGGGGAACCAGTGCGAATCACCCTAGAAATGAAGCGATGGTACATCACCCTCTGCAATCTTCACCTGAAGCAGCCTGATATACTCGCTGTCAGATATCCCTTGGGGACAATGTGACGAGGAGGATGGGATAGGATATATACTGGCATTGGCCGGCCCTTGGTTTGCAGCTGGGAGATTCAGCTCAGTTGTCTGAACATTACCAGTGACAGCCACGGTGCGATGGTCAGCCTGACGAGCCCCCACTTGTTGACTGACCAGATGATTGTCACCTGTCTCAAGTTTCCAGCATTTGAGTCGCTCATCCTGGGCTGGTAACGATGGGGAAACTCGCTTCTGGCTGGGGAAATGTTGGAATGATGGCGGAAAAAATGACAGGGGGTTGGACTCCAGGGCAGCGAACGAGTTAAATGGAAGGCTCTGCACATTGCTCTCGTAGAGCCCCATGCCTTCGCTAGGGGTAAAGATACCATCTGGTGGGATGGAAGGGAGTTGGGAGGGGTCGAAGGTCCTTGGGGCCATAGAAAAGGTGTGACTGAGGTGGAATGGATCAGTGGGTTGGACACCTAATCCTTGAGTCGTCGGTGCAGCGGTGGCGCTTTGAGCGATTGCATCGGGCCCATGAATGGCACTGATCGGCTGAGACCATTGCGATACAGTCGAAGGTTCAACTGTAATAACCGCTGGCTTCGCCGTGCACCCATGACAAACCGCATTCAGACGGACAGTATTGACAATGACCGGCGTGTCATCAGTACATGGACCTTGAAGGATTCTTGTCAATACTATAACAAGAATTGAACAGATCCTGTGACTTGCCTTCAATTGGAACGAGGCGCAATCTAGAAGCCAGGTCTGGATTGAAGAACATCTTCACCATACTCCTGTAGGCCTGGCGCAATCTTGGAAACATGCCTTTGGAAGGAAAGGGAACGGAAGGGTCCCAGTTGATGAGTCGCTTTTTAGATTTCTTGAGCAGTTTGAGGATTGGTACCCAATCCGCCTGCTTCCCAGGCTCGTCGCGGCCGCTGATTAACGCTGTAAAAATGTAAAAATCAGATATGTGGAGAGTTACGTGGGAACGCTTACCCAGTAAAGCGTGCCAACAGTGGGTGGTGGTCTCGCGTATCCCATTGTCGGCCAGGCACCCTACCTTCACCAATAACTCGGTAAGGTAATCTTGGAGGCCCTCAATGGTATTGAGGTCCAGGTCCGTTGGGGGCTCTACGAGTACCACGAACAACCCGAAGATGTGGGGTGCCGGCCACCCATCCATCTGTAAACGAACCTCCGAGACCGCTGTCGCCAACAGGTCGTTCGCGAGGAGCGAGGGTAACTGCTCGATGGGGTTTGAGACGAAGTCCTCGCTGTTATCGTTATCGATGTCGTTGTCGATTCGCCTCTTGTGAGGACGGGAGGTCGGGCGGTGGTGGGTCTTCGGACCTGAACCTGAGGGTATTACGGCATCCTCGGGTTCAAATAGCTTGAACTTTGTAAGCGGGTCGAGCCGTTCAGCCCCGGTGCGTTTAAGCTCGAGCATACAGGCGGTGCCCAATGCAGGAGGCAGTATACCGGCCTTACGGTTTTCTAGCTCCAGATTCCTGTAGGTCCTACGTAAGTATATTAGAGTGAATTACGATAGGGCTTCACTTACGCAAGCTTGGTCTTGAGATCATTTAGCATAATTTGAAGCGGGAGGAGCTGCCTGTTGTCCACCAGCACGGACTGCATCTCCTTCGAGCCCACCCCGACCCCAGACATAGCTTGTGAATGAGGGCTGTAAGGATTTATGCAACATGCGAAGAATAGCACATGCACGTGATGGCGTGCAGCGCGCTTGCCCTAATGGGAATTGTGAGTGGACAGCCAGAGATCGTAGTAAGCAATGGTGAAATACCACTTCTAAAAGTTCTTTCTCAATTTTGAGGACTCTTCTCGCGGCGATCCCGTCAGGTTCAAGATCATGAATCTCACTCAAGTCGTCCTCGAGTGTCCGCACCCAAGCATCAATGGCGTCTGGAGATCCGAGTTCGCTGAGCTTGGCTTGATACTCTTTGCGGCATTGGGCAGTGAGTTCCGCTGCAAATTTCTTTATTCAAGTGGGCAAGTATGAAAGGTAACAGACTTACCACTCCGGTCTTCCTCATCATTGGCCTTTGGATGGGTTTTCCACCAGTATTTTTGCCATGCGTTCCAAGCACCGGGTCGATTCGTGCGTCTCGCGATGACCCCAGCGATCGCCTCACGCATAGCGTCGGCGGGCTTCCCCGTCTGTTCGGCAAACTCGAGGCACTTGGGGTTAATGACGTCATTCCAGAGGTCGATAGCAATCTGACGGTCTTCCTTGCTGAGTTTCACCCCTTGATCGAGTGTCTCAGTTACAAATAAGATACGTGACTCAGATATGCGTTAA
>Ga0307515_10008757_pt1 | contig 19665 bp, 24 predicted proteins | sample 17_EM_MG_FD_194513 | JGI IMG/M metagenome (GOLD analysis project Ga0307515, IMG submission 194513) | Populus trichocarpa ectomycorrhiza microbial communities from riparian zone in the Pacific Northwest, United States - 17_EM | ecosystem: Host-associated > Plants > Roots > Unclassified | place... | reverse complement strand
TCCGTTGACGCTCACATTACACACAGCCTAACTGTCATTGTATGCTTAATCATTGTAGTCCAAGCGTATATTGGAATTATTGACAACCAATCTTTCTTTTCTACGTATTATATTTTGCATCCTGATGTTTTGTCACCCCTCACTATCTGATTCACTACTCCATGCGTGATATGAGCGATAAATGATGTAGCCATATCACATTCCAGTGCTTTCGGCCGGCAATTAGCAGCATGCTCACCCCGCCACTAATTTTTGATTAATATCGCCTGACTGTCCCACAATTCCTGATCCACATCCTTTTCCTCGATTTCTATGACCTACCATAAGCAATTTTCAAAATCTCGACCACGTGGACCAAGGCTAAGCGGAGAGTTGTGCATTGGAATGCATGGATGAATGCAGCATGACGGTTGTCATGCATACAGGTTTGTATTGCACTTTGACCGCTCCTTCTATGACTCGTATGACATCACTTACTTAAAAGTTGTTAGTAAATTTTGTCACTGAATATGGTTTTTGCTTTCGCACTTATCAGTAACAGGAAAGATGATAACCGGCTCATTGGTCGTCTTGTTGCGTGATTTGGAGTTTACCACGTTATAATGGTGCGTACGACCCTTGCACATGCACAGATGAATTTTCATGTCTCACAATTTGGTCACTGAAATCAAGACAAAGCTGACACGTAGCAAAATAGAAACGCAAATTGCTTTTCACAGCTCTACATCATCAAAAATTTCAATTTGGCTATCTATTCCTCCGCAGGGGCAGGAGCTGTCACCATTTCGTCGTCCGAATCTGATTTCAATATGGTAATCAGCTCGGGAGGCAATATGCCGTGGTTGGCGCTGACTCGTTGAACTGGCGTCGCTAACATAATCAGTGACGAATTGGAATCCGTGCCGGGCGGGAGAGAAGATATTCGTTCGGGCGACTTTGGTTTCCCAGAGCCTACTCTCATATGGCTACTTCCTGGTCGAGAAGTACATTGCGGCATTGGCTATATTCCAGGGATGATATCAACTGTCCCGAATAGCTCTCCAAATGTTGTCCGGGGAGGTTTCGCTGCAACATGATCCGTTTCGGACTTACGGAGTGCTGGAATGTTCAATTCGGACATTCCGTACTTCATATCTCTTTCGCGGAAGTGGTCGGTTGCGTCCCCCCATCGCTGTTGTGTCAATTGGTCAAGCTTCATCCGCCTCTGCCAAAACCTCTCCATGGGGCGTTGTACCGTTTTGAAGATCGTTCCCATCACCCAGCCGGGTTCGTCATCTTCGCTCATCATGCCCTGCTCTGGATCGTGGTCTTCTTCCTCATCTTCCGCATCCCCCTGATCGTAGGAACTTGCAAGATCGCTCAGACTGTCTCCGATAGCATTCAGCATCTCTTCAAATGTCTTTTCAGGCTCTCTTGTGGTCAATCCCGCCTTTTGAACATTGCTCATATCTTCTTGCTTCTGCTTAATCGCTGTCTCTGCATCTTCAACTCGCTTTCTTGCCACCGCAGTCTCTCTCTCCACATAATCCTCTATCCATTGCTCTTTCTCTTCATTCCGCAAACAGTGCGTTTCTCGTTTTTCCTCCGCCGCGATCTTCTTTTTGGATCGCAAGCTATGCAATGCTCCCAGGGCTCGGACCCTTTCTACCTCCAACCCGCTCATCCCTGCATTCGCTTAATGATGTCATCGTGTGAAATGCTTCGTCGATTTGCCGTATTTGCCCGCCGGGAGACGAGTAATGATCTTTTTTGGAGCATTGACCATTGTATTTCGTGTTGACTGTTATTGGGAGAGATGTTGGATGTTGCAAGATATGGACCATATGGAGGCAAGCTGTGTCTTTTATGTCAAGGTTGGTACACTTGATCAACTCGAACAAAGCAAATTCTGTGTTTTGACCGTCACTAAATGTGGAATAGTCATGTTAACCGCACATAATGATTCAATGTAAGGACGCGTACGCCAGCGTCCGCCGATATAAGGATACGGTTCCACACGTGGATCAGAGTGATCTCAAAAGTAGGTTCAAATGGTTAGATTCTCAATAGTGATCTAAGATCCGTGGCGAGGTCTAAGTATGGTTGTGCTTACCCGGCCTATGACGTGACCGCTGCAACCCTAGCCACTAGTACAAGACCTCCGCCGTTAGACTCGATTTTTAGTGTCAGTTTTATGTACGATCCCGGCAATGTCTTGAGACAAACATCACCAGACATCCTTTACGTTGAAGAATATCCTGTTTATAGGTAACATTAATGAAATTTCGGCTGTTGTGAACTTCAATTGATCCCTGTCAGCAAACATACAACATCAAACCGACTCTCTGCAAATCGCCGGACCGTTGGAAACCCCTGCAACCTGCAGCTATATGGAGGCGGATTCATCATGAGTAGAACGTGCAAGTTGGCGGTAGGTCAGTCTATTTTGACTTGAAGCTAACTATATATTCCTCAGAACTTCTCACTTCTTTTGGTTATCATCTTCCTCTCCTTTTCCACACCAGCAAGTCATGGCTACACTAACACCTCAGACAGGCAAGAACGGATCTGAATCGAGCGAAACAATGGGCGCTTCATCCAATGTGTCACTTGAAGATACACAGCAACAACGTAGACACCAGTTAGTCCACCGCAAAGCTGCCAATGTAGCCACCAAAAACATGACCCAGGATGCACATTTAAAAATTGTCCGTAAAACTGGAAGCAGCACGAACAAGAAGCACCACGCAATTGGATGTTAGTATGTCCATATCATGGTGTACGGCCATCAATTGATTGAATAATGAACAGCCAGTATACCAAGGGAGCTATGTGACCAATATCTCACTGCCCATAACAGGAAACCTCCATGGTCGATGTATGCCTTTGGCCGCACAGTACGGGAAATTGATCATCACAATGTTGTCAGCTCTGGCATTTTCGCAGACAAATTTGGTGATAAGCGTCGCCGGGAATGTACAAAAAAGGCTTTAAACACCTTAGAGGAGGCTACGGAAGCAAATATGGTAGAGGTAGTCGCCGATTCTCACTTTCAGAAGCAGCAACTAATACCTTGTAGGTTTTCAACATGTCTGCTACTATGGCAAGCCAAGGAGGTCGGGTAAAGCTAGAACAGTCAGACATGCGCCTTGCCTTGAATATGGTGAAAATGGCCAAAGGAGGGTTTTCGCACGCTGCGATAGAGGAAACGCAACACCTGATCAAGAAACCTCACCCAGAAGTCCGGGAAGAGAAGAAGTGGGGTGTTGAGTTTCCTGGGCATAGAAAGGTGAAAGCTGTGATAGAATGACACCCGGCGATGGTTTATGACAATCAAACTGATGGCTGCCTTCCTTGCCGAAATGGCACCGCAAAGAATTCACGGACACGCTGGAGGCGCAAAGGCACAGGCACACCTCCCCAGGTCCAACGCAAACAGCCGACACCAGAACTAACACCCCCTCCACCCGGAACACCACCTGCGCCATCTGGTGACAAAAATCCTGCACAAAGTTCAAAAATCCCAAATCTGCCCACCGGATATGAATATAACCATACTCACCTTCCCGGCGCTCAATTTTTCAATCATGATACATAGGCCGACGATAGCGAGCACGATGAAGATTTTATTCCAGAATTGCGGAATGATGATGGAACATCCACTGGTTAGTACACTATCTGCTGCAAGGTAATACAGCTAACATCCATTTTGCAGACGACAGCAGCCAATTCAGTGGAACTGCCAGTGAAAACAAACATGGATCGTAAGGAACGTAATTTTCGAGTGTAGTATTATCTACAATTACCGGACACTTTATAGCATGTTTTACAGGATTTATTTGTATGTATTATTAAAGAACAATGAAGTGATAAAGAAGATAGTACCTGAAGAAGACAGAAAGGCTGTCAAAATATTGTTAATGATATATTCCACCAAATGAAATGATGGTATATTGTGGATATGCCCATGGCAAAATGAGCGTCAACGGAGCGTCAACGATTTTTGGTGCTGTATGTTGGGTAATAAAAACGCAATTTGGTAGTGAATATACATAATGGAAGTGTTGGCATTCTGTATAGGGAAAAGAGAACGCAAAACGCTCCCTGCCTTATCATGAAACTGAGCATCAACGGAGCATCAACAATTTTTGGTCCAGTAAGTTGTGTAATAAAAACGCAACTTGGTAGTGAATACACAGAATCGAATTATTGGCATCCTTTATAGGCAAAAGACAAAGCAACACGGTCCCTGCCCCATCTTGAGAATGAGCATCAACGGAGGGTCAATGATTTTTGGACTTGCATCTCGGGTAATCTAAATGGCTCTTGATCGCAGACACATATAAATGAGGAATTGGCAACCATGATAGGCAGATAAGCGAGAGATATTCGCGCGACAGCCTCCCAGGCAGTCACAACTCGTTTCATTTACAATGCTGCAACCAAGAGTTCATGAGGGTTTTATCCTATAGAAACAGTCAAAACATAGTATACAGACAATAACGGCCACATCACACTTTGATTGCCCATGATGAAACGCCAAATATCGTTAGCGCTTGGTTGACGCTCATTTTCACAATGGGGCCGGGAGCGTGCGGCTTTTTTTCTTGCCAACAAAGGCAGCCAGTCTGTCGATTATGGATAGCAATGACCAAATCACATTTTATTTACTTGACTTACAAGACCTAAAATCGTTGATGCTCTGTTGACGCTCAGTTTTAGAATTGGGCTGGAAGGGTGTCTCTCCTCTTTTTGAGTATAAAGGCAGTCATTACATCTCAAATAGTCAATCATATACCAAAGTCAATATTTTGCAATTAACAGTAGGATATCTGAATACGACCATAAATAGAAAAACCCGAAATGCAGAACTGGACATTGGAGCGAACGGGTCTAGCGAAACAAGGGAAAACCCGCGGGTTGAGGGGTATGGCTCCGGGTTTGCCCCGCCATGACTCAGCAGGTCGGGTTTCTGGACGGGTCTGGAACCGAGCCGACCCATTCTTGCGGGCCAAACCTGGACCACTGGCGGGTTACCCGGACCCGTTGCAAACACTACTCAATGCTACAATGTTGACTTAACATCAATATTGGGGTTCAAACCACTGCATAAGAATGATATGAATGCGTCATGAGGCTTCATCTGAGAGTGGAAAGATGAATAACAGCATGCAGTTCCGGCCAATTGTGGTTCAGCGAGCATTGAGTCAGCATGCAGGATACAATCTCATATAATGGCTGGGATTGCAGGCTCGCCTTACTTTGACAATTACTTGTACTCTCAGAAACTGCCTTGTCTTAACTAGAGCTTTCGTCACAATTTGTTCTTCATGTACTCCTGGGATTGGGCGTTGGCGGAAATCAGATATTGTCTGTTTATCATTTGTCACGAACTTCAGGCGTTCAAGACAAGTGCTGGGCGGAAGCTTGTTGGTCACTGATTGAGCGGCTGGGCAGAGACTGCAATTCAGATTCTATCTCTTCGAGCTCACTTGATGGAAATTGGTTCACACAATCTATTTTAAGATACAGTTTTTTGGTGGCCCAAACATTCAAGTTAGTCAAAATGTAGTTGAGTCTGCATTAGAAGCCTTCTGAATTTAAGCGTATTCGAGAAAGTATGGTATACAAGGGAGTGGGAGTTCCCGTTCATGTGCAGAATTGCTGAGCAGAAGCTCTCTTTTGAGGTTCACTCTCTCAAGCCGCAGCTCGATTATGGAGCCCAAACAACAGAAGATATTGTAGGATCTGGGAAATGTATAGGTCCGAACATACTGCATAGTCAAAATCCAGTTAAGTGTAGAAACTTATCGTCCAGGGCTGTGCATCTACGGTAAGCGTGTGGTGGACACCTTCCTTCAACGGATAGGTTGACATGGAGCATGATATTTATGGCTTTCAAGCGGCAGCCTTCACATACCGATCAAGCATAGATCCAGATATTTGCTTAGGCTGAGTGGGATGAGCCGCGCCTGCACCTAAAAGTTTTGTGTCTGAAAGATGACTCGCTGTGTGAGCTGGCAGGCACAGATTCAAAGCATTCAGGAAGGAAGAAAATATGCTTCGAATGGAGGAAAATGAATCGTTCAGAGGCGTGCCTGGGAGTGGGAGCATATGTTAATAATGAGTGGCTGCTGGTCAAAATTGGCCGTTAAATGGAATATGCATGCGGTGTCAAATCTGAGACCATCAAACTCGACAGGATAGTGCCTTTGAGGTGAGCCTGAACTTCATTGCTGAGCAAGGAAATGCTTGGCGGAATTCTTCGGGTAGGCCTGGAATTCGCGAACCGTGTCTCAGGATACGATACATCAACTCAATATCGCTTAGACAGTCTTCCTATCCCTGGACGATTTGAGATATTCTGTGTTCGATCTGTCTCAGGGGAGTCAAGACGTTGACAGCAATTCTCTTGTACAATTGACTGAATATCATTCAATATGGTGGATTCGTTGAATATCCTGAATTCATTCGTGATTGTAGTATCCGGTGCGCCTCAAATTGACACATATCTAATAATTTGAATCAAACTTGGAGATTCAGGCACACCTGACAACACGGATCTCCTTCGCAGATATCATTATCACAATTCCACACGAACAATTTTGATCAAGATGTGCAGCCTCGACAGATTCTCACAAGAGAATATATGGCACTGCGGAATTTGAATTAGTCCACCATCAAATTGGCGCACCTGCTTTTCATCACATATTGGTTTATCCAATTCAGGCTATGATGCTGTTTACCAGATGTCTCTTATCCATTGACTTCATCTCATATTGATCACAATAATCATCAAACATGAAATGGAATCAAACTCTAACCAATACTCCCCGACTCCTCAATTGCGCCTTATTGTCCATACCATTTGCCTTTGTTGCATCAGTTGGTGAGACAGTGTTGGTTGAATGTTCAAAGAGGCGTACCTTGATTTCACTGCCCTGATCATGATCGCTCATCCTCACCATCTGACGGCACGAAGTCTCCTTGCTCTGTAAGCCGCTTCGTATGGTCCTGACGACACTCGACGATCCGGTATATCATAGCATCATGATGGTCGGTCGGTTCATCAGTCCATGCAGCACTCTCATTTGAGCCACTCCAGAGAGCTGGTGGAGATCTCTCACTCTGTTATCATAACCATTGGGTGCAGTGTTCAATAGCCATGTGTGTGGAACTCTGTTTTGCCCAAGTCAGACAACTCGTGCAAATGCCTGCCGCAGCTCATTCAACACCCAGAACTTCTGAGTCATTACCGCAAGGTTTGCTGCGGTGAGATTTAGGCCTGTCCCACCCACATTGGGTGTAGTTACGAATACACTGGGATTTGGCGAATCTTGGAATTTGAGCTGCATTTCGGTGCGCTCATCATTGCCCATTTCTGCATACCGGTAGAAAATATCCAGATGATCTGCAAAAAACTTTGTGAGCCACCACTTCACATGACAAACATGGCCTGGCTGAGGACAACATAGCACCGCCATTTGAGGAGGTGGTGCATCAGGGAAGGAGCATTTATTACTTTCGGGTTCATGCAGGAGCGCCTCATTTGATGCTTCATTCTCATCAGGTTTGGGATACTCCACAGGTTCTTTGACAAGCATTGGCAGCAATGTCTCTCTTAGACATCAGAAAATCTGAGAATCCACCCAAGTATCGAGTGGCCATTCATTGTACCATTGTCCTGAAACGTCATTCCGATCCTCGGTGTCTCCCAATCCCAATGAGAAACATGCCAGCTGCCATCTATGTACCCTCCACCCTCCTGAAGCACCCCGTGAAGTGTATCTCTCCACAAGGGTCTTGAGTTTAGCTTGCACGTCCTCAGTCCATTCGAGATCAACAAGTTGTGCATTCTCCCTCGGTGTCCGAACCAGGGGTTTCCCATTAGCAAGTTTCGACTCTGACCACCTCCTTATCATGCAGGGCTTTGCAATTTGGATCATCCAGTGTGCCATATTCTGTTGAGTGTCCTGGTGCTCAGTCCGGATGGCATGCATCTAACTCTTAACAGCGGAATACAGTGCATCGGCACCGTGCATTTCCATCACAGTCTCATCCTGTGCATCTTCCGGCACACCTGAAAACAGCCACATCGCCTGATAACACCAGTCATCGACTGAATGGAATCCCGGCGTTGGAGGGGCTTGAAGTTTGAATCCGATTCACGCATTGGTCGCAATTCGCTATCCCACACTATTTTTTGTCTTGCACCTATGAGACTCATCAAAAATCCCAAAACTCCATGTACAGTGTGAGAGCTGGCCATTGCTTGATGGTTTCGCTCTAGATGTCAATGTATCATACAACACATGGTGGATATTCCATCGGTTTTCTGGCGCATCAATACTGTTGTTCAGATCCTCGTAGGTGAGACTAACATTTTTGGCGTGCAAAAAGTTGACCAGTTTGAAATCGGTTCCATGTGTCATCTCATCGATGACAGTCTTGAAGGTCTCTGCCACTCTGGGCATTGTGACCACCAAGATCGGTTTATGGGCTGATATCAGTGCTGGATGCCCATGAGGTGGTGTTATCTGTATCTCCATCAGGTGGCGGGTCACCGAATGCAATCTCTGGAGCGGATACCACTCCCGTTCTTCACCGACAATTCCAGTAAAGTCGTTGTGCGCCAAAATCACCCACTCTTCAAGGGTATTCCCCTATAAAATGGACAGTGGCAACCCCATTACAACTTTCTCAGTCACCAATTTGCAAAGCATTGCCGCTGCAACCAAGGTGAAAGTCTTTCCAAGACCCATTTCATCCGCCACCTGTGCTCCTGGCATATCATCATCCCAAACCCATCTCCTCACAATGAACCAGATGGCCCACACCTGGCGCGCCAGACACTTAGTTCCGGGCAGGCCTGGAATTGAATATTTGTGGCCTGGAACACGGTAATCTGGTGATTGGCGAATAGGATGGGCATTCAGCAGCCTGACCGCCTCATCAAGACACTCGTGTTCAAATTCGTTGTTGATTGTGATGAGAACCATGCTCAACACTGAACTGGTATTATGTGGATCGAGGACCTCCTTTCCATCCACTTGGTCCTGAACCTCTCTTGAACCTTGGTAGGTCCTCTTTTCGTCCTCGATGATCTTATTCAGTTGCTCCGAGGTCAGTTGGGCAGCTGGGGTTATACTCCAGCGCTCCTGAAATTCATCGCGATGTTGCATATTTCGGAAACAAGCATTTGGACCCAATACTATGTGGTATATAATCAATTCTATTCACTCAATCGGAACTTACATAAATAGTATCAATCTCTTTCCCACCTGTCTCCTGATCCACCACTCTTGCAGTTTCATGGGATTGCTCCGAAGTCTAAGTATACTGATTAGCAGTGGGCATAACTTACCGTAACAAGGCTGGCAGGGATTATCTTGGCCGTTCTCATTACATGCTCGGCAATATCCTTCCCTGTAGCTGCCTCCATTTCTACCAAACATTGTTGCACATCGTGTCCCAGTTTCAACTTGAAGGTATCTGAAAGGGAACTGTTGTATGGAATCTGACCATATAGAGGGTCATTCATCATTTGCCCCTGTTCGTATAATCCCATATACTCTTCGTCCCATTCTTCTGCATCAAGCTGCATGTCTTTATTGCAGTCAGACAATATGGTTCTTTCGGGCCACAATTTTTTTCGATGAAATTAATCAGCTCCTCCCAGTGCCTCACATCTGTGTACCAGGCTTGGCGTTGGATGCTGGGAGTCAGGTCATTGTTGCCATTTGGCACTCGACGAATGACAACCAGCAAAGTGGTATTTGGCAACTCTGGGAAGTTACCTCTCGCATTTTTGACCGTGCCCTCTCCCGAATCCATTGCCGGTCACCTGTTGCCTCACCTTCCCTTCTTCCTTGCCTCCCAAACCTTGCTTGCACAATTCTTCAAAAACATCTCAACCCATTGTCGCCGAATCCATTCGGCATTATCTAAGTTTTCCAAGGGCAGCCACTTCTCGAAAGTCTCCAAAAAATCAGCAACCGCCGTCTCCCAGTTCAGGGGTCCATCTCGCTGCTGTTTCAAAAAATTCTGTCCCGGGATAATGGACCGATGCTTCTTCTCGAGAAACCCAGCCACCCATACTTTCTTCCACTTGTTGAATGCACTAAAGTTGGGCTGCCCCATTCTTTTGGTAAATTGCTTCAGGGAGAATTCCATTTGCTTCAAGCTGATTGGAGCTTTGCCTTCAGCCCTGCCCAAGTCTGACGAATGGTCGCTCTCATCATCTGCATCGAATTCGTCATATGAAATATCTGGTAATCGGGGCAAATTTGCAATCCCTGCAACATCTGCCTTGGGTGGTTCCACAGCGGGCTGAAATCATTTCCATAGGAGGCTAATGGGGGGTCTTCCGGGTGCTCCGGGAAGTTATCCATATGGAGTAGAGGCGGAAGAGTTTGGCCGAATCACTTGAATGTTTCTAGGCAGTGCTGGGGGCACTCGAGGTGCGCCTGGAGATGACGGCCCCTGTCCGGTGAATTGCTGAGGTGGGAACATTTGAGGTTCACCATTACCTCCTTGGGGGAAATCGTGTCCTTGCCATGGTGGCCGATAACTCGGATATCCTTGGTTTGCACCAGAGCTTGGTTGTGAGCTTGGTGTCATGTTGAATGGGGCTGGGTGGTAGATCTGGGGAGCGCCTGGAAATGGAGGCTGTGAAGGCGGGTAACTATACCCCGGTGGTTGAGGAATTTGATTTGTGGGTTGCCCGAATTGAGTGTCTTTGTTCGGTGTATTTCCAGCATTATCATCTGATGCTCCCACATTGCCATCTGGGGGTTGGTGTGAGCCAAACGGGCCACCCGGTGGAGCAATGTTGGTTGTCTTCGGTGGAGATCCGTTCGTCGACATCGTATGTGAACCAACCATGGTCATAATTGAATTATCAATTCAATTGGTGATTTCAAATGGAGCGGAGTATAGTTGAGATTATTGAAGGTAGCCGTGACCTTCGGCGGAATGAAGGCCTCTTATATCCATTGTATTTGTCACAAACTGTGGTGTTTCACTCCACCTTTGATACCATGAAATCCGGCTGAGAAAAAGAAATCATAACACACATGTCCTTCCAGTCTTTGTTATATGCTCGAATTCGTATACTAAAATCTTGCATAGATGCTCACCCTTGTTCTGTTCATAACTGTAAAGTTCATAGAAGGCATCAGCAACAATGCGAGTTTCCGTCTAAAACACCCAGGTGTTCCGGACGGCTCTGACGGCTCTGACGGAACCTCGTACCCTCTGACGGAGAATTACACGCTGCCAGTTGCCCAGGTGACGGGTCGCGTTGCATAGCACCAGCAAAGTGTATTTTAGTCACTGGTCTGAGAGGATGTGGTGTGTAAACTTAGATGGGTCAATTTCAGGAGTACCAGACCCTAGGAGGGCATTCCTGCCGGCCTTCAGAGTAACTGGGAGCGCCAGCGACAAGCCTGGGAGCGCCGACGACATGCTTGGCAGCACCTGGGATCGCCGGCAACATGTCTGGGAGCACCTCGAATCACAGTCATGTATTCAGTTTGTATTCTCATCTATGTATCTATGTATCTATGTATCTATATAGCGACCCATCTACACACGCTATATCTGGAGTGGCTGCAGGCAGTGCTTGAGAGCAATTCGAGGTGCGCCTGAAAATGACGATCGAGTGAACGCAGAGATATACTCCGAGGCCGTGATCGAGCGAGTGTGGAGATGCACTTGGAGGCCATGCTTGTGTGAACTTGCAGGCCGTAATCGAGCGAGTTTGGAGAGACACTTGGAGGCCGTGACCGAGCGAGTTTGGAGATGCACTTGGAGGCAATGCTGGGGCGAACTTGCAGGCCGTGATCGAGCGAGTTTGGACATACACTTGGAGGCCGTGATGAAGCGAGTTTAGAGATGCACTTGGAGATTGAGATCGAGTGAAATCAGAGATGCACATGGAGGCCGGGATCGAGCTAGTGTGGAGATGCATTTGGAGACCGAGATCGAGTGAGCTCGGAGATGCACTTGGGGGCCGTAATTGAGATAGTTTGAAGGTGCACTTGGAGGCCATGATTGTGCGAACTTGCAGGCCGTAATTGAGCGAGTCTGGAGATACACTTGAAGGCCGTGATTGAGCGAGTTTGGAGATGCACTTGAAGGCCGTGATCAAGCAAGATTGGATGAGTACTTGGAGGCGGTCGATGGACGGCGCACCAGGTGATGAGACTCTATTTATCAGTTAGTTATCACGCAACCGTGGGAATGTGACAATGTGACTTTACCTTTGAGCTCTGACAGTGGAGAGCTTGCTGATGGCAGTCGATCGTGTTGGGAGGTACGCCGGAAGATGAAGCTACATTCAGTGGTCAACTCGTAATCATGTGAATGAAGGGAAGACAAACAATCTTGGGTGGATGCTGTACTCGGTGTCAACTCATGATCATGTCATTGAGAGATATAGAGGGATGACTTAACTTTGTGTTCTGCGATGATGGTTGAGTTGTGGACAAGAAAGAGAGATGGAGGATGAAGATGGGAGCGATATGGAGGATACAAGCGGACATGAGAAATCAGGGGTACGACTTGCCTGATTGGGTTGGGAAGACCTCGAATCGGTGTGAGTTCGTGCCGGATCGGGACACGTAACTGCCGTATCGGGGATGGTCAATTGACTCCCACACGATATTCTCTCAAGTCCCAGCTTCTCATGATGATTTCGCCCATCTCCTCTGATCTCTCTCTTTCTTGTGCTCAACTCTACCATCACCTAAGAACACGAAGTTAAGTCATTCCTCTCTATCTCTCCATGCCATAATGATGAGTTATCACAGAGTACAGCATACACCAGCGACAGCATCATCCCAAGATCAACAGTCTCCCGCTCCCAGCCAGTTTCTCATCTCTCGGCGGATGTTGTACTCAACTCTCCACATTGCCACAAGTACAAGTTAACCAATGAATAGAGTCTCAGCTGCCATCGCGCGTCCCTCCAAATCGACCGCCTCCAAGTACTCCTCCAATCTCGCTCGATCATAGCCTGCAAGTGCATCTCCAAACTCGCTCCAGCACAGCCTGCAAGTGTATCTCCAGATTCGCTCGATTACGGCCTGCAAGTGTGTCTCCGAACTGGTTCGATTACGGCCTCCAAGATCGCACGAGCATGGCCCCCAAGTGCATCTCCAAACTCGCTCGATCACAGCCTCCAAGTGCATCCCAGAGTTCACTCGATCTCAGTCTCCAAGTGCATATCCAAAGATAAAGGGGTAACGGAGGTGGACAGAGTGACGGGGAGTATATATCAGGCAGACCCCGCAGTAGATAGACATCATCTCATTTCCATCTCCTCTTATCATACAATGAAAATTCACACTCTATCTTTCCCAACTTTTGGTCTCACTCGCTCTGTCCGAGATTTCCTGGATCCACGCAATTGCGTGGATCCTCACGGCCGGGTAGTATCATATCTTCTCACCTTCCTACGCTGCACGAGCTTAATGTAGAAGCAACGCGAGGAGAGATTTTCGCAGCGTCACCCATCGCAATCCCAATACAACCGTGTACCCAATGAACCCATTCAGACGTATGGTCACAATTGGCCACAACGCCAGAGTGTTTGTTTAATATAGGAGACCGACAGAGCGAGAACAAATGGCGAAACGGCGATCGGAGGGTGATATGCAATGCGACGCGTGGTATTGATGCCGGGAGCCGAGTAAGCCGCCACTGGGGTGTCTCTGACGGCTCTGACGGAGCGCGTCCACTCTGACGGAGCCATTCCACCCGGACGGAGCCATTCCACCCGGACGGAAATGTTTTTTGCTGATGGGGATACGCCATGATATCTCCAGGAATCCAACAAGAACTATATCCGGTCGGAAGGTTTGCATGACTCGGCATTTTACACTCCTAATGTGTGTCTACAACATACAACTGCATTCAATATGCGGCCTGTTCGTCAAGCAGCAACAGTGATTGCTTCCATTTGAGCTCCTTGTGTAAACTTCATTGTCTCCTTAGGATCCACCTACTGGTCAAAGATAGTTACTGAAGAAAACAACCTACTAGCCTATCAGTTCTCGATGTTCATTGAGCAGGCATACAGCCTGCTAGGAAACTTACCTATTCATTGTGTCAAGCTGATGTTATGCGCTGCTTGAGGCTTGAGCATGGACATAATCTACACAATGCCGCAATGAAGTAATATACGATAAGGCCGATCGTAGTAGCACCTGGTGATCAGTATTAAAAGTTGATTGCAGTGATGACAAAAGATACTATCTCTGTTTACAATTTTCAGTAGATAATGTGCAACATCATTGTGCGGGATTTGATAGATATTATCGTAGTTTGTGAAGGAAACTGATCGTGAGGTGACTTTGTTTCACCCCTCGTCTACATTTGGTGGGGTGTGATGCGGCTTTGAAAGTGATACGCTAACCTGAGTTAGCTTGCTTTGAAACAATATCTCTGACGCTCAAATCCAGCAACAAACCATACCTTCTAAAGCATCATCGAGATTCGTCAGAACACAGAACGTTTCTCAAATATGGTCAACACTTGCCGGAAACATGTTAAAAGCTGTATCTGCAGAAACAAATTATGCAACGAGAACCGACTGGAAGCTCACTATCAACAATATCACCCATTATCGATGAATGAAGGGCTATTACCCAACGGGATTGTACCACCTGCCGGCTGGGATCGCCCTGAGCCATCAAGGTTTGACTACAGTAGGTTCACCTGAATGGCCATCGACAAACCGCAAATTAACAACCAACACATAGACAACGTACCGGGTGCACCACCACCTGAAGATACTCCCAACGAAGAATCTATAGACCCTCAGCAGCCTGATCTCACCAGTACCTAGTGTTAGCAATGGTTCCGGACAGTCACATGGTCCCGGTCCAGGCCCAACCCGAACCATTGCCAAATCGGCGGTCCAGGTTGTCCATCAACCCAAACTATCAACTCGGGTACCGTTCGATGGTAAACGCCCAACCCATCTGAATTGGGCGGGTTGTCAGCGGGTCGCCCAGCAGGTCAATCCATAGATTCAATTAAGGCCCTTGCTGTTGGTGTATGTGAATAGTATTTTATCAAAATCGCGTTTTCAACAACCAAGGATACGTTTTTGTATGCTTTGCAGCTTGCAATATCAATTAATTTGGAATTGGTATTTTACCTTTGATACATTCAATTTTTGTCCATCACTGCGGTCAATAATTTCGTTATGAATGCGGAGATCAGGGCGATGCCTTGATTACCCAATATGCAACAACTACAACTGATGACACTCGGTTGACGCTCATTTTCAGGATGCGGCAGGGAGCATGTCACTGTTGTTTCTGCCAGTAAAGGCTGCCAACATTTAATAAATGGATGTCTGCAACCAATCGGAACATTAATTACCCAAGATTCGCAGCTAAAAATCGTTGACACTCTGTTGACACTTGTTCTCAGTATGTGGAAGCGAGCATGTCGCGGTAGTTTTTCCCAGTACAGGCAGCCAATATCTGATCAATGGATGTCTACAACCAATCGGAACATAAATTACCCAAGATGCGAAGCTGAAAATCATTGAGCCTACGTTGACGCTCATTCTCAGGATGCGGCAGGGAGTATATCGGTGTAGTTTTTCCCAGTAAAGGCCGCCATTATCTGATAAATCAATCTGTGCAACCAATTGGAACATAAATTAACCAAGATGCGAGCCTAAAAATGGCTGAGGCTCCCCTGACGCTCATTCTCAGGATGCGGCCGGGAGCATGTCCCTGTAGTTTCTCTTAGTTATGGCTGGCAATATCTGACAAATGGATGTCTAGAACCAATCGGAACATAAATTACCCAAGATGCAAAGCTAATTATTGTTGACACTCCGATGACACTCATTCTCAGGATGCAGCAGGGAGCATGTTGCTTTAGTTCCTCCCAGTAAAGGCTGTCAGTATCTGACAAATGGATGTCTACAACCAATCGGAACATAAATTACCCAAGATGCGAAGCTAAAAATCATTGACGCTCTGTTGACGCTCATTCTTAGGAAGCAGCAGTGTGCCTGTCGCTGTCCCGTTTGCATATGAAGGCTTCCAACATATCGGTTATGCATCACAGCGATCAAATTGTTGTTTAATTGCCGTACTTACAAAACGACAAATCATTGACGTTCCGTTGACACTCATTTTAATGTATTGTCCATTCAACATCTGCTGCCATCGATAATAGTTTTCATCATGATTTGAACATATTGGTAGTCTTTCTGCCTGATTGAGACTTGGCCTTGTGACAAAGCCGAGCGCAGTAACATTCTTGCACTGTTCGCACTCACACGACTGAAAGTTATATATCTTTCCAAACGCTTCATCGTGCCTGCTATACATCTGTTTATCAACCGATATTGACAAGCTACTGCTCACCATTCGCCATTGATATATCACTAACTCAAACTCTAGTTCATGATACATAAAGAAGCTGGTGAAACATTGACGCATTCTGTCCTACTTTGTTTTCACGCCCTTATTCCTCCTCGTTTCGATTGCATTGACTGTCATTAACACATTTTCAAGCTGTCTCATTGACTTCCGTGTACGCCGAATCAATCCGGGAACATTTGGCGCAGCGCTCACATCCTGCTGCTCTGGGCAGTCCGGATCCTCGATGCTATTGTCTAGCTCTATATCAGATTCAACGTCCGCCCCGCCATCGTCTTCACTGTCATTTGGATTATCTAAGTCCCCATTCCAGTTAAGCCAATCTTCAGTGTCCGAAATGTTTTCAGGTGTGCTGTCCACATCACTTTGGACTGGATGACAGTTAATTCTTCGGAATCGGAGGACATTCAATATTTTAGTTCGTCCTCCAGGGAGGTCCTTCGCGGACAAAGGTGGTGGCAATGGAGATCTTTCTGACAATTTGAATGCTGCCGCACCTTCATGTTGAAAGAGTGACCAGGATGCATTGACGATCTATTCTGTATCCGAAATGAATCCCACAGCGGTCATCTGCTTGTTCTGAGCGCGTGATTCTTTTTGGGTAGGAGGTTGGTTTTGGCTGCCCTGCCACATTTCCAAAAGTCGTGAACCTTGGCCATTCTGTGCAATTTCCTTTCCTCCGCCTCTTTCTTCATTTCCATGTCATTTTCTGTGTGCATTGTATCCAATTCTGGGTCAGCGCCTGCCAAAATCCCATTATTGGCTCAAGCAAACTGCCTTCAAACGACTTGTTCTCGAAGAGTCTCGCCTGTGCTTTTTGACTGCCTCCAGCCGATAACATCTCGGCCTAGTGAAAAACAGGCCTCCACTCCGACACCGTGTGGTATGATAGAGAATATGTCACGCGCCACATTAGAGAGATCAGCGTACCTGGAGTGCGTGTCCTCATGTTGACGCCACGAGTCGGATATGTCCGGTAACCACAATGTACTGCTAATCTTCATTGGGTCGGAGCGGTAATCATTGAAATTTGGATTGATTTGCTCCCAGTTCTTTGGTGCTTCAGGCGGCGAATTCAAACAGAGCCTGGCGGCGGTCAGTAACCGTGCTGCACAATCGCTTTGTCCTGGTGTAGTCTCAGCCACATTGTTAGTCATTAAGTATTCTTCATCATTGCTGGACAAATCATATGGATCAAAGGATGATTGACAGGATCCTAAATCCATTTCGGAGGGGATAGGATTGCTCCTCGGTAAGTTTTCGTGTTTATTGACCGGCACATGTCAATGTTTGGCACAGTATTCATTCCCCATGTACTTCAGAAAGGCCTCTTGGTATTGGGCAGTATAGGATGTCTCATCCTCAGGATTAATATCCATTCCTTTGTCCCACTTTCTAAACAATCGCAACTTCCGGAAAAGATCAAAGATAAGTGCAGAAATGAGATGCATGCCCATTGATGGGGTCACTTCAGCGTTTTATTTGGACAGTTTTCGTCGAGCTAACTTCACAGCGATGAACAAGTCTTCCATCCATGGAGTCTTTTTCTTAGCCAAAGCTTGCATCGCACCATCCATGTGATGGAACATATCATTGTACACTGTGATAACGTGATGCAATGTGACTGTATGCTAGTGTTAGGAACGGTTCCAACCTCCTAGAACAGTTCCGGGTTAGCTTTAGAACCGGAACCAAACCGTTGCAATGGTTTTAGCACGTGAAAACCCCGGACCGTTGCATTTGGGCCTGGTTCAACCTCAAAACCCGGCCATTGCAAGCCCAGAATTTTCGCTCCAATTAAGTGTTTGAGTTCTGATTGTATCATGACATGATCAATATGAAGATTCTGCAGTTGTAGGCGCTTATTAACCTCCCGGTGTCAGATATGCGATACGACCGATATTCGCTGGGTTGCTATTGAAAACCCACGAATTATGCTTGATATTGGCCCTGATTTCACAGGCACTCAACGAAAATCAGTCGGATCGCAAAGCTGAAAGCGGGAAGTCGAAGAGCGCCTCAAGCATTACAATCTACGTATTGACGATGTCACGAAACGATCAGAACTGACATTCTTAATTGGAGCCAAAGCTGCAGGAACTGGAAAGTTGAAACCGTGGTCCAGTTCCAACCTGCCCAAATACCCAGGGTTCTATGTCCGGTCCGGGTAACAACCCACCAAGACATGAGCTGTTCGGGTTTCTGGCCGGGTTTGGAACTGAACCGAACAGAACCGCTGGTCAAAACCCGGACAGCTGGCGGGTTACCCAGACCCGTTGCTAACAATCCTGTATGCCTCTTCAACATCCACACGGTCAGATATCGGAATGGCCTCAACACTTCCATGACATACTTCACAATGGTCCATTCATCTTGAGTTGTGAAGAGTGGCCGGTGATCTCTGTATTGTGCGTTGTTAAGCCACTCGCGTGTGATTTCACATAATCGGAAGAAGCGCTCGAGCAACTCCAGGGTCGAGTCCCCACCGGTCTTCATATCCATAATCGGCAGTACCGCGACGTGGACTTTGAGTTTTTGAGAGTCAATGAACGCATTTCGACGACCAGGTGTCAGCGTAATCAATACAGGAAGCATTCTCTGCTATTTGAAGGTAAGTTTCAGCACTTTCAAAATATCTTGAAATACGTACTTTTTCAATTATCTTTGCTAAACATGGTTTCATGGCTGACACCTTAATGATTCTAGCATTGCCCTCTTTTGGAAGCCTTTGACTCTTCCCAATGTCTACGCTTTCATTCTCTCCAAATTGCTGATCGCGCTGATGGGCTTCCCAAGACTTGGTGCGGCCTTTGACACGGAGACTGCTCATGAATGCACCTACAGCCAGCTGTATGACGTGCCCCATGGAAGGTATGTGATTCCTCAATGCAGGCCACTCGATTCCAGAGACCTCAAGCATCAGCAACAACTCTAGTTTCCGTCAGAAACACCCGGGGGTTCCGGACGGCTCTGACGGCTCTGATGGAACCTTGTACCCTCTGACGGAGAATTACACGCTGCCCGTCGCCCAGGCGACGGGTCGCGTTGCATAGCATCAGCAAAATGTATTTTAGTCACTGGAAGCCTCCAGGAGTGTCTGAGAGGATGTGGAGTGTAAACTTAGAGGGGTCAATTTCAGCAGAGTATCAGACCCTAGGAGGGCATTCCTGCCGGCCTTCAGAGTAACTGGGAGCGCCGGCGACATGTCTGGGAGCACCTCGAATCACAGTCATGTATTCAGTTTGTATTCTGATCTATGTATCTATGTATCTAT
>Ga0307515_10008756_pt1 | contig 19665 bp, 3 predicted proteins | sample 17_EM_MG_FD_194513 | JGI IMG/M metagenome (GOLD analysis project Ga0307515, IMG submission 194513) | Populus trichocarpa ectomycorrhiza microbial communities from riparian zone in the Pacific Northwest, United States - 17_EM | ecosystem: Host-associated > Plants > Roots > Unclassified | place... | reverse complement strand
TCTACTATAACGTCTACTATAACTATATAAAACATTCCACCCTACCAATTTTAGCTAAACTTCCTCTAGGCCGTCTTTAGACTTGGCCTCTTATTTAGCAATATACTTATTTAAATCCTTAGCAAACTTAACCGCCTACTTAAGTTTTAGTTTCTTACTAAAAAAAAGAGTAATTATAGGTATACGCAGTATCTTATTTAAAGAACTATATACCCTAAGCCTTAATAGGTAAAAACCTCTTATTAAGTTACTCCGTGCCGCCTTCAACTTTTCCTTATTTAGCCGTCGCCCACCTTAGCTATAGTACCCTATAATCGCGCTAAAATCGCCTTAGAATTCTTCTAACATCTATAGTACTAACTAATTTATTTATTTTAGTGTGCTAAGCGTGCTAATTTCCTCTTACGCTTCTTATAAATAGTATTTAGACGCCTTATATATAACAGATAGTTTATTATAGTTATACTAAAAAATCGCTAAAAGACATTGCCCTGTATATTCCTTAATATAATTAAAGAACCTATATCCTACCAATTGTCCTACTTCTTCTACTATAATAAAATATAGCCGCCGCGTAAGTATACGGAATGGTATATTATACCAACCCCGTTTCTTTAATACGCCCTTTTATTTATTATCCCACGCGAATAAAGCAAAGACTTTATCCTTCTATAGCCCTATATTATACTATATAAAGTACGCCTTCCTATTCCGCGTCTTCCTACTAGCTTTACTCTACTATACCCCTACAATCTATAGCCGGCCGCTAATTAGGTTAAATACTATTATCTATAAAAGTCCCCACAGCCCTAACGCCTTATTATCTTTTAATTTTGCCTTAAATTCCTTATGCCGCTTCTTATAGTCCTTTACTAAATCAGTTAAACTATCCTTTAGCCAATTAGTCTAACGGTCCGCTAATAACGCCAAAACTTCTTAGATATAGCTTTATATTAACAGCTATACCCTAGTCTAAATACTAATCTCTTTTAACGTGCGTAAGTAATCTCTAAATAACTAAAACATTATATTTTTATATAAGAGGGACCTTTAAATATTTAGCGTTTTATAAAACGATTTCTAAAACGCGTTAGCCGTAAGTACTAGACGTTTAATTACCTACTAGGTAAAAGTTGGCGTTATATTCTAATAAATTAGATCTACTAAAAACTATACTATTCCATTCTTTTTAATATATACTTAAAGGTTTAGACCCTAATGTTAACTTCTTTCGCGTTTAACATCCTCATCGCTTATATCCAACTCCTCTCTCTCCCTTTTCCGCCGTTCCCCTAACTATATAGATAGATATAATAAAGGGTTGGTGCTAGTACTTATACGAAGGACGCGCACCAGCGTAGATACTATTACACTATTAATAAGCTATTTCTTCTATAACGCCGCTAGTCAACCATCATACCCTATACTAACTCTTCCGATAATTACCTTAAGGCTAAAGAGCTACTAGTTTATCTCTACGGCTGCGAATACATTTACCTTATTAGTAGGTAGAACCCAGTACGGCGTATATACTGCCCTATTAGCCACACCTTAGCTATCCGCCACTAACAAAGCAGGCAACTTTATAGTATTAACGTCCCCCTTATCTAGTGCTCTAAGCAGCTCTATTATAATACAGTATTCTTACCTAACCCTATAGTTTTCATTTTTAGAATCCCGTAAGGTAGAGGAGAGCCGCCGTTTAGTAGTAGTATATACTTTAAGCAGCTACTATCTCTTTACTGCGTCTAGACGTATACCTTTTATACTATTAATAAAATACTACTATTCTAGCAATTCCTACAAATAGCTAAGCGCTTTAAGCTGCGAGTTCTAAAAGGGGCTATAACCTTTAAATAGTGTAGTAAACATTTCTTTATTAACGTTATACGCCTTATTATAAGCAATACCGCCATTATAGCGTAGGCTATTAGTCTACTGTAGCTCTACGCTTACGCTGCCAGAGTCCCTTATAAGAGCCTAGTAATAACAGTATATCTTTATTAATTTAGAGTTATAGTTAGGATAGGCGAATTTCCTTACCTAGTTGTCTAAGCAGTATAGTTTCTATATAAGCGTAACACCTCTACTAGGGTCCTTGGCAGATACTAGGGTATCCTCTATACTAAGATCTACCCAGCAGTCCTTAGTAGGTATTTATTCTACATTGAAATCAAAGTATTAGTTAAGGTATCTTAGAAAGTCATTTCACGCTAGGCTAAATATATCCTATTTAGTAAATAGCTTAAGGCTATATTTGGTTATTACTAGGAACGGATCGCGGAAGGTATTACGCCGTATAGTTCTATTTCTAGTATAGTTATAAAAGAGACGTTATACCTTAGCCTAAAATATATCTAGATATAACTTAGGCACTATATACCTAATATCTATAGGCTAACCGGTTCCTATTATAAAGTATTCTTACTTAACTTTAGCCTTAGCGTCCGCCTCCGCGAAGCTATAAGGGTAATATTAATAGACATTAGGCGGATAACTAAGCTTTAGAGCTAGAAGTATAATATAATTAACTTAAACGGCTTATTCCCTATCTAATAGGTGTATTTCGCCACTATCTTTAATAGCTATATGCGGGAAGAATATATAACATTTATAGCCAAACCCGCCTACTACTAGACCCTCGCCTAGGCGGAGCTGTTTTAGCTTATATACTTTATAGCCTTAGATCTAGATCCTTAGGTTTTATATAATACGCCGGAGGAATAGAAGTCTATACGCTAAGTTAAACCCGCCTTAGTGCGCAGCTAGCGTAATTACTTAAGCAATAAAGCTATTAATATCCTATTGTCGGTAGATTTAGATTTCTAGGCCTTTAAAGCGGTTTTCCGACTTAAGAAAGCTAAGCTTTAGCGGGTTCTCGTCGCCTCCGGCTAGTAGTAACTGCCATAGAATATAGCGGTAGTCGTTAGGGTCCTCATTTCTTAAAGCGATCTTAGGTAGGTCTAAAGGGTAGTTAGCTATACTGCTAGGGGCAAATAGTAATACCCGGCGTTGCCAGAATCGAGTTATCTATGTTAAAGAATACCTACTTTCATTTACGGCATACGGGGGCTCGTCTAATAAATTTAGTAAAGTCCCTATTGCAATTCTTTACACTTACGTACTATATATGCACCTTTTATTCCATGCCATCTGTAGTCAAAAGGCGGCAGCTATAGTATACTGCTCTTATTTAACCTTATTGTCTTTATCGTTAATAATAGGCTTATTAAAGCCTACCTACCTTGCTCGCCGATCTTTGGGTCTATTATCGCTATTACTAGCGTTATCTATATAGTCGCTATTGCTATATATAGCCCGATCTACATCGTCCGCCTTATTAGATAGCTATATATACTAACCTTTACTTAGTAACACCTCTGCTATTCTACTTATCTCGCCTATTTCTCTAACCTAGTCTGCGTCCTCCACGCTATCTTACTCCTATAATAATAGGACAGGCTCTAACTATTTAGCTAGTTGCGGTAGAGGAGATTTACGGACTAAAGATAAAGACTAAGTTAACGCTATTTACCGTACTCGTTTAGCAAGCTGCTATTATACTTCTTCCTCTATATCCGCGCCCTTATTATCCTCCTCTGCTAGTATAGGGCAATTATTAGGTATTAGAGGGGTTATGTATAGGGTTACTAAATATAACTAGCTCTAATATTACGTCTAGGTTAATTGGTTTGGTAGCAGTAGTAATGTTAAAACTTCGGCATAGATACTTAAGGGTCTAATATTTAGTAGTATTGGCTTATCTATATATATATCTTTAGTAGCAGGGAGTAAATTAGGCTATATTTATAAATCTAATATTAGTTTAGGCTTGCGATATAAATAGCTATAATAAGAGAATAGAAACTAGGAACTATTAAGATTAGAATAACTAGCAAAGGCCTCGCCGGCCTACCTATTTATAGGTTAGAATTAAATAGCTAATAAAAAGCGTAAATATAGAATTACCTATAGACGCTATTTTTACTCCTTTTTGCTAGGGTTACTAAAGCCTACTACCAGGATCCCCTAATTAGGCGCCGTAATTTACTAGTTAGGTACTATAGTTAGCCTATTCTCTTTAGGCCCAGCTTACTAAAAAATAAAAAGAGGGTCTAATTAGATCTAGAGGCCTAGCGCTACTACTACATTATCTTGTTAATACTGCGGCTCTTATTAGTACGACGTATTTTTCTAGCGGTCTTACTAGCGTTAATAAAACGCTTTCTTTATCTTCTATTTTACTGCCTTTCGTTCTTTATTAGTAGTAAATTTTAGCGGCCTACCCCACCTTTTTCCTAGGGCGGATATAGTTTGCTTTAATATAGCTATAATACGGCCTTTAGGAGTTTAAGAGGTAGGGAAGCTCTAAGGTTATTAAGGGGTAAGCCGCTAAACCGTATGAAATTTCTATCCCTAGCTCTAAAAGACGCACTAAACCGTATTAAGTTATTGTCCCTAGCTCTAAAAAACGCACTAATCTATATTAAGTTTCTATCCTAACTCTAAAATAAACTCCTATACCTACGGCAATACTATACTATAACTACTGTAGATATTAAAATTCTATAGATATTATAAGATTTGCCAAGTTTTATTCTCTTATATTTAAGTAATACTATACAGCAGGTATATTATTTTATAGTAGATAATTATAGTAGATAATTATAGTAGACGCGATTATATTAATAGGGATATTAAGTCTATCGGCCTAAATCCCTGCTTAAGCGGTATTATTATTTAACTAATCCCTTTTAGGTTGGCTTATATTAGGATAAAAAGAAAATATAGGTGTATTTAAAAGCCTATTAAGGCGTACTTACTACTATTACGGCACTAGTAGAAAATAGCAACTAGTTATAGTTATAGTAGACGTTATAATAAATATAAGGCTTATATAACTTTTACGTAACTAAAGAACTATATAAAACCCAACTTTAAGTGGCGTTGCTATTCTTCTCCTTTCCTTTCTCTAGCTTTAAATCCTTATTAATAGATAATCTAATTATATAGGCTTATGTCTTCCTTATACCGTACTAGTGCCTTAATTAACTAAGTCATTTACACTGCTACGGTTACTACTATAGTTGCTATTACGCTTACTATTATTACTACTAGCTAGCTTTCTTACGCTAGTAGGCTTTTTGGTCATTTTTATAGGTATAACGTAGTCTACGGGCCTATAGGCCATACGGGCCTCTAGGCTACCCTATTAAAATCGCGATAAACGTAATACGTTACTTAACTATTACCTTAATGGCTATACCATAATAAGAAAATACCCTTTTTTAAAAGGGCAGACTTATTCTAGCTATTAATACCCATTAATAAAGCCAATTCTTAAGTTTCCAATCCGCTGTAAGAATATACTAGGTGGCCTAGAGGCTAGTATAGCCCATAGGCCCATAGACTATATTCGCGCTAAGTTATATTAAATTTCTGTCTACACCACTAGGCCGCATTAAATTTCTATTACGCCGCTAAACCGCATTAAATCTCTATCCTAATTCCCCATTAAAACAACGCTTAATTCCTTAACTTTATAGTAATATAGCGACCTAACCATAATATATATTTAAAATTTAAAACTTATATATAACTTACTGTACCTAGTTCTACCTCTCCTATATAAAAAAGTTGGCCTTCCGCGAATTTTTTTTTATATTCCTTACTTAAATTTTTACTAAGTCCCCTTAGTTCTAATAAATTCCTAACCCTATAACCCTTATAACTTTCTATTATCCTTCTGCCTATTATAAATCTCCTATAAAACACTATACTAAAAATAACCTAAAAACTCCTTAATTAGTCCTTTAATTATTTTAACTATCTCTTTTACTTTTTTACTATTAACTTTTATATATTGCCTTAACTCCTACCCCTTTATATATTTTATACTAACCTACCTATCTCTATAACTGCTATCTTAACTATTCTATTTCTAAAAACTCCTCCTATCTACTTTTAATAAATTCCTTCCGTAGTACTTTTCTCTCCTACTACTATTAATAAAACTTATACTAAACGCTAATACTCTCTACCTCTATTTCCCTCTTAACATCTACCTCTACCTCTATAACCTCTCTATCTACTATTTCCTTAAACTCTTTCTTTACTATATCCTCCTCTATCTCTTCTTCTATCCCACTATAACTATTATATAACTTCTCCCTATCCTTATAACTAACTTAACCTTCTTATCTATCTATTTAATACTACCCTTTTATATATATAAAATCTATATAAATCTTATATATACTTTTCTACTAACCCTTACTCTTCTTTTATCTACCCTTTATCCTCCTACCTACTTAAACTACCTTCCTCTATTATAATTATCTTACTTTAATATCTATTCTATTCTACTCTTCCGCTCTTCTATACCTAATTTAATAATATATATAACCGGTCTATATAAATAATATACCTAATACCTACTATATCTATACCCATCCCTAATATACTTATTACTATAATAACCTATTATTTTCCTTTTATAAAATTAACCAGTATACTATCCTTTTCTACTATATAGTAATAGTACCTATAGTATATATATAAAATAGTTTATAGAAATAAGTTATAGGAATAGGTTATAGGAATATATTACGTGTATATATACAATATTAATATACTAAAATATATCTATTTTAGTATGCTAAAACAATATTATAGGTAACCGGTTACTGGTTATTAAAATCTAATACTTAATTTAAATATTTATTTCTGCTATTAATACTTTACTATATTAATATGCCAAAATCCTAGCTTTTTACTCTATTAAATATTTAGTTTCTTTTTATTTATAGCATCTTAATACTCTAAAAAAAATAGGGTTTAGTATATTAATATACCGAAATTAACTTATAACTTATTAAAGAAACCGCTTTAACTTTTTTATAATATATACTATAGGTACTTAAAGTAGCATTAGTAGGGAAAAAAAAGGGTTAATATATTAATATGCTAAAACCAAGTTATAAGATATTAAGGAAATTACTTTACTTAATACTTATCCAAATTAATTATTATCTGTTTTTATAATTAAGGTAATATTAATAATAAAAAATAGGTTTAGTATATTAACATACTAAAATTAACTTATAACAATCTTTTAATTTATAAAATATTTTACCCTATTTATAACTACAGCCCGCTTAAAATATCTATTATTACCTTATTGCCAATAAACATTATATTATAAGACTTTTATCTATATACTTTCTGCTCCTCTCCTAACCATAGCATATACTTAAGCTTATCTTTAAAATCTCATCCTACTAACTGCTTTAGAACTTATCTATACTATATTTCTCGCTAATACACGCCCTAATAAGCCGGCATTAATATATTACTATATTTATACTAACCTTTACCCTACTTTACGCAGATTGTCTATAGGTTTTTATACTTAAAGCATAAAGTATATATTAATAGCCACCCCTTATATCGCCTCCGTTCCGCCTTAAACTACTATTAACCCTCTTTTATAGCTGCACGTTTAGAGTAAATAAACCTCCACTTACTTACCATTCTATACTTTTCTAACCTATAGTCTACTCCCCTTACCGTTTCTAATATACTTAGATCCGCTAAGTCTACTAACTAGTAGACTAAGTAGCTGCCTTTAAGCAGCCTTAGGTTGCTAATATACCGTTATAAGTAACGCTCTTAATCGCGTATATGCTGCTTTAGCAGCCAACTTCCTACTTCTAAGTCTTCTACACTACTAGAACTCTTACACTTATTCGCCCCTTCTAACATTCCTATACTACCCTTCCTTAATTTACTAGCTGCTACTAGCTTAATCTTATTAGCCTTAACCAAAATTCCTAGCTCTTTACACTGGTTATATAATATACTCTCGCCTTTATATATCTACGCTACCCCATTAAGGAAGATACTAAGTAGTAGTAACTAATACCGCGGATTATTAAGGTACCGTTATATAACCTTTATTTTATCTAGTAAGAGCTTACTTACCAGACTAACATCTACCGCTTTCCACTTTTTCGGTAAAAAAATGCAAGAGATGCTATCTTTATTATCTCTTTCTACCCGTTCTACTTTTTATACAAAATCTATCGCACTTATAGGAGCCCTAATATAAAACACCACCTATATATAACCGTAGTTTATTCTAAGGCTAAATACGCTTATTACTATTATTACCCAGGACTTCCTATTAACCTATTTAGCCAAAACCAAAGCTTTTTCTAAATCTATACCTAAATCCGAGTAGTATATAACACCCTATAGCCTTTCTACCACCTTATTTACTTCTAGTTTTATTATAGTATATATAATATAGCGTACCCCTTACTCTTAAATAAACCAACCCTCTTATAGCGTAGCTCGGATTTCTACTACCGCGAAATCCTATAACCTTGCAATGCTACTTTACTTAACCTAGTATTCTAAATTTATATGCAATATTAAAGACCGGATTATACGAGGCTGCTACAGTAGCATCACCTACTTAAACCGATTAACCATTATTGGCGGTAATATAGCTATAAGGTAGATAAACTAACACTATAGGCTTTTTAAATACTTAACTAGCCCCATCTTAAGCTAGTACTAAAATATAGTTATAGCTAAATAGCTCTTATCGAAAATTACCCTATTAAGCCTATTCCTAGCTTTAAGCTAGTTAAGATAGAACTAGAATATAACGCTAACTACCTTATTAACTAATATAAATATTAATAGATATCTAACTTCTTCGTCTTTCTTACTTTCCTACACTTTATACCTAAGCCCTATACAGTTAAGCTGCCGTATTATATTATGCTTTAAGCCAATTAGGGAAAGTATTACTACTATTATACCTACGCTAGGAAGTATTAATAAAAGTATAAATAGAAGGCTCTTCCCTTCCCTAGTGCTTAAGATCGTAATAACTTGCCCTACGCCGTCTAATACTACCTACATTACTTCTTCCTACTTGGCCGATTTATACTACGCTTAGAAACCATAGAGATCTTAAAGTGCCGCCGCTGCCTCCTCTATTATCCACTAACGTCTATAGCGCAGTAGAGCCTTCCTAAACGCAATCCTCTTCGCTAGGGGGGTATTAAGTATATCCGCTTTTAATTATTCCCACTTTATTCCTATTTAGACCGGATCTCTACATAGCCTATACTATATTTAACTTGCTTAAAGATACTCCTAAAGCCCAGCATTAGTAAGCCTATTACGAAAATTAACCATTTCCCTATATGCTTAGTTTCCTATATAGGGCCCATATAACGCCTACCAATAAAACACTTTTAGTATAGCATAGCCGCCGCGCCCGCCGCCAGGTCTATCTTCTAGATTATTAATATCTCTAAATAGGTTAAGGTCTAACTAATAATCTAGGCCCGCAAACTTTTTTATTCTAATCCCTATAGCCATCTACCGCCATTTTTACGCGTTAATCGCCATTAAAATAGTTACTTTAGTCTCCAATATTAGTACCCTCGTTATTTTATCCTCCGTCTATATATCTTTACCTTAAGACTATAAGTACTTAGACACATCTTCTAGAATAAGAACTTCCTCCTTAAGCTAGATGTAAAAGGATAGGATTAGGACCATATACTACACTATTAGCTCGCCAACTTCTAGAAGTAGGAATTGCACTAGCCACCTAGAAGCATTAGTCTAATTTAGCGACTTATAGTAGGTTAGTATAAAGAGTAGGTATCTATTATAGATAAATAAGTTTTACTTATCTACTTATTTATTATACTACCTAATACCTAAGAACTTAGGTCTTCTTACTAGCTAACCTAAACTAATATAGATGTAGACTATTATATACTCTAGGAAACGTTAAACTACGCATTTATATTAATAAGCCACATCGCTAGATACCTACCATTCTCTATTAGCCTTCTTTAACATAAGCAGTCCAAAAATATCTAGCTATAGCCTTAAATTCTCCAGCAGCTATCTATTACCGCTACCTAAGTACTCCTTATTGCGGCTATCTATAAGGAATAAGCCGCCGGGCTAAAATAAGTCCTAATTATCTAATAACTTATAAACCTTATATACAGGGACATTTTCTAACCTAAAATATAAGTCTTAGTAGAATATTTTGCGCGTAGCCACTAGCTCCTACTTAATAAGATTATATAAGTCGGCTATAGTAAATTTTATATCCTTATACACTATAGTTTGCTTATCGCTATGCTAATAGATATAGGCTTAGCCAACTATATTCTGCGTAATCCTGGAACCTAGCAGTTAAATTATAAGTAGTTTACTAATCGGGCCCGGAGTATCATTAAGCAGCTATTAGTCTCGCACGCTAACCAAATACCCGCTAAGATTATCTATTTTACCTATATTAAGAGTATTAAGGCAATACTATAATATAATTAGCTAGCTATTATAAATTAGATGCGACAGGTATAATATATAATAGCCGATCTTTATCTAGCTGCGTTCTTTAGTGTCCTATATAAGGACAGCAGTAAATAAGACTATTAGTAAATTAAACGCCCTTATATTAAGCCGCTGTTAAATAAAGGCGAGGTTAAGTTCTAGGGTAAGCTTATCTAGCTTATCTATAGCTTCTTCTTCTCCTTTATCCTACTCTTCCCTTAACTTTACCTCATTTGCCACCTCTATTATATTACCAATATACTTAAGCTGCCTCTCTATAGGTTAAAATAAATCCTTATATAAGCATTTACCGTCCTTTACACGGTAAAAGTAATACGTTAGCTTTTGCTATATCTAGATATACGTAGTTACTAAACGCTTATTCTATAACGGCTTAATTAGATTTTATAACATTTTAGCCCCGTAAAACATATTTAGTAGCTTAGTATTAAGCTAATTTAGCCGCCGATTCTTATATAATACGTCGTCCTCTATAATGCCCATTACCTTCTATAGCACCCTCTCTATGCTAGCGCAAACCGTAGCTAGTAGTAGTTTATTCTATATATCTAGAAGCCTATAAGATTAAGGCAGTTCTTCTACGTTTAATTCTATAAGGTAAATATAATATCTAGTTAACTTTAGCTATAGTATAATCTCCGAAATATATACTAGCACTTACACCTAGCTATAGCGCTCTACTCTTTTATTTTACGCTTCTTTAAACCAGATCTACAACGTATTTTAGCTACTTTTTACTTTTATAGCACTAAGTAGAGGCGTTTTACTGCTACCAATAACACCGTTAATACTATTACTGCTAGGGATAATAATAAAGTACTTAACGTGCTACGTCTTAGCCTATAGCGTCTATAGCTTAACTATACCGTAGGGGATACTATTATTAAGTCTATACTTCTAGTTATATAACTTAAAATAGTGCTGCTTAATAGTGTTTAGGTTAATAGTAAGAAAGTTATAATCTATTACGTCGCAGCGGTAGCTATTATATATAGGGAGACCGCTAATAGGCCTTCCTCTATACGCCGGCTTCGGTATATTACCAGCATAGGATACAATTAGACCTATACTTTTAATAAATTCTAGAATTTCTTTAACCCGCCCGGCTTTAATAGAATGTAATTATATAAGGTATTATACGATATTTATACTAGTATAGTAGCCGCTATATTTAACGCAGAGGGTTATGCTAAGGGGACGCAACACTTTTAAATATTAAGGTAGGATATCTAAGGATAGCGTTATAGGGGAACCCTCTATGTTATTAGCCGGTAAAGTAGGTTGCGAAGTGCCTGGAGATTTATAGGCAATAGTTAAACCCCCTATACTTATTAAATCTTATTTTCCTATATAAGGTATTTAGTATACTTACTATTAATTATAGCTTAAGTAAGGAGGCTTCCCTAAGGTAGGAGGTATAGGTTTTAATTTCTACCCTTAAGGGGGGATATAATGCCTAAGCTTTAGCCTATAGCCTAGCTTAACACCATTTCCTACTATCTCCTATCTCCACAGCTGCATCTCCTATCTTTATAGCTGCATCTCCTATCTTTATACTACATCTCCTATCTCTATAGCTGTATTAATTCTAGCCTTAAGCATAACGCCCTAAGAGATATAAACCTTCCTTCTATATTTACTTCCCATACTATTTATTAGCACCAACACGCCTATAGTCTAGGTGCGTAATAGCGCTAACCCTAGCCTCTCGTTCTTTATTATAAAGTTACCTAAAGATACCTTATAATAGATCCGCTAGTCCTATAGGCCTAAAGTCTTTTTATAACTTAAACCTAAGCCTAAATAAGGATATAAGCCGGTTAATCTAGATAACGCTAATCCGGACTCTTAACTATAAAGCGAGGATAACAGCAACTATAGTAGCCTAGTATAGTTTTAGGATAGTCTAAATAGCCTATAGGACAAAAGTGCCAGTTATAGAGATAAAAGGCCTATATCTAATACTTCTTTATTTTAACCACCTACTAAGCGTACTTAGGACTATATAGCTACACTAGAGCCAGAGTATATTATAACCGTCAGTAATATAAACAGGCGTAAAAAAAGGGAAAGGCGTAAAAGGTTAGAAAATATACTTTCCGACGTATTTATAACTAAGGAAAAGAATAATATATAGTATATATATATACGGGAGAATAGAACAAAACTTACCTGGCTAGCTAAATAGCCTAACTATATAGGAATTAGTAGATAAGAGGCCTCTGCCTTAGTCTATAGGGTAAGCGCTATTACTAATAGGGAAGCTATTAAGAACCTAAAGGCCATACTCGCCTACTGGCGAAAAAACCATACCGTGGATTTATACCGCTAGACCGCATTATTATTATAGTCCTTAGTTATTTTTACCTCCACTAGCTAGAATATAAACACCACCCTATTTAGTTTCTAAAAGGACTTATTCCATAACTTCTCTAGTATAACTTATATCGTTTTATTCCTATTTATAATACTTAATTAAGTATTATCTTTAGTATTAGGCTATTATAGCGTAGGTATAAGCAACGATAATATATAACGAGGTAGATATTATTAAGCTATATATATAAACTATATAATAAAGCCAAGACATTACATAAGGAAAGAAAGTAAGGAAATAGGAGGAAAAGGTATATATTATTAACTTAGCTACTTAGTTAATACATATACGGGGTAGAATAGGATTTAGGTAGCGGTCCTGGCAGAACTTAGTAGGATTTAGTAAAGTTGGCAGAATATAGCAGAATGTGGCAGAATATGGCAGATTGCAGTAGATCGCGGTAGATTACGGTCTCGTAATCGGTCTCTAATTGCTAAGTTGGTAGAAATAGATAGATATATATAAGGTATTACGGGGGTATTATAATAATAATATATTATATACGAACGCTAGATAAATAGGCATTAGATTTAAAGAATTAATAGTTATATACGGCTATCGCGATACTTAAGAGGATTGCTAGAGAGCTTAATAGGGATACGGCTGCGGCTAAATCTTTATAAAGGCGTTGGGGCAGATAAACTATCTGCTAAATAGTGCTAAATAAGAAAAGGAAACTAACTACGCATACTACGTAGCGATTACAACGGCAGTCCCATTATAGGAGGTGTCCTATAATATAGGCCTTGCCCTTTTATACTACTAACTTAATAATTAAAGACTAATAATAAAACTATAATCTACTACAATCTACTATTCTCTACTATAATCTACTATTTCTACTAAATTCTACTAAGTTCTACTAAAACCACTATATAATATTATAGATTAAATAAATACCTCTAAACTAAAGCTTAAACAAATACTATATTATAAAGATACTAAGCTAAGGAGAAGGAAAAGGGGTTTTTTAAGGCTAATATAAATAAATATATAGACTAATTGCTAAGACGCTAGCAATAAGTAAGCTAATTATAGGATTAGTAAAATATACTAGTATTATAGTAGAATTTAGTAAATAATACGCCCTAGCGCTATTATACCTAAATCCTATTCTACTTTATATATAGTATAATACCTATTAACCTAGTAATTAAGTAAATAATGTATACTAATATAACGGGACTAGCCTAGTTATAGTAGGAACGTCTCAGTGAAACACTTAACTAATAAATTCTGCCAAATTCTATTAGCTTAATCGACTTCTGTTAATATAAGGGCGCGAAGAGGCTTTAGGGCAGATTTAAAGGAATAATATAAATTCTATCTAAATCTATAGGTATAGCTCTTGCAGAGAATAAAACGTTGCGTAAAGAAGAGAAAGAAATAACAAGAGAATTATATAATTAAATAGTTAGGGGCTTAGTGGTCAATGCGTGCGTATATACGCACGCGGTCTTCGACGGACTTTAATAGAATTCGATTAATATAGCAGAACTTAGCAGAAGTCGATTAAGCTAGCAAAATTCGGCAGAATTTAGTTAAAGCGTTAGAATTTATCTCTCAAGTGTTTCACTAAGACGTTCCTACTGTAACTAGGCTAGTCCCATTATAGCTAAATTCTCCTAGATTAATCTAACAATTTCTAAAAGAGTCCTCCATATGCGTTTATACGCGTTTCCTACTTATATAAGCAAACCCCCTTTCCCGTTCGGTCTCCGCGACAACCACTTTAGTATCTGTAGTAGTTACCCTATATCCGTAGATATAGGCCTATATTAGGACCTATATTCCTTATATATAGCTTTATAAATTTATTTATTTATTTAGTTTATTACAATCAAATTCTACCAAAGTCCGTTAAAGACTATATACGTATATACGTATATATTAACTACTAAGACCTCTAACTATTTAATTATAAGATTCTCTCATTATTCCTTTCTCCTCTTTACGCAATATCTTGTTCCTAGTAAGAGCTATATACCTTTAAATTTAGATAGAATTTATATTATTCCTTTAAATCTTCCCTAAAGTCTCTTCGCGCCCTTATAACTAATTATGGAGTAAATATAAGCTAAAATATAATATACTAAATAGGGTAGTAATTAAGAGGGCTACGTATATATAACTATGCGTGGTTAATATAAAGACGTTTAAATAAAGAAGAAAAGACTTTATATACTAGGTATAATGTATAAATAGGGGTTATAGGGAAACGTGTATAGATATTATGGGACGAACATAAGTATAGATTAAAAACATTGGAATGGGTTAGAGATATAAGAATAGATAAGTCCTATAATAATACCCCTTTCTTCTATTTTTTACTTTCTTTCCTTATATAACGTTTTAACTTTATTTTATTATATAGTTTATATATATAGCTTAATAATATCTACTTCGCTATATATTATTATCGCTTATACTTACTTTATAATAAGTATAATAAAATAGGTCCTATAGTTATTAATTATCACGGAGTAAGCATAAGTAGTGATAATATATAACGAAGTAGATATTATTAAGCTATATATATAAACTGTGTAATAAGGTCAAGACGTTACGTAAAAAGAGAAGGTAGGAGATCGGGAAGAAAGGGCATATATCGTTGACTTGGTTGCTTAGTCGATATATACATAGGGCAGAATAGGGTTTAGGTCGTGGTCCTGGCAGAACTTAGCAGAATTCGGTGGAACTTAGCAGAATATGGCAGAATGCCGTAAATTGCCGTTAGATTGCCGTTAGATTGCCATTTTATAGTTAGTCTCTAATTGCTAAGTTGGTGGAAATAGGTGGATATGTGCAAGGTGTTATGGGGGTATCCTATGACATTAATAAAAGCTAGCTAATAGAATTAATAGAATTAAAGCTCTATAACTATACGTGTGCTTTTAATTTTAGTATTTATATATAGACTTCCTTTCTACAGAGTCCTATTATACTAAGGAATAGTAAAAATATTTTAATAAAATACTTAATAAATAAAATCTAACGCTTTAATTAAATTTTACTGACTTTTACTAACTTAACTAAGTTCTATTAAGTTTTACTAACTTAATTAAATTCTACTAAAGCCTATTAAAGACTATATATATACACCTACGCGTTATTATAGCTTATATAAATGCCTCTAAACCAAAGCTTATAGAATGCTGTATTACGAAGATACTAAGCTAAGGAGAAGGAAAAGGGGTTACTAGGACCGATGTAAACAAATATATAGGGTAAGCCGCTAAGGCGCTAGCTTTGGGCGAGCTAATTATAGGTTAGCAGAATATAGCAGAATTTAGTAGGTAATGTGCAATGGCGCCGTTACAAACGTCTTTTACTAAGAACCTTTTTTTCCCCCTTTTTTATATAATATCTTATTCTTAGTAAAAGCTATAATTTTTAAATTTAGAATCTATATAATTTCCTTAAATCTACTATAGAACCTTTTTATACTTTTATAATAATAGAATATAAAGTATATAGTTAATTTATTTACTTTTAAAGTAACTTTAACCGCCTTATAGAATAATACTTTTAAAATTATTATATTAAGTCTAAAACGACTAATAATAAAAGATATAGAAAAGATAGTTAGATTTATAAATTATTATAAAGTAAGTATAAGTGACGATAATATAATAAAATAGATATTATTAAGCTATATATATAAATTATATAATAAAGTTAAAAGGTTATATAAGGAAAAAAGTAGAAAATAGAAGAAAGAAGTATATATTATTTATATAGTTAATAGGTTAATAGGTGCCGTACTATATATAGGGTAGAATAGGGTTTAGTAAACTTAGTAAAAAAACGGTAAAAAACGGTAGGTAATAGTCCTATAGTCAGTGTTATAGAATACCCTTATAATACCTTATATACGCCTACCTATTTCCACTAACTTAGTAATTAAAGACCAATTATAAGATCTTAACCTATAGCAATATATAGCAATCTATTGTTCTTTATCGTAATCTCCTATTTCTATTAAATTTTACTAAGTTTAGGGCTTCTATTAATATTTAATATTATAATAAGGCTATATTAATATTAAATAGGAATTTAATACCGAAAAGATATTAAATATTAAATTTATACTAAGCCTTTATATAAATATAAGGTGTAAACTATATGCAATTAAGGCTTTAGCATAAGGGTATACCTAAACGTCGCCTAAAATAGACACCTTATATCTAAAATAGCTACCTTATATTATTATATAACCTTTATTGTTAAGTAAAACCTTAATATATAGTTATATAGCTACGAGGCACAGGCGGCTTAGATATAACTCGCCTATAAGGCATATACGCTGCATATACCTAGGGAAATCCCTTCCTTAAGGATTTATCTCTACCTATAATATACCCCATTATTCTATTATTAAACTCCCTATCTACATCCTTACCTTATATTTATATACTTTATTATATTTTACTATATATAATAAAGTATATCTTTTTAATACTTATTATAGCAGAAGCTATAAAACTAGTTATCTTATATACTTTTATATATTCTCTTTTAATATTTAATACCTTTTAGTATTAAATATGTCGTATTAATATTAATATTAAACTTTTAATATTTAATACTAATAGAAGCCCTAACTAAGTTCTATTAGAACCGCTACCTAAACTCTATCCTACTCTATATATAATACAATACCTATTAACCTAGTATTATAGAAGTAGGCATAAGCTAGAATACAATATACTAGATAGGGTAGTAATTAAAGAAGGCTATATATATATAACTATGCGTAGTTAATATAAAGACATTTAGATAAAGAAGGAGAGACTTTATATACTAGGTATGGGTATAAATAAGGGTTATAGGGGAATATATATAGGTGTTACGGGACAAACGTAAGCACGGGTTAAGAACGTCAAAATGCGTAGGGACGTAAGAATAGGTAAGTCCCGTAATACTTAGTAACTAAGTAAACTATTATAGGATACCCCTATAATACCTTATATACGTTTACCTATTTCTATTAACTATTACGGGACACCCCTATAATACCTTATACATGTCTACCTATTTCTACTAACTTAGTAATTAAAAACTAACCGCGAAATAGCAATCTAACGGCAATCTACGGCATTCTGCTATATTCTGCCAAGTTCCACCAAATTCTACCAAGTTCTGCCAGGACCGCGACCTAAACCCTATTCTGCCTATACACGTATTAACTAAGCAACTAAGTTAACAATATATGCCCTTTCTTTCCGTTTTCCTACCTTCTTTCCTTATATAACGTCTTGACCTCCTTATACAGTTTATATACATAGCTTAATAATATCTACCTTACTATATATTATCGTCGCTTATATTTACTCCGTAACATTAACTTAGTAATTAAAGGCCAATTATAAGACTATAATTTACTACAATCTATTATATTCTGCCGCATTCTACTATATTCTACTAAGTCTATTAAATCTTACTAAGTTCTACTAAGACCGTTACCTAAATTCTATTCTGCCCTATATATATATTAACTAAGTAACTAAGTTAATAATATATACCCTTTCTTCCTATTTCCTTACCTTCTTTCCTTATATAACATTTTAACTTTATTATATAGTTTATATATATAGCTTAATAATAACTACTTCGTTATATATTAATATTACTTATACTTACTTTATAATAGTCGGTCTCTAATTACTAAGTTAATAGAAATAGGTAGGTATAACGGCGCTATTACACATTACCTACTAAATTCTACCAAATTCTGCCAACCTACAATTAGCTCGCCTAAAGCTAGCGCCTTAGCGGCTTACTCTATATATTTATTTACATCGGTCCTAGCGACCCCTTTTCCTTCTCCTTAGCTTAGTATCTTCGTAATACAGCATTTGTTTAAGCTTCGGTTTAAAGGCATTTATTTAAGCCGTAACAGTAGGCGTATATAAGATATTATAGTAGTATTTTATAATATAAATAGCGGATATATTATATTATAATATTTAATTACGCTATTGCGGCTCCCGTTAGGGTCCATACAGCGGGTCTATATAGGTATATATATATATATATATAAGAAGGGAACCGTACCGCTAGGGCTAGGTAAAACCTCTCCTTCTCTTATTATACGGCCTATATAGCTTATTATACGGCCTATATAGCTTATTATACGGCCTATATAGCCTTTTTTCTAATTAGTAACTGCCAAGCACAAGTAGATATCTCTTTAAGGCGCTACAGAAAAGCTATCTTAATATATACTCCTGGGTCTGTCCGGTAAGGTATATAGCTAGGGCCTAGGTTCCGTTCCTAGCTACTCTAGTTATTTAGGAAGGGCGTAGGCCGGTAGCCCATAAGGCTAGTAGTGGTGTAGAAGGTTCCATTATTTATATCTACGTTAATATACGCAGCTCTGTACCTTACCAAGTTTTATTAAGTTCTATTAAAATATTAACCTTTACTAAATTCTACCAGGTTACCAGATTCTATTAAATTCTACTAGGTTACTAAAGTTCTGCTAACTTCTATTATATTATTAGATTCTACCAAGTTAAATAAATAGCGGATAGCTTAGTAAGATAAATAAACGTTAATACTTTAAAGTATTACACTTTACTATATAAAGGCTACCTTTAATATAGATACCTTTAATCTTACTTAATGGATTATTTATTATATAAAAGTATTTAAAAAGGTAAATTATACACTTATATACTAAGAACTACTCTATAATATATTTAAAATCAGTTATATTAATATCTACTAGCTAACCTAAATCTTTAGATACTCTTAATTCGCTTTAAATAATTACTAAACTTCTTTATAAAATTAGTATATAACTCTATATAGTTATAAAAATACTATAGTTAGGTAAAAGGGTATATAAAGCTACTAGAGCTTATAACTAATTTATATTTTAAATC
>Ga0307515_10008755_pt1 | contig 19665 bp, 24 predicted proteins | sample 17_EM_MG_FD_194513 | JGI IMG/M metagenome (GOLD analysis project Ga0307515, IMG submission 194513) | Populus trichocarpa ectomycorrhiza microbial communities from riparian zone in the Pacific Northwest, United States - 17_EM | ecosystem: Host-associated > Plants > Roots > Unclassified | place... | reverse complement strand
TCACCTTCCTGATTTTCTTTACTTTCTTTACCTTGTTTGTCCGCCTCGACTTCTTCAATATTCTCATCGCTCTCCGACTCGTACTGGTACTTCTTGAGGACAGCTCGACCCATACATGCCTTCTCATCCTCCACGTCGTAGTCGTCAAAAATACAGCCATCGTCCTCGCCATCGTGAACGTGAAGCGAGCCCTCCTCGTCGAACCTCGGCAATAAGCGCGGGAGCCATTTCTTCGCCCGATGGATAGCGTCGTCCGTGCAAGTCACTTCCATGACAAAGACCAAGTTCTTTTTGCGCGCGTTCGTTGACCTCCACGCTAGTTTGGCAAGAGTAGAGTCGAGATCCTTCCAAGACTCCGCACACTCTGCGCGATTTTCGGGTAGGAACCAAGCCTTCGCGTCCTCGACCTCGACGGTTATCCTGGAAAGGTTGGAACAGTTCGCTTCCAAGAGGGTGGCGAAGACAGCACCGGGGATTTCGACGATGCAAGAGTAGGAGCCCTTCATGTTCAACACAAGTTCCGAGAGGTTAACACAACGAGCAAGGCCAGGGGGCAGGAACACCTCTGACTCGTCATCTGGTAGTTCAACTAGTTCAATGGTCAGCGAGTGACAAAGGAATTTGATTCCACAGGGACAACGTACTGGAAGTATTGGAGATCACGTTCACCTTGAGGAACGACAAAACTCCCGCGTTGGCATCGACCAGACACTGCGTAGCACCAGGCAAGTCTCCATCTTCGTAGAAGTCAACGTCCAATCGAGTGAACTGGACAGATAGCTCAGAGAGATCAATCAGGAACTCTTCGCTAGGTTTCTCGTCGCTTCCCATGACACAGAGGGTCCTATCCGCGTTGTGTTGAACAGGTTGCCAGTTGATATTATCCCGAGCAGGGTCCTCAGGATGATCTTGATCACAGCCCAAGAAAGTGATGTTCGCATCGGCGTACTCGACGGCAAGGATATCGCGAAGGGGCTCCGGTTCGAAGGAACAAAAGCGGAAGGTGAGGTCCAAGAGCTGACCAGAGACAAGAGCATCAAAGCAGGCGCGGAGCGCAGAGCGTCTGCCAAGGGTGAACAGTCCCCCTTCGATCTGGAGGGACTCGAGAGAACACACAGAGAACGCGCCCAAGAGATACAAAGTGATGGAGCCTCGGTTAAGGTTCTGAGGGGCCAGATATATCGCCAGAGTCTCGACAAGGTTCAACGAGGTAGCAGAAGGCAAAACCAGGTCACGTATCTCTTCCTTTTCATCGACGGTGAACACGATGTCTTTGAAAAGGTTCTTGTGCGAACGGTTAGTCCAGGACCTCGCCACCAAAGCGCAGTTCTTGAGCGTTCCATAGGTGATGGCGGCCTCTTTGCAAGCGCGCTCTCCCTCGAGAGGTGGCCGGCGGACCCATCTGTGACCACTCCCAACCTGATCGATGATCATGTCGACCAACTCCGGGGGAACCGCCGGTTCGTGCATCGTGAAAAAGAACCGTTAGAATCCTCGATGTTGGTCAGTCGCTGGGTGAGGGATGTGGTCGAAGGGAAAGAGGGGGTGAGGGGTTTCTGCCATTGCAGACATCGTCTTTTCTATACGGGGTCCGTAGGTTAGAGTACACCCCCCTGAGGTTCGCTGAGGAGATAGGAGGACTTGATAACAGTCGGGGTATCTCTGGCCTCTGCGCAGCTGTGTCTCGGGGACGGGAGTGATATTTCGAGAGCGGAAGGTTACATCATCAAAACGAGGCTGAAACGCAGACCGGGAGACGTTGACAGTGACAATGGAACTGTGGCGGGCACGTGTCGCCAAGTCGGGAACCTAGGACAAGTTGAGAGATGGTCCGTGCGTCCGTAACGTACACTGCCAGCAGGGCGGACGGCGGACATGGGTGGGCCCGGGAACGCTCACGTAGATGCTGATAATTGACTAGTGTGCAGAATGATATGAAGTAAGCCACGGAAATTGGACGTTCAGGCAAACCTTCATGCTGAACGAGCACAAAGTGTTGGAATGGAAAGAAAAGGACGCGTCAAATTTTCAGCCCACAATTGAATAACAAAATACCAGTGTCCCAGCATTCCAGACAGTAAATACTTCCACAGCGCCACTGCACAGCGCTCGACCGGTTTGCTGAGGCTATGGCGGGATCCTTGCCGCAGTGGGGGGGTGAGAAAGAGAACGGACGCTGGACTGCAAAGCCGCCGAACGCCACCTCACTCACTGGCCATCCACGACCTCCGTCATTCCGCCGCTCCACCGTATTATATTTGTGGCGTGGGGACGAGCAAACGTGAGAAAACCGGACCGCAAGGGGACAATAAAAATTATCGAATCTTCTGCGGTTCGGGACTGGTTGACTGTAGTCATTCGCGAGAACTGGGGTCCGTTTGATTCGACCAATGGCACTCATCATACAGTCGCATGAGTCTAGCCTGACCAGAGGAAATATTCACATGCACAACCCTCGAAATAAGGTTCTCGGTCGGGACTGGGACGAGTCAGACCACTCCCCTTCTGAAACTAACCCTCGTGTCCGAATTTGGAAAAATATGATGGCATTACTGCCTACGTCTAGATACGGAATGAAGTAGATGCCTAAAAAGTCCAACGAAAAATCCGTGCACGAGAAGATATGGACACGCCCCATGTGATAATCTTTGGATGACTCGTGAAGAGATGCTGACACAAGTACAGGGGCTCTTGTAGAATTTTCTGAGTATTTCATCGAACCGAGAGAAATGGAAAGAAAGGGAGAAATGGAGGGGGAAAGGGGTGGTGAAAGAAAAGAGACGCAAAAACGGACAGAAGCACAATACATGGAGGCAAAGGGAGGAGCCAGGATACCAGAGGAGATGACCGATAGTCTGCGAGAGCGAATCCAACTATGCAGGGCCATGCGACCGTAATGTATATCGGCGGAGACACGGGGGGATGTCATCCTAGGCGTGGAACCGTGCCTGCTTGCAGAACTTGTCCCTCTTGTTCTGGGCTATCTTCGCGTCCGCCATGATCTGCTCGATGAGGAGTTCCTCCGCCTCCTCGGCCCTTTTGCTCATGGCTTCCTCGCTGTTGTCGCACTGTAGGACCCCATCTTTGTACCACGCCAAGCATCCCTTCGCTCGCATGTGCTGGAACAAATTGTCCCGTCGACTGAACACATTCTTGCACTCGCACTCGAACGCTGGATGCACAAAGTATATCGTTAGTAAGAGGATACCAGGAATCTGAGTTGAAGTGCCTCACGTCTGTTGTCGGTGTGGATGCTTAAGATGTGCCTCTTCAAGTGTTCGCCCCTGTTGAACAACTTGTCGCAGTCCTTAACATGGCACCAGAATGGTCTGGTTCCATCGTCGAAGACTACCTCGGTCTTTTTGGGGACACACCTCCCTCGGCTGTTCTTGGTCAACCCGGGGACAGGGACCGGAATCTCGAGCTTGGTACCACGACGCTTGCTGCCCTTGGCCCTCGGCGCGGGCCTGAGATACGGATGGGCAGTGTTGGACACGCGCGCAGAGCGAGTCTTCCTCCTGTTCGGCGGTTCCCCATAGCTATCATCGTTCTCGTCCTCGACTTCACTCTCCCCGGCGCTGGGAGAGTAGTCGCTATCGACGGTGGATCCATGATAGGGAGAGTGTCTGCTGTGGTGGGAACCTTCCGCCTGGCTAGACGGACCGGATTGAATGATGGACTGCTCCATGATAACGGAAGAGCCCAACGCCTTCGGGTCGCAAACCGAGGTTGGCTGTGGCTGAAGAATCGGCATCACCTGCGGCGAGGAGCTCAAGCTTCCGGCGTGATAGATCGGAGAGGAAGCTGGGGACGAGATAGACAACTCTGCGATCTCAGTGCTGAGGCTGTACGCTGGGGTGTCCCCGTCGTTGAGAGCGGAAGTGGCGGAGGGAGCCACGGTTTGGAACGGCGTAGAGTCTGCGAGCATGCCGGCGAGGCCGGTCACGGTGTTCGAGTGGACGGGGTAGTCGAAGGCGATGTTGTTGCATTCCTGAGTGGCGTACCCAGTCAAAGGTTGGTAAGCGGTCAACGAAGGGGCGATGCCTCCGTCGAACATCATGTGAGTCTCGTAGCCGAACGAGTCCTCATGTTTTACGGCGACGGTAGAAGGGGAGTGATCGTTCATGGACGCCGATCCTGCCGCGAAATTGTCGACAGAGCTGAGGGTAGGGGGATCGTCAGTTGAAATATCGAGGGCAAAAGGAGACCGATAGCATACTTTTGATTATAGGAGCCGTATGTCGCTGCGGGGGAGTGTTCATAGCCAAAGAGACCATATCGGATGGCTTCTTCAATCAAGGAATCGGAAGCCTCTGAAGATACCGGGGATCCCGATAAGGAGGGCGGGTGAGATTCTTGGGATAAGAGCGGCGAGGGAGCATTGGGATGCTGGGAGTACATAGACTGGGAGAGAGCGTCGAGGTAGTTTGTGTACTGATCCATAGTGTGTGGGGGGAGGTGGGACTGGGGGATGAACGAGTGGATGGTGGTTTGGTTTATAAACCAACTGAAGGTAGAGTGAACCAATGGGCAACTTAAACCGAGAGGTCACGCATTACTGCGTGGAGATCGACTCCCGGGCCCAGTGGAAGCTTTCGGATAAATCGAAAGTGGGAGATCTCCACAGTGCCATTATTCCACCGCGCTACTTGCAGAAAATTCCGTCGGATGATAAACAGAAACAAACAGGACCAATGAGTCCAGAGCGTAGGAGCTGTGAACTCCAAGGAACATGACTTTGCCGAGCACGAGAAAGTTAGAGTTAACAGACTAGAGGATGTCGATGCGTATCATGAATTACGCCATAGATGGAGCTCCGAGGGTTAGTGAGCCTCGACATAGCTAGCCGGGGAATGTTCTCGACCGAAAAACGAGGTCGGCAGGCCCGTCGAAAAAACGAGGCCCGGTCGTGCCACGCGCCGATACTACACCAGAATTCAGAGTGGGTCACAAAAGAAAAGATCCGAAAGGACGATAAGTGCACATTCTCCTTCTAGCGACAACTTGTCCCCTGTACGGGGTGCTTGCCGAGAGAGCCCCGTGTTTATCGCCTTTCCATATATGGTAACCAAACAATGTCATCCTCTGTTCGACAACAAGGCAGATTCGACGATGCAGCAGTCGGTCGGGCAGCAGACGATCGCGCATACATTGACCAGGTAGACTCGGCCACCGACAAAGAAGAGGAATTGTTGTCTGATTTCGACGATGACGTCCTTTTCGACGATTTCGATGTCCTGCGGGTCGAAGACGAGGATTGGGAGATCGCCGAACGAGGCTTGTCTTTCTCTTTTTCTTTTGCTCTCCGCCTCACCTTTTCCCCGGTAGACTTCACTAAACAGTACAATCGACTTCGGCAGCATGTCGCCGTGCGATCCCACAACGACTCGGCAAAAACAATCCCTGCATCATTGACAAAATCCGTTGTTGCCCCACTCCCCGCCATCAATCGACCAATAACGACAAACACTGCCACCACTCCCTCGAGGAAAGACAAGACCACTGACCAGCTGGCTGCTTTGTCCAAGTTCTCGTCGCGAATAGCGAAAATTGATCAACCATACGATCTCGGCGTCAGCGTAAACCGGAAGGGCCCAAGTCAGCATGCAAACCTTAAGGACAAGTCGGACCGAGCAACCAATGAACAGGTGTTGGACCCCCGTACCCGGATCATCCTTTACAAGATGATTGGCAGAGAAGTCATATACGAGGTCAACGGCTGTGTCAGCACGGGAAAAGAAGTTTGTAGACTCATTCCTTCCCCCGTTGAACAATTGTACTCATCGCCACTATTGTCATCGTTCATTTCTCGCTTTCCGAACATCTAGGCAAATGTCTATCACGCACTCACGCTCTCAAAGACGCATCTCGCGCTCAAGATCTACAAAACGTCCATCCTTGTATTCAAAGACCGAGACCGTTATGTAACAGGCGAACACCGTTTTCGTCGTGGGTACTCCAAGAACCCGCGGAAGATGGTCAAACTCTGGGCTGAGAAGGAGATGCGAAATCTCCGGAGGCTAAATGCTGCCGGTATACTTTCCCCGGAGCCCATCGAAGTCAGGGAGAATGTCCTTGTTATGAGTTTCATTGGAAGCTCGGAGGGATGGTGATAATCCTCGGTTCGGTTTGCCATATTGTGTGTGAATTGACCTTTCATCTGCGTGTTTCCAGGGCTTCACCTCGACTCAAGGACGCGGAACCCCAGATCCCTTCTTCCTCCTACTTTGACCTCTACCAAGAACTCCTCCTTACGGTTCGCAAGATGTATCAGGAATGTAAACTCGTCCACGCCGACCTTTCCGAGTACAACATCCTCTACCACGACTCCCACCTCTACATCATCGATGTCTCTCAATCCGTTGAGCATGACCACCCACACGCCTTTGATTTCCTCCGCAACGATGTGAAGAACGCCGAAGAGTATTTCGGACGGAGGGGGGTGGCAACTCTGGGTCTCAGAAGGTGCTTCGAGTTCGTCACGAGGGAAACGTTCGAAGTTGACGGAGAGGCTGGTCTCTCGGATGCCGAAGTCCTCAAGAGGTGGCTGGAGACACCTCTACCGGATGACCCCTCTACCGAAGCGGACGGAGAACGAGCTACTGGACTCGACGCTCAGCAAGAAGATTCGGTATTTTTCCAATCTTACATCCCACGAACGTTGAATGAAGTCTACGATCCTGAACGAGACCTTGAAGCGGTCAAGAAAGGGGGGAAGACTATCTACTCGGACACCATTGGGATCGTTAATCCCATGTCCAAGGCCACTACTCTCCGCATCGAAGGAGACGAACAGATCGTGGGGGAGAAGCCCAGGGTGCACTTTTCGGATGGAGTCGACCCGGGAGACGAGGCGCAGGGCGTGGGTGAGGAAGAGGAGGACGAGGATGAAGATGAAGATGAGGCCAGTCTGGATGAAGAAGGTGAGGATGAGGGCGAGCCTAGGGAGAAGAAACTTCGGGGTCACAAGCACGAAGACAAGGAAGCCAAAAAGGTAATTGCGGAATTCGTCGCCGCCATTTCTGCGTTGCTGATGAAGTTGGCTTTAGGAACGTAAGAAAGCCGTGAAGGAGGGACAACGAGAGAAGCGTAAAGTCAAGATGCCCAAGTCGGAGAAGAAGAGACGAATCAAGACCAGCACAGGCAAGCGATGAGCTGGATCTCGGTTGTGTTCTCTGCTTTCTCCCCTGCTGCCCGGAGTCTGGACCTTCTCTCGCTTTCTTGTCGCAGAGGACCATATAGACGTGGTATTCGTTCCATTAGATTAAGGTTACACTGCGACTCCTACATAGTGTTCGTACTTTTTACCGCCTTGCGAGATATTTAATAACGAAAGGGGCACTGGGTAACCCGTGTCGAGAAAAGATACCTGCGTTGTGTCTCCCATCTCCCCACTCAGTCTCACGACGCCTAAGCATCCGTAACACACCCTCGGCTGGCATCCGACACCACCTTGACGTACTTGTACAAAGTGCCCTGGCTAACCTTGAGCGGGTGAGGTTTCCACTCCTTACGTCTCTTCTCCAACTCTTCCTCGGGGACGCGGAGTTCGATGGAGTTCTTTACTGCGTCAACGTGGATGACGTCTCCGTCCCGTACGAGGGCTATGGGTCCACCGGCCTGGGCCTCTGGCGTGATGTGACCGATGCAGAACCCGTGAGACCTGTGCGTTTACGCCCGTGTCGGAACAAAGGGGGAGAGAAGGTAGTTTAGGTTAGCCTCGGGTTCATGAACAGATCTTGGAAAGGGGTAAAAGAAGGAAATGCGTCCATCGAAAAACCCCTTTCTCCTCAGAAGGGATCTATTCTGTCTCCGTGGAAGAAAAGAAGGGAGAGAGAAAAGGGCGCAAATGAAAGCATAGGGGGGAGAGAGATCGACGAGGGGGATCCTCCTACACACACATACGCTCCAGGCCCTCGATGGAGCCTCGAATTCTCCCCGATCATCTCCCCCTCCGGAGATAGAGTCGTCCTCCAACGAGATAGATTGAACAACTGAATGCACGAAATAAATGGGAGAGAGAGGGCCCATCCCACATATGACATGGGCACAATAGTGGTAGAAGGACAGAATAGAAAAGGTTCGAATGTGGTATGGGGGGATGGAGAAACGGTAGAACGAACGAAAAGAACGTGAAAAGGGATGCGGGAAATCCGAAGGTCCCGAATACCCAAAATGAGGTGTTGGAGGAGATACACTTACCCTCCGCTGAACCTTCCGTCCGTGAGACAAGCGACGTCGAGGGAAAGACCGGCACCGATGATCAAACTTGTGGGCTTCAACATCTCAGGCATACCTAAACGCAACAACCGCAGCGATCGGCGGAACAATACCAAACGAATGAGCAAGGAGCACAGGCAGTCGGATACCGGTAAGTGGGTCAACACGAAACAGAGATCGGAAACCCAAAGAAGGGAAAGGCCAAAGGCGGTCTCGCAAAAATATTTTAGGGGGGTGAATGGCGTTACCGCAGCTGATCCAACCACAAATGAAGAAAATTACCGAGTGCCTCGTATGGGCCGACTGTTGAGGCCGTGCCTGGGGACAGAAAGACCCAGAGACGAACGACCGAGGAACGGAAGACCCGACGCCAGGTCCGAGGGGTCTGCCAACACGAACCCATGTGATATCGACATTTCCCTCCGCCATCCCTCGTTGTCACCCCCCGCGACGATTTGGCTCCGAAAAAGAGCACAAACAAAGAGTAAAGGGGGGACGAGGACGTACACCACAAGGACACCCACGAGAACACAAGGAAAAAACTGTGAACCCTCAGCATGCCACGGGCCGTCCCGTACCGACAAGATCTGAGATCTCTGCCCATATTTGCGGTAGCGGCACTCTATGGCGCCGGAAGGATCCACTTGTTCTCGTTATTTTGAGTTTAGTATCAGTGTCGTAAAAAAACACTAAACTGTGATGGTCCCAAAACAGAACCAACGACCTGGTGCTCCACCGACGGAGGCTAAACCGCACTCATGCCCTTCTGCCAAAGGAGGAAAAAAACAGGCGGCGAAGGTGCCGACGTGCGACCCGGCAGAAGGAGTGAAAAAAAGACAAAGAGAACAAAGGGAAGGATGGCGGCGAGGAGGAAACGGCCGAACGAGCGGGGGAGAATTTGGAAAAGGCATGGAGCGGAGAGACACGTTTGTATCAACCCCCCCAGGGACCTCCTAATTTCCAATTCCAACTCCCAAGCGAGCAATAGTTGCGAAGTCGAAAATGAGAGGTCATGGGAAACGGACTCACCAGGGCCGCCTTTCGGACCGAGGTACCTGAGTACGGCGACGGTCTTCTCGCCTTTCTTAATTTCGCCCTTCTCCACTGCCTCGACGAAGGCGTCTTCCGTATCGAACGTCCTTGCCTTCCCAGTAAACTCTAGACCCTCTTTCCCAGTAATTTTAGCGACGGCGCCCCCAGGAGCCAGGTTACCCTTCAGGATCCTACAAATAAACAACGAACCGGCGAAATAAGCTCAAGTCTGATAAGCCAACAGGAAGGCGAATGAAATGCAGGCGTGAGAAAGTGTGGAGGAAGATCCACATCGGAACGCCAGGGTCAGGTGAATGGTAGGGGATAGAACGGGGAAGGCCACCGGCCACATCCCACGAATCAGGGTGAAGGGGTCGTGGAAACCAATTCACGGGGTGAATTGCCTTCCATCAAACCCCCCGAGAGAACTGAACAACGACAAAGCATAATCCAGAGTTGGTATGAAACGCGTGCCCCGCATCGCAGATGGAATCTCCCATCAGTCGAGGACTTGGAAACGGGCGGACCTACCTCAGATGTCCGGTTGACTTGATCGGTTTCTCCAGTGGTCTGATGACATCCTGACTCGTCATCGAGAGCTCCCCACGTTGATGCACCCATCGTTCCAAGTTTTCTCCCAGTGTCTTCCCGGTGACGGTGAGAGTGTTCCCGTCGATCAACTTGTTCTTCAGCAAATAATGCAAGACCACTGTACACGCGCCGCGAAGGGGATCGGGTCAGTAAACCGGATCAAGGACTCAAACAATGAGACTTTTCGGGTACGACAGGAACAAATACGGAAAGGCCGGGGAACCAAATCTCGAAAAAGGAACATAGTTTCCAGCAGGAAGGAAAAGAGGAACTACCCAAAAATGGAGCCGGAGAAAAATAAAGGACGAACCGGGTATTCCACCAATCTTGTACACGTCCTCCATAACGTACTTCCCACTCGGTTTGAGATCCGCGATGAATGGAACACGGTCCGATACCGATTGGAAATCGTCGATTGTGAGGTTTATGCCGACAGAATGAGCGATAGCGATAAGATGGAGCACGGCGTTGGTAGAACCTCCGAGGATCATCGTCAACACCTATGGCATAATCACAGACATGGCCGAATGAGGACAGCGGAATATCTCGAATTGTCTGTGCGATACGGACCATTGCGTTCTCAAAGGCGGCTCTCGTCATGATGTCCCGAGGGAGAATGTTCTTCTCTATAAGGTTCCTCAAAGCCGGTCCCACCGACTCGCATTCATCCAACTTTTCCTTGTATTCTGCAGGGAATGAAGAATCACCAGGAAGGGTCATTCCCAGCGCCTCCGCGGCACTTGCCATCGTGTTTGCGGTGTACATCTGGAGAACCAAGGTCAACGGGTTGAAATTCGCAGTTACCATGCCGACATACCCCTCCACAGGCCCCAGGCCCGGGACAGGCGTGACGAACGGTATTATAACGTTCCCTCTCAGCCGCTTCCGTCCGACCGTCCTGCAGGTATTTACCATACGACTGGAACGCTGAGACGACATCAAGCTGTGGTGCTCCCTCACAAGATCCGGGCCGAATAGTGCCACCATAGAGCATGAGACCGGGTCTGTTTAGTCGGCCGACTGTGGAAGAGGGATCAACCGATGCCCAGATAACATTAGACTCTGTAGCTTACGGGCAATCAACACGCCCGGCATGTTCTTATCGCATCCGGGGATGACAGCAAGACCATCAAGCCAATGGCCACCGGCAGCAGTCTCGACCTGATCTGCAATGAGGTCTCGAGATTGGAGGGAATACGACATTCCGCTCGTGCCCATACTGATGCCGTCACTGACGCCCACAGTGCCAAACTGGTATCCAATCATACCAGCGTCGATAATGGATTTTTTTACACGTTGACCAAGACCGAGCAAATGGCGGTTGCACCTATACCCCCCAAACGTGCGTCAGGAATGGTGTGGAGATAAGGTTTTGTTGGGAGAAGGAGGACGTACGGATTTCCTTCGTACCTGCCCAATTGTCATGAGATCAAAGAGCGACTGGAACCAAAGAAGGAACGGACGGACCAAACACTTGCAACACCAATCATTGCCTTCTGGAAGTCGTCATCGGAATTGACGCCCTCTGTGGCGTACAGCATGGCCTACATCACGGTGAAAGACGATGAGCGAGAAAAAAGAAGTTAGCCTCGTGTCCGGTTCCGACCCCCCCCCCCCCCGGAAAGAACAATAAGACACGAGACATGTGCGGCCGTACCTGACTTGCGCCTTGCGTTTTCGGCTGGGTGACGGTTCTGCTGTACCGGTTCATAACCGGTTTTTGGGAGCCGGAGGTGGCAGCATCACTGCTGACGTTTCTGGCGGAACTGGATGAGGAGAGCGATCTTTTGGAAGTGAAGGCGAGTCTAGAGCCGAGACGATGTTTCGGAGTTGAGAGCATGTGGATGATCTCTCAAATGGTCACGCCTATTCCGTGTGGACGCAAGAGAAGGGTCAGACGCGGTGACTCGTAAGGACCGGCTTTTCAAACCGCGCTAGGCGCCCTGCCGGCTTCCTAAGAAGGAAGGAGGGCGTAATACTGCGTAAAATTGTGGGTACGCGACCGTTGAGGAGAAAAAAAGGATTGTACATGCACGTCATTCTTTCTCACATCCACCCGGGTTGGGTTAGGGAGGGTCTAAGGCGCCGAGGGCGTGGCTAAATCAAACCAACAAACACGCTTCCTGGCAACGTTTTCGGGGTGAAAAGATTAGGTTTTTCTCGTGAGATCAGACAACGCTGATTTGGCGTGATCCTCAGCTCGGCGAGCAGAGCTTTGAGGAAAGAAACACTCACCCAACACGGGCGGATGCGTAGGGATGGTTACCCATAACGTAAATTAACCGTCTCTCTCTCTCGACCTGAGCAGAGGTCAATAACGTAACGAATTTAGGGTGAGGTACCGATCCCACGGTGCCAACGTGACTTTCTGGGACGTTCTGTAAAGAAGCATCGATGATTGTCGATCTTTCATCTCATCTTGCAACCCGCACTGCGAAGTGGGGGGCGCTCCAGAACACGCGCCGCTCGTTTTTTATTTCTTCCCGCTCAAGCCTCGCACACCCTGCGAATTATTTCCTTATCTGTTACCCTACAAAAAATTCTTACGCCCCCATTCCTGGGCTTGTTCCGGTCGAGTCGTGCTCTCCTTCCTTAAATTCCACATCCAAAAAAAAATCAGAACGATCAAATCCAGGGGCAGGAAGGGAATACAGCAATCGGGGACAAGTGTCAAACGACCCAATTTCAATATCCCGCGATGCTCGTGTTGCAATTTCGGCTTTTTGGACGACAACCACTCGTCCGGGAAAACACGTTCTGGCGCCGACGGCCGTTTTTTCCAGGTCACGATCCGCGGTTCTAGCAGACCTGCCTCGCGTTCGTTTAGTACTCTACTCCCTGCATCGTGGCGAGAGTCTGGCCCGCATGGTAAGAATCTCATCGGGTCTCCCATGAGGAGGGTCCGGAGGGGGACAGGGACTTGGAGCTCGCCCCTCCCTTCCCCTCAGATCAACCGTAAACTCTTTTTCTCCCGTTTCCGTTACCCCCCTGTTTGCAATCTAAGATTGTTCCCTCTTGAATCCGCCGTTCCCTCTCCCTCAGCACGGCGGATGGAACCCTTATTTCACCGCTCCTCTTCTGTACCGGGCCTTTTTCTTCTTGACTGATCCGCCTCCACCCCTCCGTCCCCGACGCTTCCTCCCCCTCCTCCCCTTCTCACCTCGCCGTTCAAACGAGGCAGACGAGTTCTTCGCCGAACGCCCCCCATCCCCTCCTTTTTCGCGAAACACCTTACCGGAAGTCAGTATACACGATTGAAAACACGAGGCGTCTTACACACCTACCCACCCTTCGGCCCCAAGTGGTTCTGAGTGATGGATGATCAAGGCGCAGGCGGTTCATCGAGGGACAATGACACATATCCCGAAAGGCGACAGCGTGAAAGTTCTCTACCACCGACCCTCCGCCCGCACCTATATCACGGCCCGCGCCACGCCAGCTCCCAGAGGATTGCACCTCTGGTGATCCCGGATTGGCCCAACCAACCTGCTAGATCACGCTCACAGGACCACGGAAGGTCTTTACCCTCCCCATCACACCTCTTACGCCAGACTGAATCCACGCTCAATTACGACCACGTTATCTTATCCCGATCTTTGGATGCCTCCCCCGTCAACCCTTCCTTCGCGACTAATCCAGACTTACCCCTTCCAAGACTTGTGGTACAGAGACCACTGCCACCGGTTAATGACCCTCCTCACTCAACAAGGGACTACATCATGAGTGGGTATTTGTATCCTCCTGTGACAAGATCGATGAGCATGTCGCCTTACGGTTCTCACCCCCACCCGCACTCTCATGCACCCCCATACGGACGCGAGCCGACGTCACGGACCCCCCAGCCCTCACAACCGCCATCGCGTCAAACCGAGCGTTCTCCAGGGATCCGGGACGCATCCATGGAGGACGCCTGGGTGTATTTACCCCAGCCAGAGGTGCCAGTTAGACCTCCTCGCGATCCGTATGCGGAGTTGAGACATTCTCCAGGGTTCGCGCAGGAGCAGAGGAGGGGGAGGAGCGAAGTTCGGAGAACACACACCTCACACGCGCAACGTCCGCAAAGTCAAGCCCAAGATCTTCGAGTAGTTCTGGAGCAAGGATATGTTGAGGGACCTCAGCGAGACCCGCAACGCCAGATGGAACCGTTCCCTTCCCAGCCGATCCGAGGTAAGTCTGGTTCCTTCTCTTGATCCAACGTCCTGCGTGCGACACCTATCCCGTCGTCACGATCCCCTCCCTATCCCTCGATTCTGTTATCTCTTGTCCCGCCTTTTCCTCATTCCAAATGAGCAGATGGCTGATCGACCCCACCATGTCCTTTTTTTTATCATTATTCGCCACTTCTCTTTTGCAGAGAGGCGACTACCCACCGTGTACCCCGCGAACCCGTTCGAAGAACAACAGAGATTCCAACGTCCGCCGTCCAGACCACAACGGCAGCAAGTTCACCATCAGCCCCAGCCTCAACAGCCGGCGAGGTTTTCGCAACTCTTGAGTGGACCAGGTTACCAGGGAGGCATAGGTCCCTCGTCAAGTTCGCAATCAGCGTCCTCGAGTAGAAGCCAGACGATCTCGAGCTTCGCGGGCGAGTTGTATTCCGAAGGTCAGCCGGAGATCAAGCCTTTGTATCAAGGGAGTTCCATGACGGAACACCCGGCGATCGAAACGCAAGGACCCGCGCCGGGACGGAAGAGAGCGCCGAGAACGCACGCGGTGAAGAGGGGGCCGGGAACGCCGGGTCCGGGCACTAGCGCGAGGAGGAGGACTACAGCGAAGGTGACAGTCGCTTGTAATTTTTGTCGGGGTGAGCATTCTGGTCCCTGCTTGACATTCGTGCTCGAAAATCTGACCGAGCCGCCGATTGGAATTTCCGCCCCCGCCGGATATTGCGACATCGATTTGCTCTTGTTTTCTTGTTGTGTCGGACGTTGATCAGGACGTAAATTGCGATGCGACGGAGTGAAGCCGTGTTCCAATTGTGTGCTACGGGTGATTGAATGTGCGTATCAACCTGGTGCACCTAAGCGGCGTGGACCTGGGCGAGCCCCGAAGAAAACAAGGGCAGAGGCGTCGCGCCAGCGGCAGCGTCAACAGCAACAACGACAGGCTCGGCAACAGCCACCTCCTGATCAGAGTCAGATGTCGATCAGCACGGGCTCGCCTGGTCCATCCGGACCACTGCCGATTACGATTGTGCCCACCACAGGGATCATCGGGGGAGGGAGTCTATTGGTACCTGGAGGTAGTCTGGGCACCGGTACCCGGTTCCCCTCCCAATCGCCGGGAGCGTCAACATCGGAGGTGGACACGGGATCACATGCGGGAAGCAAGCGACGGTTATCGGGATCGAGCGTGGAGGAACCGGAACGGAAGAGGTCTCGAATCCGAGGGTTGGAGGGGGAGGAGATGCCCTGACACCCTTGTCTTTTTTTATTTCTTCACCTATTTTTTCTCCCTCTAAAGACGTGTTGTATTTCTTTCCTTTCTTCCTTACTCTGGCAGCCTATAAGTCCTGGACGAGTACGATATTTTCGTTTTATTATCCACAGAATTAATACGAGTTGGAAAAGAAAAAAAACATCCGGTTCGCATCAAATAAGCCAAGGACGAAAATCGAACGCCCTCCCGTCTCCGGTCACTCGAATCCAAACGGGCGTTCCCCCGCTCACTCGCTTCCGACCCTCCTTCCTCCCTTCCTCCCCCTCCTCTTCCTCCGTCCCTCTCTTTTTCTCCTTTTCTTTTTTTCCTCCTCCCCCCCACCCACCATGGACTCTCCAGAGCAGAGGCCGAAGCCACACATCGACGACGACCACAAGGACCCCCCACCTCCCGTCGGCCCCGCAGGCCTTCCCCCTCACCAGTCTTCGCTCAATGGCCTCGGGGCTCGGAGGAACAGTGTGTACTCAAACATCCCCGGTTACACTCTTATGGTCGCCGGCCAGCGCAGCGGCAAGACCTCTTTCCTCCGCCTCCTCCTAGACACCAGCAATATCGCCCCCACCGTCTCCAAGGAGCAGCTCACTCCCCTCGCAAAGTTCATCCAAGGCTCCAACAGTCACACTTCCCACATCCGACACGTTTCTGTAGATGTCATCCTCGACTCCCCCGACTCCGGCGCGCCCCAGCCCGTGTCTCTCACCCTCATTGATACGCCTTCTCTAGACTTTTCCGACGAAGTTTCGTCAGAAAGGGTCATCACAGACATACTCGACCACATTGATTCCAGGTTTGCTGACAGCTCCGACGACGTGAGTTCCCCTCCTTCAATCTCTCCCCTTTGTTGTGTCCGCCATGTGATCCCGACACTTCGTGCTTTCCCCTTTGGTCCTTCGGGTCATAGGAAACGAACGGAAACCATCATGTTCACTTGTGAGTGTCCCGTGTCCGTCCTTGACGCGTATTTCCGCTCTCGTTATATGCGGTCCGGGCTTATCATCCACCCTTTCCGCATACAGATGTATATACTTCCTGGACCCGGATCACGTTGTTCCTCCGCAACAACAGCTCCCACCTCAGCACCTCGCTCCCCTCAGGGCCAGATCCCACAGCATGTCACAAGTTGGCCAGCCCATTATTCTCGACTCTCCTGTGACGGCGCATCCCGAAATGCTGCGCGCCATGCTGCCCGAAACGGATATTACAGCAATACGGCGTCTTTCTTCAAGAGTCAACGTGTTGCCGATCATCGCCAAAGCGGACATCCTCACCAACGAACGTCTGGCCGCTGTGAAAATGGCGATCCGACGTGACCTGGCCGATGCCGGAATAGGCTTCGGTATCTTTGACCTCGACTTTTCTTCTCAGTTGCCTAAACCTGAACAACAAGGCCTGGCTGCTGGCCCAAGCGAAGGACACCCGTCCAAGATCAATGGCGGTAGCGAGTCCAGCGGAGGATCTGCTGCTGCCTCACCCCAGGCGCTACCCCCACCCTCGTTAAGACTCCCTTACGCCCTCGTTTCGGCAGATATTTATTCACATAGCGAAGGCTTAGTTCACACCCCGCCGACTCGTGAAGACCTTGTACTCCTTTACACGCCATCTCTCACTCAGACCCCGATGTTTTCCAACGCCAAGCTCACCAAGGGCAAGTTTACGAGGTCCTTCAGGTGGGGGACCCTTGACGTTTTAGATCAAAACCACTGCGACTTTAGGCATTTGAGGACGGCCATCTTCCACCACATGAAGGTAAGCTTCCGCGTGATCTCACTCCATCGGGCGGTAAGCTAAAATTCGTCAATCAGACATTGCAAAAGTACACAAGAGAGTACTTGTACGAGAAGTACAAGATGGAAGCTCCTTCACACGGACATCCCATGCAACGGCACCAAAATCCACGACCGCACCACATGCCGTTACCCCGTAATCACCGGCCGCTCATGACGATCGACGTTGCCCCCCATGCGAATGTTGGACCCGTACGTCATCCATCCCTCGTCTTACCACCCCCGTCGTTATCCCACAACGGAGAAATGATGAATTCACCCATGCCTATCCGACCCAACTCGACAAAGATGGCAGGGTCTACCGGAAGTAAGTCCCTAATCCGCAGTTTTATCACCTCCGGATCATTTCACATATTAACGGGGTCTAGAATCTCAACGGACTAGGTCAAAGAAGATCACGGTCGCATGTAACTTCTGCAGGTGTAAGTCGCCCGCTTGATTACGATTTCAGTTTCTTTTCGAAATCGGTCACGGAACAAGCAATTGTGTGGCCATTTGTACTGACATCAGAGCTTTCTGATTTTTCCTAGCTCGGAAATTGAAATGTGATGGAGGAAAGCCCGCTTGTGGGCAGTGTTTCAAGCGGTCGAATACTTGCGACTATATCCCCCATTCGAAACGCCGTGGAGCTGGTCGGACGCGGAAGCTACCTGAAGACGAGAGTGCGAGCGAGTTGGACAGCGGTGATGAGGCTGGCGGAGGAGCCGAGATAGACGGGGGTTCCGCCTCTCGCTCACCTGAGGTGTCAACCATATCTGTCAATCGGCTCAACGGCAACCTCGAACAAGCAGGCGGTTCGGTGAATCACCTCTCCGAGATCCGCCGCGTGGTTGGACCTCCGCATCACGATCCGCAACCTCTCCGGCTGTCCCCTGTCGTTCATGGTTCTTCGATGTTGCCAAACGATAACAGCGGCCTTCCTCCGCCACCTGGCGCTGGGATTAGTCCCTCGCATCACTACAGGTCCTATCCTGGCCCGAACCACGCTGGCAATCAGGACCTTCCCCCAATCACAACGTTGCCTGTCAATGGGACATTGAGGTCAGAAGACTCAGTGCTTCCGCCGATTATCTCCATCTCGGATCAACACCCGTCTCGTTCCCCGAACCAGCAGCCTTTAGTTCATCCATCTTCCGGAATTCCTACCGGACAGCTTCCAGAAGGCCAACAGCTTGGCAGACCAAGGAAGAGGGCCTCGACCACCGGCTCTGGGAGGGGCAGTCGATCTCATTATGCTTCCAAAATCGTTGCGTGTAATTTCTGCCGAGGTACGTGCGCTTGGACCACGCTACTGGTGACATCTCCGCGATCGATTTGATCCGGGGGTGACGCTTCTCCGTTTGGAAGTTGGACCCTAACTGATGTGATCAATCCTTTTTTCTTTGTTTGACGCTCGGCTTGCATGGTTTCTTGTTTCCGAACGGAAACAGCCCGCAAGACCCGCTGCGATGGCGAACATCCCGCATGTGGTGCTTGCTCTCGAAGATCCCTGGCGTGCAGCTACGTCAACGATCCATCACCTTCGATGGGGGTCGGACCTGGACCCTCCAATACCGGAAAGAGGAAGAGCGTAGGGGATTCCCCTGACGAGCGCCCCATTATGGATCACCATCTGGACCGCGAACGCGAACGGGATGATAGAGCCGGACCTCCGCCTTTGTCAGCACTGTCGGTATCTGTTCCGTCCTCGGTAATCCCCACCCCCACGTCCGGTGGACCGTCTGGGGCGACCTCGGCGAAGAGCTTGTCTCCGCCCAGTGGAACACACTATGGGCTTCACGGACACAGTAACACGTACCCTCCCCCACCTCCCCCACCTCTGAAGACACCACCACAGCCACTGGGAATATCTGGTGAACGAGCGAACAAGAGTGGGGGCGGGAGTGATAGTGGTCAGAGCGATGGCTCGGAAGGTATGAAGAGGGGACCTGGACCGATGGAGTTGGATGGTATGGGACCTACGAAAAAGATGAGGTATGGCGATTGATGATATACCCCCACTCCATGCGCATTTGGATGGACTCTTGCAACCTATCGTTCGGCCATCTCCCTCGTACGCGGAACTCCAGTTGTGGTTCGTGGCGGGTGTTTCTTCCCTACCCTCAGCTTCGATGTGGATTTATTAGATGGACTCTTTCCCCCTCTTCTCTGTTCTTGACGAAACTCGCAACCATTACACAGGCGCGCGCTCCGTTGTCTCCCTCACTCTTTCTGCCCCAGGACCACACATCATTACAACACAAATGTATGTACACCGCCCATCTTCCGGTGTCCGTTGGTCTTTGGTATCCTCGGTCCTCGTTGTAACTCACTATTGTCTCATATTCTCTCTCGTTTCTCCTTGTTTTTTTCCCCGTCTTGTGTTTTCCTCGATCCTGGGTGATTATACGCGTGTTTGGGTCCCACCTGTGCCTTGTTCTCCCTTTCCGTTTTTTTGTTTTCCCTATCCTCAATGTCTCGACGAGAAGCCGTTGGAGAAAGAAATACTGTATAAATGTACGCTGTATCCCTTCACCCTCCCGTCTTCCCTTCTCTCCTCCCTCGCTTTCTCTCTTTTCTTTTTTTATTTGTGATAACTCGTCCTTACCCTGCACAGTTG
>Ga0307515_10008754_pt1 | contig 19667 bp, 15 predicted proteins | sample 17_EM_MG_FD_194513 | JGI IMG/M metagenome (GOLD analysis project Ga0307515, IMG submission 194513) | Populus trichocarpa ectomycorrhiza microbial communities from riparian zone in the Pacific Northwest, United States - 17_EM | ecosystem: Host-associated > Plants > Roots > Unclassified | place... | reverse complement strand
CGGCCGGAAACCCCGGGGTTCGGGGTTTCCGGCCGGCACTTCGACATCGGGGTGAGGGGCTCTTTCAGAACACCCATGGACCTCAGAACACCAGCGGACGCGGTTTGTGCTGGATGCTGATCCAGTGGTGTGTGGTGAAGTCGTCGGCGACCCACCTGCCGCCGAAGCGGCCGATACCGGATGCCTTCTCGCCCCCGAAGGCGGCGTGGACGTCGTCGTGGACGGTCGTGTCGTTGATGTGGGTCATTCCCGCCTCCACCTGCTGGGCGAAGCGCAGGCCGCGTTCCACGTCCCGGGTGAAGACGCCGCTGGAGAGGCCGTACTGGGTGTCGTTGGCGATCCGCAGCGCGTGCTCCTCACTCTCGGCGCGGACGAGGGTGGCGACCGGGCCGAAGACCTCCTCGGCGGCCGTGGTCACGTGGTTGTCGCCGAGCAGTACGTGGGGTGCCAGGACGCGGCCGGCCGGGCCGGTCGGCTCGCCGGAGAGCAGCAGTTTCGCTCCGTCGGCCACCGCGCGGGAGACCTTGTCCCGAATGCCGTTCAGTTGTTTGTCGTTGATGACGGGGCCGATCTGCGTGGACGACTCACGGGGGTCGCCGGTCCGCAGCAGCCTGGTGAGTTCGACGAAGCGGTCCACGAACTCGTCGTAGACCGAGGTATCGACGATGACCCGGTTCGTCGCCATGCAGATCTGGCCCTGGTGGTAGTAGCTGCCGAACACGGCGCATTCGGCGGCCCGTTGGAGGTCGGCGTCGTCCAGGACGACCAGTGGGCCGTTGCCGCCCAGCTCCAGCGCGAGCTTCTTCAGGCCCGCCTTGGCGGCGATGCCCCGGCCGACCGGGGTGGATCCGGTGAACGAGACGACCCGGGGGATGTCGTGCTGCACCAGGTGGTCGCCGATGTCCCGGCCCCGGCCGACGACGACGCTGAGCAGGCCCGGGGGCAGTCCCGCCTCCTCGTACACCTTGGCGAGCAGCAGGCCGCCGGTTATGGGCGAGTCCTCGGCCGGTTTGAGGACGACGGCGTTGCCCAGGGCCAGCGCCGGGGCGACGGATCGGTTGGACAGGTACATCGGGAAGTTCCACGGGCTGATGACGGTGACGACACCGGCGGGTTTGCGGTAGACCCGGTTCTCCTTGTCGGGGACGTCCGTGCCGACCGTGTCGACGACGTCTGCGGTGTGGCCTGCCCCGGCGGCGGTGACCGCGGCGGTGATGGCGACCTCCACGGCGGCCCGGGCGCGGGTGGCGCCCACCTCGCGCGTCAGCCAGTCGCCGAGTTCGCCCGCTCGTCGCATGACGATGCCGGCCGCCCGCTCGAAGACCGCCGCCCGCTGTTCCGGGGCGGTCCGCGCCCAGGCGCGTTGTGCCTCGCGTGCCGCTCGGTAGGCGCGATCCACGTCCTCGGTGTCGGCCAGCGGGATCTCGGCGAGCACTTCGTCGTCGTAGGGGTTGGTGTCGGTGAGGACGGATCCGGAGCCGCCGGAGCGCAACTCGCCGGCCAGTGGCATCCGGTCGAATCCGGTGTAGGGGGTGGGGGACGCGGACATGGCATTCCTCCTTGTAGAGGTCGTGCTGTGGTGCGAGGTGTCGCGGTGGGCCTCAGTGGCCGGGGGCCGGGATCTGGGCGGCGAGCAGGTGCGGCGGCAGGGCCCCGAGCTGCTGGAACAGGCCGAACTGGTCGATCACCGTCCAGTTCTCGAACACCTTGCCGTTGCGGAAGTGGAAGACCGTCAGGGCCCGGACCTCGACCCGCCGCCCCGTCGCGGGAAGCCCGCTGTAGTCGCCGGTGTGCGTGCCACGCCAGGTCAGACGGGTCACGACCTTGTCGGCCACGGCGATCTGGTCCTCGATCACCACGTCGAGGTCGGGGAACCCGGTCAGCCGGTTGGCGACATTGCGCTTGGGCCCCTCGGTTCCCACCGTCCTCCCGTTGGTGCGGAAGTCGTGGGTGAAGATCTCGTCGGCGAGACCGACGTTCCCGGTGGCACCCTCCGTCAGCCAGCGCCGGGCGATCGCGGCGTTCTGCTGCTCGCCACCGTGACGATCCTGGGCCGAACACATCGGCTACAGACCCTGCTTGGCGAGCCATCCGAGACAGGCGTCGGCGACCGCGCGCCAGCCGTTGTCGACGGTGAGCGAGTGGCCCCGGTCGGGGAACTCCACGAGATCGGTCACCGCGGTCGAGTGGCGGTACTGCTTGAGCGTGGACTTGGTGATGGCCTCCGGAACTGTGTGGTCCTGGCCTCCCATGATCAGCAGCAGCGGCCCGCGGTCGTCGTTGCCGGTGTCGACCGCGGCGGGTGAGTGCGGGGCGAAGTTGGCGCCGGCGGCTTCGAACAGCGGCTTGCCCGGCGCCGGGATGGTCCACTGGTCGTAGAGCGCGTCCGACTCCTCGGCACCGACCGCGTTCCCGAAGGCGAACTGGAACTGGTCGGCCGTCAGGGACACCGCCCGGTGTTTGTTGGCCGGGTTGGCGAACACCGGGAAGGTCGCGCGCAGCGCCGACAGCGGGAGCGGCAGTACGCCCTTGATCTGGGCCGCGTCGATGGCGATCGCGGCGGCTGCGAGGTTCCGGCCCAGGAGCTTCTCGGCGATCATGCCGCCGAAGGAATGGCCGATCAGGATCGGCGGCTCCGGAAGCTCGTCGATGATGTCCGCGTAGTGCTCCACCACGTCGTCGATACCGTGGTCGGCGATGCTGTCCGGATGCGCGCGGGCGAGTTCGACGGTGTCCGCCACACCGGGCCAGCCGGGCGCCATCGGGTGGTAACCCGCCTCCTCGAACAGCCCCTCCCAAGGCGTCCAGGAGGAAGCGTGCAGCCAGAGGCCGTGGATGAAGACGACGGGTGTGCCGTTGCCGGTCATGGCGGGGTCCTTTCGCCGGGAGACGCGCCGGTATGTCGCTGTGCCTGCATGGTCACCGGCGGGGCGTGTCCCCGGCTTCAGTCACGCGACTGCCCGTTCCCGCGACCTCACGGAGCCGCTGCCGGTACATCGCCACGACGTCCGCCGGAAGGTGGAGCTGTTGCGCGATCTCCGCGTCCGGCAGACCGCCGGCGACGAGTGCGCCGATCCGCCGCTCCCGCTCGTGTATGCCCGCCTGTCCGGCCGCGGCGGGCCAGGCAGGCCGGGTGCCTACGGCCATCAGTTCCAGCCTGGTCCGGTCGCCCCAGGTGGCGGAACCCACCCGGTCGAACGTGGCCTGCGCGGTGGTGAGCATCGCCGTGGCCTCGTCCGGATGGCCGCGACGGCGCAGCCAGGCACCGTAGGCGAGCTCGGTCCTCGCGCGAACCAGAGGCCATACGGAGAGGTCCTCGCGCAGTGCGGCCGAGTAGAGGTTCTCGGCGTCCTCCTCGGCGGCCAGTACGGCCCGCGCGTAGGGCAGATGGGCGTGCAGGATCGGGGCAGGGGTCGTGAGCGCGATCTCCTCCATCTCTGCCAGCACCTGCCGCGCGCCCTCGCGGTCGTCGGCCCGGACCGCGGCTTCGGCGAGGAACGTCAGACCGGTGAACCGCTCCCGCTGGTGGAAGCTCGGATCGGCCGGGTCGAACGCGCGTCGCAGCTCCCGGTAGGCGTCCTCGTTCCGTCCGGCCGACAATGAGGCGACGCCCCGGGCCAACTGGACGCAGGACAGCAGGTCGTTGAGCCCACGGCGGCCCGCCTCCAGTTCGGCTTCGGCCGCCAGCCGCAGGGCCACCTCCGCGTCGCCTCGCAGCGCGTGCAGGACCGAGCCGCACGCGAGGGTCCCGGTCCGCCAGGTCGGCTGCCCGGTCTCCTCCGACAACTGCTCGCCCTCGCGAGCGCAGGCCGCCGCCCGGTCCAGGTCCCCCAGATCCAGATGGACCATGACCTGCATGCTGAGTACGTGGGAGAGCAGACCGAGCCTGCCCTGTTCGCGCAGCGCCGTCTCCGCCCGCCGCAGCAGCCCGGCGGACAGCGCCTCATGACCGACCGCGTGCGCGGCCATGCCCAGCAGGCGCAGAGCGTCGGCGTCCACGTGACCGTCGGGCGGCACCCGGGACAGCGCCTCGATCGACGCCGCACAGCGAAGCACGGGTTCGGCCACGGCCAGGGCCGCGGTGCAGCGGGGGTCATCGTCCACACCGTCGAGCCCTTCCGCTACGGCTACCACCCGGGCCCGTGCCGCCGGACCGGTGTCGCCCCACCAGCAGCGCAGGGCCGCGCCGAGCAGGAGGTTCAGGGCCAGGTCGTGGTCGTCGGCCTCGGCGGACCGCAGCGCGATGTCGCACAGGTCGAACACCCGCCGGGCATCGCCGGGGACGCCGTCGTCGAAGATCTCGCTGAGCCACTCCTTGCGTGCCAGGTCCAGTTCGGACAGATCGGTGCGGGCCGCGGCCCGGAGCAGCTGGTCGACGAGGTCGGCCCGGCCGAGCCCGAAGGCGTGCTCGGCCGCCGTCAGCAGCCGGAGGCCGCGCCGGGCGGATCCCCTCGTCAACCGCGCGGACCGTTCCAGGTCGCCGATGGCCGACATGACCGCTCCCCGGCCCAGGGCCAGCGCGGCGTTGGCCTCCAACTCGTCGGCGATCCCGTCGTCGGGGCCGACGATCGACTGCGCGCGGTGCCGCGTACGCCGGTACGGCTCGTCGACCAGCACCTCGGCGAGCGCGGCGTTGGCCGCCTGGAGCCGGGCCAGGCACTCGGCCTGCAGTACGCCGGAGCGCATCAGCGGGTGCCGGAACTCCACGGCTCCGTCGCGTACTTCGACCAGTCCCACCGTCTCCGCCGGGACGAGAGCCGTCCGTGCGACACCGCTGCCCCGGAGTACCGAGGTGCCCGCCAGGATCTCGGCCAGGTCGCCGACCGAATCCACCGCGGCGACGAGCAGCGCGTCGCGGGTCGGCCCGGGCAGCTCGCGGACCCGGCCCGCGAACGCCCTCTCCAGCCGGTCGGGCAGGCTCAGCGGACGGAGTACGTCGGCCGGCGACAGGCGGAGCGCGTCGGGGAGTTCCAGCAGCGCGAGCGGATTACCGAGGGCCTCGCCCTGGATCCGCTGCCGCTCGGCCCGGCTCAGACCGGGGGCATGGGCCGAGAGGATGCGTCCGGCTGCCTCCCGGTCCACCCCACCCACCGTGAGCCGGGGGAATCCGGCGGTCAGGAACGGGCCGGGGTGGCCGGTGCGCATCGCGGCCACCACCACGACCGGGCCCACCGCACGGCGGCCGAGGAACGCCAGGACCTCATGCGTCTGCGGGTCCAGCCACTGGATGTCGTCGGCCAGTACGACGATCGGCCGGTCCTCGGCCACCGAGGCCAGCAGGTTCACGACGGCCAGGGCGATGAGGTACGGCTCGGGTGGCGGGCCCTCGGCCAACCCGAACGCCGGAAGCAGCGCCTCGCGCTCGGTCCTGGGCAGCGGGGGCACCAAGTCGAGTACCGGGCGCAGCAGTTGGTGCAGCCCGGCGAAGGGCAGGGTGGCCTCGGACTCCACGCCGACCACGCGGAGCACCCGGAACTCCCTTGTACGGGCTGTGTGTTGGGCGGCGCGCAGGAGGGCCGACTTGCCGATGCCGGGACCGCCGAGCAGCAGGAGGACCCCGGCCTGCGGCGGTGTCCCGTCGAGGAGCGCGTCCAGCACGTCCGTCTCGCGCCGCCTGCCGACCAGCATGCCGCTGCCCATGGGTCTCCTCGTCCGGTCGCCATTGACGGAACGAGGTTACGAACACCGCACGGGTGCCGGCTTCAGTCATGCGACTGAAGCCGGCGACGGGTGGCCGCCCGCCCTCAGGCCGACAAGGCCGCGCGTCGCCATTCGCTCGGTGACAGCCCGTATGCCGCGCGGAACCGGCGGCTGAAGTGGGCGGGGTCGCGGAATCCCCACTGCCGGGCGACGGCGGAGATGCTGCGCCGGGAGCTGTCGGGCCGGGCCAGCTCCTCCCGTGCGCCGTGGAGCCGCAGGCCGATGATCCACTGTTCGAGGCTGAGATCGGCCTGGGCACAGATCTTGTACAGGTGGCGTACGGAGATGTTGTGCGCGGCGGCGATGGAGACCGGCCCGAGTTCGGGATCGGTGAGGTGGCTCCGTACGTGGGCGCGTATGCGGGTGAGGAGCGTTTCGGCGAGCACCGGGCGTGAGTACCGCTCGTCCTCCGCCGCCGAGGCGAGCAGTGCCATGGCCAGTTCCGTGACCGTGGTGCCGAGGGTCGTCGCGGCCGGGTGGTCGCTGAGCCGCGCGGCGTCCTGGGTGACCTGGCTGATGTGGTCGGTGACCAGGCGGTACAGGGGACTCGCCGGAAGGTGCTGGGCGGCCCGCCGGACGACGTCGACCGGAAGGCCGAGCGCCTCGATGGGGACCTGTACGCAGCCCACGGCTCCCTCGCCGGACCAGCTGAAGTCGTACGGCGCGGACAGATCCATCACCAGCATTTCCCCGGGCGGGACGAGACGCTCGCAGGCCAGTTGCTCCTGACGTCCGTCGGCGAGCTTCTGGACGGAGAGTGCCACGACGGGTGCGGCGTCCTGCCGGGCCTGCTTGGGCGTGCGGAGCAGCCGCAGGCCCGACGACCAGGTCGAGAAGATCTTGACGTCGCCGAGCTGCCACAGTTCCATCCGGGTGCGGATGTCGGGACCGGCGTCCTCGTGGATCACGTGGCAGGGGACCGCCGCGTACCCCATGGCCGCGCTGACCGCCTCCGCCCGGTCGCGGGCGGGCAGCCGAGCCGTGTCGAGGATGATTCCCAACCGTTCCTCCAAGGCCGTCCAGGACCGAAACTCATGATTTCTCGTGCCGGAACGGATCGCGGCGGGTGCAGCCTCGGGCAAGACCTGTGCACAGACAGCCAATCCGCACGAACGTCTCCCTCCTAGTGTTCCAGGAAGGTCTGGGGAGGGCTTCCGCACGAGACGCCACAGGGGTGGCCGTACTGGGCAGGAGAGGCGGCGTGATGGCGACATCGGAACTCTTCGGGCGTCACAAGGAGCTGAGAGTGCTGTCCGACGCCATCGACCGGGTCTCGGAGCACGGCGCGGCGATCGTCGTCCGGGGTGAGGCGGGCATCGGCAAGTCGGCCCTGCTGGGTGCGGCCACCGACCACGCCCGCGGCGCCGGGCACCGCGTGCTGCGGGCCACCGGGACCGAGGCCGAGGCGCGGCTGCCGTTCGCCGGTCTCCACCAGCTGCTCGGTCCGTTCCTCGACGACGCGGACAAGCTGCCCGCGTTGCAGCGCCGGGCGCTGGCGTCGGCGTTCGGTGCCGAGGACGCGCCCCCTCCCGAGCCCTTCCTCATCGCACTGGCCGCGCTGAACCTGCTCACGGAGGTCTCGGCCCGGCGGCCGACGACCGTCCTGGTCGACGACATCCAGTGGCTGGACCGACCGAGCCACGAGGTGCTGGCGTTCCTGGCCCTGCGGATCGGGAGCGACCCGATCGTCGTCATCGCGGCGATCCGGGAGGGGCACACGGGGCCGTTCGCCGTCGTGGACCTGCCGGAGCTGCGGCTCGGCGGGCTGGACGAGCGCGCCGCACGTGAGCTGCTGGAGGTCACCGCTGCAGATCTGAGCGCGGACGACCGGACGAGGATCATGCGGCAGGCGGGAGGAAACCCGCTCGCGCTGGTCGAGCTTCCCGCGACCTGGCGCTCGGCGCGTGAGCCCATCGTCGAGCCCGTCCTCGTGTTCGTACCACTGAGCGCACGGCTGGAGGAAGCCTTCGGCGGACGCATCGAGGAGTTGCCCGCCCCGACCCGGGACGCCCTGCTCATCGCTGCCGTCGACCATGAGGGCGTGGTGCCGGAGATCCTCGCGGCAAGCTCGTCGCTCTCGGGCCGCTCGGTGCCGGTCGGGGTGCTCGACGCCGCCGCGGCGGCCGGGCTGATCCGGTACGACGAGGTCAGCCTGTCCTTCCGGCACCCGCTGGTGCGCTCCGCCGTTCTCCAGACGGAGTCGGTACGACGCCGGCTGGCCGCCAATGCCGCGCTCGCCGAGGTGCTGGCCGACCAGCCGTACCGCCGCACCTGGCATCGTGCCGCGGCGATCGTGGGTCCCGACGACGAGGTCGCCGACGAACTCGACGCTCATCACGTGACGAGCATGCGGCGCGGCTCGGTGGCTGCCGCGATCTCGGCACTGGAGCGGTCGGCACAGTTGACCACCGACTCCGCGCGGCGTGGACGGCGGCTGCTGCTCGCGGCGGAGCACGCGTTCGGTCTCGGCCGCGCCGATCTGGTCGACCGGCTGCTCGCTCTGGCGGACGGCAACGCCTTGTCCGAACTCGACCGGGCGCGCAGGGAGTTGCTCCGGGAGATCTTCCATGACGGGGTACCCGGCGACGCCGCCAGGGTGTTCGAGCTGTGCGACATCGCGCGACGGTCCGCGCGGGCCGGCGACGACGACCTCGCGCTCAACCTGCTGCTCGGGGCGGCCCTGCGCTGCTGGTGGGCCGACACCGGGCCAACGGCACGGGCCCACGTGGTGGCCGTGGCCGAAGGGCTCGACGGTGTGGAGGGCGACCCGCGGTACATCGCGACGCTCGCGCTGGCGGAGACCGTCCAGCGGTCGGCCCGCGTCACCCAACTCCTCGCCAAGGTCGCCGTGGACAGCGTCACGGACCCCGACGCGTTGCGCCTGCTCGGCATGGCGGCCATGGCCATCGGCTCACCGGTCGCCAGCCTGGACTTCCTCGACCGGGCGGAGGCGAGACTGCGCGAACACGGCCGCCTCGGACTCCTCTCCCACGTACTCAACATGGGCCAGGTGAACCGCATCGAGCTGGGCGACTGGGAACAGGCCGAGCTGGCCGCCGCCGAAGGCGGCCAACTGGCGCACGAGACGGGCCAGTTGATCTGGAACACCGGGACGCTCGCCTACCGCGCGGTCACCGCCGCACTGTGCGGCGACAACGAAACCGCCCAGCGACTCGCCGACGAGGCCGAGCAGACCGCCGACGAGAGACGCCTGAACTGCGTGCTGTCGGTCGTGCAACGCGCCCGCGGCACAGGCTGGTTGACCGCGGGAGAGTACGGGCGGGCCTACGAGAGCCTGCGCCGCCTCTTCGACCCCGGCGACCCCTGCCACCACAGCACCGCCTCCTTCCACGGGGTGATGGATCTCGCCGAGGCGTCCGTGCACGCCGGCCGCCGCGACGACGCCCGTTCGGTGATCGCCGGTCTGGAGGAGCTGACTTCCCGTTCGTCGTCGACGACCCTGCGCGTCCAACTCTCCTACGCCAAGGCGATCCTGGCGGAGGACGACCAGGCCGAGGCCCTCTTCACGGCCGCCCTGAGCCAGGACCTGAACCGCTGGCCCTGGCCGGCCGCCCGCCTCCAACTCGCCTACGGGCGCTGGCTGCGAAGGCAGCGGCGGGGAGCGGAGTCGCGGATACCGCTGCGGTCGGCGCTGACGACGTTCGACCAGATCGGTGCCCGGTCCTGGGCGGACCAGGCGCGGGCGGAACTGCGCGCGGCCGGAGAGCGGACCGCCGCGAACGGACCGTCGGCGCCGGGTCTTCTCTCGCCCCAGGAACTACAGATCGCCCGCCTCGCCGCCGAGGGACTGTCCAACCGCGAGATAGGCGACAGGCTCCACCTCTCGCCCCGCACGATCGGCTCGTACCTCTACCGGATCTTTCCCAAGCTCGCCATCACCTCCCGTTCCCAGCTCGCCGACCGGCTGGAGCGGGCGTGAGCACCGCCGGCCAGGGCCGGACCGTGGCGCTGTGGCTGCTGACGGCCGTCGCGGTCACGCTGGCTCTCGTCGTCCCGCTGACCGGGCGGGAAGCCGCGCTCCCGGTACTGCTGGTACTGGTCCCGTTCTCGCTCGCCCACGGCGTCCGGCGCTACGGCGCGAAAGTGCTCCTCTTCTTCCTCGCCGAGACGCTCGTGGTGAGCAACTTCTTCGAGGACCTCAGCATCTCCACCGGGTTCCCCTTCGGCCACTACCACTACACCGGTGGACCCCGGCTGATCCACGTCCCGATCCAGATCGGCCCGATCTACTTCGGCCTGGGGTACGCGTGCTGGCTGGTGGCCAGTGCCTTGCTCGACGAGGCCGACACGGGTCTCGGCACCCGCACCCGAACGGCCCGGCGGCGAGTCGACGTGGTGGCGCTGCCGATGCTCGCCGCGGCACTGATGACGATGTTCGACGTCGGCAGCGACTCGGTCGCCTCCACTGTCGGCGGGATCTGGATCTGGGAGCGCGGCGGCGGCCTGTTCGGCGTTCCGTACACCAACTACCTGGGTTGGTGGCTCGTCACCTACGTCTTCTTCCAGATCTTCGCCGTCCACCTGGCCCGCTCGCGGACGCCCGTGCACGCCGAGGGCCGCGGTGCCCTGCTCCAGCCCGTATTGGTCTACGGGGCGCTCGGCCTCAGCTCCGTGCCGTACTTCGTCGCCGCCCCGGACGGCGCCGTCACGGACCCGACCGGGACCGTCTGGAGCGGGCACGCCATCGACGAGAGCATGATGATCATCAATCTGTTCTCCGTGGTCCCCGTCGCCCTGCTCGCCGTCGTCAGGCTGGCGGGCCGGGACAGTCGCGTGACGGAAGCGCGGACCACGCCTGCGCCCGACGCTGGGCAGACCGTGCCTATCGAGGGAGAACAATCATGCCCCTGACCGACCAGCCGCAGGACGACCTCGCCGTGGTCCGCGCGGTCTACGACTTCATCAACGGGGTGAGTCCGGAAGGAGCCTCCCTGGCGGATCCGGAGATCACCGTCCACCAGTCCGAGGAGTTGCCCTGGGGCGGCACGTACGAAGGGCTCGCCGGATTCCAGCGGTTCTACGAAGCCGTGTCGAGCGCGATCCACAGCGAGGTCGAGACCGAGACGCTCTACCAGGCCGGCGACCGGGTCGTGCAGACCGGCCGGTCCCGGGGCTTCGCCCGCGCCACCGGCAGGCCGTTCGACGTGCCCGAAGCGCACATCTGGCGCGTCCGGAACGGCCGGATCACCGACCTCGAAATCTACGTCGACACGCCGGCCCTGCTGGAAGCGCTCAAGCCGAAGCCGTCGCCCGGTCGCCCGTCGCCGCCTGAGTCGCGCCACTCGCGGGGGGACATCCCGTAGGCGGCCTGGAACACCCGGCTGAAGTGGGCCGGGCTGGTGAAACCCCAGCGGCGTGCCACGCCGGCGACGGTGCGGCGTGCCGCTTCAGGGTGGGCCAGTTCGTGGCGGCACTTCTCCAGCCGGCGCCGCTGGATCCACCGGCCCACCGTGACGTCCTCCTGCTGGAAGAGCTTGTAGACGTAGCGCACGGAGATGTGATGGGCGCGGGCGATGACCTCGGGGGTCAGATCGGGATCGGCGAGGTGCCGGTCTATGAACGCCTGTATCCGCAGCAGCATGACCCGGTCGGCACTGGGAGCGGCGACCGGCTCCCGCCCCAGTTGCTCGTGTGCCAGGCCGGTGAGGAGGTCCACCGCGTTTCGGGCCAGCAGCTCACCTATGTGCGGTGGATACGACCCCGCGGTGTCCACGAGCCCGGACAGGAAGGGTGACACCAGCGCTCCGAGCGCCGTGTCGGTGCGGATCGGGGTGGCCGTGATCCGTTGCAGATCGGACTCCGTCAGTCCCAGGAGCCGCCGGGGGAGGAGAACGGATTTCGTCTGGTGGCGCTCGGGGAAGTCCATCCTGTGCGGGCGGGTCATGTCGTAGAAGACGATCTCCCCGGCTTGCAGGTACGCCTCGCGGGCGTCCTGTTCGAGCCTGGCCACGCCCCTGCCCTGGAGTCGCACGATCAGGTTCTCGGCGCTGCCCCGTGCGGTCAGGCGCGGGGTGCGGACCGCTCGCAGGGCATCGCACTCCACTGTGACGACCTGAAGTCGGCCGAGGCGGGCGGTGCGGATGGTGCCCGAGTACACGTCGTCGGGCACGACGATGTCGACATCGGTGAACGTGCGGGACAGTGCCTCGCGCCAGTAGGCCCGCCGCGCGGCGGCGGGCACCGCGTCCGTGGTGAAGAGACTGCGGGGAAGGTGGCCGTGTTCCGGCACCGTCGAACCAGACGTCATGTTCTCGACCCCTCGACCGGTGTCGTTGCTCCACAATCGCCGGACGGGCCCAGTCTGCCGCGTCCTGGCCAGGATCAGTCGCCGTTGCCTCCTCCCACGTGCAGCACGATCTTGCCGCGCCGGTGCTCCTTGCCGAGCGCCTCGTACGCGGCCGGCGTCTCGGCCAGCGGGACGACCCGGTCCACCGCCGGGGTGAGACGGCCGTCGTCGATCAACTCGGTGACGGCCTCCAGGCCGGCGCGGTCCGGTTCGACGACGAAGAACACTCCGCGTGCGGTGGCGTCGGTGGTCGCGCCGGGGTCCGGCGGCTGCACGATGCTGACGAGGGTGCCGCCCGGGCGCAGTACGGCCCATGAGCGGGCCTGGGTCTCGCCGCCGACCGCGTCGAACACGACGTCCACATCGACGACTTGGTCCTCGAAACGGTCGGTGGTGTAGTCGACGACCCGGTCGGCGCCGAGCCGGGTGACGAACTCGCGGTCCTGCGGCAGGGCGGTGGTCGTCACCCGGGCGCCCAGGGCCCTGGCGATCTGGACGGCGAAGGAACCGACGCCCCCGGCGCCGCCCTGGACGAGCACGTGCTGCCCGGGCTTCAGTGCGGCGTGCCCGGCCAGTCCCTGCCAGGCGGTGAGTGCCGCGAGGGGTACGGCCGCCGCGTTGTCGTGGTCCAGCCGGGCGGGCTTGGCGGCGAGGACGTCCGCGGGGACGGTGACGTACTCGGCGGCGGCACCGTCACGGGTGAACGGGATCAGTCCGTAGACCTCGTCCCCCACGGCGAGGCCGGTGACGCCGGGACCGAGCGCGGCCACCACTCCCGATACCTCGTGGGAGGGGACGACCGGTGTGCGGTCGCGTCCCGTCCCGTCGAAGCTGTCGGTCCAGCTGGCGTCCCAGTCGAGTTCGCCGGAGGTGATGGACGCGGCGCGCACCGCGACCAGGACTTCACCCTCGGCCGGTTCGGGACGCGGAGCCGACTCGTACGTCAACTGCTCGGCTCCGCCTCGCTTGTGGGCTCGTACGGCACGCATGGTGGTCATGGGTCGATCACTCCTCGGATGGGGTGGGGCCGCCCGCCTGTGTATTCACCAGGTGGGGACGAAGCCGCCGTCTACGGTGATGTCGGCGCCAGTCACGTTCGCCGTCCGGTCCGCAGCCAGCAGCAGGACCACATCGGCGATCTCGGCGGGCCGGGAGAAACGGCCGGTGACCGTGGTCCGCGCGGCGTTGTCGATGACGTCCTGGGGTTTCATGCCGGTCGCCTCGGAGACCGTCGCGGCGACGCCGCCGTCCCCGAACCAGAGATCGGTCTCGACCGGCCCCGGGCTGACGGTGTTGACCCGGATCCCCTTCGGGCCGACCTCCTTGGACAGGGCCTTGGAGAAGCCCGCGAGGGCCGCCTTGGAGGCGCTGTAGTCGATGACCGCCGGGTCGGGGAGCGCCGCGTTGACCGAGCCGATGTTGACGATCGAGCCCCGTCCCCGGGCGAGCATCACCGGCAGGGCGCTTCGGGTCGTACGGACGGCCGCCATCAGGTTGAGGTTGAGGGTGGCGAGCCATTCCTCGTCGGTGACCGCGAGGAATCCTCCGGTACGGGCCGGAGCCGATCCCACGTTGTTGACGAGGATGTCGATCCGCTCACCCGCGGCCTCGACGAGCCGCACAGGGCCTGACGCTTCGCCCAGGTCGACCGGTACGACCCGCACGCTGCCCGTCGCGGCCAGTTCCTCCAGTTCGGGCGAGGAGTGCCGGGCCCCGGCATGGACCGTGACACCCTCCGCGACCAGCGCGCGCACGACCGCCAGTCCGATTCCCCTGCTGGCACCGGTGACAACGGCCACCTGCCCGTTCAGTCCGAGATCCATCGTGTGCTCTCCTCTCGCTCTCGCACATCACACATGCCGGTCAGCCGGAGTGCCTGGCGGCGTCGAGCACGATGCTGACCACGGCGTCGGGATGCGACACCATCACCGCGTGCGACGAGTCGACGGTCTCGACATGAGCATGCGCCCGCCGCGCCATGAACCGCTGCCCGGTCGGCGGAATGGCCTTGTCGTTGAGCGTGATCAGGTCCCAGCTGGGAATCGTCTTCCACGCGGGAGCTCCCGACACCTGGGTCTCGGCGGTCAGCGACAGCGGTCGCTGGGTCGCGGCCATCTGGGCGGCCGTACGAGCGGGCACGTCGGCGGCGAACACCGAGCGGAAGTCGGCGGGCTTGATGTAGATGTCGGCGTCCGTGCCGCCCGGTGCCGCCGGGTTCGGGAACGGCCGTACGTCCGTCGTGTCCTTCCCGAGAAGGGACCCGGGGTAGGTGGCCGGGTCGAGCACGGTGGCGATGCTCTCGCCCTGGTCCGGGACGTACGCGCCGACGTACACGAGCGCCCGGACGCCTGCGACGCCGCGCGCGGCATTGGTGATGACCGCTCCGCCGTACGAGTGGCCGACCAGCACGACGGGGCCGCTGATCGTGTTCAGGATCGAGCGGACGTAGTCGGCGTCGCCGGTCAGGCCGCGCAGCGGGTCGGCCGCGGCGATGACCGGATAGCCCAGCCGCTGCAGTGCCGAGACCTCGGCGTTCCATCCGCTGGAGTCGGCGAAGGCGCCGTGGACGAGCACGATCGTCGGCTTGCCGCCGCCGGCGGCGCTGTTCGTGTTCGTGTGCGTGGCGGAGGCCGTGGCGGTGCCGGCGAACACCAGCACGAGGGCGCCCGCGGCGGCGGTCATAGCGCGACGCTTCCGGATCACGGCGACGGATCGCCGCAGGTGAGGAGACATGGTCTTCCTTCCGTCGGATGTACCGACGCTAGGACCGGCGCGCGGCAGTCGGCTTCAGTCACGTGACTGCGCCTTCGGAGCCCTGGACCACCGGGGGAGCTGCGGGTGATCGGCGTGAGCCGGGCCGATGCAGTAATTTGAGACCAGCCGGGGTCCGGTGGCGTCCGGGGTGCCGTGGGTGCGACAGACGGCGGGAAGTCGGACGTGCGGACGTGAAGCAGGTCATGGTCATCCATGCCTGACGGGTAGGTCTGAGGACTCGTGCCATGTCGACAGAGATGACCGCGGCGGAACTGTTCGGCCGCCGTGCCGAACTGGAAGCGCTGTCGGACGTGCTCGCCCGGGCCCCCGAGCAGGGCGAGGCGATCGTCGTGGTCGGCGGGGCGGGCATCGGCAAGTCGAGCCTGCTGCGCGCCACGGCCGCCCACGCCCGCAGCCGCGGGTTCGAGGTGCTCCAGGTCACGGGCATGGAGGTGGAGGCACAACTGCCCTTCGCCGCCCTCCATCAACTGCTGAGACCCGTCCTGGGCCATGCCGACGGACTGCCCGCCGTACAGCGCCGGGCGCTTCTGTCGGCGTTCGGCGTCGAGGAAGGACCACCCCCCGACGCCTTTCTGATCGCCCTGGCCGTGCTGAACCTGCTCGCCGAGGCAGCGACCAGACGCCCCGTGGCCGTCCTGGTCGACGATGTCCAGTGGCTGGACCGGCCCAGCCACGAGGGGCTGGCGTTCGTGGCCCGCCGAGTCGGCAGCGACCCGATCGTCATCGTCGGAGGGATACGCACAGGACACATCGGGCCGATGACCGCCATGGGCCTGCCCGAGCTGAATCTCGACGGCCTGGACGACAGCGCCGCACGCCAACTCCTCGACGTCACCGCTGTCGGCCTCAGCACGGCCGACCGGATCAGGATCCTGCGGCAGGCCGACGGAAACCCGCTGGCCCTCGTCGAACTGCCGTCGGCCCTGCGCTCGGCCTCGACTCAGGCCGTGGAGTCCGTCCCGGCCCATCTGCCACTGAACGCACGGCTGGAGAAAGCCTTCGTCGGACGGCTGACCGAGCTGCCACCGCTCACCCGCGACGTGCTGCTCATCGCCTCCGTCGACTACGAGAACACCCTCCCGGAGATCCTCGCGGCGGCCTCGGTCATGTCCGGCCGCCCCGTGACGGTCGACGCCCTCGACGCCGCCGCCGGGGCCGGGCTGATCCGGCTCGACGAGACGAGCGTCGCCTTCCGGCATCCCCTGGTGCGCTCGGGGATCCTCCAGACCGAGCCGGTGCAACGCCGGCTCGCGGCCAACGCCGCGCTCGCCGAGGTACTCACCGACCAGCCCTACCGCCGTACCTGGCACCGGGCCCAGGCGGTCGTGGGCCCCGACGACGAGGTGGCCGACGAGCTCGAAGAGAACCACGTGATCAGCATGCGCCGCGGCTCGGTCACCGCCGCGATCTCGGCGCTCGAACGGTCGGCCCAACTGACCGGCGACTCCTCGGTCCGCGGCCGCCGCCTGCTGCTGGCGGCCGAGTACGCCTTCGAACTCGGCCGCGCCGACCTCGTGGACCGGCTGCTCGGGGTGGCGGCCCGCAACGCGCTGTCCGCACTGGACCGGGCACGGATGGAGTGGCTGCGCGAGATCTTCGACGACGGCGTACCGGGCGACGCGGCCAGGGTGCTGGAGCTGTGCGACATCGCGCAACGCTCCGCGCAGGCCGGTGACAACGACCTCGCGCTCAACCTGCTGCTGGGCGCGGCGCTGCGCTGCTGGTGGGCCGACACCGGACCGGCCGCACGGGCCCGGGTCGTGGCCGTGACCGAGGGACTCGACGGTGTCGGCCACGACCCGCGCCTCATCGCGGCCCTCGCCGTCGCGGAACCGGTCCTACGGTCGTCCCGAGTGGCGGAGATGCTCTCGCACGACGTCGTGGCGACCGTCACGGCCCCCGACTCCCTACGGCTGCTGGGGATGGCCGCCCACGCGATCGGGTCGCCGGTCGTCAGCCTGGAGTTCCTCGACCGGGCCGAGACGAAGCTGCGTGAGCAGGGACGCCTCGGGCTGTTGTCCCACGTACTCACCATGGGGCTGGTGAGCCGACTCGAACTCGGAGAGTGGGATCGGGCCGTGTCCGCGGCTGAGGAGGGCTCCCACCTCGCACGCGAGACCGGCCAGCTCATCTGGGACACCGGCACCCTGTCTCTCCGCGCGATCACCGCGGCACTGCGCGGGGACAACGAACAGGCCCAGCAACTGGCCGGACAGGCCGAGGAGACCGCCGGCGGCCGACGGCTGAACAACCTCCTGGCCTGCGTCCAACTGGCCCGCGGCATCGGATGGTTGAGCGCGGGCCAGCCCGCCAGGGCCTACGAGGAACTGCGGCGGTTGTTCGACCCGCGGGACTCCTGCTACCACGCCACCGAGCGGTTCCACGGCGTGATGTTCCTGGCCGAGGCCGCCGTACGCGCCGAACGCTGCGAAGACGCCGCGGCGGTCGTCGCCGGCCTCGTCGAAGAGGCCACCGTGACCCCGTCGACCACCCTGCACGTCCAACTCTCCTACGCCAGAGCCGTGTTGGCGGAAGACGACCAGGCCGAAGCGTTGTACACCACGGCGCTCGCCCAGGACCTGATCCGCTGGCCCTGGACGAAGGCGCGCATCGAACTCGCCTACGGGATGTGGCTGCGCAGACAGCGGCGCGTGGCCGAATCACGCGTCCCGCTCCGATCGGCCCTGACGACCTTCGACCTGATCGGAGCGCGCACTTGGGGAGACCAGGCCCGCACCGAACTCAGGGCGGCCGGCGAACGCACGGCGTCGAGGGAGCAGTCGGCAGGGATCGTCCTCTCGCCTCAGGAACTCCAGATCGCCCGACTCGCGGCGGACGGCCTGTCCAACCGCGAGATCGGCGAACGGCTCTATCTGTCCCCGCGCACGGTTGCATCGCACCTCTACCGGATCTTCCCCAAACTCGACATCACCGCCAGAGCCCAGCTCGCGGCCCGGTTGAACGCGGTGTGAGGCGGGCCGAGCATTGCACTCCCGCCTTGCTCCTCCTCCGGGAGATCCAAAACCGGATCAGCCGTTGTGGTCGACGGCCAACGCCGGCAGCCCGATCGGCGTTACGTCATGAACAAGGTCAGCGAATCTGGAGTCGCCAAGAAGGACCGGAAGCAGGACGAGGACCGTGACTCCGGGGAGGTCCGCAGGCTGAGCGGCCACGTAGTTGTACGCGTTGATCGTGCGAGCTCGTGAGGGGTTGCCCCAACACGCTTTCGTAGTCTTCGTCTGGGGGTTCGGCGGGGGACGGGGGGTCGTGCCCCTTGCTGTGGTGTTGGGGATCAACTGGTGGGCGTGTTCGGAGTGTTGGGCAGCGCCGGGGCGCTTTCGCGGTAGATCTCGCCCATGCTGCCTTCGGGAAGGTAGCGGCGGGGGAAGGCGATCCATTCGTCGTGCATCTCGAAGAGCACCGCGGTGATCAGCCGGACCAGCGCGTCGTCGTTGGGAAAGACCTGGACGACGTCGATCCTGCGCTTGATCTCCCGGTTCACCCGTTCCAGCGGGTTCGTCGACTGAATCTTCTTCCAGTGCCTGGGCGGGAAGTCCGCGAACGCGGTCAGATCCTCCTTCGCCTCCAACAGCATCGCTTTGACCTTGGGGAACTGGGCGCCGAGCATGTCGGCGACGGTGTCCAGCTGAGTGCGCACGAGGCCGGCGGTGGGCTGGGTGAAAATCGTGCGGATCGTCGCGGCGACCATTTCACCGGAATCCCGGTCGATCACGCTGAAGACATTTCGCAGGAAATGAACCCTGCACCGCTGCCAGGCGGCGCCGAGCATCACCTTGCGGACCGCCGCGACCAGTCCGGCGTGCTGGTCGGTGACGACCAGGCGGACCCCGGACAGGCCGCGCTCTCGCAGCGAGCGCAGGAACTCCTTCCAGAACGCCTCGCTCTCGCTGTCTCCGACCATCAGGCCCAGGACCTCGCGGCCTCCGTCTTCGGTGATGCTCCCCCAGCCTCCGGCCGGGGGTACCCCCAGTGGCGACCACCACGGCCCGCGAGACGATCTGATGGTTCACCCGCGCCTTGCAGTAGGTCGCGTCCAGGTAGACGTAGGGGAAGCGGACGTGGTCGAGCGGGCGGGTGCGGAACGCGGTCAGCGGCTCGTCCAGGGCCGCGCAGATCCGCGAGACCTCCGACTTGGAGATGCCGCTGTCCCCGCCGAGGGCTTTGACCAGGTCATCCACGCTGCGGGTGGAGACGCCGTGCACGTATGCCTCCATGATGACCGCGTAGAGAGCCTGGTCGATGCGGCGCCGTCGCTCCAGCAGGCTGGGGAAGAAGCTGCCGGTGCGGACCTTGGGAATCTCCAGGTCCAGATCACCGGCCAGCGTGGTCAGCACCTTCTCTCGGTGCCCGTTGCGGATGTTGGTCCGCGACGGCGTGCGCTCGTTCCACTCCGCGCCGACATGGGCACTCGCCTCGGCCTCGATCAGCTCCTGGACCATTCGCTCGGCGATGGCGCGGATGAGCTCGATTCCGTCGGTCGAGCGTAGTGACTCAAGGAGCCGTATCAGTTCAGACTGGGACAGGGCCATCGTGCACTCCTCATGGTTGAACTGGGCGTTCACCAAGGAGAGTTACGCGGTGGCCCGCCTCCTGTTCAGGGAGCGGTACTCACCCGTGGAAGTGCGCCCCGGGCAGACGCCCGCGCACTCCCGGCCGCTGATTGCGTACACCACGACGAGGGACACCATCGGCGGGCCGGCCGCCCTTGTTGCCGCGTCGTTTGCGGTGGGCGCGCTGGTCCTTCGGCTCCGGGATCGTGTGCTTGATCTGGCGTCTTCGCAGATAGCGGCGGTTTCGGCGTGAGCTGTATGCCTTGTCGCCGCTGAGGTGGTCGGGCCGTGTGCGCGGGCGTCCGCCCCGGGTG
>Ga0307515_10008753_pt1 | contig 19668 bp, 8 predicted proteins | sample 17_EM_MG_FD_194513 | JGI IMG/M metagenome (GOLD analysis project Ga0307515, IMG submission 194513) | Populus trichocarpa ectomycorrhiza microbial communities from riparian zone in the Pacific Northwest, United States - 17_EM | ecosystem: Host-associated > Plants > Roots > Unclassified | place... | reverse complement strand
TTTTTTTTGGAGAAATAATTCTATATTTGAGTTTCCTTGGCAAAAGAAAGACATGGCTTAGAAAAATGAATTCCTGCCTTAATAATTCCTGATTGAACCCCATTTCCCAGAATTCCTTATGATTGATATTTCAAGTTTGTAACTTGATTTACCTCTTCTTTTTAAAAGCTTTAATTGTAGTGGAGTGATGATGATGATGATTCTCCTTACAATTTGCAGGTACTACTCTGTGATTCTCAACATAGGCAACCCACCAAAGGCTTTTGACTTTGACATAGATACTGGAAGCGACCTCACCTGGGTCCAGTGTGATGCTCCATGCAAAGGTTGCACTAAGGTAAAAGTGTCCTTACATGATGACAATAATCAACATGTAACAAAGTCTTATCATATATCCTCGCCAAGTGTTTAATATGCATGCTAAATAACATGTGCAGCCACGTGATAAGCTTTACAAACCAAAGAACAATCTTGTGCCTTGTTCAAATTCCTTATGCCAGGCCGTCAGCACAGGGGAAAACTACCATTGCGACGCTCCAGATGACCAGTGTGACTATGAAATCGAGTATGCTGATCTTGGTTCATCTATTGGTGTGCTGCTGTCAGACTCCTTTCCGCTAAGATTAACCAATGGCACTCTTCTCCAACCTAAAATGGCCTTTGGGTGCGTATCATGCATTCCACCCCAGCTGACGCACCGCACCCTTTTAGTTTTGTTTGTACTTAATAGCACACAACTAAGCTTCAAAGAAACTGAGTTTTTATTTTGTTAGCTAGTATAAAATTTGGTGTGCCATGTTATATGAGCATGAACACAATGTTGAGAAAACGTTGCAATCCTGCAGGTGTGGATATGATCAAAAACATCTTGGCCCACACCCACCTCCTGACACAGCTGGGATCCTTGGCCTTGGCAGAGGTAAGGTAAGCATTCTTTCACAGCTACGAGCCCTGGGTATCACGCAAAATGTGGTTGGCCACTGTTTCAGTAGGGCAAGGGGAGGCTTTTTATTCTTTGGAGATCATCCTTTTCCATCTTCAAGAATCACCTGGACACCAATGCTACGCAGTTCATCAGAGTAGAGTGCTCTAACTCTGGCTCTGTTCTTTTCCTTCTTTAAGCCATTACTCTCGGCTTTTATTTTGCTTAGTTGCTTCAATTAAAATTCACTCGTTCTTTCTTTTCCCAGCACACTATACTCATCAGGACCAGCAGAACTTCTTTTTGGTGGAAAGCCCACTGGCATAAAGGGACTACAGCTTATTTTTGATAGTGGGAGCTCCTATACCTACTTCAATGCTCAAGTTTACCAGAGTATACTCAATCTGGTGAGATATACTTGATTTTTTATTTTGGGAAATAGCCCGGGACCAGATAAAGAAACATTCAGTAAAATATCGTGTTATACGAATCAATAACTTTCTGTCTCAGGTAAGGAAGGATCTAGCTGGAAAGCCATTAAAAGATGCACCAGAGAAGGAACTTGCAGTATGCTGGAAAACTGCAAAACCTATCAAATCTATTCTTGATATCAAGAGTTACTTCAAGCCCTTAACCATAAGCTTTATGAATGCAAAAAATGTGCAGCTGCAATTGGCACCTGAAGACTATCTGATCATCACTGTAAGCACCTCAAGAAATCACTTTACAAGTTTCCTGCAATTAGCAACAATACATTTAGAAACCATTTACTTATTTCCTGCAATCAGGAAGCATATCTAACAACCTCTCCCATTTCAGAAGGATGGGAATGTGTGTTTAGGGATTCTGAATGGCAGCGAGCAACAGCTGGGAAACTTCAATGTGATTGGAGGTGAGAGAAATTAACAGAATCACGAGCCCTATCTAACAAAACCCTCTATATTTCCTAATCAAATGAATATGATTCCTCTGTTCTTTGCTATCCACAGATATTTTTATGCAAGACAGAGTGGTGATTTATGACAATGAGAAACAACAGATCGGATGGTTCCCTGCAAATTGCGATAGACTTCCCCAGTCCTGAACCATTCTCTCGTAATGTCTTCTTTTTAATTGCTCGATCTTGGATTTCTAGAAGACCAATAAGCTGACTGGCGGATCTTTTCACCAAAAAATACAAGGCAAAAATAACTTCATGTCATTAGACATGATAGATACATGCACAGGAACATTCAAGCATAGATGACGCAAATGGGATTATCCCACATATCAAGAAAAAAATTATTGTTTATCACAGAACATGTAGACTCATGCGAGTCCTCGTTCCATTTCTGCTGCAAGATAGAAACATGATTAAATACAAGAAAATGATTTGATTTAGTTACTATTTCGATGACTGTACGAAAAAGATTACACCTGCACAAAAACAACAAGGATACATAAGGTGGGGATAAAAAAACAGATATGGCCAACATATCAAGGAATTTTACACGTTCTTGGTTGCAATAGCAATTTTGTTAACGATGGATTAAGGTGAAGTCTGATTCAAATAAATGTAAATATCCTGACAGGGTGTGGCCAAATAACAAAGCAGCAAGATCACAATCCATGGTGAACAGAGATTGCTATGATTTTACCAAATGGTATGTTGCCAAGAGCAGACTATCAAAATCCTATGCTTCAATCTTCAATAAACTCCATAGTATTGTAAATGTAGATATGACTCGATTTCAAAATCACACTGGAACAATTAGCTAGAAGAACATCGTAGCAGACACTTCTTTGGAGTAGAGATAAATAGGGATCAAGACTAACCTCGAAGGTCAGCAGTAGCGATGGTAACAAGCATTCCATCAGACTCGATTTGCACACTGCATGGTAAAGCAACTAAAACGAGATGAATATACTAAGCTCACATCACACTGTATAATAACATTAACATCCATAAATTTAGCCAACGCCGCCCCATCTATTGCTATCAAACATCAGTTGCCTTTTAGCAGATTGAAAATCAATTCAGTTGGGCTCCAATCAAAATCTACATTTTAGTAAATTAAAAAATTTATGTCATGAATATAGTTTTGTTTTTCAAAATATTTTTTCTCAAAAAATATATCAAAAATAATATTTTTTTATTTTTTAAAATTTATTTTTAACATAGCATACAATGAAAACAATAAAAACAAAATTAATTTTTTTAAAAATCAAAATCTTACAAAAACATTTTCCACCAGCAAAAACAAACAAAGACATTGCATCTGTTTGTTTGCCTTGACAAAATGGAAATGTGTACCTTGTTTATCTGATTGCGTATACAAAAGTGTATTTGGTCCGGCAACAACAACGCAAACAGCAGTCAACAGACCAATCACAGCTAGTCAACTGAACGATGTTGTTGCACTACCTGAGAGGTGGGAACCTGACTGTGACCGTCACATTTTCCTACCTCTTGCTGGTTTCAGGCAGTTCATGGGCTGTTGGGCTTGGGCCTGAACTGATATGTTTGTTGTAGTTGTAAAATCCTTCACTTCTTCATGCATTAAACAAATATATGCCAACCAATCAGGTAAATCAATCATCACCCAAAAAATAAAACATGAAACATCTATATGCTTATCCTACATGATGATGATCAACACAAAAATGTTTCTTCCTTCAAGTTGCTATGTTGTAATAGAATTGCCACTTTATTAAAAAAAAATTAAAAGAGCTCTGGGTTCACTATAGCATGTAAGGAGAATTACTATGGATTCAAGCAATGTAATATTGATTTTGCTTTTTATTACTTTAACAATTGCTTTCGTATTGAGGGAAAAATCATATTTTCAAAAGGATTTAAATGTCATTTGTAGATTGATCAAGGATAATTTTGTCATTCAACTTTAGAATGCACAGTAAAAAATACTCTTTTGCCCTTGAAATCTGGAAAAAATGTTATGTTAAGGATATTTTTTCATCTTTTTTTTTCAATTTTCACAGTAAAATAACTTTTACACCCTTTGGTGCTCAGAAAAAATGGTCTTGCAGGGAGGGGTTTATTTGTCTTTGCATTCTTTTTTTACAGTAAAATTACATAATTAATCTATGACTTTTTGGATTATAGAATGACTTCTGAGGGTGTTTTTGTCTTTGCGCCATGATTGTTTTGTAATAATGGTATGCCCTTAGGCCCTTTTTGTAATTTTTCTTATTAAAATATTAATAAATCAGTAAAATATGTTGACACGTGCCACACACATGTCAGCGCGTTAAAGTCCTCCATGTTATTCCAGAGGTGCTTGTGGACAATTACGATTGGCAAAAAAAACCTATCGCCATCTCATCTAATGTGCAAGGATGTGATACAGTTGTCGGGGTGACGTGTTTACCAAGGTAGGCAGCAGTTCGATGACAATGAGTTTTTTTCTCATGCCCTTTGTTTCTCTCACCTTGGCCTTGGTTTTCATGTCAGGCCTTTAAAAATTTAGTTGTGTCATCTATTTTGTATTTGTTTTGGGTTTGGTCGTCATTTTTTTTATTTCTTTTTGCTTTGATTTTAATGCTTCTTGATGTTTTTTTTTCAATTTCATCCCTCTCCGTGTTTAATTTATTTATTTACAATTTGATCCTCATTCTTTTGATTATTTTTTTTTCATCCTTTGCATTTATTTTATTTTATCCTTTATAATTTTAATTCATTTTTTTAAATTTTGGTCCTCATTTTTTTCATTACTCCTTTTCTTCATTTATTTTATTTCAATTTAGTCATTGATTAGTTTCTTTCAATTATTTTTGGTGCGAGATGTGGTCCTCATTATTTATTTATTTTTAATTTTTTTATAATTGAGGATTTTACTTTGTGATTATTTTTGCCTTTTATAAGGTTGTTTCATTCTCATTACCTAGTCCATCAATTTCAATGATTTACTTGATTTGAGTTTGGTATTTTTTTTAAAAAATTAGAATTTGTTTTTTTATTTATTTGACATTGACTTATTGGGTTATGATTTTTGTGATTTGTTCAACTTTTCTTTTTCACAAGCTCTTTTTTTAATTATTGTTGTTGTTAGGCCTTGGTTGTAACTTAACAAGTTGAATTTTTCTATCTTCAAAAAGGAAAGAACAAAAATTTGACCTTCAAAATGGTAATGTCTAGGTCATAGAGTCATCATGGTCTACCTAAAATGATATGTCACATATCTATTGAAATCATATCACACAAAATCTCATTATAGTAATCTAAAAAATTAATAGGGAAAATACACCTCTCTTTGATTGCTATGAAAACACGTGATGCAATATATGATTTAGGATAGGGAACTAACTTTAGACCTAAGTGAACTACAATACTATAAGATATAGATACAATATCTACTATATATTATAATTTTACAGTTTTTATCTCCACACTTAATGTAAATGTGAGAAATAGCGGTTCTTCTTCAATTTTTAGTTCTTTTAAATTGTATTAGGGCACAATTTTACAGCTTTTAGCTCCACACCTAACATAATTGTTTCAACTTTATTGTTTTTACTCAATTTGAATGGAGATGATTGTTTCAACTTTATTGTTTTTACTCAATTTGAATAGAGATGATTGTTATCAAACACAACCTAAAAAATCGAATCCACCCTTGTCTTCCTCGTTTATGTCTTGGAAATCATCATGGTCGAGTTTATACACTTGATCGCCATAATTTTCATCTTCATCTAGATCCTCTTGCTCCTTAATAACCAATGTTTTATTTGTATAGTTATCTGCAACGTAACCAAAACCTTCATATCTAAAACATTGAACCTTGGAACTCGTCTTAGGTATACTTCAGCAAGAACATGTTTGCCCTTGTCTATTTTAGAAGGTTGGGCAGTACTGGGATTGGGTCTTTATGACAGGGCACCTAATAAAGGACCACTATTCCTCAATCCCCCAATCAAAAAGTAGCTAGTAAGGTTGTTTTCCGTCATCTCCATCCATACACATGTAATCTATGTCGCCGGTTTGGTGTACCCATCAGAATGCATGCTTGACTGTAAGAGTGCGAGAAAAGAAACTCAATCAAAAAGGCAAAGAGAGCTGAAAGCCTACTATAATCCCTACCAAGGCCAAGGGCTGTGGCCCAGTCCCTCTTGCCTGCCTTGGTTTGGTTCCCAATTTTTGCTGACCCTTTTGTGCTAATGAATCCAAAAAGAAATTGTTGATTCTTTTTTCAATCAAAAAAATGGTTGATCCTTCATTCTTATTTCTGATGTATACAGTCAACACAAATGGCTTCCCAGCAAATTACAGAAGAAGCTGTATACACGTGCACTGGAAACCCATTGCCCAAAGACATTGAGTAAATAACCCACTGGCTTCTGAATAAATCTTTTGCAGAGAGCTATAAGCGCATGAATGGTTTCCATATATGATTTGATTGTCTGTTATAATGTGCAATTTGTGAATGGTTTCCTATTTTTCATTTTTTCTGTACTCATTCTTCATAGGAATTTTTGAAATCAAGACAAGGAAAGGTTTGGCCTTGGTGGATATCGTCAGAGAAGTGACCACTTGTTATTCCAACAGGTTTGTTTTCCAGATTAAGATGAAATCAGATGTCCGAGTGCCATTGATCAATGATTTGGCTGATATAGAGTATGTACACAAGTCTTTCTCATATCTTATTTTTATTTGCATTTTGTCTTTGATTATGACTGTGTGGATAGATGCGTGGCTTGATATCCTTATTTTATAACAAGGTTGAGTGTCGAATTGTGCATCAAACTCATGCAGCTTGACATGCATATGCATTTACATCAGGAAGCCAAATGCACATTTTGCCAGGAAAAAAAAATTAAAAAAAAATGAACAAGGTATAGTTCATGTTTTTTAGTACTTCTTGATTTTCAGATTATAAATGCATAAGTGGTGTTATTTATTGATTTCCATAAGTGGTGCTTAATGTCAATACAGACATTTTTTAGTAGAGAAAGGAATGCAGATCATAGCCTTTACAATATCATTCTAATGTTGTTCTTGCTAATTAAAAAAAAAAACTACTGGATTGAACACTCCTTGAGGAGTCAATTGCACTAATCTATAGTTCTATAATCTTGCAGATACAGGTTGGTCTTTGGGTGCAATGATAAGTTGCATCTCGGATCACTTATCGCTTCTTTTGCAAGGGCTCGATCTGCTTTGGTTGCAGCAGCAAGTTAGGTTTTATGCAGCTTTTGATTGCCCTGTGGCATTTCTGCTGGGTTTGGCTTGAGACATTTCTGCTTTTGATCTGCCTTTACAATAATGTTTGATTGAATTCCAGAATTTTATAGGATCCTCTTTCCAAATTGTGGAGACTGTGTTTTAACCATCCAGAAATTGGCCCCACGTTTTTTGTAATCTATTCTCATTCTTTCTTGTAAAATAAGTTCCCCCGCCCTCTCGCTTGTCATTTATTCCGTTTTGGACCATGACATGAAAGAAAATGTATTGATCAATCGAGTTTCCCCCCATTTAATCTATCATTTTCCACTTGAAAGAAAATAAAATTAGGGGTGGGCATTGATCGAGATACGGACATTGCCAACTTTCCTTTTCCCCGAAATGGCGACCCTGATCTTCCATTGCCACAAGGTCTACGACCTAATCGAAGCTTTGGCTTACCCCCGTCAACTGTGAAGAGGCACGGCCATTTTTAAGTTTTCTTTCTCCACAGATGACCTGATGTTTAGATAGGTTATTGATGGAAGCAAACAAGCAAGCATGTGCATCAATCATCATGACATAAAATTACAAGTCTGCTCCTTCTAGATACAAACAAACAACACCCTTCAGTTTGTTTTGATTTATATTTACCTCTTATTTGTTATTTGGAGAATTTATTACGATATTCAGGAGAAAAGCACTGTTCAAACCTGATGAGATCGGGGTTAGAGAGCGTATTAAAGCATCGCAGTCCCGTGTACGGCAACACAGACAGCAGCAGCACTATATCCAGAGAGCCAAGAATCGAATCTCATGGTTTCCACAATTCATTCGCTAAAGGGGGGAAATAAAGATGAAAGGGTCAGTTAGTCTTTCCAAAAATTCACATATCTCACCAGAAGGAACCATTTCCACTGAAAAGCTTGATTTAATTATTTTCTGCACGCTATTTTTTCTATCGTACGTTTTAATTGCTGATGCCTATGAACTGGCCTGTACAACAACTTTTAAACGACTTAGATATTTTCCCTACACCATGGGAACTACCCTTGACCCCCTTCTCACCTCTGCAGATAAAATAAACAGTTCACACTTACATTTAACGTAGCGTGTAATCTTTGTTGCTGCAAAACTGGACCTTCAAATAACGAAACTACTTACAAGCAAATCACCCTTCTTCTGCATCCTGTCTTGGTGAAAATGACATCAACGATTCTCCCCTCAACTTTTGAGCAGCCTCCTGTGCCAAATTTCAACGAAGTCGCTTGTACAAATAACCCTATTTCCCAGTAAGTGCTATCATTCCGATGTCCTGTTGGTCCAGACAATCTCAATTTCAAGCGTTCTAGAGGAGCCATCCTTGTTGCTATCATGATTGAGGCTGAATAACCCACTGTATACTCCCTCTGACACAACTTTATCAATTTGGATAGTCACTCTTCCCAGAGTATTCTGAAAAAATAAATTATCTCCCAATCAGAATTTTTTTGTGTCAAAACATACTGCCTAAACATAGCATGTGCTGTTGACAATTAGCAAATCAAGAAACAGATCAGAGATTCATGTGTAATGAATGGATTTCCTACAACCAAATGTTTATGCATCTCTTCCAAGATGAGCATATCTATTCAATGAGGAGCAATGAATTGATGACCGTTCCAACCGAATGCTAAAAAATCCGCTTTCAGAAAATTGCACTAGAATGCATATAGATGAAAAACCAATTACGTTACCGAAGGTAATTCTAAAAAAAATTACCTTGCCAAAAGTATTTTTGCTTTTGCAAATGATGTGAAGTTTTTGGCCCTTCGGTGGTACATCAAAAGCCCATGTGAATCCTTCTTTCCATTCTGGAGATATACTGTGGCTCACAACCTGACAAAATAGATCATTTCAATATGAAATTTAGCACTCCCTTACAATTAGAAATAAGCGTATAGTCACCATTTTCCTTAGGATCCGATGTTGCATTTTGGCACAATATTAAAATTATGGTTAATATACATTATATTTTTTCAAAAGGATGATTAATCTTAGTAGACCCATTAGGTGTTGACTTCCTCTGTTTTTGAAAAGGAGAAACTACAAACTGCTAGGGGAAAACTTCATCTGGTTGAAAACAAATATGGGAATCTCTGCATGTGATCCAAGTCATGCTATATAATATAACACTGAAAGACTAGGTTCTGTTTATTCCTTTAGAAAAACAATGGTATTCCAAAAGCTCGCTCATCCTACCAGACTGGTATGCAATCATGTTTACCCAAGAAATGCAACAATTTACATACCATGAATTCTCTTAAGTAAATACCAATCTAAGACAACTGCAAACTGGATGGTTTGTCTATGAACATGTTACTATAGAAAAACTCTCACCTTGGTCTGGCGAGGAGGACCATTGCCTATTGTCAAGCGACAAAAAGCATTTGTGGTTCCCATTGCCTGCTTTAGGTTATTCCCACGATTAATTGTAACAGTCAAAGATCCTGGCAAACAGTGCAACAGGAGGTCTGCTCTTTCATGAAAACTTGGTGGGCACGTTTTCATCAACATTTGTAGAATAGGAATAGCTTCAGCTGCAATCATGGCCTGGGACTTTGCAATATCTATTGACATGGTTGACCAAGACTGTTTTAACAAACATAAGGTGTCCAACACAGATTCCTGAGCTGCCTCACTACCAGATTTGAGTGCATTTACCAAGTGGGGAATGCAAAGGGTAGCTGCTTCAGAAACATGGAGCTTAGGAAAGTTGGCGAATATGACATTCAAGGTTCTCAAGAACTGTACATTGATAGTTGCTGTGGACCACAATTCTCTTTCAAGAGCAGCTGCAAAACAAAGTTACAGTTGGTTCCATAATTAGAACGAAAGCAAGGAAAAGCATCATTGTCCAAATAATAAACCAGAAGAGAGAACTACTCATATAAGAAAATTTCCTCTAGAATGAAAACATGGCGTTATAAATTATATGAAATTCTGGTCCTTTGCCTCATACAGGCCTATAATAGGATGACAGTACACAAGATGGTACACCTTCAACCCATCAACAAAAGGATCAGATATGTAACAAAATGGAAATAAATTACCTGTCAAAGATCTGATGAGCTCATTCGATACATATTCTTGGAGAGTGTGATTAGAAAATAGCAATTCAATCAGCATGGCTGCCTGCCCAGCCACATCAGCACTAGGAGACAGTAGTAGTTCCTGCACTACTAATATGCCACCTGCTTCTGCAACAGCTCGCCTATTAGTCCTACTGTGCATGACAAAGTTCTGCAATGCACAAACTGCTACCATTGTCATTGCTTCTGATGGTTGATCTTCAAGCAAGCTTACCAAAGCACGACAAGCTGAAACAGAATCACTGGCCCTTGCAAGTCCTTCCTGCTGGGAGAGGTCCCCAAGAGCTAGAGCTGCAAGAAACCTGCAGGTCTCTGATCTGGTTTGTGGGTCTAACAGATACTGAGATAAAGGTGCTATTGCATACTTAGAAGCCTTCTTCTCTCGTACTCTGATGTGATTAAACAAAGCTTCAAGTAGTGTTCCGGATAACTCCTCACATTGATGAGATCTTAGTAGGTTCAACAAAGAATCTATAACACCAGCTTCAGTCATCTGCTCTGCACTAGAAGCATCAGTCCTTTCATGAACAATTAAGCCATTAAGAGCCACTTTAATAGTGCTCTCACAAGTAGAGTGCAACATTTTCACAAGAACCACCATAGGAACTTTGAAGTAGTACTCTGCATTGACACGCAGAACATTTGAGAGAACCAAAGCAGCCGTTTCCCAAAGCTCAACAGGTGGTTGAGGATCATCTTGAATAATAACCTTTGCTAGCTCAAAAATTCCTCCAGCATCAGCAACCACCTTTGGCCAGCTAATGGAGATCTTTTCCAATGCCTTTATTGCTGTCTGTTGAAGGTTCAATATTCCAATTCCTGCAAGCTGCACAAGTGGAACCACTGCATTTTTTGTCGTTATATCTTGCTGAAAATGTTCTTGTGCAAGAAGATGAGATAGCAGTTCTGTGCCAAGTTGCTGAATGGCTTGAGATGGGGACTCCAGAAATGAAATTAAAGGCTCAATGACCTGGCTGGGAGTAAGTTTCAATGTTGCCAGGCTCTGTGGCTTCTCCAAAATATTTACAAGTGCTTGTAAGGCACTGTGCTGTCCCCACAAACCAAAATCTGGCCGAAGCAAAACCATAAAAAGAGGTTCTACCACTTTTGCAGCATCTGAACTTCTAGCAATTGCACCACTGTTTGTCAAAATGCGGAACAGTTCTGCAATTGCAGAGCATAATGAACTGGGCACAATTGGGAGTAGCACAAGACATTTATCTATAATACCTGCTTTGACCATGTCCAATTTGCGTGGGGCCCGATCTTTCCCCAACTTTATTAGAGCAGAGATACTACCCTCAATAAGTCGGAGATTTGTTCCAGAAACCAAGCCAACAAGAAGATCCACTATGTTAGCATAGGCTGCTGCAAGCTCCACCTTTGGTTCATCATCCAACAATCTCTCAAAAGCACAAACCACAGATTCCACAACTGCTGTGTTATCAGACTGGATGAGAGATATAAGGGGCTGTATGCATTCAGAGGCAATTGGATTTGATCTGAATTTTGCATTGCTAAACAGAATAGAGCAAAGTTCTGCAGCATTTCTCTTCAGTTCCAAGGACGAAGCAGAAGACAATATTTTGTATAGGCTCTCAAGTGGATTACCTTCAACATCAACAAATAAAGTTCTTTTTGAATTATGCCCTGATATCAGCTTGATCAAGGCAAAAAGAGCAGCCTCTTGCTCACTCTCTGATGCTGCATTGAGCATGTCAATCAATGGCTGAACAGCCTGCCAAGCTAATTCAGAGTCTCTAATGCTTTCAGCATCAAAAAGTTCATGGAGAGCCCTTGCAGCACTAAATCGAGCATCTCTTGATCCGAGACGCAAAACAGCTATAAGTTGATTCAAAGAACTAAACGATGCTTCATATCGAATAAGATCAGGATTGCTAAACAGGATTCTTAATAATTCAGATATAGAGGCTTCTGTGGAGTCTTGAGGACTCAATGACAGGTATTTTGTTAAAGCATCGAGAGCTCCTGCTTCAGCCATGATTAATTTATTTGCATCACTTCCTTCTGCAAGACGGCTTAATAGTTGAACAGCAATTGGAGGAGCACCTGGTCTATCTGGAATCGGTCTTAAGAGATCCACCAACAAAGGAATAGATTTGCGTGCAGTGGAACCAAACCTTACATCTTCTATTTCAAAAAGGTGTTCCAGAATAACTTGATCAGGACTACGTACCAATGAAAATTCTTCTGATAATGCAACAAGGTTTGGCATATCCAATTCTATGAAACCGATTAATGTTATTAAGCCAGCAACAGCACCAGAGTTTGCAATAGTGAGGCTTATTCCCTTACTTCCATTGCAAACAAGACTGGCCATTGCCTGGGCAGCAAAAAATTTATCAATCACTTCATCAGATCTCATCAAATGAGCAAGAGAAGGTATGATGTGCATTGTTGTAGGAGACAGGACAATATTTGGGTCTTGGAATAAGAAAGCCAGGAGCAACGCACTGATCCATATACCCTCTGTATCCTCAAATTCTGCCTGGAATGAAGAAAAGTTCTTGAGGCTCAGCCACCATAACTTAAGCAAAATGGTCTGGAATTCATTTTTACTCACAGTTTTATCCAGAGTACCAAATCATCGAATATAAAATCACAACAAATAGCAGAAACTAACATTCTTGTTTATAGAGTATTCTAAGAACAACAATTTTACATGCAAACTCCTCTTCTGAATTGCACAGTCCATTCAAATAGTTTTTTTTACCTCACTGATCCCAACCTCTCTTCTTTTCTTCACTGTTCTTATCTCCTCTACTCATTTCCCCACTCACTCTAGTTCATTATTCCATGGTAAATGTGCGGGTCATAATGACACATTATAAATGCCATATATTATCATAAGCAAGTCTGCACTTTATTTCATGCACAGTGAATACAAATCATCTCCTACTTTTTGAGGGAGACAAAGAGGAGGGTACTAAGAACGAAAGCTTACCATGTTTGTTATATCCCCATACAGTCTATATATGTATGCAGACAGATCACATAATCAGTGTGACATCTCAGTCACATAGGCTATAATTTACTTGTACATCCATTAGCAATCATCAAATAAGAAAGTAATTCACCACAGGAGAAAGGAAAAAACAAATGATTGTGGCACAGCTGCATTGGAAACAGAAAGCCCCCCTATTCAAGAGGCTAAATAAGAGCATACCTGTGGAGTGGAAGTATAACTGAAAAGCCTATCTGAGAGAGCCTCAAGTCCACCAGCTTCCATCACGATGAGCTTGCTTTTTGCATAGATGGAAGAAATTATTGATAGCAACCACAAGGCAACAGTACCGCCTAAAACAATGACTGGATCAAGGACATCAAATTCATCTCCTTCCTGGAATGCTGATCTTTCAAAAAAACCTCTTGGAGTTCTGACTTGCATTTCTAAAGACGAGTAGCAAGTGTTCTGCTTCATAATATTCACCAAGGCATATATAAGGGGTTTCAAGTATCCTGACACATCAAGCGCTTCCACTGACTGCTGTGTGTGTTCTTTAGCAGCACATATGAGTAATGTAATCCCTCCAATTTTCACTTCTAAACTGGAGGAATTTATTATTCTATTGGCTAGAGAATCAATCGATCTTGATCTTGCAATCAACAGATCACCCAGCACACCTGGCTGATCGCCACAGAGCTGAGACAAAATTTCTATTGCCTTATCTTGCAGTAAAGGTGGCCCCTCGGCCAGTAAGCGTGCTAGAGGATCTAAGCTTGAGGGCACTTCTAAGAGGACAGCCCGAGGAAGGTAAGTGAAGTTCACACCATGTTTCATCCTCACCAAGAGTGCAACTACTTCTAAAGCATCTGTGATATCAGTGCCATCCATACCCATTGAGTTCAAGGAATCAAGTATTGCAAGAACAGAAAAACGGCACTGAGCATTTCCACCGAGCACATCACCTACTGGAAAATGAATCAGCAATTGATGAAGAGCTCGCGATGCATTCTTTTTTCCTTCTGAAGTTCCTTCTCCCAGGACTCTTGTCAAAGCACCAACAACATCTTCTGCCAGGGCTTCAGCAGCAATCTGGGGATCAGAGAGGAGGTTGGCAAGTGCAGCAATTGCTGTTTCAGCAGCATCAATGGAAGTTTTAGCCAACTTAATTAGAGGCTTGACGTCTCCTTCAGCAATATAAGGCATTTTCATAGTACTTTTAGTCTTAGTTGGGCGCGACAAAGCACCCAATGCTCGAGCTAACTGTGTTGCAACTACTTGAGTATTATTACTGGTCAAAAGCTTCATGCAGGGATGCACAATCTCATCTGTTGCAAGACTATCACAGATATCTTGCCTTGTAGTGAATAGATCAGCAAGAACAGAAGCTGCAGATTCTTGGGTTTCTTCGTCCGAGGAGTTCAGAATCTGGATAAGAGATCTTAGAGCTTGATTTGCTGCAGATCCCCTTTGCACAAGATCCTTATGTGATGCCATCGTTAGTACATGACCCAAAACTCTTATGGCGTAGGCTTTTGAGCCAGAAGAGTCACCAAGAAGCAGAGCTAATAACTGATTAATAGTGGTAGAATCAGCTGTTTGGACAAGCCTGGTAAGTGCCATAGCTGAGGCTTCTTGACCTTTAGGTCCACCACTCTTTAAAAGCCATAAAAAGGCAGGGACAGCTCCTGCACTTTCAACACAGGCACGGATATCTTCACTATGACAGCACAGATTCCACAGAATATGTGCTGCATCCTCCCTTGCCTTCTGAGACCCTGCCTCTAACAGCTGCACAAGAGGAGGAATCCCACCAGCGGCAGTGATAGCCCACTTACTGTCATCAACCTGATCAGTTAAGATTGCTAGAAATCGAACACCATATTCTTGATGCTGCTCACTGGATAATCCCAACAATGATATCAGTAACTGAATCCCTTCTCTCTTGCCGATGGCATCCCAGATGCCTACCCCGCCACAACATAGGCTGGTTAACGAAAGTATTAGATACTCCTGTGGATCCCCAACAGCCATTGTTATGAGCCCAATAAGAACCTTCTTTGCTTCTGCATAATCAAGACATATTGAGAGGTAGATATTGCCGTACAGACTTGCCATAGCTTCAAGGACACGTTCCTGAACCAGCTTATTATCCCGAGGCTTCAGTAGCTTTACTAGTATATCCTCTATCTTGGTTGCATCAAAAGTTTCCTCGGCAGTAGCAGCATTTTTCTCAAAGACCATCAAAGCATAGGCAAGTGCTCCGATTATATCAGCAACTGGTGCAGCAAGACGAGGAGACTGTGATAGTTCTCCAAGATCTATCAAGGCAGACATCCCGCCACAGATATTTGCCAGAGCTCGTGTTGCATGCCCCTGCAGAGCCTGGCCGAACTCCCCTTGCATACACTCTTTAGAAGGAGCAACTATGGCCCCAATGAGAATGGGAACCCCATCAGCATCCACAATAGCTTCCTTGGCCTTCGTTGACTTTGAGGAAAGAGCCTCCAAAGCATCAGCAGCACTAGCACGAACAGAAATATCATTATTCTGACCCACAAGCTGAAGCAAAGCTCGCACAGCTCCAGAATCGATTACTTTCGGTATACTATCACCAAATGCCAACATTAGACGGGCCAATAGAGAAGCTGCATTGGACTGGGCAGTGGCATTGTCAGAAGACAGAAGACCCACAATGATATCCACTCCTCCAGCCTCAAGCATTGCTCTCCAATAATTATCCTTGTCCCCACAAAGATTTCTCAGTGCCCCAGTAACAAACCCTTGAACCACTTTGTCCTGCTTGTTCTTTGGATTAAGCTGTTCCCATAAGGTCGGCGTCACACCTTCTGTGGCAAATATCTTGATACCAACTTGATCATCTGAAACCGAGCCAGAGGAAACTTCATATATAGCCTCTGCTGCTGCCTTCCTAGCCTCAATCGATTCAGACTTCAGAAGTGAGAGTAAAGGTGGTATACACCCACCAAGAAGTACCTTCACTCGTAAATCATCATCTTTGCACAAAGCACTGAGAGTCGAAGCAACATTAACTTTTGCCCCAGAAGTACCACTCCTGAGAATGGATATGAATAACGGCATAGCTTGGGCATGGGAACCAATGACTGCCCTTGCCTCCTTTCTTGCTTTGGCAAGACGAAGCAGACGAGCTGTTACAAGTTCTTTTTCAGGTGGTGAAGATATCCTGGAATGTAGCTTCTCAATGAAGCGAGCAACCACAGCCATTGTATCTTCACTGTCATCCATTTCTGCCGTTCCATTTTGTTCCCTGTATATAATCAGCCAATCCATTAGCTCATAATTAATTAGTACTAATTCTCAAGAATTAAACCAGTAAAGATGATGATATATTCTGACTTGGATTGTCTTGATATTCATTTCACTTGCCATAACGCAGTTATGGCAGTCTGTTTCTCGTAGCAGGAAGAGAATAAAAAGTTTAACTCGTGGCTAAAATATTCATCGGAATGATGTATAGAGTTTATGGGCTAATTTTACTTGAGAGAAGGATACTAACTTAGACTCAGGAGCAGATGAGGATGTAGGATCTTGCAGTTTAGAGGAGGGAAACTTTGACATTTGCACCAACACGCCACTCTAGCTTTCTTCTAGGCCACCTGCCAAAAAAAGAACAAATATCCCAACTAATGAACTTCTGCAATTTCATTTACAATCAGCACACCAAGCACTAAATCCTTAGAACTAAAATCCCCAAAATTATAACAGCGAAACAAACCCAATTCTGAAGATCACCCGCAGTACATACCCACAAAGCCAAAAAAACACTGAAAATTATTACTCCTTACTTTCAAATTTTCCCAGCCATATCCCAATTTGAAGCAAATTCCCACAATTCATTTTGAACTAGAAAACCAAGACCTACCATTATTTTCCAACTTCAACAAACTTGTGCACCCTCAGCTGAGCACTCCAATTACTATAAACCATTTTATAGATTATGCGTACAAATACAAGCATGACTGACAATAATTCTTTCCACAAAATGAAAGACGAAGAAAAAAAGCACAAACAAAACACTTGGAATTAACAAAACCACAATCAAAATGCTTGAAATCAAACACAACACAAGACCTCGCCACCCCACGCCAATGCAAATGCCAGAGTAACTCCCTCACTTCTTACTATCCAAAAACCAGGCATCTAGCCCCAATCATCACCGTCCAATCCAAAATCTTGAATTATACACTGCAATGGAAGCTCCTTAGGCAGCAGCGCAAACCTAAATCACTGTACCAAAATAGCGAATTGGAGATAAATAATTGATATCGCAATTGGGTCTTTTAGCATTAGAGAGAAAGTGACTGATACCACATCTCAATTTTATTCGGAAAAAAAAAAGTAATAGAAATGGAGAAACGGAGATCGGATCAGAAGTGCACGTCAAGGAATCTAGGGCAAGAGAAACGTCATTATCACGTCTCTCGTCACAATCCTCATGATTTACTTACTCTCTCTATATATATCTATATATATATCAATTACTTATTAGTAACTCTTAATTAACTACAAATTGTATTTTATACAGAAACAACTAAAAATTGAAACGAGAAAGAAAATGGCACCTGAAAAGTTAAAGTGTGAGAGAAGAAACTGGCGTCAATGGAAGTTGAGAGAGAGAGAGAGAGTCTGGGTGGTCCTTTTCGTTTCTTCTCTAAGACTGAGAGTGTGTTTTGCTCATCAGTCTCTTGTTTTTCCTGATTATTTTTGGATTTTTGTTTGTTGGCTTTAATTTAAACCTTAACCGTTACTGGCTGGCAGACAGATAAGTTATTTATATTCATTGGTTTTGGTGTGTCTGTCTCTGTTAATTGCTGCAAAAATTTTGTTATTAATGAGACACAGTGATTCCGTTTGGTAAAAGAGTTAGGAGCGTGGCAGAGCAGAGAAGTACCCTTTTCTTCTTGAGTTATTTTTTATGATCTCGTGCCGCTTCTTATTTCGGGTTTTTTTTTTAATAATATCATGGTTTAATTGCGTTTTTTAAATTTATTTTTTGTTTTTACATTTTAAATTATTTTTATATTTTTGAATCATTTTAATGTGTAGAGAATAAATTTTAAAAAATAAAAAATATTATTTTAATATATTTTTAAGTAAAAAACACTATAAAAAATACATTTTTTCTTCTTATTACTTTATATATGTTTTCATGGTCTCTTAGGTAAATAGTTTTTAATTCCGGTTTTTTACTGTTTGGTTTCACAGTTCAAACATGTTTTTGAAATTTATTTTTATTTTTTAGTTTTAGATTAATTTTTTGTATTTTCAGATTATTTTAATGTGCTAATATTAAAATAAAAAAATTATTTCAATATATTTTTAAATAAAATATATTTTAAAAAATAACTTCTACCAATATCTCATAATTTTCTTTATTTTTCACGTTTGTTTGTTATGTAATTGTCAAAAACAAATCTCAATGAAAGACACGTAGGCTTTTTGGACTTTTATATGATTGAGATTAGCTTTCTATTTCTTGATGTCCAAAGGGAATTGTAATTTTCCTCACTGCTAAACATTTTCTTGTGAAACAAATATCTGAGATTGTATGGTTGATAGAATTTAAAATTGCTGTATATTAAACATCATTTTCAACCTCAGAGTTTTGGTTTTATGATTACAGTTTCTTTTTCTTTTTTTTTTACTTTTAAGTTCAGATTTTAGAGTTAATAATCATGGAATCTTATTAAATTTATATGAATAAATTAAACCAATGTAAGATATATATATATATATATATATATATATATAAAAAAATTAAAAAAAAATTATTTTTAATTAATGTAAAAATCAGTCAAAATACATTATTATAGTAGAGTTTAAAAAATCCTCACACCAGACACCATCTAAAAAACAAATAGTGAGTATTACATTATTAATTATTATTTTTTTGGAACGTTGTGTATGAAATTATCACTTATTTAATTGTATATATCTTAAAATATCAAGACAGTGATGTGATGGTGTAACAATAAAAATGTTAGGAATGTGCTCGAGATTGTACACGTCACTAAACTACTTAAAATTCAATTTATTTTATAAACTATTTAAGATTTAATTAAAAATATCTCAACATATAAATTAATTTGACAATATCTTAATTACTTTAAAAAAAAATAGATACTTCATAGAAGATGTTAGTCAGGCCAACAAGAGATTATAGAAATTTTGTTGATTTAAACTGATTAAATTAAATTTTTTTAAAAAAACTAAAAGTTATGGTGAATTTATTGTACAAGCACAGAGGACCAACACTTTTTTTGCTTTGGATTCACACAGTTTATATTTTTTTGTCCTTAAAGTTTTTCTATTCTAGTCACTATTGTTTTTTTCATATTATGTTTTTGGGATATTTAATAAGATAATTTGTTTCTATTACTTTTCTATAGAGTTTTTAAGATGTCAACAAAAATATCTTGTTATTAATTTGATGCTTAATTTGATAAAGTAA
>Ga0307515_10008752_pt1 | contig 19670 bp, 17 predicted proteins | sample 17_EM_MG_FD_194513 | JGI IMG/M metagenome (GOLD analysis project Ga0307515, IMG submission 194513) | Populus trichocarpa ectomycorrhiza microbial communities from riparian zone in the Pacific Northwest, United States - 17_EM | ecosystem: Host-associated > Plants > Roots > Unclassified | place... | reverse complement strand
TGGCGACTCCCATTCCTTTTTTCACTGCTAAGAGACAAAGAATTCCTTGTCTCCCTATATTTACCAAATATATTATCCCCACACATTCGAGGGTGGACGATCGCCGCGACGTCGCTCACGTGCGACAAGAAATATATGGGATTCAACAATCTTATAGGGAGATACTCTTCGAGTATTGGTAAAGATTTGAGCAACTATGCATTCAATACCCTCATCATCATATACTCGTTCAACTGCTCATTCAATATTTCTAAAAAGGACTGATGCCTACTGACCGTAGTATCATTGATACAACAGGTGAATTTTGTAGCATATGCTCGTTACAAGGAAATGCTTCGAATATGTGCCCAATAATGCAAGAAGATTACATTGAATAAGCTAATGCAGTTGAGAATGGGCAACCCTAGTGTAAGTATAATCCCTTTTCAAACATGTACAATCCCGGACGGAGAGATCATATGAACTTACGCTATGGGAACCCACCTCTACAAGGTAATCAAGGCCGACAGTTTCATCCTCATGGATTTCAGCCTCAACAGAATTATCAGCGAGACAACCCCCTCCTGCATTTACAAACTCCAATGTTATGGGGTCATCGAGTGATGATCTTCATAAGATGATGAAAACCTTGGCTTCTAACACAATGAACTTGCAACAAAATGTCACATCTTTTCAATAAGAAACTAGGTCACAAATGGGGCAAGTAGCTTCAAGTGTAGGGAAATTGGAGGCACAAATGAATGGAAAATTACCCTCCTAAGCATTGAATCCAAAAGAGAATGTTAGTGCGATCATGCTGTGAAGTGGAAAAGAACTTGAAGAGCAAAGGTCAAAACAAATTGAGATGGAGGAAGAAGAAGAGATAGAAACCGAACTAAGCATAAAGAAGAAACATCCTCCTCCACAAACTGAAACAATGACCAATACTCTAAAGGTAAGTCCTAACTCAATGAATTCCAGTTTTAAGAAAATTCCCCCCTTTCCTATGAGTTCTTCTAGATCTAAAAAAGAGGACAAAGAAAAAGAGATTTTAGAGGTTTTCATGAAAGTGGAACTCAACATTACTTTGATTGATGCTATTAAGCAAATTCCCAAGTATGCCAAATTCTTGAAGGAGTTGTGTACTATGAAGAGAGCTTACAAGTTGAAAGGGTACGAAATAATAAGTATGGGTGAAGTTGTATATGCGGTTGTTCAAAAGAATATGCATTTGAAGCAAAAAGACCCAGGTGCGTATACTATCCCATGTGTTTTTGGAAATGCTAGTTTTAAAAGGGCCTTATGCAATTTGGGTGCATCAATTAGTGTTATGCCTAAACATGTTTATGATTCTCTTAGTCTTAAGCCTTTGATTAAAACTAGCATTGTAATACAACTTGCAGATCACAGTTTTGTTTATCCACTTGGTGTAATAGAAGATGTCCTAGTCAAGATTGATAGTTTAGTTATTTCATGCGACTTTTATATTCTTGATGTGGAACGTGATTCTTGTGATTCATCAAACAACACTCCTATATTGTTTGGAAGACCATTCTTGAAAACTGTCAATATGAAAATTGATTGTGGTAAGGATACTTTGTCCATGAAGGTAAGAGATGAAAAAATTGAATTTAATTTTTATGATGCAATGAAATATCTTTACAACAATGTTTATTCTATCATATGCTATGACCAAGTTGATAAGTGTGTGCAACAAGTTTTTGATTTTGATTATGAGGACGAATTAAGCATGACTTTGATTTATGACTATGATTTTACTGAGATAGAAGAAATGGAGAGGCACATATGTGTTCCCCAAAACATGCAAGAATCAGCATTGGCTTGGCAAGCTTTGCAAACCGTTCCCCATGGTAATGTCTTTGTTGATTTAGTACTTTCACATAAAAAGCTTTTGCCATCAATTTTACAGGCCCCTGAGTTAGAATTGAAACCTTTGCCCGATAATTTGAAGTATGTATTCATTGGCGACAACTATACACTTCCCGTTATCATAGTAAAAGGTTTGATAAGTGCGCAAGAGGAAATACTTGTGAAGTTGTTAAGCGATCACAAAACATCCATTGGATGGACTTTAACCGACATCAAGGGCATTAGTCCCTCGATGTGTATGCATCACATACTATTGGAGGATAATGCAAAACCAATGAGGGCAATACAAAGGAGGTTGAATCCGCCTATGATAGAGGTAGTGAAGGCCGAGATTTTAAAACTATTAGATTCAGGAGTCATTTACCCCATCACGGACAGTAAATGGGTGGCACCAATCCATGTGGTGTCTAAAAAGACCGGAATCACATTGGTAAAAAACACACATGATGAACTCATTCCTACTTGCATCTCGAGTGGTTGAAGAATGTGTGTTGATTATAGAAAGCTTAATCTTTCTACACGCAAAGATCATTTCCCATTACCATTCATGGACCAAATGCTTGAACGCGTGGCAGGTAAGTCTTTTTATTGCTTTCATGATGGATATAATGGATATAATCAGATTGTTATTAATCCTGAAGATCAAGAAAAGATTACATTTACATGTCCATTTGGTACATATGCATATAAAAGAATGCCCTTTGGTCTCTGTAATGTACCTGCAACTTTTTAAAGATGCATGATGAGTATTTTTCCTGACTATGTCGAAAGAATAATTGAGGTTTTCATGGATGATTTCGCGGTGTATGGTGATTCTTTTGATAAGTGTTTAGAAAATTTATCTTTGGTCTTGAAAAGATGCATTGAAACTAACCTTGTCTTGAACTATGAAAAGTGTTATTTTATGGTAGAACAAGGAATAGTTCTTGGGCATGTTGTGTCTTCGCGTAGATTAGAGGTTGATAAAGCTAAAATAGATGTTATTTCATCATTGGCTTACCTTTCATGCGCAAGGGAAATTCGTTCTTTTCTTGGCCATGCAGGTTTCTATCGACGCTTTATTAAAGTTTTCTCGAAGATTACAGCACCCTCGTGCAAGTTATTAGCCAAAGAAGTGGATTTTGTGTTTGATCAAGCATTTATAGATGCCCATGATGAGCTTAAGAGGCGTGTAACATCTGCCCCTATAATACAACCACCAAATTGGGATGAAGCTTTCAAGATAATGTGCGATGCGAGTGACTATGTGGTAGGGGTTGTACTTAGGCAAAGAATAGGGAAGAATTTGCATGTTATCGCATATGCGTCCTGCATGTTAGACGGAGCGCAATGCAATTACCATACAACTGAAAATAACTTTTTACAATGGTGTTTTCTCTAGAAAAATTCAGGTCATATCTACTTGGTACAAAAGTCATTGCTTTTATTGACCATGCAACTTTGAGGTATCTTTTGAAGAAAAAAGAGTCCAAACCGAGATTGATTAGGTGGATCTTGCTTTTACAAGAATTTGATCTTGAGATTAAAGACAAAAAAGGTGTCAAAAACCAAGTGGCTGATCACTTGAGCCAACTGAGGACCAATGATATACAAACCGAAATAATAAGAGAGACATTCCCCGACAAGCAGTTGTATGTGCTACATTCCTCTAGAAGACCATGGTATGCTGATTTGGTGAACTATTTAGTCACCAAAGAATTCCATCCAGATTTGCCTAAATCCTAAAAAGACGAGTTACAAGTTGATGCTAAATATTATTTTTGGGACACTCCTTATCTGTGGAAATTTTGTGTGGATCAAGTAGTTAGGAGATGTGTACCATAAGATGAATTTCATTCCATTCTCACCTTTCGTCATTCTCATTCTTGTGGTGGGCATTTTGAAGAAAAAAGAACATCCCATAAGGTACTTGAAAGTGGTCTCTATTGGCCTTCTATTTTTAAGGATACATATCACTTTTGCAAATCATGTGAAAAATACCAACAGGTAATATCACTCATAAGAACCAAATGCCTTTAACAAATATTCTTGTAAGTGAATTTTTTTATGTTTAGAATATTGATTATATAGGTCTATTTCCTTCTTCTGTTGGTAATCTTTATATTCTTCTTGTTGTTGATTATGTGTCCAAATGAATGGAGGCGAAAGCCACATGAACTAACGATGCTAAGGTTATTTTAAATTTTGTCAGGACTTACATATTTGACAAGTTTGGAATCCCTAAAGCTATCATTAATGATTGTGGTACTTATTTTTGCAATCGTTTAATGGAAGCATTACCCCACAAATACTATGTGACTCATCGAACTTCTATAGCCTACCATCCTTAAAGGAATGGCCAAGCTAAAATTTCAAATCGAGAAATCAAGTCCATTTTAGAGAAGATAGTGCAACCTAACTGGCGAGATTGGAGTCTTCAACTTGGTGATGCACTTTGGGCTTATCGAATTTCTTAAAAATCACCTATAGGAATGTCACTTTATAGGATGATTTACGGGAAAGCATATCATCTACCGGTAGAGCTTGAACATAAACCTTTTTGGGCCATTAAACAATGTTACATGGACAATAATGCTACTGGGATTGCAAGGGAGTTGCAATTGCAAGAGTTGAAAGAGATACAAAATGATGCTTATGAGAATGCAAGGTTTTACAAAGAAAAGACCAAGAGTCTTCATGACTAAATGATTACAAGAAAGGAGTTTCATGTTGGAGACAAAGTCCTTCTTTATCATTCACGTTTGAAACTTTTTCCTGGAAAGTTGCGCTCTCATTGAATTAGACCCTTTGTTGTTTCTAATATTTTTCCTTATAGTGCAGTTGAAATTGCAAGTTTAGAAACAAACAAAGTACTCAAGGTCAATGGACTTCAATTGAAAACTTTCTATGAAGGTTGGACGATAGAACTCACCGCTTCAGTGGAGTTAGCTGAACCAATCTATGAACTTGTGATGTGTCGAGCCAATGACATAAAACAAAAGCGCTTATTGGGAGGCAACCCAACAAAAAAAATTCAGATTTGCTTTCTTTTTCCCTTATCTTTTATTTTTCTCTTTTTACTTTATTTTTATCATTCTCCTATATTCCTTTTTATTTATTTCAACATTGAGGACAATGTTGTGTTTAAAGTGTGGGGGTATTAAGAGAATTTTGGTTTTCGTTGTTTTTTTTAAAAAAAAGTCTAAGTTTTATCTTTTGAACTCTCATTGGTTTATGAGAATATGAGTATCATGTATGGGAATTAGTTAAGAGAGATGAAAATATAAATCAAATGAATGAGTGTGCATGCAAGTTTTAAAGTTGAATTAGTCTAGGGATTGACTTTGAAAATATGACATGTTAATTTTATAGTGCTGTACCAATGCAAGCTTTTAAGCCTTCAACATTATATTCTTGGATTGTGAATTTTTTTTCAATGATATGTATCTCTAGAACTTGCTTCATATCTTGTTGAGATTACATTAACATTACATGTGTACATGAAGATGATAAAGGCATAAGAAATTTTAACCACTTGAGCCAAAAAGCCAACCTAAAGCATATTATCCTTAGTGAGCCCCTTTTGAGCTTTTTTTATCTTTTCTTTGCTTTACCCATATGTAAGCCTTAACTTTTTATATGTTTTTCTTTTCCCCTGGCCAAGGATTAGTAGAGCATATACTTGTTGATATTTCATAGGATTATGGTTGGAAATAATGAAAAAGAAAGAAAGAAAAAAAAAAGTGGTGCGAGATGAAAAGAATGGGCAAAGTTGCAAAAAAAAAAAAAGAAAAGAAAAGAAAAGGAAGAAGAGAAAAGAAAAGCGTTCCATTTTGTTCTAAATTTTTTTTGTTGATGGAGCTTGAAATCAAAAGAAGTTAAGTATTGGTGCTTAAAGATGGAAAATTTATGTGCTTTGATGAGATATCTTGTTTCAAAAAATTATTTTTTGAATGCTTTACTTCCTTTGGTTTTAGCTGTTTCTTTTTCTTTCTTTTACCTCACCTTAACCTTAGCCCCATTACAACAAAAAATTATGACCTTTTGATTCATGCATTGTGTGTAATATTTTAGTAATGGAGATGAGATTGAAGAGAAAGCTTACGGTGGAACATATTCATTTATTAAATTTGAGAGATCTAAACACATAAGCCCTAAACACATGAATGTTGGAGTATATATTAATGACAGGACCTATCACTTTGGCATGACATAGATTTCATTTAAATCCTAACGATTAATTGAGTTTTGAAGTTTGCATGTAAATAAATTCATGAAAATTTGTGTTATTTATCCTTTTTTTTTTATTGTATTCTTGTTTATAATGCTTGTACTCTTTGACATTGATGAGAGATTAATAGATTAGTCATAGTTATTTTACTTATTTAAATTTGGTTTGATTTCATCTATCCTTTCTCGAGGACGAGCAAGAGCTGAGTATGGGGGTATTTGATGCAACCATATTATTTGATAATTTTAACCACATTTACTTAGTATTTTGCCTATGTTTTATATATAAAATGCATTGATATTCTTTGTTTTTATGTTTTATGTTTTAGTTTATATGATGAATATATTTGTTTTCCTATGTCTTATGATTATTTATTTTAATTGCTAGAGCAGACTCTAAGTTATTTATTTTGAACAATCTATTGCTAAGTTTGATATCAAAACCAGAGTTGTGGTATATAATCTTGTGAAGCAACTTAGTTTAATAATTATGGTAGATCTACGTTATTAATCTTAGGAGAACATTCAAACAAATCAAACATGAACTGCGGATAGTTATGTTAAGAAAAGATAAAGATTCAGAATATAAATTGATGTTTCGTTTCAATGATCGATTCTGATTTCCGTAAGTGGACGTCTACTTGAAACCAAGATTTGTTCTCTTAATAGTTTTCTTATTTATTTAATTTATCTTGGTTGTTTGATTCTACTATAGCCTAGATAACCTCAATCCCACCCTAATTGCATATCATATAACATAAAAATCTGAACTAAACCTTCCTTGTGGGATCGACCCCTTACTTGCTCTATACTATCTTGTTTATTTAAGCTACGGTGATTAATTTGTGTGACCGCGACATCACAACATTTATATCAATATTTATACTCACAGTTTGTCAGTATGAAACTTGCCAATGTGATCACAAATGGAAATAACCCGTTAGAAAAACTCTCGTCAGTGATTTATGGTCTGTCGGTAATAAATTTACAGATGAATTTACTAACGGACAAAGCATGCCAAAAAAAAACTTTACCTGCTTTATTTTGTCAGTACTTTCATCACTATATATAACATATCACCGACAAAAAAACTGTATGTCATTCCATCAGTGATGTTTTTCGTCCATCGGTGAATTTGACATGTAACCATCAAACAAACCGTTTGTTATTCCATTGGTGATTAAATTGTGATATTGGTATTTGTAGTAATTCTTTTTCAACTCTCAATAGTCCGTTGATAACTACATTAGTAATAATTTTAAAACATATATATTATTTTAAAAATCTATTAAACAAAAATAGAAAACAATTAAAAATAAATAAAATAATATAAAATTCAAATATTTATTACAAATTTAAATATTTATAAGTTTAAATACAATTAATCTAGAATAGAGGCGCTAGAGGGTCTTTGTCTGGACCATGAAGCTATATAAGAGGGAGCACATGTACCATCCATTTGTGATCTCATCTCCATTACTATTTGACAGAGGTCAGTCATCTCAGCACTGAGTCGTTCATAATCAGTAAGAAAATGGGTCGTCCGATCTTTAACTCGCTGGTCTAAAATTGCCTCGAACTTTGGAGTTTGAATGCTCAAATCCAACGATTAAAATATTATGGGTCATTTGCAAGAACTCACTCATAGTGTTAGAAAGACCGTGCACTCGATTTCTATCGGGTTTATTGGACAATTCTGCCTCCAATCACAAATCTAGATCGAGATCCAGATGGGTTGAAAGATCATCACCATATCATGGACAAAACAAAGTCAGCAAATTCAAAACAATAATAACTTGTAATCAATTCGTACGTGCGTTTACACAAAAAGCTCAATCGAGCTTGGTTAACGTCCATGAATCGTAACTTGGAAGACAAAATTATTGTTAGTTAAATATATTTATAAAAAACAACAAATAAAAAATTAGATGTAATTAAAAAGAATCTTACCATCTGCTTCGCATGCAAAACAAACAGAATGGAGTTGTCGGTGTGCATTGTAAAAAAACCATGAACACACTGGTTTTGGTTCTCCGTACCAGAGTGTGATTGTTGCACGAAATGATCAGATATCATATGTTGAACATATTCCGCTCACATGGCCACTAAGGTGTACGGAGGTCTGAAATCTTTTCAAACCGCCACCTTCTTCCAGTCTGGAAGCTCTTTTTCTTTCACATATTTTTTGGCTTTCTTTTGTGTCTCATACCAAAAATCACGCAACCTATATGGTATAAATGAATTATTTGTTAGTATATAAATAATAAAATTGAATAAAAGGATTAAAATTTTTTTATTTTGATTTCAATCGTATCTAGTTGCAGCGTGATTCTCTCAAGCCCTCCTTACAATAGCGTGGTCAACTCTATCCCATTCAAATTTTTCCCTGTAGTTAAAATTTATACAAGAAAAATTTCATTAATAAGTTAATAAACTAACTAAATTAACATAATAAAAAGTATTTAAGTTAATACTAACCTTAAACCTTCTAAGCCATGAATCAATCATAGGTTTCCATTCAGGATATTTGGAATCCTGACTCCATTAGAACAATTAAATTTTCATCAATGATTTCATCATCGATTTTATGGTTATGGCAGCCTCAATGTTTGTAAACATGAGATTCCATTTATTAATTGAAATTACTTTTTCATAAATTATTAACATGTCAATGTGAATGGAAAATAAACTTACATTGAAAGGTTGTTTTTCTACTAAGCCTGGTACTTCCAGGTAAATAGATTATATTGTGAAGGGACCTCCCTCAATGTGGCGACATCACACTCGACAAGCCCGCGTCGTGAGTTGATGCATATGTCTCAGGTGCATGTTCTTGGTCGGCAACTAATGATTCATGATCGCAAAAGTAATGCTAGAAGAACTAGTAGCAATCTTGTACATATAACATGCTATTGACTTTTTCCTAGGTATCTACACATATTAAAGGATTAAGGTACCGTAAACATTCCTATTTAAAAAACATTTGACAACACCTCACCAATACAGGAGACCACCAAAAAATTTTAAACTTGCAAATACACAACAATTTAAATTGAATTGCTACAAACCAGTTGATTTTATTTCAATCTATGTTAATTGAATAATTTCAATTATGTTAATTTAACCTAATTTTCAATTAACTTTACTACGACCATTTGCGAAATGATCATAAGAGGTTAATATAAACACATTAAAGTATCTATAGTATGAATATTTCACATTAAAAACTTTTCATTTATCCTAACTATTATCTTAGCTATTTTTAATTTTTATTTATTTATGATGGCTACTATTTTGTTTATTTTTTATTTTTAAATAATTTTTATTTTTCATGAAATTAAAAATTATTCATTAACACTAACAAATCAATTAGCTAACTATATTAATACGAGAAAAATAAAAAAAATAAAAAAAATCCAACAATCTATATACAATTTGGTAACCAAACATAATGTCATCGTATTCTAACACCAAGTGATGTGCATCATGGGGATTATAATCCATCTCGTAAAGCTGAACCTAATCTACAAGAAGATTCAGATGGCCCAATAACAAGAGCGAGAGCGAAACAACTGCAAAGGGCCTTGACGAGTCAAATTGGAATGATTGAAGCTGCTTCGGAGTTAAAAGCTAGCAATATGTTCGGAATTGGTTCAAAGGTTCTTATTTACCTACAATTGAAACTTGGACATGGGAAAAGCCCTTAATGGTTCTTTTGATGTTGGGCTACTTGAGTTTGGATTGAGAGTGCAAATAAGTGAAGAAATTGATGTTGTTTACTGTCAGAATAGTAGATGAATTTGAACCTGATTTTGAAGTCATCCATTGCATGTGAAGACAAGACTAATCTAGATGGATTTCAAGTTCAGAACGTGATCTTTCTAGATTGTCCAACCATGATTGCATTGAACTTTTGTGCAAGAAGTTATAGCCGTTTTAAATTTGGTCTGTTTATGTTTCAATTAAGGTCAGAAAACGTGTGCTAGTTAAATTTGTTTAGTTACTTTGTCAAAGTCTAATTTTTGAGCTTGACTTCTGTCATATTGAATTTTCTTAACTATGGAGGGATGTTCCAATTATAATTATAATATCAGAATATGTAATAAACACTTTTGGCCAAGATTTGAAACTTAATTCAGAGAATTAAGAATTGTTCTTCCAAATTGATTTTTGTGAAGAACCCTACTTGACTTGTCACTCTTCAATCACAAAGAGTGTGGCGTCGAAATCCTAGATTGATCTTTGTGGCATCTAGATCGACTTATCAAAGTATCATTCTAGTCTATCCTCCATCTTATTTACCTTAAAATCATTATAATCCATCCTAAACACCAAAAGAAAGACAACCAACCATACCCATCCTTCATCCATTTTTCATCAGATTCATTGTTGCCGATTTTCGAATCATTTCACAGCACATCACCAAGTCATGCAATTCTTCCCTGATAGTAGTGGCGGTGCAATATCCCTTTCAACTCTACTAACAAAGAAGTCATTTATGTTCTTTTCTGTACTTATGACCCGTTAGTAAAAACCATCTGTGGCAATAAAAAAAAAGATGTTTTATTGTCATTTGTTAACGTGAAGACCTTATTATTTTCCATACAATATGGACATGCTAGTTTTCCATGCGTACTGTAACAACCCGGCTTTTTCAAGGCCAAAATTGATGAAGATTTTTTTTTAAATTGTCAGGTTCTGGATTTTTTCACCATATCATTCTGCGGATTTATAATGGCATTTCAATCATTAACGAGGCTCAATCCACGTAGGATAACGTAAATCAACATTCCCATAAAATGGATTCTCAATACAAATGCCCATAATATTATATTTTAATACTCATAGGTTTACATTATATCATATTGACATACTCATAAATTCACATTCATGTTCTAGTCTTGTTATCATCACAAGTTTATACAAGAGTGCCGAACGACAAGTTACACAACTAGTACTTTTGTTATCCTGACCTCATATAATTTCATAATATAACATCCTCATAAGAAGAATACCACATGCGTATATTCATACATGTCATATCTACATGTTCGCACATACACATCCGTGTCCCATTTCAATTTTTCATTACAAGTCTTTACAAAGGGGTCGGACGACTAATTGAGCGATTACCATGTTTGTTCATATAGAACTCATATCACCCGTAACATGTGAATATATATTATTTTCAAAATGTGTGAGCCGTGAAACAGATTTCCTTACGCATCATGTTGGTATGATGTCCTTGTTATAGCACAAGGTAATTTCAAGCATAATAAGCAATTAAAGAAAACATAATAAAATAATATTAACGTTACATTTTATTCATAGACCAAAAGAGCATAATTATTTCATTTCTCCTTACTTATGTGAATACCACCCTTAATAATTCGTTAATTACCAAGGCTAATTACAATACTCAAATCCGATCATCCATCTCGAATACCGTTAACCAAACTAACGTTATTATCGGTTTAAAGCATAACAATCACAGTTCTTTCATATACTTGATATATACAAAACATAGTACACATGAACACATCAATTCTTGAAACTAACATCCCGATCATCCCCTTAGGATGCCATTAGCCGAAGCTAGGGGTGAGCAAAAAAATTGAAAAACCGATTTAACCGAGAAAACCAAAAAAAAATTAACCGAAAAAATCGAACCGTGAAAAAAACCGATTAAACCGATTAGAATATTTAGAAAAATATCTGATTCAATTAGGTTTCCAGTTTTGTAATGCTTAAACGGAACAACCCGAATCGAACCGAACCAGTTTGGTTTAGAAATAAAAAAAGCTTTCTAATAGATAAACCGGTATAACTCATGTCTCATTAAACCTAGCAGACTAAGTTAGCACAACTGCCCCCTCCCTTTAAAAGTTTAGAGACACAGAATAGACAGTCTTTCTTCTCGTCCTCACTCCTCATTCCTCAATCCACGCACACTCCACACCCAATTCTAAGATCTTCAACAGACTCATCAGACAGAGTCACAGACTCATCACTCGTGTCCAGGAAACCCTTCTATGGTAGTGAACTAGATCTAGCAGGAAAACCTTACAGTGCTAGACATCTCCAGATCTAGCATCCCAGCAACACCCTTAAGCAGCCAAGCTTCAACAGTAATCCATCTAAGCACCCTTCTTCAGTTCTTTGCAGTAAGATTTCTCTCTTTGTTATTTTTTTCTTTGACATATGTTTTTTATTTCTCAATGTTTCTAAATTCTATTAAATCGTCATATGCTATAGCAGTAGAGAGTGATTTCTTCTCTGACAATATGATTTTAACAGTAGAGAGTTAACAATAGAGATTTTAATCTGTTAAATCAAAAGAAATCCTCACAGAATGTCCGCAGAACTAGGCCAAGGTTTACATAAAACTCTTCTCTTTGGTGCTGCTCCTTATCATATGCACCTGACGAAGTATTAACTTGCAGTGGAGGGGACATAAAAGAGTTAGTATTGGTGGGTTTATTAGTTGTTGTTGTTGCGGTGGTGGTATATAATGAGAGGGTAAAGTTTGGGTTTAGTACAATATTGGTTTCTCTCTATCTTTGAAGGATTTGGGATTGATAAGGAGAGAAGGGGAGAGGTTTGGTAAAAGAAAAGACATGAACTTTGGATGATTAATAGGGGTTTCTTGATTCTTTCTAGCTTTTCATGGAATGTATGAGAAATGATTATGTATCTTGTCTTTGTGAATTTTGTGTTGTGGGGAGAGAAGAAACAAAATGAGCTCTCTTTGATTTTGAGTGGTTTTAAACACGGCCATGAAAGGTCAATTGAACCTTCAACTAAATAAAAGAGGGGATAATCTTTACTATCTACTTGTAACCAAATTATATTTGAAATTGAATTGTATTATTTGAATTTTGTTTTGCTTTTAATTTATAAATTAATTTTTTGTTATAGTTTTTTTAATGTAAATGATAAGATGAAGACAGTAGGCAACATTAAATTGCATGACATGGAAAACAGGATAAGGAGCAGCACCAAAGAGATGAGTTAACAGTATCCTATTTCTTTCATGATTTCTATTGCTTCTTCATTATTTTCTTGTTTTTGACACGATCAAATTGTTGATGTCTTATCCCAAGTGCAGGAGTGTCGAAGTAATAAATAACCCGGCAAGACGGAGGTCGAACTATAGGGAGGTTAACTATATAAATTACAAATATAATATATATTAAAAAAAATAAAACAAAGAGTTGAAGAGAACTTTGAGATGTGATATTGATGTAAGGATTAAACAAGGATAAAACAAATGTCAAGGTTAGAGGATCCACTAACAGTATTAGAAATAAGTAAAGTATAAACTCATTATAAATTATTAACATGATCATATTAATTATCTTATTTTTGTAACACCATACTTATAAACATCATCAGGCATTCATGTTGCTAACTTATGTTAACAACAAATCAAGTTCTTCTCATAACAACGATGTCGGCCGAAGACGATGAAGGATCAAGCATTTGAAGTACCAAGTGTTATACAACACAAATCTAGATTAACCATTTAACAAGTAAGGTATTATGAATTGGTAAAATAAAAAGATAAGACATGTTAATGGCAAGTGTTCTTAGATATAAGCATTAAAGTCCATATTGAGTTTATATTATACTTATTATAACACCATTAGTGAAACCTTTTCACATTGACATAATAAACTTAGCTAAAAATTATGAAGAAGAGAAACATGAATAAACAAGATATGAACATGATTATGATATAAGTTAACTAAGTATAATAAAGGAAATGAAAAGCATAAACAAGAGATTAAAGAAAATATAACATGAAATAGAACTTGAACATTACAAAAAGAGAGAGCAAGCAAGAAAATGATCTTCATCTGAAAACCAAGATGCCTAAATATATGGCAAATGCCTTCTTTTATAGGCCAAAAAGAATTATTCATTTGGTAATTAACTATTGAATTAGTGGCCAACTAATGACTTAGTGGACTTGGTGGTTTAGGTATGGATTTGTTTTCTGGACGAAATGACATTGTCACAATCAGAATTTGGCAAAGTGGTCTCCCTGAAAATTATAGGAATCTGTATCAGCTTTCCACCAAAAGAAGAATGAGCTCATTTAGACTTCTAGAACCCGAGATATAGACTGAACACTGAATAGTGTCTGGGCTACAAGACAAATTCGGACTTCTCTTTTGATACTAAGATTTGGACTCCAAAACGACCGAATTGAGTCTTGAACTCTTCATGAATGTTTTAGGCCTGTGTCTTAGCATTCTAGCCATATAAACCAGACTGAAATCCAAGATCCAGCATCTCTTTTCTAAGCTTAGTCCTTTCTTTGTCCTTTCACTTTCAATAGTTACTCACATCAATCAATCCTTTGAATTGTAAGATACGCCTGCATTTAAAATGAGCATTTACCATAAATTAAAGCTATCTTATATTATCAGACTTATTATATAAAACATGCTTAAGTTATGGAATTTAATGATACTTTAAGTGCAATATGATGATATAAAGCCTTAATGAGAATGCACTTTTAAGTACTAATCAGTTATCCTATTTATTTTTCGAAGTGAGGTTTGTGCAGTCTAAATTTCAGACTTTCCAGTTTGGTTTTTGAGTTTGTAGGCTGAATAGTTTATTTCTTGTAGGCTGAATGTTTCTAATTGAGTATGTAGGCTGAATAGTTTATTTGAATGTTTCTAATTGAGTCTGTAGGCTGAATGCTTCAACAATCATAAATTTTAACATGTTTTCATTTGGTAATTACAGATGGAAAACCTTCAAAATCAAAATGCTTCATCCACTGGCACTACCCCAACATCAACCAATGCCCCAGCTTCAAACTCTAACCCAACATCAACTACTGCAGGATCCGCCACGGATAATAAAGGTAAACAACTTCAAGTCCTTACATCAAGGAAAAAAATGTTGATGATAAAAAAAAGTCACAAATTTGGGATCATTTTACAAAACTTGATGGTGATCCTACAACCCCTAGAGCTTAATGTAATTATTGTGGAAATGATTATGCATGTCATACTATTATTAATGGGACAAGTAATATGTGGAGTCATTTAAAAGTATGCAAAAAGTTTCCTTGTGTGGTTGACAAGAAGCAAAAAAAATTGGTATTAGAACCTAATAAAGCAGAGGGTGAATCAGGAGATCGATGTGTGGGAACTTTTAAGGCAATAGGTTATGATTATGATGAATGTAGACAAGCATTAGTAAAAATGGTTATAATTGATGAGTTGCCTTTTAATTTTGTGGAGGGTAAGGGATTTAGAATATTTTCTAGGACCGTGCAACCTAGATTTGACATTCCTTCTCGTTTCACTGTTATGAGAGATTGTTTGAAATTTTATGTTGAAGAGAAGGAGAGATTAAAGAGAGCTCTTAAGGGTCAACGATTATGCTTAACAATAGATACATGGACATCAATCCAAAACATTAACTATATGTCCTTAACGACTCATTGGATTGATAATGAGTGGAATTTGCATAAAAGAATTCTTAATTTTTGTCAAGTTTACAATCATATGGGTGATACAATTGGTCAAGTTATTGAGAATTGTTTGTTAGATTGGGGGATTGATAAACTTTTAACTGTTACAGTAGACAATGCAAGCTCTAATAGTGTTACCATTTCATATTTAAAGAATGTGATGAAAGATTGGCCAACTAATATATTGTCAAATGAGCATTTGCATGTTAGATGTTATGCACAAATTGTAAACCTCATTGTGTGTGATCGCTTGAAAGAGATTAATGTTTCGGTTGTTAAGATTTGAAATGCAATTAGGTTTGTGAGATCTTCACCTTCTAGGCAACTTGCATTTAAGAAGTGTGTAGAAAATTTGCATATAGAGTGTAAAAAATCATTGTGTTTGGATATTGCAACTCGATAGAATTCAACTTATCTTATGTTAGAAGCTGTTGAAAAGTTTGAAAAGGTGTTTGTGAGGTTAGGTGAAAGTGAACCTAGGTATATGGGTTACTTTTTGGAGGTTGATTCAAAGGGGAATAAAAAAAACATAGGGCCACCTTATTTGGAGGATTGGGAAAATGCTAGAACTTTGCTGAAGTTTTTAAAGATCTTTTACATGGTTACATTGAGATTTTCTAGCTCATTGCATGCCACATCAAATTTTTTCTTCAATGAATTGATTTACATGCATACAAACTTGTTGCAATTGTGTAAAAGTAGAGATAATCTTTTAAGTGGAATGGCGATGAACATGATGTTAAAGTTTGAGAAGTATTGGGGTTGTGAAGCAAATCAAAAAAATTTATTGTATGTGGCTAATGTTTTGGATCCACGTCTCAAGTTGAAATATGTGAAATTTTGTTTTGGTGAGTTGTATGATTATGACAAAGCACAATTGCTAACAAAGAAGGTGAAAGATAATTTGGTGAGCTTGTATGATTTTATTTGAAAACCGATGAAGTGGTGGATGATAATAGGCATAAACAAGATGTTAATGATGCTATTTATGACATGGAGGTAGATGTCAACACTTTAGCTCGATTCAAAAGGCACTTATAGGAGAAAGATAGTGTGGAAAATAGAAATGAGGTTGAGAGGTATTTGGTTGATGGTTGTGAGGATCCTAATGATGATAAATTAGATATTTTGGGTTGGTGGAAGATTAATGCTTCAAAATATAAGATATTTTCAAAAGTTGCACAACAAGTTCTGGCTATTCCTATATCCACAGTGGCATCCGAATCAGCCTTTAGCACAGGCGGTCGTATACTCGACTAATTTCAAAGTTCTCTATCTCCAGCAACAGTTCAAGCACTTATTTGTTGTCAAAATTGGTTGCATCATAGACCAATTCCAACTGATAATAGAACCTTGATGAATGATTTTAAAACCTACAAAACCTTGAATCAAGTAATTTTTCTTATAAGCTTACACCTTATATTTTATGATTTATTAATTAACGCATTTTTATTCTAACATGTTTAATTTTTTATTTTGTAGAATTTGGTGGAAAGTTGCATCTAACAACGAATGATAATTAGTTCACAAATTAATGCATTTATTGAAAACGTATGGTATAAATATTAATTTTTATTTTTATATATTCTAATTTAATTTATCATATTATAATTCTAGATTTCGAATTTCAGGAATCAAAGTGCAATGTTCTTGATGTACTTTTTTATAGAGACGATGTGCAAATGAAGATTTATTTTTTTGGCTTGGAGTGTTTTATGATAATGTTATTTTTTTTTTCTTTAAGCCCTTTGAAGGCAATGCTTTGTAATTTGAATTTTAACTAGTGGTGTATGTGTTATTTAAACTTTTCTGAAGCAGGAGACAAGAGTAAAATATTAGGAACGTAAAAAATATATTGAACACAAGATTGACACTAATAATTTAATATAAATGAATATTGCCAAAAAACTTAAAAAACACAAGATTGACAATAATAATTTAATACAAATGAATATTTAGTGGCAAAGAAATTGAATATACTTTGGAATCTTATAAGAAAATTAGACAATATTAACATCAATTACAAGCCCATCAGAAATTCATTAAAAACCCATCATAAAACCCATTAAAAGCCCATTACAAAGCAAAAAAAAGCCCAAAAAAGAACATAGGTTTTTTTTTTGTTTTGGACATCAAAAACTGAACCGAAATTGTTCAGTTTGGACCGGTTTCGGTTTTTGTTTTTTTTCCAGTTTGGTTATTGTTTTAGGTAAAAACCGAACCGAACCGAAAATGATCACCCTTAACCGAAGCTAATTGTTTATGCATCCTGTCCATCCACGTAGGATGCCAATAGCTGAAGCTAATTACTTATCCATCCCAGTCATCCACTTAGCATGCCATTCACCGAAGCTAATCATTTGTTCATCCTAGTCATCCATTTAGGATGACATTCGCCGAAGCTAATCATTTGTCATCCCAATCATCTACTTAGGATGCCATTAGCCGAAGCTAATCATTTATCAATCCCGGTGATGCGAACTCTAGCGGAATTGAATGGAATTCATGAACCTTAGATCTATCTAATCCAAATTTGCTAAAAATAGGATGCGCTTATCATAATGGAAGACCTACTCCAAGGCAACAAGACTATAAACTAACCCAATCACAACGCCTACACCTGGAGACGAGCAAAAAAGAGTATAAATTCACAACAAAGATTGATCAATTTTTTGAAGAGTTGAAAGTTCAATCAAGAACCAAGATTGACAACCAAAGGTCGGCAAAAATCAGAATATTATTAGCCAAAAAAAGTGTGCTGAAAATTATTCTCAAGAGTATTTATACCCTAAGCCAAAAACCCTAGTTTTCTTAATGGGTCACATATAAACCTAATTTAAATAATAATCAACCCAAGCTAAAACTAGCCCAAACTAATTAAAATAAATAAAATAAATAAGTCTGAAACCCAAACAAGTGTTTCCTCACAAAATAAAGAAAGTTTAATAGCCCAACTAATTTAATAAGACAAGTTCAGTTATTTTTGTATTTTATCTGGCAGCAGCAAAGCCCACCTTCAAATGGATGGTTCTCTCTCTTCTTAATGAATTAAAAGTCATGACATATACCGTTGGAAAGGTATGGAAGTATAGTTTCCATCCCAACTAGAATCACATCAAAATTAGACTTGTAGCTCCAGTTATGATAACAAAGGTAGCGAAAGGTCAAACTGACCAAATCTAGTCTTCTTCTCCCAATCCTTGTGTAATGGTCTTGGTTCCACCAACAAGCCCTTCTTGAACATGAATCAAATTAATCACGGCTTGCTCCTTATTATTTAATATCCTCTTGAAGTCCACCTTAGCCCATGTATCTTGAAGAAGTCCATTGAAAGCCTTTTTGAATCTCTTAGCTCTAAGCCTTGTAACTGGACCATCCAGAACCTCCAATGGATCCTTTGGTGCTTGGATCGCATTATCCCCTCTCTCCTCAAAAGGATTCGACCTCGAATCATCACCTATATCAAACAAATAAAGATCAGCAACATTGAATGTAGCATTTACACCATACTCACTTGGTAGATCTACTTTGTAGGCATTATCATTAATCCATTCTGTGATTTGAAAATGACCATCTCCTCGAGGCATCAACTTTGATCTCCTTTGCTCAGGGAACCTTTCCTTCCTCATATGCAACCAAACCCAATCACCTGGTTCAAACCTCACCAATTTTCATCCTTTATTAGCCTTGTATGCATATTGTTCATTCTTTTTCTCTATTTGTTGCCAAATGTTTGCATGTAAATCCTTCACCACTTGTGCCTTTTGAGTTCCATCAAGACTAACCCTTTTATCAACAGGTAAAGGAATCAAATCTAATGGTGTCAAAGGATTAAAATCATATACAATCTCAAATGGTGAATAATTAGTAGTAGAATGCACACTACGATTATATGCACATTTTGTAACATCCCCATATCTGTGATTAAGGAACAATCTCATGTCAATTGATACACAGAGTAATTAAATTTGGATTAAGCAATAATCTCATGTTAACTGATACATAGAATAATTAAATTATATATATATATATATATATATATATATATATATATCTGTGTGTGTGTGGGGGGGGGGAAGAAATTAATATTAAATTT
>Ga0307515_10008751_pt1 | contig 19670 bp, 18 predicted proteins | sample 17_EM_MG_FD_194513 | JGI IMG/M metagenome (GOLD analysis project Ga0307515, IMG submission 194513) | Populus trichocarpa ectomycorrhiza microbial communities from riparian zone in the Pacific Northwest, United States - 17_EM | ecosystem: Host-associated > Plants > Roots > Unclassified | place... | reverse complement strand
GCACCTTGAGTCCTTCAAACTCACCGCAAGTTGCGACCTTGGTAACTTCCTGGAGCCGCTTCTCACTGCAATCACCACAACTGTCACCCCACGCTTTACTGTAATGGAGGTCCTTCACCCTGACGCTACACTCCACCTGGTGCAACCTGCTCACTTCCAATTCTTCTCATCCCTCACAACCCTCAGACTTATTTGTGGAAGGACGCAGAATCCTGTCGATATCCTCCCATCCCTGAACAAGCTGGAGATATTTGAGGCCCATCATCTTCGCCTCCCAATTTATTCACCAGGAGTTGACCTCCCCCTAACCCAGGTCCTCCGTGTCTTGCGTCTGAAGTCCGTTTCTATCCAATGGATGGAAGGCCGGATCTTTCCTGCCCTCGAAGAATGCTCTATCATATTCCCACACCACCCTGATGCTGTACAGTCTGTGTATATGCCATCCTGTTCGATTCTGAAATATCACTCCAATAACCTTCGCACCCTTGAACATTTTCATCATCCCCCACTGGCTAGATTGGAGGTAAAATGTGGCCAATGGAGAAGGTGGAGAGGGAATCTGCAGCTCGCCACTCTGCATCCCATTTTTGCTGCTCAGAGTCTGACTTGCCTGCATCTGGAAATCAAATGCAGTGAGCGGCTGTTGTCTTATATGCTGGGACTTGCCCCATCCTTGGAAGTGCTATGGATGGGACTTTCGAACCCCCATGCACTGAGCGGTGCGTTCTTCCTGGCATTTGCTGCTGGAAGGCGCAATATAAGTGTAGGGCCATCAAGCCGGGCCATTGCACCACTCTGTAGGCAACTGAGCTTGCTTCATCTGCACTACAAAAGATGGTCGAGGGACACAGAAAGAAATGGACTCATCCCGGCCTTTGGTGCTATTGTGGCATCACACCCGGCCAAGGAACAAGCCTTCTCATTTCGATTAAGCTTTGGTGAAGGATCAGAATTGCAGGAATGGATCGTCCATGAACCAGTGGAGAGATTTGATATTGAATCGCAAGACGACAGAACCTTCATTGGAGTTTCAAGCCCACTTGGCATAGTTCCGTTATCCAGCGATGGAGAATTCTTAGCAGGGTTAGAATACCCGTACCCTTCACTTCCTATGGAGTCGGAATACATTACAACTAATGAGGATTTGACGCTTCCTATTGATTATTTCTTTTCCTTCCATAGCCTCAAAGAAATGAGGATGAGGGGATCAGAGCTGGGCATGCGGTCAAACACACAATCTTCGCCAGATGCACCCCTTTTCCATACACTCAAGGTTCTTATTGTTTACGCCTCTCAACTGTCACCCTTGGCTAGTCAAACCTTCCACAAGCTTGAGAGATACCAGGAAGATTGTGCTGATTGGGTGGGCGGACCGAGACAGGACCGGTTGACAGAAATGCCTGTCTGCACTAGATTGGTTACGTCGCTCTCCAGACTTGCTACTTTGAAACTTCCACAGGTCCGTGAATTGGAAGTACTTCTTGATGCGGAGGGACCCGATTACCTCTGGGAAAAGTACGTCGCAGTCAACACACGGCTATCAGGATTGAAGCTCCTGAGCTTATCCACAACCAGGGGACCCTCATATTTCAATGATGTCCCAAAGATCCTTGGATCGTTACCAGCTCTGGAAACCTTGGTTCTCTACGAGCAGCACCTAGTTTATCCATATGTCACCTTCTTTGAGGCATTTATCCCAATGAATGTACAGGGTACTTCTGAACCGATCTGGGAGGGCCAGATACCCGAAGTACTTTGCCCCAGGTTGGAGAGTCTGCAGATCGAAGGTATTCGGTTCACTGTCCAACCAGAGCTGATGCCAGTTCTCAAAAACATCGTCACTCTGCGTGCTATTATTGGGTCTCCTTTGAAGAGTTTCACCTTTTGTGATTGGAATGGGTATCCCCGTTCCTACCAAAAGTGGGAGCTGGTTGGGAGAGATGGGAGTTTTATGATGGAAGAGGTTGTTCCAGCTCAGAGGTTTAAACTTGACATTTGACGTGAGTAATTCTGGCCTAATCACTGCAATGATCACGCTTAGAACTATGTCAGGAGTATGTACATTGGGATCTGTTCCGTGCTTATGCAAGCCTCTATTCCTAAGAACGAAACTGGTTTACATAATTAATATGAATAATTCACCCACATGTTTTTATTCTAATTTCTCTGCGCCTGGCTCATGCGTGTGCAGCATCACTCCTGCGGTACCCATCCTATCCTTTGGACACCGGTCTGCAAGAGGGAGAATCGGCGATACATATATTGGGAAGGGAATGATGCTCATGCTCCGTTTGCATGCTCCTGATGCTCGTGAGCTTACCCCGTGTCCGCTGGTCAGTCTGCAATGCGCGACGCGGTTTCGACAAATTTTGTGGAGGCGAAGTGGCACCATGGGAGATCGATCTTGTCAGCTCCCACGCATGCCATTGCCCGATTTCGTCATAGCGTTGACTTTTGTGATTGGTGTCAAGTTCGGCTCGTCGGCGAGGACATTTTTTGAGATATGTTGCGCCTTCAAAGGATGAAATGGATGCGATGCCACCAGAGCAGGCGGAATATCACAATGTATCCACACCATGGTGGAGTCGGGGTGGAACAAGCAAGGCATTGCCGATTGTGGACAATGTGGATATGTTTTCGCGATATGGCCGAAAACGACCGACGGCGTGTTGGCTGTGGTGTGCGTGTGAGGAGATGTTAGTGCTCCTAGCAGCCTCTTTACTCTGGTGCTAAGAGTGGGGCGGTCGATGCAGCCAGTGTCGATGCGGCATTACTACTTCTGCCTATGGGGAGAGTTGATTCTGCCAATAGTGAAGAACGCTGGGTCTCGAACACTGCAAGAGGCGACCGCCACTCTCGAGCCCGATCCATTCCCCACGCTTGGCCTGATATAGGCATCCCGAATGACTTCAATGATCAGCGACAATTTGATGGGTGCATCTCCGAGTTTTCTGACGCCGCCTCAAGAAAGTCTTCGTGCGTCGAAGCCGACAAGACGCCACAGGCTCGCCTAATCTCCTCGATGACGACAGTCGAAAACCGAAGCGGAGGTCAAGGACTAGGGAGCAGATGCTGAGTGATAGTCATTGTTTTATGTGCGGCCTTGACGAGTAAGCGATAACCAGCGGGACGACAAGAACGGCGGGCGTGCGAACCGGCAGATGGGCCGACATCATGAGTGCGCTCAATATGTCGAAGGGTGTCACATGACAGTTTTGCAGTCTGTTTTCGAAGGACACTCGCCGACTATGATTGTAATTTTCATCGCCAGATCAGTTTACTAACTCCAAAGTCGGTCTCGTGTTGCTACATTACTCACAAATCACCTTCGACCCACCGTCTCTCAAAACCGAACCCACCCCGTCGTTAGTATCGCGTCACTCCCCAGTAGAGGACCCTCACAGTCACGGCCGTCGTGCGTCGCTCGCTTATTATGCACTCATGGAAAGTCGCGTTGGGATGTTCCTGCCTTCGTATTCACTCCAGCGTCCTCGAAGCACTGTACGAGGCTCGCATATCCTCGCCTTCACTACACCACACGTAAAAGAAGGTCCCGCCGCCGTCAGACGAACCGCTGGTTTACAGTGAGTGGATGGGTGCTTCGTAAAACCCCCGCTTTCTGGTGAACACGACATCTCCCATTATCACCGCCGATTGAGTGTTCCTTGCCAGAGGCTGGTCACCGAGTTCACAATCTCAATCACCCTTCGTGGGTTCTAGTTATTCATCCGTTGTTCTCGCGCATGAGTTATTCACCCATACCGACTCGAATCTTTGCTCTCGAATCTCAGTATATTCTTCGTGTATATACGTCTTTTCTACCAGGCGCATGAAGCATGAAAGGCGCCGTCAGTGCCGTTCGCTGTAGTCGAGTCCCTCCGCTGCGGTGGATTCCGGCTAGCGGCCTCTTTACTCTGGCGGTAAGAGTGGAGCCGTCGATGCAACCAGTGGGGAAGAAGTTGATTCTTGGGTCTCGAACATGCATTGCAATGCCATTCTCGGTTCCGACGGTAACAAAGGACAGCATTCTCAGACCCTCTCCCCACTCGGCCTGAGCCAGACATCCCGAATGAGTTCATTGGTCAGCGGTCAATTGATCGGCATATTTCAGCGCCGTCACTTGTGCACCGGAGCAGACGAAACGGCGCAGGCTCGCCCAATCACCTCGATGACGACAGTCGAGAACTCGCAGAGGACGAGGACAAGGATGAGGGAGCGGATGCTGAGTGACGGTCATTGGTTCATGTGCGCCCTCGAGGTGCAAATGACGAACAGTGGGACGATGCGAACGGCGAGCGTGTGAACCGGTACATGGGCCGAAATCGTGAGTGCGTTCATTACGAGGGAAGGATGTCAGCAACGACATCGATTGGAACTTCACACGATAGAGGCGCAGTCCATTTCCGTCTTCGAAGGACTGGTTGTTCATTCTCGCCTGAAAGGTCAAGAGCAGCATCTGCTCAGCGTAGGCTCATGTCTTTCATCTAGGACAGGGTTTCCTCCTTCGTTCAGTGATCCATTCTCGTTTGCGTCGTTCTTTCTTATTTCAACTCCGCTTCCCTTACTTTCCGAGTCGAATGATCTGCTGACCATTTGTTTCTTGGCTCATAGGTCAGCCTATTTTAGACGTACATTGCCGATTACGTTTACGACGATCGCGTGAAGTCGCACAACCCTCTCCAACGAATATCGCCAACGGCCCTTCCCTCGCCCGACCCAATGTCGCTCACCCGTCGACCCTTGCGTCGGTTTGTAGCCCGTAGTGATTTTGCGTCGAGAGCCACCTCACCTTAAGCCGCGAATATCCCTCTGTGGCGCGCAAAGAAGTCCCGCGACGAAGACGCGGCGGGTGCATGAAGAATGCTGCGCGTCTCGAGTCTGGTAGGTCATTATAAAGATTGTTCCTGTCGAAGCAGTCGTCTATCAAGATATCAAGCTCATCTACCCATTCTGTAGAACCCGCTCGAGGGCCCACATCGCATCCCCTCACTCTCCTGACCATAATTTTCATCGCTGGATCAGTTTTACCGACTCCGAAGTCGGTCTTGTCTTGCTACATTACTCACAGATCACCTTCGATGCATCGTCTATCAAGACCGCACACGCTCCTCCAACTGAGAAGAGCACCCCGTCGTTAGTACCGCGCCACTCCCCAGTACAGGACCCTCATGGTCACTGCCGTCGTTCGTCGTGCCTCATTTCATTCCATTTCGTTCGTCGCTCGCCCATTACGCCCTCATGGCAAGTCGCATTGGGTTGCACCTGCCCCCAAACTCACTCCAGCGTCCTCGAAGCACTGCACGAGACTCGCATATCCTCACATTCGCTACACAGCGCGTGAAGGAGTCTCTCAAGGACCTCTCCCCGTGGGACGAGCCGCTGCTCTGCAGTGGGTGCGCGGGTGGGTCGTACTACCCATTTGTGTGCACCGCCCGAGGTGGTGGTACAACCATTCGTTCCCGCTTCTGGTGAACACGTGTCGTCCGTCAAGCTCCCTCGATTGAGTGTCCCTCCATCAGTGGTGTAGGGCGGCGAGTGAGTGGGTGATAGATCGTTTCATCACGAGATCAATACAGATCCAATTAATCAACACAGTCATTGTTCTCGCTAAGAATCATCTAGACGCTCACACTATCTAGAGTGGTCGGCAATGTACCCAAGCACTAAGATCCTCCGAGTCCTCTCAGCATTTGTATTCTTGTCCTTGTACATCTTTATCTACATATCCTGAACACTCAGCTAACGCTGGTTCACTTCACCTCCGCCACCTCCTAGAAGACCCACCGCTCGACGGAGATTAGAGCGCCCGATTCGACCGGAACCTCCCTTGTTGAGCTTGAAGGGGTCTAAAGAGCAGGACTAGAGTCCCCCTTGGCTTTCTGTATTTACCTTTAGTGTAACCTGGATTATCTTCTCTAAACGAAAAGAGATATCTTAGTTACCTCGATATGTGAATTGAAGCCGCTTAGACCAATGTACGATGAGGCGATGTGAGTTGAGATATCACTGTTCGAAGGTCAGAGTTTATTCATCCGTTGTTTTCGCGCGTGAGCCCCGGCCAACCCTTACCTTCGACAGGGCTGTCCAATAATGTGGCTTGTTGGTACAGTCACGGCTATTAAGTTTCTCAAGGGCTCGGGTGGCAAGGTCCAGGCTCAACTGCTCTTGACCTCCATCTCGTCCCGACGAACGCGACTTACTTGTTGACTCGCTCTTATATTCTGCAGTAAACACGCGTAGAACGCCTTTGCAAGATGAATTCGCGTACGAGTGCGACGACTGCTGTTCGCCTTGCTGCAGCTCGCGCCAGTACATCAACAAGTGCGGATAAGACGAAAAAAAGACCAAATCCACCGCACGATGGTATCCATCTCGTCACGGACCATTTCAAAGGGCGGTGGGGTCGGACACCGTGAACTGTGCCTCCGAACTGGTGAGCAACAACGCCAGGCCTACTATCTGAGGGGCGGCGTGCCGATCATTGATAATTTTGCTCATAACTCGAGGGCGGCAGCTATCATCTGCTTCGCATTCGTTACCACTCTGCAAGATCGACCGCCCGCTTCGATGAGCATTCACTGCCACTTTACAAGGTCGCACGCCCGCTTCGACGAGCATTCTCAATCGCAATCGGCCTAGCAAAGTGGCATCTGTCGTTTTCGCACTACCCTGTTGACGGCCTCCGCAGTTGTCATTCCTCTCGCCCTCATCTCCTTCGTCTCCATCGTTCGTCGACTCAGACTCGTCTCACTGCCCCCTCGAAGCTCAGCACGGGGCTCGTGTATATATGCCTTTGCCACCTGTGGCATGAAAGAAGGCGTCAGTACCGTTTACCATAGACAACTCCCTGCGCTCCTCCATTCTGTGATTCATTCCTCTTACGTCGATCTTTCTTCTATCAAGTCCCCTTCCCGAGGTGGATGACCTGCTGACCATTTGTTTCTCGGCTCACCCCACAGCCTGTTTTCGACGTACTTGTCAGTTACGTTTATGACGACCTGGTGACCCTTCGACGAATACCCCCAACGGCCCCTCCCTCTCCGGGACACAATCCTGTAATCCCACTTCTCATCTGCATCGCCATTGTCGCTCACCCGTCGACCCTCGCGTCGGTCTATGGTCTATGGCGCGTTTGCTCCTCGCCCTACGGCCCGATTATCCCTCTGCGGGAGCGCAACGAAGGCTCGTGACAACCACCCGCTAAACAACTTGCGAAGACGCGGCGTGAGTTCCTGGGTGCGTCATTATAAAATGGTTCCTGTTGAAATCGGTCGTTTATCCAGGTGCCAAAGACCATCCACTAAGTCTCTAGAATCAGTCCGATGATCTACACTGCCTCTCTTTACTTTCACGAACGTATCTTTCCCTGCTAGATCAAAGGGAGTTGGAGGCAAATACCAGTCATAGATTTCTCAGTTGCTCGTGTGAACGCCATGTGAGATGGAGTGATGAGATGAGAGTTGAGATACGTTGTTGGCCAATCTTCGAGGGTTGTAGTTAGCTCATCCGTTGTTCTCGCCCGTGAGTTATTCACCCATCCCGACTCAATCCTTACCTTCGACTTCGACGGAGCTGTCCAATAATGTGGTTCGTTGGTACAGTCACGCTTATTAATTTCTCAACGGCTCGGCTGGCATCCTTCCAATGGCCCAGGCACAACTGTCATTACTCTTGACCTCCATCTCGCCCGACGAATGCGACTTACTTGTTGACTCGCTCCTATATTCTGCAGTAAACACACATAGAACGTCTTTGTAAGATGAATTCGCGTACCAGTGCGACGACTGGCTGTTCGCCTTGTTGCAGCTCGCGCCAGTATATCCACAAGTGCGGATAAGACGAGAAAAAAAGACCAAATCCACCGCATGATGGTATCCATCTCGTCACGGACATTCTCAAAGGGTGGTGGGGTCCAACGCCGTGAACTGGGCCTCGGAACAGGTGAGCAACTGGGCCAGGCTTACTATCCGACGGGCGGCGTGCTGATCGTTGGTAAATTTGCTCACAGCTCGAGGCCAGCTGCTATCATCTGCTTTGCGTCCGCTACGACTCTGCAAGATCGCACGCCCGCTTCGACGAGCATTCGCAACTTCGTGTCCTCTGTCTTTCGTACGGCGCTGTCAGCACTCCGTCTCTTACACCCATTACAAAACCCTGTTCACGATCCCCGCGATTGTCATTCCTCTCACCCACAACTCCATCTTCGTCCCTCGAGCGTCGAAAAGCACCTGCTCTCGGACTCGTCTCACCGTCCTCTCGAATCTCAGCACAGGCTCTGCGTATATGCGCCCCTGCCACCTGGTGCATAAAAGAAGTCGTCGTTGCCGTTCGCTGTAGACAACACCCTGGACTGCAGCCGGCCGTCGTTCCGCGAGAGAGACCGTGATACAACACCATTCGTCCTCAGCTATGGCGAACGTCAGGATATCATCGTGGTCACCGCCGACCTCCGTGGAGTACCACCAGAGTGAGACCACTGGACGCAGACGAGACGGGCGAGGGAGCGATGCGTCGTCTCATCACGCACTCCATACACTTGCTAATGGATCATACGAGTACTATTTTTCAGTGTAGAGTACCTGGACCTTGAGCAATCGACAAAGTACTCGAGCCCCGCATCCTCGAAATCCTCTGGGGCGCTCGCACGCTTACCCTCGTACGTCTCTCTTTACATTACTTGGAACCCCTCGCTTACTCTCTCGCCTACTGCACCTGCACACCCGCGCGGTACTCTACCCACGTCCGGAATCGACCAGTCCCTCAATGGCAGCCATGACCTCTGGGTCAATTGGAACCTCTTCTATTAACACCAGCCCTGTTGGGGAGCATTCAGGAAAGAGGACGAGTGACCTTACTGTTGTCCTAAAGTTCTATGGTGTAAAATCTCTGAAAACGACCGGACGCAAAGAGGCTCCTTTGGACTGGACAGCCAGAAATACATCTTTTGAATAATCAATGTATGGATTGTAGCTAGTCCGACCACTACGCCTCTCGGCGTTTGAGCTATATGTGCGACGAAGTCGTTATTTCGTACGTACAGAGGATGCGTGAGCCACTCATTCGTCCCTACCTAATCCTATCGATCGTGAACCCATTTCGACTGGTGGAGCCCCACGGTTCATTGCCAGCCGCGTGCCCGCTTAGCGAACAAGGCACGCGAGTCGGGCCAAGGGAGAATGGAGATCTGATTCGCCCCACCAAAACTTCTCGACGGGGCACATAATTTGTCCTGTCCAGTCTGCGTTTACGGGAAGCGCAGTCTGAGAAGGCTGTCCTGTCCGCCAGGGCCAGGCCACACGTTTCCCGTGCGGCGAGCGGAGTGGTCGACTTCCAGCATCCTCTGACTCATACCATCTCCCAGTGCGCTCGAATCAATACCCGTTAAATCACGAAAACCTACCCAGACCCATATCCACCATTCTCCATGGATTCTGACTCCAACTGGTCTGACTGGTCTGACGTCAACTTGCGCTACTTTGGCTTGACCGTGAATCACGCATCCGCCTTCCCGTCCACTTTTAACGAAAGCCGTCATACGGTGGCGTGGGACGAACTCTATCAGTTGCCGGCTCATCGCAAAGCCCGCCTTATCCCTGTAGAAATATTCTCCGAGATCTTTCTGTACACGGTCCAAGATGATCCGCACTCTCAAACGAATTTGATGCTTGTGTGCCGACACTGGCGCAATATTATGCTTTCCACTCCGGGCATCCACTCTCAATTGAGGATCTACGGTTGGACAGAGAAGAAAGATGTCGAGAGATTTGGGAGGAGATGGCTCCTTGATGTGACTGTTGATACACAAGACTTGGACACTAATAGATATGGAGGCATTGTACCAGGTGTTGATCCTGTCGAATCTCATGCATGCATTATGGCTGCAGCCGAGGCAGCATCCAGATGGCGGTCGCTTGCACTCGTTTCTTTCCCACCTCCTGGAGAATACAAGGATTTGCAAATTATGCATCCTTTGCAGCATCTTGAGTCCTTCAAACTCGCCGCAAGTTGCGACCTTGGCAACTTCTTGGGGCCACTTCTCACCGCAATCACCACAACTGTCACCCCACGCTTTACTGTAATGGAGGCGTTTCACCCTGATGCTGCACTCCACCTTGTGCAACCTACTCACTTCCAAATCTTCTCATCCCTCACAACCCTCAGACTTAATTGTGGCAGGATGCAGAATCCTGTCGATATCCTCCCATGCCTTCACAAGCTGGAGATCCTTGAGGCTCATTATCTCTCCCTCCCAAATCATCCGCCAGGCATTGACCTTTCTCTGACCCAGACGCTCCGCAAGTTGCGTTTGAAGTGTGTTTCTATCCAATGGATGGCAGGCCAGATCTTTCCTGCCCTCGAAGAATCCTCTATCATATTCCCACCATATGCTGATATTTTCCAGCCTGTGTATATGCCCTCATGTTCGATTCTGAGATATGATTCTAATAACCTCGGTGCCCTTGAACATTTTCATTGCCCTCGTTTAGGCGAGTTGGCGATAAAATGTGGCCAATGGAGGAAATGGGGAGGGGATTTGCAGCTTGTGGCTTTGCATCCCATTTTTGCTGCTCAGAGTCTGACTTGCCTGCATCTGGAAATCAAATGCAGTGGACGGCTGTTGGCTTATATGCTGGGACTAACCCCAGCTTTGAAAGAGTTGTCGATGAGGCTTTGTAGCCCCAATGCACTGAGCAGCGTTTTCTTCCGAGCATTTGCTGCTGGAGGGCGCAATGTAAGTGCAAAGCCACCAGGCAAGACTATTGTGCCTCTCTGTAGGCAGCTGAGGAAGCTTCATCTGCACTACAAACGATGGTCAAGAGGCGCAGAAAGAAATGGACTCATCCCGGCCTTTGGTGCTATTGTGGCATCACACCGGGCCAAGGAACAAACATTCTCATTTCGATTGAGCTTTGGTGAAGGGTCAGAATTGCAGGAATGGATCGTCCATGAACCAGTGGAGAGATTGGATTTTGATTCGCAACGAGACAGAGCCTTCATTGGGGTTTCAAGCCCACATGGCATAGTTCCGTTATCCAGAGCTGGAGTGGATAGATACAGGGCTGGAGTGAGTAGATCCAGAGTTTCAGTGGATGGTGATGATGACCCCTTTACTGGGTTAGAATACCCTCCACTTCCTAGGGAGTCGGAATACATTACAACTGGTGATCATTTGAAGCTTCCCATTGATTATTTCTTTTCGTTCCATAGCCTCAAAGAAGTGAGGATGAGCTTCCTATTGCTGGAAATGCAGTCAAACGCACAATCTTCACCAGATGCACCCCTTTTCCATACACTCAAGGTTCTTACTGTTTGGGCCTCTCGACTGTCACCCTTGACTAGTCAAACCCTCCACCAGCTTGAGAAATACAAGGAAGAAATGGCTTTTGAGATGGACGAACCAAGACAGGACCGGTTGACAGAAATGCCTGTCTGCACTAGATTGGTTGCGACGCTCTCCAGACTTGCTACTTTGAAACTTCCACAGGTCCGTGAATTGGAGGTACTTGTTGATGATGATGAGGAACCCGATTACCTCTGGGAAAGGCACGTCGCAGTCAACGCACAGCTATCAGGATTGAAGCTCCTGAGCTTATCCACAGCCGAGTATGGAACCTCATATTTCAATGATATCCCAAAGATCCTTGGATCGTTACCAGCTCTGGAAACCTTGGTTCTCCACAAGCGGCATCTAGTTAAACCATATGTCACCTTCTTTGAGGCGTTTATCCCAATGAATGCACAGGGTACTTCTAAGCCGATCTTGGGGGGCCAGATACCCGAAGTACTTTGCCCCAGGTTGGAGAGTCTGCAGATCGAAGGTATTAGTCCCACTGTCCAACCAGAGCTGAAGCCAGTTCTTAAAAACATCGTCACTCTGCGTGCTATTATTGGGTCTCCTTTGAAGAGTTTCACCTTTGGTGATTGGGATTGGTATTCCCGTGCCACCCATAAATGGGAGCTGATTGGGAGAGATGGCAGTTTTATGATGGAAGAGGTTATTCCAGCTCAGAAATTTAAACTTGACATTTGACATGAGTAATTCTGGCCTAATCACTGCAATGATCATGCGTAGAACGATGTCAGAAGAATGTACGTAAGGATATTTTTCTATGCCTATGCAAGTCTCTATTCCTAACAACGAAACTGGTTTAAATAATTAATACGAATAATTTACCCACGTGTTTTCATTCTAATTTCTCTGCGCCTGGCTCATGCGTGTGCAGCATCACTCCTTCGGCACCCATCCTTTGGACACCGGTCTGCAAGAGGGAGGAATGGACAATACATATATTGGGAAGGGAATGAAGCTCATGTTCTATTTGCATCCTCCTGATGCTCCTGAACTTACCCCGTGTCCGCTGGTCAGTCTGCAATGTGCCACGCGGTTTCGGCAGATTCTGGGAGGCGGAGTGAGGCCATGGGAGATCGATCTTGTCGGCTCCCACGCATGGAATTGCCCGATTTCGTCGTAGCGTTGACTTTTATGCTTGGTGTCAAGTTCGGCTCGTCGGCGAGGACATTTCATGAGATATAGCGCGCCTTCAAAGTATGAAATGGACGCGATGTCACCAGAGCAGGCGTAATATCCACACCATGGTGGTGTCAGGGTGGAACAAGCCAAGGGATTGCCGATTGTGGAAATTGTGGATGTGTCTTCGCGATATGGCCGAAAATGACCGATAGGGTGTTGGCTGTAGTGTGCGTAGAAGATGTTAGTGCTCCTGGCGGGCTCTTTACTCTGGTGGTACGAGTGGAGCTGTCGTGCGGCGGGTGTCGATGCAGCATTACTACTTCTACCCACGGGAAGGTGTTGATTCTGCCATTGGTGAAGGCCGTTGGGTTCATGTGCGACCTCGACGAGTAAGCGATAACCAGCGGGACGACGCGAACGGCGAGCGTGCGAACCGGCAGATGAGCCGACATTGTGAGTGCGCTCAATATGTCGAAGGGTGTCACATGACAGATGTGCGGTCCGATTTTGAAGAACACTCGCCGACCATGATTGTAATTTTCATCGCTAGATCAGTTTACCGACTCTGAAGCCGGTCACGTGTTGCTCCATTGCTCACAAATCACCTTCAACCCACCGTCTCTCAAAACCGGACCCACCCCGTCGTTAGTACCGCGTCACTCCCCAGTAGAGGACCCTCACAGTCACGACCGTCGTGCGTCGCTCGTCTATTATGCACTCATGGCAAGTCGCGTTGGGATGTACCTGCCTTCATATTCACTCCAGTGTCCTCGAAGCACTGCACGAGGCTCGCATATCCTCGCCTTCACACACCACACGTAAAAGAAGGTCCCCCCGCCGTCAGACGAACTGCTGCTCTGCAGTGAGTGTATGGGTGCTTCGTACAACCCCGCTTTCTGGTGAACACGACCCGCCGATTGGGTGTTCCTTACCAGAGGCTCATCAACGAGTTGACAATCTCAATCACCCTTCGTGGGTTCTAGTTATTCATCCGTTGTCCTCGCGCATGAGTTATTCACCCATACCGACTCCAATCATTGCTCTCGAATCTCAGTATATTCTTCGTGTATATACGTCTTTTCTACCAGGCACATGAAGCATGAAAGGCGCCGTCAGTGCCGTTCGCTGTAGTCGAGTCCCTCCACTCTGGTGGATTCCGGCTAGCGGCCTCTTTACTCTAGTGGTAAGAGTGGAGCCGTCGATGCAACCAGTGGGGAAGAAGTTGATTCTTGGGTCTGAACACTGCAATGCCATTCTCGGTTCAAAGGACATCGTTCTCAGACCCTCTCCCCACTCGGCCTGAGCCAGACATCCCGAATGAGTTCATTGGTCAGCGGTCAATTGATTGGCGTATTTCAACGCCGTCACTTGTGCACCGGAGCAGGCAGGCTCGCCTAATCACCTCGATGACGACAGTCGAGAACTCGCAGAGGACGAGGACAAGGATGAGGGAGCGGATGCTGAGTGACAGTCATTGGTTCATATGCGCCCTCGAGGTGCAAACGACGAACAGCGGTACGATGCGAACGGCGAGTGTGTCAACCGGTACATGGGTCGAAATCGTGAGTACGTTCATTACGAGGAAAGGCTGTCAGCAACGATATCGATTGGAACCTCACACGATAGAGGCGCAGTCCGTTTCCGCCTTCGAAGGACAGGTGGTTCATTCTCGCCCGAAAGGTCAAGAGCAGCATCTGCCCAGCGTAGGCTCAAATCTTTCGTCTAGGACAGGGTTTCCTCCTTCGTTCAGTGATCCATTCTCGTTTACGTCGCTCCTTCTTATTTCAACTCCGCTTCCCTTACTTTCCGAGTCGAATGATCTGCTGACCATTTGTTTCTTGGCTCATAGGTCAGCCTATTTTATACGTGCATTGCCGATCACGTTTACGACTATCGCGTGAGGTCGCACATTCCTCTCCAACGAATATGGCCAAAGGCCCTCCCCTCGCCCGACCCATTGTCGCTCACCCGTCGACCCTTGCGTCGGTTTGTAGCCCGTAGTGATTTTGCGTCGAGAGGCACCTCACCTTAAGCCGCGAATATCCCTCTGTGGCGCGCAAAGACGTCCCGCGACGAAGACGCGACCGGCGCATGAAGAATGCAGCGCGTCTCGAGTCTGGTAGGTCATTATAAAGATTGTTTCTGTCGAAGCAGTCGTCTATCAAGATACCAAGCTCATCCACCCATTCTGTAGAACCCGCTCGATGGCCCACATCGCATCCCTCACTCTCCTAACCGTAATTTTTCATCGCTGGATCAGTTTTACCAACTCCGAAGTCGGTCTCGTCTTGCCACTTTGCCCACAGTTCACCTTCGACCCATCGTCTATCAAGACCGCACACGCTACTCCAACTGAGAAGAGCACCCCGTCGTTGGTCCCGCGCCACTCCCCAGTGCAGGACCCTCATGGTCACTGCCGTCGTTCGTCGCCCCTCATTTCATTCCATTTCGTTCATCGCTCGCCCATTACGCCCTCATGGCGTGCCGCGTTAGGATGTACCTGCCCCCGAACTCACTCCAGCGTCCTCAAAGCACTGCACGAGGCTCACATATCCTCACCTTCGCTACACAGCGCGTGAAGGAGTCTCTCAAGGACCTCTCCCCGTGGGACGAACCGCTGCTCTGCAGTGGGTGCGCGGGTGCGTCGTACTACCCATTTGTGTGCACCGCCCGGGGTGGTGGTACATCCACTCGTTCCCGCTTCTGGTGAACACAAGTCGTCTGTCAAGCTCCCTCGATTGAAAGTCCCTCCATCAGTGATGTAGGGCGGCGAGTGAGTGGGTGATAGATCATTTCATCACGAGATCAATACAGAGCCAATTAATCAACACTGTCATTGTTCTCGCTAAGGAGTATCTGGACGCTCACACCATCTAGAGTGGTCGGCAATGTACCCAAGCACTAAGATCCTCCGAGTCCTCTGAGCATTTGTATTCTTGTCCTTGTACATCTTTATCTACATATCCTAAACACTCAGCTAACGCTGGTTCACTTCACCTCCGCCATCTCCTAAAAGACCCACCGCTCGACGGAGATTAGAGCGCCCGATTCGACCGGAACCTCCCTTGTTAAGCTTGAAGGGGTCTAAAGAGCAGGACTAGAGAGCCCCTTGGCCTTCTGTATTTGCCTTTAGTGTAACCTGGATTATCTTCTCTAAACGAGGATGACCGTTTGGGGGCAAAGTGCTCGAAGGACAAGTGAAAGAGATATCTTAGTTACCTCGATATGTGAATTGAAGTCGCTTAGACCAAGGTACGATGAGGGGATGAGAGTTGAGAGATCACTGTTCGAAGGTTAGAGTGTATTCATCCGTTATTTTCGCGCGTCAGTCCCGGCCAACCCTTACCTTCGACAGGGCTGTCCAATAATGTGGCTTGTTGGTACAGTCACGGCTATTACGTTTCTCAAGGGCTCGGGTGGCAAGGCCCAGGCTCAACTGCTCTTGACCTCCATCTCGCCCGACGAACGCGACTTACCTGTTGACTCGCTCCTATATCCTGCAGTAAACACGCGTAGAACGCCTTTGCAAGATGAATTCGCGTACAAGTGCGACGACTGGCTGTTCGCCTTGCTGCAGTTCGCGCCAGTATATCAACAAGTGCGGATAAGACGAAAAAAAAGACATCGAATCTACCGCACGATGGTATCCATCTCGTCACGGACCTTTTCAAAGGGCGGTGGGGTCGGACGCCGTGAACTGTGCGGTGAGCAACAACGCTAGGGCTTACTATCCGATGGGCGCCGTGCTGATCATTGATAATTTTGCTCATAGCTCGAGGGCGGCAGCTATCATCTGCTTCGCATTCGTTACCACTCTGCAAGATAGACCACCCGCCACGATGAGCATTCGCGACGTCGTATCCTCCTCTTTCGTACCGCGCTATCAGCACTCTGTCTCTTGCACCCACTGCAATACCCTGTTCACAACCCCGCGGTTGTTATTCCTCTCACCCATAACTCCATGTTCGTCCCTCGAGCGTCGAAAAGCACCTGCCCTCGGGCTCGTCTCACTGTCATCTCGAATCTCAGCACGGGCCCCGCGTATATACTCCTTTGCCACCTGGTGCATAAAAGAGGTCGTCAGTGTCGTTCGCTGTATACAACACCCTGCACTGCAGCCGGCCGTCGTTCCGCGAGAAAGATCGTGATACGCACCCGTTCGTCCTCAGCTATGGCGAACGTCAGGATATCATCGTGGTCACCGCCGACCTCCATGGAGTCCCGCCGGGATGATACCACTGGAACGGAAGAGACGGCGAGGGAGCGATGCACCGTCTCATCACGCACCCAGTACGCTTGCTAACGGGTCATACAAGTACTATTTTGTCGTGTAGTGTACCTGGACCTCGAGCAATCGACAAATAGCTCAAGCTATGCATCCTCGAAACCTCTGGGCGCTCGCACGCTTGTCTCTTTTTACATTACTTAGAATCCCTCGCTTACTGCACCTGCACACACTCACGTACGGGATAGCCCAGCCCCCCAAGGACAGCCATGACCTCTGGGTCGATTAGAACCTCTTCTCTTAATACAAGCCCTGTTGGGGAGCATTCAGGAAAGAGGACGAGTGACCTTACTGTTGTCCAGGCTTATCTATGGTGTAATACCTCTGAAACGACCGGACGCAAAGAGGCTCCTTTGGACTGGACAGCCAGAAATAGATCTTCAATAGTCAATGTATGGATTGTAGCTACTTTGACTACTACGCCTCTCGGCGTTTGAGCCATTCGTGGGACGAAGTCGTTATTTCGTAAGTCCGTCATGTCAATATCAAAGACGAGTCACGTTTGAGGGGTTGTAGGTGACTAGGTTGAAGGCTCTTCTTATCTTTTGGCTATCGCGAGGTCGTCAGGCAGGAAGGACGGTTGGTTTCGCAACAGAGCACTAACCCTTGCATTGTACACTGCTCTGATTTCGAAAACGATTGGGATTCAATTTTTCCAATCTGCTTCTTCAGGTCATCCGAGTCCTTGAAAGGATTGTAACGAAGGTAGACATCGTTCTCAAGGGTGAACGCGAACTCGCGCTGGGTGAAGAAGGTTTGTTTGGCCTGCGGAGTTTGAAACCGCGTCGTCAAGGTAATCTTTCAACCAATGTTCACATTCAACGTGTTGAACTTGTTCTCAGGCTTGTGACAACCACCCGCTGAACAACTTGCGGAACGCGGCGTGATTCATGAAGAATACTCTGTGTGCTGTTCCTGCTCTCCTGAGTAATATAATCTCACTTCTCATCTGCATCACCATTGCTGTTCACCCACCATCGCGTCAGTCTATGTCCTATGGCGAGTTTGCGTGGAGAGGCTCGTCGCCCTACGGCTCGAATATCCCACTGTGGGGCGCAAAGGAGGCTCATGACAACCACCCGCTAAACAATGCGTCGGGTGCATGAAGAATACAGGTGCACCGTTCCTGGGCGCGTCATCATAAAATTCGTTCCTGTTGAAATTTGTTCCTGTTGAAATCGGTCGTTTGTCCGGGCCCGATGATTCACACGACCTCCCTTGACTTTCTCTTTCCTCGCTAGATCGAGGAGAGTTAGAGGCAAATATTTCTTAGTTCCCTCAGTGTATGAATTGAAGCTCGTTCGACCACCAATTGCGATCGAGTGATGAGATCGGCCAAGTGGAGAGTTGAGATATGCTGCTGGCCAATCTTTCGAGAGCTGTAGATAGCTCATCCGCTGTTCTCGCCCATGAATCCACTCCAAATAATACTAGGAGTGCTGCGCAATATTAATATTCTCAAGCGCTCGGGTGGCATCCTCCCTGAGGCCCAGGCTCACCTGCTTGAAATCACTCTTGGCCTCCATCTCGCCCGAAGAACGCGACTTGGTTGTTAACTCGCTCCTATATTCTGCAGTATACGCGCGTAGAACGCCTTTGCAAGATGAATTCGCGTACAAGTGCGACAACTGGTTGTTCGCCCTATTGCAGTTCGCGCCAGTATATCCACAGGTGCGGATAAGGCGAAAAAAAGACCAAATCCACCACATGATGGTATTCATCTCGTCACGATCCTTCTCAAAGGGCAAGTAATATCGGACACCGTGAACTGGGCCTCTGAACTGGTTAGCATGGTGAGCAGCAACGCCAGGCTTACTATCCGACGGGTGGCGTGCTGATTATTGATAGTTTTGCTCATAACTCGAGGGCAGCGGCCATCATCTGCTTTGCGTCCGCTACCACACTGCAAGATCGCACGACCACTTCGACGAACGTTCGCAACGTAGTGTCCTCTGTCTTTTGTACCACGCTGTCATCACTCTGTGTCTTGCACCCACTGCAATACCCTGTTCACCACCCATTCCTCTCACCCACAACTCCATCTTCGTCCCTTGAGCGTCGAAAAGCACCTGCTCTCGGACTCGTCTCACCGCCCTCTCGAATCTCAGTATAGGCCCCGCATATATACGTCTTTGCCACCTGGTGCACGAATGAAGGTGTCGGTGCCGTTCGTTGTAGACAAGGCCCTGCACGGCAGTAGATGCCTGCAGTCGTTCCGTGACAGTGATCGTGCTACACCCCCAATTCGTCCTCAGTTGTGGCGAACGTCAAGATTCCGTCGTCACCGCCGACCTCTGTGGAGTCCTACCAGAGTGGACTGGATGCAGAAGAGATAGGCGAGGAAGTGGTGCGTCGTCTCCTCACGAGCTCGATACGCTTACTAATGAATATGCTAGTACTATTTCCTTGTGCGAACTCGAGCAATCGGCAAAGAACCAAGCCCTGCATCCTCGAAATCCTCTGGGCGCTCGCATGCTTACCCTCGTACACATCTCTCTACATTTCTTAGGATCCCCCGCTATCGCTTGCTTACTACATCTCCGCACCAACACGGCGCTCCACTCACATACCATCCCTTGAATAGCAGCCATGACTTCTGGGTCGATTGGAACCTCTTCTATTACCATCAGCCCTGTTGGGGAAGATTAGAGAAGAGGACGAGTGATCTTACTACTGTCCACATTTTCATATTGTGTAAAATCTAAGTTATTTTATCTGAAAAACGGACGCAAGAGTCATCGTGAGACTTATCACGCTAGAGCGAGGAGGGTGAGGGAAGAACCGTGAGTACTGTAAAACTTTTAATTACAGCAACGCATCACGTCACGCGCATAGGTTTCGTTTCTTCCAGACATGAAACGTCACGTCACATTGCACCTCTGTGGTTTCTTGTGTCGAGATTTGTGATGCATG
>Ga0307515_10008750_pt1 | contig 19671 bp, 15 predicted proteins | sample 17_EM_MG_FD_194513 | JGI IMG/M metagenome (GOLD analysis project Ga0307515, IMG submission 194513) | Populus trichocarpa ectomycorrhiza microbial communities from riparian zone in the Pacific Northwest, United States - 17_EM | ecosystem: Host-associated > Plants > Roots > Unclassified | place... | reverse complement strand
GTAGGTCTGCCCGGGCCGCAGGACCGTCGACGGGAAGTTCGCCTGGTTCGGCGAGTCCGGGTAGTGCTGTGACTCCAGGGCGAAGCCGTCGCCCTGCCGGTACATTCGGCCGCTCGTGCCGACGAGCGTGCCGTCGAGGAAGTTGCCGCCGTAGAACTGGATGCCCGGCTCGGTGGTCAGCACGGTGAGCTGCCGGCCGCTGGCCGGGTCGGTCGCCCGGGCCGCCACTTCCAGCTTCTTGTACGTGGCGTCGCGGCGGTCCAGCACCCAGTTGTGGTCGTATCCGCGGCCGATCACCAACTGCTCGAAGCCGTCGCGGTTGCGGGCGCCGATGGCGGTGGCCTTGCGGAAGTCCATCGGGGTTCCGGCGACCGGGTCGATCGCGCCGGTCGGGATCAGCGTCGGGTCCACCGGCGTGTACTTGCTGGCGTTCAGGAACAGCTTGTGGCCGTCGATCGTGCCGGCACCCTCGCCGGCGAGGTTCCAGTACGCGTGGTTGGTGAGGTTGACGATCGTCGGCTTGCTGGTCGTCGCCTCGTAGTCCATCCGGATGGAGTGGTCACGGGTGAGCGTGTAGGTCACTGTTGCGCGCAACTCGCCCGGGTAGCCCTGGTCGCCGTCGGGGCTGGTGAACTGCAACCGCAGCGCCACACCGTCCCTGGTCCGCAGCGGCGTGGCCGCCCACACGTGCTTGTCGAAGCCGACCGTGCCGCCGTGCAGGCTGTTGGGGTCGTTGTTGATCGGTAGCTGGTAGCTGACGCCGTCCAGGGTGAACCGGCCCAGGGCGATGCGGTTGGCGTACCGGCCGGTGATGCAGCCGAAATACGGGCTCTTCGTCTCGTAGTCGGCGAGGTTGTCGAAACCGAGCGCCACATTGGCCACCCGACCGCGCCGATCGGGCGTCTCGATGGTCTGCAGGATGCCGCCGTAGGTCAGAATGCGCACCCGCAGTCCATTGTTGGTGAGGGTGTAGCGGTCGACGGCCGACCCGCCGGCCGTCGTCCCCCACGCCTCCTTGGTGATCGTGGCGGGGCCCCCGGCGTACGACGTGGACGCGCCGACCAACCCGATACCGCCGACCATGAGTGCCACCGCGCCGAGCCGAACCGCGGTCCTGCCAATGGAGATCTGTTGCATGGTGCCTCGCCTCTCTCAGTGAAGCCACGCCCTGCATGGCCGGCAAAAAGACATGAGAGTGACCCCGGGGAGCGGGATCAGCACCCCGAGGCGGGGAGAAAGAACGTCTCGCCACGCGACCGACGACCGGAAACCAGCCGATAACATGGACGACACCTAGAGCATCGGCTCGACGCTACAATTCGCTTACAAAGGGTGTCAACACCGATGGGTGTCGATCTCTAACTTGCGGTATTTGCGGCTTAGGCCTTCGGTGCGAAGACGAGAATGCCGAGGCACATTTCGTCGCTTGTGCCCTCACCCCACACGACGTATCGCGACGGCAGCGTCCTGAGCTGCGGCAACTTCTTGCGCAGCGTGGCGTCGTGGGTGCAGGTCACCCGGATGGTGTCTCCCTTGTCGACGGTGATGGGCTTGGCGAGCGGATTGAGCGCCTGATTGTCGAAGTTGTACTGCGGCACGTCGATGAGCGTGCGCGCCTTCGGCGTACCCGGGTTGACCTCGACCTTGATCGCGCGACCCAGCAGGTGCATGTGGCCGGCGCTCATGTACACCGTGCCGGGCTCGCGTACCGGTTGGTCGCAGTGCTGGGTGTTGCCGGCGACCGGCGCGGCGCCGCCGTTGCACATCTGGTTGAGGCCCGCGACCATCTCGCCGGACTCCGCGCCGAAGCGCTTGGCGACGTCGGCGACCGCGGCGTCCCGATCGCAGAGCGGGCCGGCGCCGCCCGGCTCGCAGGGCAGCTCGATCGGCGCCATCACCAGCGCGGTCTGCAGCGCCGTCAGCGGGGTCGTGCCCTTCGCGAGTCGCATTTGGATGCCGGACTGGTCGGCGGCGGGTGTCTTGCTGTCGAGGCCGAGCAGGTTGTAGTGGACCTGCATGACGAGCTTGCTGCCCGGCGGCATCTCGAAGCCGAAGCCGGCCGGCATCAGGGTCTCGCCGGCGCCGGGCGCCCAGTGCGCGACCCAGGCGGTGTCCCCCGGCACACCGGTGTCGCCGAAGCAGGTCCAGCCCTCGCCGGGGGTGTCCGCGTCGGTCTTCGCGGCGCTCTTGGCCTGCTCCGGGCTCAGCCGGAAGAAGATTGCATGGTGCACGATGTCGGCATTCTGCGGCAGAAAACGGCTGCCGGTCAGATACGCGGACTCCGTCAATTTCGGATCAACCACGAAGCACCGGTATTCGTCGGTGCCGCCGTTCGGCGCCGCCGGGGTGTACGGCTGCGGAAGGGCGAGGTCGACAAACCGTTCGCCCTGGCGTGGCGCCGCGGACGCACTATGGGAGCCGTGCGGGCCGGCGCTCGCTGTCGCGGTGTCGTTCGCGGCGGCGGACGGGCCGGCCGCGTTCGACCCGCACGCCGCGACGAGCAGCAGGGCGGCAAGCGTGGCGGTGGCGGCGAGAGCGGGGCGCGGAAGTCTCATGACTTCCATAATCCCTACACCGGGCACCTACGGCCTATCCGGGATAACCCGGATATAGCCCCCCTATCGATGAACCCGGGAGGCGGCGTGCTGCCCCGCGCGCCGGCCGGAGAAGACACAGTCGGCGAGAGACAGACCGCTCACATAGGAGTTGGAGCAGAGGCCGACGGCGTTGCGCCCGGCGGCGTAGAGACCGGACAGTGGCGCGCCGTCGGCCCGGCGAACCTGGCCGGTCTCCTCGTCGACAAGCAGGCCGCCCAGGGTAAGCATCGGGGCCGGCTGGGCCAGCCGCGGCCGCACGGAGCAGTCGACAAGCGAGTACGGCGGCTCGGTCAGCGCCCGGACGAACTCCGCCGGCTTGCCGGCCGGGTCGGGCTCGCCGGCCAGCGCCGCCGCGTTGTACGCCGCGACCGTGGCCTCCAGCGCGCCCGCGTCGACGCCGACCCGCGCCGCCACGGCCGCGATCGTCGGCGCGGCGACCCGATCGACGCTGAGCAGCGACCGCACCTGGAGCCGCTGAAACCACAGCGTCTGGCCTCGCACCTGGCGGCGCGCCTCGGCCAGCACGGCACGATCGACCAGCAGCCACGCGCGGCCGTCGGCCCGGCGCAGGATGGCGTCGCCGATCGCGGCGCCGTAGCGCGCCTCGTCGCACACCCGCTCGCCGTCGCGGCCGACGAGGACGCCGTGCAGGAGCGCGGCGGGCGGAGTGAGGAAACGCCACAGGCTGACGTGGTCGAGCTTGCCGGTGGCCGCACCCAGGTCCGTGCCGAGGCGGATGCCGGTGCCATCGTCACCCGTGGTGCCGAGCGGAAGCCCGATCCGGTACGCCGGCGCGTGCTCGCGCACCAGCTTGCGATTGGTGACGAAACCGCCGGCCGCAAGCACCACGCCGCGGGGCGCACCCACCAGCAGCGGCCGGCCGTAGCGGGCCTCCAGCCGCGTGACCGGCCGGCGCAGCGCGCGGCTCAACGGCGGAACATAGAGGCCGGGCTTGACCGACAGCCGGTGCAGGACGCGGTGGGCGGTGCGCACCCACCAGGGCGAGCCGGCAAGAGTACGGCATTCCACGCCGGTGACGTGACCGTCGGCGTCAGTCACCAGGCGGACGGCGCTGGTCTGGGTGCGTACCCGAACCCCGCGGGCCCGCGCCGCAGCGGCCAGCCTGGCGAACAGCACCGCGCCGGAGGTGCCCTTTCCCCGGGTCCGGTGGCCGCGCGGCGCGGGCTTGGCCCGGTCGCGCGCGGAGATCTCGCTCCCGGAGTAGTACAGGTAGTAGCTGTTCGTCGGGTACGAGGTCTTATAAGGACACAGGCTGCCCTCGAAGGGCACGCCACGCGCCGCCAGCCAGGCGATCTGCTCGGCGCTGCCGGCGCAGAACCGGCGCAACGTCTCCGCCGACACGGCGTCACCGACCTCGCCGCTGAGATAGTCGTACATCGCCTCCGGGGTGTCCTCGACACCCGCCGAAAGCTGCACCTCGGTGCCGCCGCCGGCGTAGACGATGCCGCCGGACACCGCCGACGCGCCGCCGCCACCGAACCGCTCCAGCACCAGCACGTCGGCGCCCGCCTCGGCGGCCTCGATCGCGGCGCAAGCGCCGGCCGCACCGAAACCGACCACCACCACATCGGCCTGCTCGTCCCAGCCCTCGGCCACGCGACCCTCCCTAGGTGCGTCCTGCCTCGCGGCAAAACTATAACCTGTTCTAGTAACGCTTGGTGCTAGCCCCGTACCATGCCGTCGTGTCGATCATTGTGTTCTCGGCGGTCGGTCGCTGGCGGCGGCCCATCCTGCTCGTCGTGCTGCTGTTCGTCGCGGGGCTCAGCGTGCTCGGCGAGTCGACCAACCGGGGCACCTGGTTTCCGGCCTTCGGCGCGTGGGTCGGCGCGACCTTGCTGCTGCTGGCGTTCTTCCTGGTCGCGACGCTTCGCTACCACCCCGCGGTGCTGGTCGCGCGGCCGCAGGTGCCGGCGTTCGCGGCAGGCCCCAACCCCGCCTCGGTCTTCATAGCCTCAGTCATGCTGCTCCAGGGCGGATTCACACTGGCCGACAGCATCCACGACATCGTGGACGGCGAAGAGCTGTGGATAATCGGCGCGATACCCGCCGGCCTGTGGGTTCTACTGCTGATCCTGGTGTGGCGCATGGCCTGGGGCTGGTTCGGCGTCCACCTCGGGCCGGACGGCGTGCACGACCGGCAGCCAGGTGGCTCCCTGTTCATTCCGTGGGACGCCTTCGTCAGGGCATACCCGGCCGCCCCGAACGGGCCCCAGCGGGTCGCCCTCTACTACGAGCGGCCGGAGTCGGTGCGCCGGCGGGGCCTGCGGCTCGGCGGCCCTAGCCTCCCTGCGGCCAGCATCGATGCCGAGTTCCTGGCCCGGGCGATCGGCCAGTACGTCACCCACCCCGAGCACCGTTCGGCCATCGGCACCGAGGCGGAACTCCGCCGGCTCACCGCCGCCACCGGCTACTGACCGCCGCGGAAAAGCAGGTGACCGCGGGCGCGGGGTCGGCTAGCTTCGCCGCCATGCAACCACTTGATGAGAAGGAGATTCGGGATTCCTTCGTGAACTGCAGCAAGGGCGAGGCAAGCCGGGTACGGATGCCCGCCGGCTTCGCCGCCAGCGTCCCCTGGGGAGACCTGGACTTCCTCGGCTGGACCGACCCGGGCGCACCCCAGCGGGCGCTGCTGGTCGTGCCGGGCGAGGACGGACCGACGGGCGTGGTATTGCGGCGGCCGCAGGCCCGGAAGGCGAGCGCGATGCGGTCGAGCATGTGCCGGATCTGCCTGACCGATCACGTCGCGTCCGGGGTGGCGTTGTTCGTCGCACCCCTGGCCGGGGCGGCCGGGCGCAAGGGCAACACGGTCGGCGAGTACCTCTGCGCCGACCTGGCCTGCTCGCTCTACCTGCGGGGCAAGCGCCAGCCGAAGATGCGGCTGGTCCGCGTGGAGGAGACACTCACGGTGCAGGAACGCATCGGCCGGGCGATGACCAACCTGGCCGCCTTCACCAACCGCATCGCCGCCGGCTGACGGCCGACCGCTGAAGGAGACGACCAATGCACCGGTCATCAAGCAACGGCACAAGACCCGGCCCCGCCACGGCGGGGCCGCTCAACTTTGCCCGGCGATCTGCTCGCTGGTGGTGATCGTGGGCAAGTTGACCAGGAGGTCGTACGCGTCGAGGACCGGCGTCTCCTGGTAGCCGTCCATGAGGCGGATGCTGTCCGGGCCGGGGATGCCCGGCCGGGCCGGACGCAGGTCGACCAGCCGGGGTTCGTCCATACCGGCGAACGCCGCCTCGACGCTGCCGTCCCGCGGCGCCTCCAGGTCGGCGCCGAGGATCGCGACACCGCCGGGCGCGGCGGGATCGGCCCGGTGCGTCGAGGTCCGGCCGGCGGTGGCGGTGACCGCGACCGTCAGGTAGTCGTCGCCGAGCCGGGTGGCCAGGTGGTGGCCCATCCCGGAGAGCGCGAACGCGGGCGTGACCACCGGCGTGCGCTGGATGTGGCTGTTGTGCGCGCTGATCACGATCCGCGCCTCCGGGCCCAGCTCGTCGAGCAGCCAGAAGACGGTCTCGGCCATACCCCGGTCACGCGCGGCGACCTTCGGATGGCTGGTGTCGCCGTCCACCCTTGCCCCGTACGAGCGCAGCGCCTGGTCCAGCAGCCCGGTCAGCCGCAGTTCGTGGCGGATGATCCGGTACGCGTCCGTGCCCTCGGCCTGCACGTACTCCGGTTCCAGCGCGTCGAAGCGTGCGGCCAACTCGGCCAGCCCGGCCGTCATCGCGTCTCGGTCCGCCGGCGCCAACTCGGCGTAGGCCCGGTACGCCGGCATCGAGTGCTCCCCCGCGTACTTCTGCACCCGCACGACGAGGCGTTCGACCAGCGGCAGCGCGTCCGGGTCGGCGCGGGCCAGGAACGCGGCGACGTGGTCCAGCGCGGGCAGCGGCGACGCGGTGCCGCCCGGCACGTCCAGCCCGACGAAGCGGACCGGCCGCTCGGCCTCCCGCATCCAGGCCAGGTGATCGCGCATCTCGCGGCAGCGACCCATGGTGTACGTGATCTTGTCGTGGGCGATCTCGCGCAGGTCGCCCGGCCCGCCGCGCACCCAGGCGTCCACGGCCAGACCCTCGCTGAAGCCGGACTCCATCGCGAACACCGTGAAACCGCAGCGCTCGACCAGGAATTGCAGCAGCCGGTGCCGGAACCGATAGAACTCCCTGATCAAATGCGCGTTCTCGCCGATGGCGACCACCCGCGCGCCCCGAAAAAGATCGGCGAGTGGTTCGAGATCGTCCAACTGTACGGATTGGTCGGCGACGAAAGCACCAAAGGCGTCAGGCATCCGGGCACCCTACCGGGGATATGGTGGCTAGTATTCGTTGGCCCAACGGCATTGGCGTGACCTCGACCGCCGCCTCACGGGCCCCATGCCCAGGAGTTGACGCCATGCGGCGATTCATCATCACCGGTGCGCCGGGCGCCGGGAAGACGACGATCCTGGCGGCGCTGCACGACCGCGGGTACGCCGTGGTGCACGAGGCGGCGACCGACATCATCGCCCGCGAGGAGGCCCTGGGCCGCACGGAGCCGTGGCGCGAGGCGCGCTTCCTCGACGCGATCACTCTGCTGCAACGCGAACGCCAGGAACTGCCGATCCCGCCGGCGACCACGGTCCAGATATTCGACCGGTCACCGATCTGCACGTATGCGCTGGCCCGGTACGGCGGGCAGCCGGCCACGCCGAACCTGGTGCGGGAGGTCCGTCGGGTGGTCGCGGAGCGGATCTACCAGCCGCGCGTCTTCTTCGTGCACCTGCTCGGCTTCATCACGCCGACGGCGGCCCGCCGCATCACCCTCGAGCAGTCGGTCAGCTTCGCCCGCTTCCACGAGCAGGCGTACCGCGAGCACGGCTTCGAGTTGATCGACGTGCCCGCCGGCCCGGTCGAGGAGCGGGTCGAGCTCATCGACCGGTATCTCCGGTGAATCTAGGACACATGCTTGCCTGTCGATGCCCGGCGGCGGTCCGATAGCCCGATCGCGTCGCATGGGAGGAAGATCCTTGGATACCGCGTTCCTCGACATTCCCGGCTGGGGTTCCTGGGAGAACCAGGGCTGCGGCACGGCGGTCGCCGATCTGAACGGTGACGGCCGGCCCGAGTTGATCGTCTTCCGGCTGGACAATGCGGCACAGCGGAACCGCGGCTTCTACCGCGTCGGCTGGAAGCTGACCGTCACCGGTACGGTCAGCGGCGGCTGGGGCCCCTGGCTGGAGGTGCCCGGCTGGTTCTCCTGGCAGAACCGGGGCTCCGACATCGCGGTCGCCGATCTCGACGGCGATGGGCGCCCGGACCTCATCGTCTTCCAGGTCGACAGCGCGACGGGCCAGAACCGGGGCGTCTACCGGGTCGGCCGGAAGCTGAACCTCGCCGGCGAGGTCACCGGCGGCTGGGGTCCGTGGCTGGACGTCCCCGACTGGCGGTCCTGGGAGAACCAGGGCGGCGCGGTGGCCGTCGCCGACCTGGACGGCAACGGGCGGCCCGACCTGATCGTCCTGCGGGTGGACAGCCCGGCCGGCGCGAACGGCGCGTACTACCGCGTCGGGCGCGGGCTCGACGCGAACGGCGCGGTCACCGGCGGCTGGAGCCCGTGGATCAAGGTGCCGGACTGGACGTTCCACGAGAACCAGGGCGCCGGGATCGCCCTGGCCGACCTCGACGGCAACGGCCGGCCGGAGTTGGTGGTGTTCGCCGTCGACAACCCCGCCGGGGCCAACCGGGGGCTCTACCAGATCGGCTGGAACGTGAGCCCGGCCGGCGCGGTCACGCAGGGGTGGAGCGACTGGACGACGCTGCCCGGGTGGACCTTCTGGGAGAACCAGGGCGCCGGGATCGCCCTGGCCGACGTGGACGGCGACGAGCGGCCCGAGTTGGTGCTCGGCGTGGTGGACGCGCCCGCCGGCGCCAATCGCGGGTTCTACCGGGTGCTCGATCTCGTGGTCGACCGGGACACGGCGGCGCAACGGGGGGTCTGGCGGCTGGAGAACGAGACCTCGCAGAGCCTGGCCATCCACGCGGCCGCGCTGCGCACGAACGAGGTGCTGTTCTTCTCCGGGTCGAGCAACAATCCGGCCAACGTCGGCACGCCACCGCGCGGGGTCCGGTGGAGCTACCAGACGCACACGGTGACCAACGCCGCCGTGCCGGTCGACCTGTTCTGCGCGGGCCACGCGCTGCTGGCCGACGGGCGGCTCCTGGTCGCCGGCGGGACCAAGGAGTACAACACCGGCCACCCGTTCTTCGGCCTCCGGGACGCCTGGATCTTCCAACCCCAGCCGCCGACGTGGACGCGCGGCGCGGACATGGCCGACGGGCGCTGGTACCCCACCCTGGTCACGCTGCGTGATGGCCGGGTCGTGGCCTTCTCCGGGCTGGGCGGGGCCGGTCAGCTGAACCTGGTGCCGGAGATCTGGGACGGCACCCGCTGGACAAAGCTGCCGGACCAGCGAAGTTGGTCGGCGACGCCGCCGGGGCTGTCCCGGCGCATTCCCCTGTACGCCCAACTCTTCCTGCTTCCGGACGGCCGACTGTTCTTCTCCGGTGGCTGCTACGGCGACAACCAGGGCCTGGGCCCGTGCCTGCTCGACCTGTCGGCGCACTCGATGACCGCGGTTCCCGGACTCGCCACCCACGAGGAGCAGAACCACCGCAACCAGGCCGCGAGCGTCCTGCTGCCGCCCGCCCAGCGGCAGCGCGTGTTGCTGATCGGCGGCGGCGCGCCGTCCGATCACCACGGCGCCGAGGCGATCGACAAGGTGAACATCGTCGACCTGACGGTCCCCGCGCCGCGCTACGCGCCGGTCCAGCCACTGCACAAGGCGCGGATGCATCACGTCGCCGTACTGCTGCCGGACCGCACCGTGCTCGTGACCGGGGGCAGCCGGATGGACGAATCCCGGCCCCAGGCGGCGCGCGAGGCCGAGATCTACGACCCGGCCGCGGGCTCGTGGACCCTGGGCGCCCGGGCCCGGGTCACCCGCCTCTACCACTCCGTCGCCACCCTGCTGCCGGACGGCACCGTGATCACCGCGGGTTCCAATCCCGTACGCGGGGACGAGGAGTACCGCCTGGAGCGCTACTACCCGCCGTACCTGTTCCGCGGCCCACGCCCGATCGTCGAGGCCGCCCCCGCGCTGCTGCACCACGGCGAGACCGTCACGATCACCTGCCCCCAGGCGGACCAGGTCAAATGGATCAACCTGACCCGGGCCGGCAGCACCACCCACTGCCTCGACACCGACCAGCGGCTGGTCGACCTGCCCTTCGTCCGCGCGAGCGGCAGCACGCTGACGGCGACGGTGCCCGGCTCGGCCGGGATAGCGCCGCCCGGCTACTACCTCCTGACCGTCACCGACACCTCCGGCGTGCCGTCGATCGCGCACTGGACGCGCCTCGGCTGACACTCCGACCGGCCGAGCATGGGATAGATCTCCCGCGACACGCCACGCCGGTACCCGAGGGCTGGCGTGTCGCGCCACCCTGATGAGGGGATGGCAGAGAAGACGCCCGGGGTCGGGGCCACGGTCACCGTGTCGCCGGCCGCTACCGTGCAGCGGGCGCCGCGGCCGGAGAAGCCGAAGACGCTGAGTCAGCAGCTACTCCCCGCGGTGCACGGGATGCTGGCCCGTCCGCTCTCCTCGTACTACCTGCTGATCGCCAGTTCCGGCCTGTTGCTGCTGATCGGCCTCACGATGGTCTTCTCCGCGACCAGCGTCCAGGCGTACGCGGAGGACGGCAACGCCTTCACCGCCATCCAAAGCCAACTCGTCTTCGCCGTGCTGGGCCTGGTCTGCTTCTGGGTGTGCCAGCGGCTGCCCACGGGCACGCTGCGCTTCCTCGGCGTCTACCTGCTCGGCGCCGCGGTGCTGCTGGTGGGCGTCCTCGACCTGCTGGAGGCGATGCGCGCCCTCGGCATCCTGGAGAGCGCCCCGGGCTCGGACAGCGTGTCGCTCGGGCCGCTGCGTTCCAACCTGCTCTGGCTGCACATCGGCCCGATCGGCCTGCAGCCCTCCGAGCTCACCAAGCTCGGCGTGGTGCTCTGGGGCGCGGACATCATCGCGCGCAAGGGCGTCGCCCTGGGCTACTGGCGTGAGCTTTCCATGCCGCTGTTCCCCATCGTCGGCCTGCTCTTCGTGCTGGTCGGCTACAACGACCTGGGCACCATGCTGGTGGTGCTCGCCCTCATCATCGGCCTGCTCTGGGCCGCCGGGGTGCGGATGCGGGTCTTCGCCGCCCTCGGCGTGCTCGGGCTCTCCGGGATCGGCCTGCTGATCGCCGCGGCCTCCCGGGGCGCCGGCTCCGGCACCGCCGGGGAGTCGAACTACCGGTTCCTGCGCATCACCACCTGGCTGAACCCGCCGGCCAACTGCGACCTCGGCGACTGCTACCAGGTCCTGCAGGCCCGCTCGGCCATCTACGAGGGCGGCTGGTTCGGCGTCGGGCTCGGCAAGGGCGCCCTGAAATGGAACTGGCTGCCCGCCGCCGACAACGACTTCATCTACGCCGTGGTCGCCGAGGAGTTGGGCCTGATCGGCTGCATGGTGATCGCGATCCTGTTCGCCGTGCTCGCGTACACCGGCTTCCGGATCGCCCGCCGCGTCGACGACCCGTTCCGACGCCTCGCCGCGACCGGCATCACCACCTGGCTGTTCGCGCAGGCGGTCATCAACATGGGCGGCGTGATCGGCCTGCTGCCGCTGACCGGCGTGCCGCTGCCGTTCATCTCGGCCGGCGGAAGCGCGCTCGTCGTCACGATGGCCGGCGTCGGCATCCTCGCCTCCTTCGCCCGCGCGGAGCCCGACGCCGCCCGGGCGCTGCACGCCCGTCCGCCCGCTCGATGGGTACGGCTGCTCTGGGCCCCGCTCCCGCCGCTCCCCCCGCCGCGACGGCCGAGTCGGTCCCGACCGACCGCGCCGAAGCCGGGCCCCCGGGCCAGCGCGAACGCCGGAACCGAGGGCAAGCGTTAGTGGGTTTGGGGATGATCCGGTTTAATAGTCACCCCCGGCACTGCACAGAAAGGGCACGATGGCGAACCCCGCCGACCAGCGGCCCGACGGCGTCACGGACACAACTCCGGCTCCACGCTCAGCCCCGGCGTACCCAGCCCCGGCGGCCAGCCCGCTCCCGGCGGTGCCGGCCCGGCCACGCCGATCCCGGATCCTGACGGCCGGCATCACGGTCGGGCTCCTGGTGGTGGGGTCGATGTGGTGGTGGGCGAACCGCTCGACCAGCGCCACCGCCAACGAGACGGCCGTGCCGGCCGCGGGCGGCGTCGCCACGGTACGGATCACCGCGCCGGAGTCGGCCGGCAAGTCCGGTGCCGGCATCGCCAGCGACGCGCCGCCCACCAAGGCCGCCGGGTCCACGCCGGGGAAGTCCCGGCAGCCGGCCCAGGGCAGCAAGCCGCCGACCACCACCCCGAGCCCCTCGGCCTCGCCGAAAGCGGCGGTCAACCCCAGCGGGGCAAACCTCGCGCTGGGCCAGTCGGCGGTATCCTCCAGCATCGAGGGCCCCGCCTGGGCGGCCGCCAACGCCGTGGACGGCGCCGTCGACAGCCGCTGGAGCAGCGCGTTCAGCGACCCGCAGTGGCTGCGCGTGGACCTCGGCAAGAGCTGGGAGATCAACGAGATCCGGGTCCGCTGGGAGAACGCGTACGCGGTCGCGTACCGGATGGAGCTGTCCACCGACCGCAAGGAGTGGAAGTCCGTCTACAGCACCACCAGCGGCCAGGGCGGCGACGTGACCATCGAGGTCGACCAGGTCCCGGCCCGCTACGTGCGGATGTACGGCACCAAGAGGTCGGGCCAGTACGGTTACTCTCTGTTGGAGCTTGAGGTCAGCTAGCCGTGCGCACTGTCGCGAGCATTGCGCTGTCCGGGCTCGCCATAGCCGCCCTCACGGCGTGCACGTCCTCGCCCACACCACGGGCCGCCGCTCTGCCGTACCAGAATCAGGCCCTGCCGGTCGCCCAGCGCGTCGGTGACCTGCTCGCCCGGATGACCCTGGACGACAAGATCGGCCAGATGACCCAGGCCGAGCGCGCCGACCTCACCGCCGCCGACATCACTCGCTACCGGATCGGCTCCGTGCTGTCCGGCGGCGGCTCCGGCCCGGCCCAGAACACCCCGGCCGGCTGGGCCGACATGTACGACGGCTTCCAGCGCGGCGCGCTGGCCGCGCCGCTGCGGATCCCGATGATCTACGGGATCGACGCCGTGCACGGCAACAACAACGTGCCCGGATCGACGATCTTCCCGCACAACATCGGCCTGGGCGCCACCCGCGACCCCGCGCTGGTCCAGCGGATCGGCCGGGCCACCGCCGAGGAGGTCACCGGGGCGGGCCCGGACTGGACGTTCGCGCCGTGCGTCTGCGTCGCCCGCAACGACCACTGGGGCCGCACGTACGAATCGTTCGGCGAGAAGCCGGAAAACGTCAGCGCGCTGACCACGATCATCGACGGGCTGCAGGGCGCCCCGCTGGGCGGCCCCGCCTCGGTGCTGGCCACGGCGAAGCACTACGTCGGCGACGGCGGCACCACCGGCGGCGTCGACCAGGGCAACACCCAACTGAGCGAGGCGGAACTGCGGGCCATACACCTGCCGCCGTTCGCGGCGGCGGTGCGCCGGGGCGTCGGCTCGGTGATGATCTCGTTCAACAGCTGGAACGGGGCCAAGCTGCACGGCTCCACATACCTCATCACCGACCTGCTCAAGGGCGAACTCGGCTTCACCGGCTTCACCGTGTCCGACTGGGCGGCAATCGACCAACTCGACGGCAAGGCCGGCTTCACCCAGGCCGAGGTGGTCACCGCGATCAACGCCGGCCTCGACATGCTCATGGTGCCGGACGACTGGCAGAAGTTCCTCGGCTACCTGCGGGCCGCGGTGGAATCCGGCCAGATCCCGATGTCCCGCATCGACGACGCCAACCGGCGAATCCTCACCAAGAAGCTCGAACTCGGACTCTTCGAGCACCCGTACGCGGACCGCACGTACGCGTCCACGATCGGCAGCACCGCCCACCGCGACCTGGCCCGGCAGGCGGTCCGAGAGTCGCAGGTGCTGCTGAAGAACGCGGGCGGCATCCTGCCGCTGGCCAAGTCCGGCGGAAAGCTCTTCGTGGCCGGCAAAAGCGCCGACGACCTGGGCAACCAGAGCGGCGGATGGACCATCACGTGGCAGGGCAAGAGCGGAAAAACCATCCCCGGCACCTCGATCCTGCAGGGCATCCGCGACACGATCGGCGACAAGGCTACGGTGACCTACGAGCGGGACGGCGCCGGCATCGACGGCTCCTACCGCGCGGCGATCGCGGTCATCGGCGAGAAACCATACGCCGAATACGAGGGCGACCGGCCCGGGTCGCTGAGCCTGGACGCCACCGACCTGGCCACGCTGTCCAGGCTGCGCGCTGCGGGCGTACCGGTGATCGTGGTGCTGGTCTCCGGCCGGCCGCTCGAGGTCGCCGGCCAGATCGGCACCTGGAATGCCCTGATCGCCGCGTGGCTGCCGGGCAGCGAGGGTGGCGGGGTGGCGGACGTGCTCTTCGGCGACTACCAGCCAACTGGCAAGCTGCCGGTGACTTGGATGCGCTCAACCACCCAACAACCCATCAACGATGGCGACGGCAAGACGCCCCTCTTCCCGTACGGCTTCGGCCTGACCTTCTGACTCAGCGTATGCCGGGTGAGGCCGGCTGCGGCTCGGAGACGGGGACGAACGACTCGGTCCGATCCCTGATCCCGAGCAGCATCTTGCGCTCCATGATCAGGCTGCCCGGCTCCATCACGGCGCGGTTGACGACCCGGCGCGCGATCGAGGCGTCCGGCACGGCTATCCGGTTACGGCTGACGAGCCGGGTGCCGCCCCACTTCGGGTAGAGGCCGAAGATCCAGACCCAGCGGCCGTCCTCGGACCGGAAGGCGAGCGTGCTCGCGGTGTCACAAATCTCCACGCGCATGCCGGGCCCGCTCGGGCCCAGCGGCAGCACGTCACCGACGGCGAGGTGCTGGAACTCGGGCAGGATCGCGTCCGCGCTGTGCATCTCCAGGCCGAAGAGATTCTCGATCCAGTCGTAGGTGTAGGCGCCGCCGCGGCCGCTGCCCATCTGCATCAGCCATGGCCACACCGCGGACGGTGGGGAGTCGATCGTGATCGCACGCGTCGACTTCAGCACCGGGCCGGTCAGCAGGTGGTCGCCGGGCATCGCCCGGTCGACTTCCTCCGGCGTCGCGCCGTAGGTCAGATACCACCGGCGGGCGGGCGGGCTGTAAGCGAGAGCTGCGATCAGCGCCGCACCCCCGAGGCCCTTGACGAGGCCCTTGGCGAACTCCTGCATGACGCCTCCTCAGACGTTGTGGTCAGCTACGACGCTGCCCGCCGGCCCTACCGACCGGTAGGGCCGCACGGCCCCACTGCGGGTCCGTCGCCCCGCGCCCGTGGAGGTCCCGGGCCGAAAGTCCCGGGGCCACCGGGCCGCCTTCCTCTGCCGCTTGATCGGCTCCGGCAGAAGGCTGACGGCAGGAAACGAGAGAGGGAGGGCTGCGATGCGCGCGGCGGTTGTCACGAGTTTTGCCGGACCACTGGAAATCAAGGAGGTGCCGACGCCGGAACCGGCCGGCGGTCAGGTGCTCGTCCGGATCGAGGCCAGCGGCCTGTGCCACACCGACATCCACGCCGCGCGCGGCGACTGGCCGGTCAAGCCGACGCCGCCGTTCATTCCCGGCCACGAGGGCGTCGGTATCGTGCGGCAGATCGGCGCCGGCGTCACCGAACACCAGGTCGGCGACCGCGTCGCCATCCCCTGGCTCGGGCACGCCTGCGGCACCTGCGAATACTGCGTCACCGGGTGGGAGACGCTGTGCGAGACACAGCTCAACACCGGCTACGCCATCGACGGCGGGCACGCCGAGTACGCGGTCGCCGACGCCCGCTACGTGGTGGCCGTGCCCGACGGCATCGACCCGGCCGAGGCCGCCCCGCTGACCTGCGCGGGCGTCACCACGTACAAGGCGGTCAAGGTCGGCGGGGTCACGCCCGGCGACCGGGTAGCGATCTTCGGCATCGGCGGGCTGGGGCACCTCGCCCTGCAGTACGCGCAGATCTTCGGCGGCGAGACCATCGCGGTCGACGTCACCGAGGAGAAGCTCGCGCTCGCCAAGCAACTCGGCGCCGCGCACGTCGTCAACGCCGCCAGCACCGACCCGGTCGCCGCCATCGAGGCCCTCGGCGGCGCGGACGTCGCCGTCGTCCTCGCCGCGAACCCCCGCGTCATCGAGCAGGCACACGCCTCGCTGCGCCGCGGCGGCCGGCTGATCCTGGTGTCGCTGCCCAAGGACAACGCGATGTCGCTGCCGATCTTCCAGACCGTGCTCAAGGGCATCCGGGTGATCGGCTCCATCGTCGGCACCCGCGCCGACCTGGCCGAGGTGTTCCGGCTGCACTCCGCCGGGCGCACCCAGGTGCTCTACGAGACCCGCCGCCTCGACGACATCAACGCCTCGATCGAGGACGTGCTGGCCAGCCGGGTCCCCGCCCGCCTGGTGCTGCTGCCCTAACCACTTAAGAGACACGAGGAGGGGTCATGGTGCAGGAACGCAGGGCGGCCTGGCGCGGGTTCACCGGCAACGGGTGGCGCGAGACGATCGATGTCGCCGGTTTCATCCACGACAACGTCACGCCCTACGAGGGTGACGCGGCGTTTCTCGTCGGGCCGACGCACCGCACCGAGCGGATCTGGCGGCACTTGCAGCGCATGTTCGTCGAGGAACGCCTGCGCGGCGTCTACGACGTCGACACGCACACCCCGTCGACGATCACGTCGCATGCCCCCGGCTACATCGACCGCGACCACGAGCTGATCGTCGGCCTGCAGACCAGCGCGCCGCTACGCCGGGCAATCATGCCGGCGGGCGGCTTGCGGATGGTGCAGGCTGGGCTCTCCGCGTACGGCTACGGCCTCGACCCGCTGGTGCGCACGATCTTCTCCACCTACCGCAAAACCCACAACGACGGGGTCTTCGACGCCTACCCCGCGGACGTGCTGGCCGCGCGGCGCTCGCACATCATCACCGGGCTGCCCGACGCGTACGGCCGCGGCCGCATCATCGGCGACTACCGCCGCGTCGCCCTCTACGGCGTCGACCGGCTGATCGCCGAGCGCCGCGAGCGCAAGGCCGGGCTGGACGTGCGGCTGTCGTCCGAGGACGTGATCCGTGACCGCGAGGAGCTGGCCGAGCAGATCCGCGCGCTTGAGGACCTCAAGTGGATGGCGAGCCGCTACGGCTTCGACATTTCCGGCCCGGCGACGACCGCCCGCGAGGCGATCCAGTGGCTGTACTTCGCCTACCTCGGCGCGACCAAGGAGCAGAACGGCGCCGCCATGTCGCTCGGCCGCACCTCCACGTTCGTGGACATCTTCCTGCAGCGTGACCTGGTCGAGGGCACGCTCGACGAGACCGCCGCGCAGGAACTCGTCGACGACTTCGTGATCAAGCTGCGGATCATCCGCTTCCTGCGCACGCCCGAGTACGATCAACTGTTCTCCGGCGACCCGACGTGGGTCACCGAGGCGATCGGCGGCATCGGCTCGGACGGCCGCCCGCTGGTGACCCGCAGCAGCTTCCGCTACCTGCAAACGCTGTACAACCTCGGCGCCGCCCCCGAGCCGAATCTGACGGTGCTCTGGTCGCCGCGTCTACCCGCGGGTTTCAAGCGGTTCTGCGCCCAGGTCTCGTTGGACACCAGCTCGATCCAGTACGAGAACGACGACCTGATCCGGCCGGCGTACACCGACGATACGGCCATCGCGTGCTGCGTGTCGGCCATGCGGGTCGGCAAGGACATGCAGTTCTTCGGCGCCCGGGCCAACGTGGCCAAGGCTCTGCTGTACGCGATCAACGGCGGCCGCGACGAGATCACCGGCGAGCAGGTCGCACCGGCCACCCCGCCGGTCACGGCCGACGTGCTCGACTATGACGAGGTGCTCGCCGCCTTCGACCGGACCCTGGACTGGCTGGCCGAGACGTACGTGGACGCGCTCAACGTCATCCACTACATGCACGACAAGTACGCCTACGAGCGCCTCGAAATGGCCCTGCACGACCACCCGGTGCACCGCTTCCTCGCCACCGGCATCGCTGGGCTCTCGGTTGCCGCCGACAGCCTGTCGGCGATCAAGCATGCCCAGGTCAAGGCGCTGCGGGACACGACCGGCCTGGCCGTCGACTACGCCGTCGACGGCGATTTCCCGGCGTACGGCAACAACGACGACCGCGCCGACGCGATCGCCGTCGACCTGGTCGAGCGGTTCATGGCCAAGATCCGCCGGCAGCCCGCCTACCGCGGCGCCGAGCCGAGCCTGTCCGTGCTGACCATCACCTCGAACGTCGTCTACGGCAAGCACACCGGCAGCACCCCCGACGGCCGACGCGCCGGCGAGCCGTTCGCCCCCGGCGCCAACCCCATGAACGGCCGGGACCGGCACGGCCTGGTCGCCTCCGCGCTGTCGGTCGCCAAGCTGCCGTACCGGTGCGCCCGCGATGGCATCTCGCTTACCAGCACCGTCACCCCGGCCGGCCTGGGCCGGACCCGCGACGAGCAGATCGGCAACCTCGTCGGGGTGCTGGACGGCTACACCGACGCCGGCGGCTTCCACCTCAACGTCAACGTGCTCGACCGGGCGACGCTGGAGGATGCCATGGTCCACCCCGAGAAGTACCCGCAACTCACCATCCGGGTCTCCGGCTACGCGGTCAACTTCGTCCGGCTCACCGCCGAACAGCAGCACGACGTCATCTCCCGCACCTTCCACGGTGCCCTATGACCACCACGACCCGCGTCGGTTCCGTCCACTCCTTCGACATCTCCACCGGGGTGGACGGGCCGGGCACCCGGTTCGTGGCGTTCCTGGCCGGCTGCCCGCTGCGCTGCGGCTACTGCCATAGCCCGGACACCTGGTACCGGCGCAGCGGCACACCCACCAGCGCCGACGACCTGATCCTCCAGATCCGTCGCTACGAGCGGTTCATCAAGGTCGCCGGCGGCGGCGTCACCCTCAGCGGCGGCGAGCCGCTGCAACAGCCCGACTTCGTCCGCGAGGTGTTCCGCCGGTGCCACGAGATGGGACTGCACACCGCGCTGGACACCAGCGGCTTCCTCGGCGACCGGGCCGACGACGCCCTGCTGGACGGCGTCGACCTGGTACTGCTCGACATCAAGTCCGGCGACCCGGCCACGTACCGCAAGGTCACCTGCACCGGTCGGCTTGCGCCAACGGTCCGCTTCGCCCACCGGCTCGCCGACCGCGGCATACCGATCTGGGTGCGGTTCGTCCTGGTGCCGGGGCTCACCGACGACCCGGCGAACGTGGCCGCGGTCGCCGACATAGCGGCCGGGGTGCCCACCGTCGAACGCGTCGAGGTCCTACCGTTCCACCGGCTCGGCGCGGCCAAGTACGCCGCGCTGGGCCTCGACTTCCCGCTCGCCGACACCGAGCCGCCCGACCCCGACCTGCTCGACCGGGTAAGCGGGCAGTTCCGCGACCGGGGCCTCACGGTCCACTGACGGGCCGACACAGTTGCAGAATTCTTCAACTGCTAAAGTCGGCATCGTGTCGATACCGCTGCATCAGGTCAAGGCCGAGTTGTTCCGCACGCTGGGCCACCCCGTCCGGATCCGGGTGCTGGAGCTGCTGCTGGACGGCCCGAAGCCCGTTCGTGAGCTGCTCACCGACATCGACGTGGAGGCATCGAACCTCTCGCAGCAGCTGGCTGTGCTGCGCCGCGCCGGTCTGGTGACCTCCTCACGCGACGGCGCCCTGGTGGTGTACGCGCTGAGCAGCGGCCAGGTAGCGGCACTACTCGCGGCGGCCCGGGCCATCCTCACCGAGGTGCTGACCGACCGGGACAGCGTGCTGGAGCGGTTGCGCCTGGACGGCGTCGGTTGACCACGACGGAGGCAACCCGGCCGAGGTGGTCGCGGATCAGCGGGCTGCTGCCGCAGCGCTCGGACTGGGCGGCCGTACGCCGCGCGCCGCGCCGCGATCTGGTC